>Ga0116180_1000916_pt1 | contig 25992 bp, 23 predicted proteins | sample AD_UKC073_MetaG_FD_89804 | JGI IMG/M metagenome (GOLD analysis project Ga0116180, IMG submission 89804) | Active sludge microbial communities of municipal wastewater-treating anaerobic digesters from USA - AD_UKC073_MetaG | ecosystem: Engineered > Bioreactor > Anaerobic > Digestate | place: USA... | reverse complement strand
TCAGTAGGCCTTGGACACCGTCGACATGTTGAAGTCGGGGATCCTCAGCGCTGGCGTGACCGTGTAGGTGAACCAGTCGTTCCACTCCCGGCACAGGTTCGGCACGGCCGTGGAGGCTTCGGTGGCTCGCTTCAGCAGGTCGATGGGGGACTCGTTGAAGCGGAAGTTGTTCACCATGCCGACGACCTGGCCATCCTCGACCAGATAGACGCCGTCGCGGGTCAGCCCCGTGACGAGGAGCGACTCGGTGTCGACCTCGCGGATGTACCACAGCGTCGTCAGCAGAAGGCCTCGCTTGGTCCCGGCGACCATGTCTGCCATCGATGTGGCGGATTCGGCATCGACGACCAGGTTCTGCGTCGGGTAGGCGAAATCGGTGCCGGAGGCGCGAGCTCCTGACCTCGGGTAGACCAGCTGACGCAGAACGCCATCGGACATCCAGTCGACCTGGGCGACCGGTGCACCGTTGTCGAAGACCGACTGCATTCCCGCCTCGGAGGCAGGTGCCACGACGAACGGGGACCCGGGCAGGCCACCCGCGCCCGGACCGCTGGTGACCCGCAGGGGGAGCGAGGACAGCGTCTCGCCGACCCTGGTCGTGCCGCGCTCCTTGCCGGCGTAGACGTTGCGACCCTCCTCGGCGTCACGGCCGTTCATCGTCCAGTAGGCATAGATCATCAGGTCGGCGACCGCGGACGGGGGGAGGATCGTCTCGTACCGGCCAGCCGGCAGCTCGATCCGGGTCTCACACCACCGCAGCCGCTCGGACACCTCGGCGTAGAGGGCGTCGCCATCGACGTCGACGAAGTCGACGGTCGCTGCCCCGACCCAGGCGGAGCCGATCCGGTCAGCATGCTTGGCGTTGAGCTCGATGCGGCCCATCGGCTGGACGGTCCGGCGGCGGGCACCGGTCGACGTGGCGAGCCACACGGTCGTGGAGTGATGCTCGGCGAAGCCGAACAGCTCGTGGCCCTTCTCGCGGGCATCGGCGAACGCTCGACCGAGAGCCTGAGCCAGCGGCCCGAACACCTCGATCGACGTCGCGTCGGCGTCGGTCTCGTAGTCGGGATCCACGATCGGATCCGGCAAGGGGGAGGCGTCGTCGGAGGCTGGAGCGTCCTGGGCTGCCGCGCCGGCCTGCTCCACGAGAGCCAGCAGGTCTGACGCAGCCGCCACCGGCCCTGACACCATCCCTGCATGAGCGGCGTCGGCCTCGCGTCGGATCGCGATCACCGTGGCGGTGCGATGGTGCATCTGGCCGTTGGTGGTCAGCGAGTTGACCGCCCAGCGCAGGTTGGCCTCGGTCGTGTCATTGACGATGATGATGCACTCGTCAGAGCTGGCTGCCGCCAGGGCCTGGTCGATCCAGGTGGTGACCTCGGTCATCAGTTGCCTCCCTCGGCCTCGGTGTTGAGCACGTTGATGCCGCGGAACAGTGCGGCCGGGGCGCCATGCGACACCGGCGCCGACTGGCCCGGCTGGCCCTTGCCGCAGTTCAACGCGCCCATCAGCTTGTACGTCCCGCGTCCGCCGACGGCTTCCATCGAGCCCCAGAACTCGGTCGTAGTGGCCTGGTAGGCGGCATCTCGTACCTGGCCGGTGATCGCGCCGTCCTTGATCGACCAGAACCGTTGGCCGGTGAACTGGAAGTTGTATCGCTGCATGTCGATCGACCACGACTTGTCGCCCTCGATGAACAGGCCGTTCTCCACCCGGCCGATCAGATCGTCGACGGACGTGTCATCTGCCGCTGGGTGCAGCGACACGTTGGGCATCCGTTGCAGCGGGATGTGACCGGGGGAGTCGGCATATGCGCAGCCGTTGGAGCGGCCAAGACCCTGCTCGTGGGCCATCTGACGGTTCAGCTGGTAGCCGACCAGGGTGCCGTCGCGGACGATGTCGAACGTCTGCGCGGCCACACACTCGTCGTCCCAGCCGACCGAGGCCAGGCCGTGGTCGGTGACTCGGTCGCCGGTCACGTTCATGATGTCGGTGCCGTACTTCAGCGAGCCCAGCTTGTCGATGGTGGCGAACGAGGTGCCTGCGTAGGCCGCTTCGTAGCCCAGCGCCCTGTCGAGCTCAGTCGCATGCGCCACCGACTCGTGGATGGTCAGCCACAGGTTCGTCGGCGCGATGACAAGGTCGGTCGGCCCTGCGGTCACCGACGGCGCGGCGACGTTCTCCGCCAGCCAGCCCGGGATCTGGGCGACCTCGGCGTCGAAGTCCCAGCCGTCGTTGTCAGCCACGTACTCCCAGCCCCGTGCAACCGGCGGGTTGCAGGAGCGCATCGACGAGTAGCCCCGAGCCACGTTGACCGCCTCGACGGACGGATGGATCCGTACCCGACGCTGCCGGGTACGGCTGCCAGCCAGGTCGGCGTAGAACTTCGACTCGTCGACCATCTCCACCATTACTGTCACGTGGTCGACGCCGTCGCCCTTGGCGACGACGTCGGAGAGCTCTGTGAGCCGACCCAGCCGGTCCGACTCGGAGACTTCGAACGGGTTCGTGCGGAATGACGACACCCAGTCGCCCACGTGTACGGGTTCGGGCGCCAGCACCACCGGACGGTCGGACAGCACGCGCGAGACCTTGGCCGCAGCCACCGCCTGGTCGGCCAGCGCGGCAGCGGCGTCTGTGGTCAGCGTGATGCCAGCGGCGAAGCCCCACGCGCCCTCGTGGATCACGCGCACGCCGATGCCGAGGTCGGTGCCGTCGGTGGTGGTCTCGAGTCTGCCGTCACGCAAGACCCGGATGCCGTTGCGGATCCGCTCGATCCGGACGTCGGCGTGGGACGCACCCAGCGCCGATGCGCGAGCGAGCGCCGCATCTGCGAGGGAGTCGAGGGGGAGCGCAGTGAAGCGCGGGTCGAGACGGTCGCTGTCCACCATGTCTGTCACCCTATTGGGTCGGTCAGACAGAAAGCAGCCCGACGAGGTCCAGCAGCGACGTGACGCGCGCCACCTGCGAGCCCACCCGCCCTCCTTCGAAGAGCTCAGGGACCGGAAGAGGGCGCCCTTCGGCAGGCTCAGGGACCGGAAGAGGGCGCCCTTCGACGGGCTCCGGTCCCCGGGTGGCGTGCCGTTCAACAGGCTCAGGGACCGGGGTGCGGCGCTCTCGGACCGAGGTGAGACGCTCAGGGAGGGTTTGGCGTGCCGTGCGGTCAATGTGCACGGCCCGGATCCCCTCGGCGGTCGCCCCGAGCACGTCAGAGCTCCAGGAGTCCCCGACATGGACCACCCGATCGGCGCTGACCCCGGTCATCGCCAGCGCGAGCTCGAACACGGCGACGTGAGGTTTGTATGCCCGTGCGTCCTCACTGGTGATGACAGCAGCCACGGGCGGCAGCCGCCGTACGGCCTCCACGATGTCGGCCCGGTCGATGTTGGAGACGATCACGATCGGACACGCCGTCCAGGTCTCAAGCAGCTCAACGGCGTCCGGGTACGGCGACGCGCCACGCCAGTAGTCGACCAGCGGTGCCATCACCTGCTCCACCACACGGCGCGGCAGCGGGCTCCCGAGGCGCTCCAGCACGCTCGAGAGCGACTGCGCCTCCAGCTCGTACTGCTTCTCGAACCGCGGACCCACCGCCTCGGCGCACAGCGCCGAGAACTCGTCCCACCACGGCCGGTCGACCGCCTCCGGATCGACGCCAGCCCGCTCTGCCGCGTCGTGGACCACTGCCTCGATGACGGGCCGGTCGCCCTCGACCAGCGTTCCGTAGCAGTCCAGGAACAGCACGTCAGGTCGCATGACGCACCAGCGTACGGGGCAACCGCAGACATGTCGGTGGGGCGGGATACGGTGCAGGTATGGAAGCCACGGCGTACTGGACGGTCGCTCCGCGTCGTGGTGAGCTGCGGCGTGAGGAGCTGCCGACCCCTGGCCCCGACGACGTCGTGGTTCGCTCGCTGGCCTCGGGGGTCAGCCGAGGCACAGAGCTGCTCGTCCATCGCCACGCTGTGCCCGAGTCCATCGCCACGCTGATGCGGGCTCCGTACCAGGTGGGCGACCTGCCGGGGCCGGTGAAGTACGGGTACCTGTCGGTCGGCATCGTCGAGTCCGGCCCGAGCGGGCTGGTCGGCAGGCGAGTCTTCTGCCTCCATCCGCATCAGGACCGCTACGTCGTTCCGGCGTCAGCCGTCACGCCGATCCCCGATGACGTCCCGTCAGAGCGCGCGGTGCTCACCGGCACGGTGGAGACCGCGGTGAACGCTGTGTGGGACGCCGCGCCACGGCTGGGTGACCGCGTGGCTGTTGTGGGCGCTGGCATGGTCGGGCTGGCCGTCGCTGCGTTATTGCGACGGTTCCCGCTGCAGCGCCTCGAGGTCGTCGACGTGGATCCGGCCCGCTCGGCGGCTGCCACGGCCCTCGGCGCACGGTTGGTCGCCCCCGACGCTGCCGCAGGCGATGCCGACATCGTCGTCCACTGCTCGGCCAGCGAGGCTGGCCTGTCGACGGCCCTGGGGCTGCTGGGCACCGAGGGCGAGTTGCTCGAGCTGTCGTGGTACGGAACTGCCGCACCTCGCGTGCCGCTGGGGCTCGACTTCCATGCCCGCCGCCTGACCATCCGAGCCAGCCAGGTCGGCCGGATCAGCCCCTCGCGAGCCGCGCGCCGGTCGTACGGGGATCGCCTCGCCCTGGCCCTCGACCTGCTGCGCGACCCTGCCTTTGACGTGCTGGCCGCCCCAGCCGTCCACTTCACCGATCTTCCCCTGGTGCTCGCCGACCTCGACCGTGGTCGAGGGACGCCGTTCTGCCAGGTGATCTCGTACGACCCTGAGGAGAGCTGATGTTCGAGTTGACGGTTCGCGACCATGTCATGATCGCCCACAGCCTGCCGGACCCGTTCTTCGGACCAGCCCAGGGTCTGCACGGCGCGACGCTGGTCGCGGAGGTGACGTGGTCTCGCCCGGACCTGGACGAGCATGGTGTGGTGATCGACATCGGCGAAGCATCGGCTCGGCTGGCAGCGGTGGTCGCCGACCTCAACTACCGCAACCTCGACGAGCATCCCGCCTTCCAGGGCCGGTTCAGCACCACTGAGGAGGTCGCCCGACACATCGCCGACCGGCTCGTCGACAGCATGGACCTGACCGGTTTCGCCGGGCTCGTCGTCACTCTGCGCGAGCATCCCGACGCCTGGGCGACCTACCGGGTGGCGCTGTGAGCAGCCCTGCGCGCACCGCCGCGTTCATCGTTCCTCGTCCCGAGGCTCCCTCGGGCGGCCATGCCTACAACGACGCGGTGCTGCGGCACTGGCCAGGCGATGCCCCCGTCCGGATCGAGATCCCGGGCCCATGGCCGTACGGGGATGAGGCCAGCCTGCGCACGCTTCGTGAAGAATTGGCCAGCGCCGAGACCGTCCTGCTCGACGGACTGGTCGGCGCCGCTCATCCCGACCTGATCGTGGCCGCCAGCGAGTCGGGTCACCAGGTCGTCCTGCTGATCCACCTGCCGCTCGCCGACGAGTTCGGGCTCGACGAGGAGCAGCGGGCTGACCTTGCCGAGCGGGAGCACCAGAGCATCGAGGCAGCCTGGCGGGTGGTCACGACCAGCCGCCATGCCGCGATCGAGGTGGGCCGGACCCACCACCGGGCTGACGTGGTGGCTGTGCCGCCAGGCACGGACGAGGCGGCACTCGCCGAGCGGCACGACCCGCCGCGACTGCTGCAGGTCGGCTCCATTGGTCCGCGCAAGAACCAGCTCGGCACCTTGGCTGCCCTGGCTCGCTGCGACGACCTCGATTGGTCGATGACCTTCGTCGGTCCGGTGGCCGATCCCGACTACGCCGAGGAACTGACCGCGTCGCTCAGCGACCGGGCGACCTGGGCTGGTGCTCTCGTGGGAGACGCGCTCGAGGATGCCTACGGCGCCGCTGACCTGCTCGTCCATCCTGCCCGTGCGGAGACGTGGGGCATGGTGGTCACCGAGGCGCTGGCTCGCGGGATTCCCGTCGTGGTCGGTGCGGGAACAGGAGCAGTGGAAGCCCTGACGAGCGGCTCGGGAACGGACGGGGCGGTGCCGGGGGCCGCGGTGCTGTCGGGTCACGAGGGCGAGCTGGCCATCGTGCTGCGCCGCTGGCTGACTGACCGGGAGTTGCGGGACGAGTGGCGCGCGCGGGCTGAGGCGGCGCGTCCTCGGTTGCGCCGCTGGCCGGACGCGGCCGACGAACTAGCGCGGGTGCTGGAGGACAGGTGACGCCCGATCGCCCGATCGCGGCGGACTGGCTGGCGTTGCGCCGTACGGCAGACAGCGCCGCGCGCGATCAGGCGTCGGCGCTGGTGGACCTGGTGACGGCAGACCTCCCTCACCGCCAGATCACCGTGCTCGACGTCGGAGCCGGGACGGGAGCCAACCAGGCCTACCTGCAACCCAGGCTCGGACGACCGAGCAGGTGGGTGCTGCTCGACCATGACGCGAACCTTCTCCTGACCGCACCGGGGGATGTCCGGGTGGTCGGAGGAGTCGACGATGTGGACCGGCTGGTCGAGGACCACGAGATCGACCTGGTCACGTGCTCAGCGCTGCTGGACCTGCTCACCGAGGCGGAGCTCCGCGGCCTGGTGAGCGTGCTGGCCACTCGGCAGGTGGCCGGACTGTTCGCGCTCAGCGTCGACGGCACCTGGCAGCTCGATCCGCCCCATCCTGATGACCAGGCGTTGGTAGCCGCGTTCAATGTTCACCAAAGTCGCGAAGACCGGCTTGGGCCAAGGGCGCCGGCACGCCTGATGAGTGCGGCGACGGATCTCGGGATGACAGTCGAGTCACGGTCGACCCCATGGCGGCTCACGGCTGACTCGAACGTTCTGGTCGCCCGACTGTTGGCGGAGCGGGCAGCAGCGGCGGTCGAGGCCGACCCAGCCTTGGCTGCTCGGGCTGACTCCTGGCTGCAGGTGCGGCAGGGACAGCTCGCGGCCGGCACCCTCGTTCTGACCGTCGGCCACGTGGATCTGGCGGTCGTCGCTGCGAGCTGACACGAGGAATCCTCGTGGATTTCTGTCGGTCGGCTCTGTCAGGGTGAAGGCATGACGAGCTTCATCTCCCACACCACCGTCGACTGCGCCGACGCGTACGCCCTTTCCGTCTGGTGGTCAGGTGTGCTCGGCTACGTCGATGACGCTGACGACCCGAACGAGCCCGGCCATGAGGAGTGCGCGATCCACGACCCGGAGACGGGACACACGGTGCTGTTCATCGAAGTCCCCGACGCCGAGCTGCCGAAGAAGCGCATCCACTTCGATCTGCGTCCGAGGCAGGGCACCCGAGACGAGGAGCTTGAGCGTCTGCTCGCGCATGGCGCGACCCAGGTCAGCGACCATCGCGGGCAGTACGGTCCGGGAACGGGATGGGTCGTGCTGGCCGACCCTGAAGGCAACGAGTTCTGCATCCTACGGAGCCAGGCGGAGGTCGACGCGGGCCGCGCAGCGCAGACCTGACGAGCACGTGGAGCGGATCAGCGGAGGATGAACTCCGTACCGATGTCATCGCCGAGGGCGAACCGTCGCGACGGCCAGTGCTGGGCGTCGGCGATCCGGTCAACCGCACCCACCCGGACGCCCGGGACTCCGTCGCCCAGGAACGTCGCGACGCTGGTCACATACAACCGGTCCAACGCACCGCCAACGAGGAAGGACGAGACCGTACGGCCACCGCCCTCCACCAGCACCCGGTGGCAGCCTCGGCCAGCCAGCAGGGCGACGATCATCGCGGGGTCCCACGGGGCAGGCCCCAGCAGCAGGTGGGTGACGTGACCGGCAGGCTGTGCATCGATCCCTGGGCCGGTGAGCCACCACGTGGGTGCCGAGCTGTCCGTCAGCACGCGTGACGCACGGGGGATTCGCCCGTGCGGATCCAAGACGACTCGAATCGGGTTCCGACCATCGACCAGCCGCACTGTCAGCCGCGGATCGTCATTGACCACCGTCTGGGCGCCGACGACCACCGCGTCGGCCAGCGAGCGCAGCAGGTGCAGCTGGCGATGGTCGGCCTCGCCCGATAGGGCCGCACCGTCGCCGGTCCGGGTCGCGAGGAAGCCGTCGAGGCTCTGCGCCGACTGGGCGACGACCCAGTCGCGAAGGTCGGAAAGACCATGGTCAGCGACCGGCTCGGAGAGCACACGAAGCCCACCGCCGTCGCGGGTGTGTCGCATCCGCTGCTGCTTCGTGCGCAGGTAGGCAGCGTTCTCCGGGCGCTCTGCCACGTGGGCGCTGACCCGCTCGGTCACCTCGATGCCCAGGTCAGCCAGGGCTTCAACCTTCGCCGGGTTGGAGGTGATCAGTCGGATCCGATGCGCCCCGAGGTCGCGCAGGATGTCGGCCGCCTGCCGGTAGTCGCGAGCATCGGCCGGATGCCCGAGCCTCAGGTTGGCGTCGACCGTGTCTGCCCCGGCGTCCTGCAGCCGGTAGGCCCGCAGCTTCTCCAGCAGCCCGATCCCACGGCCCTCGTGGCCACGCAGGTAGAGCAGCGCGCCTCTGCCAGCCCGCCCGATCTGGTCGAGCGCTGCGTCGAGCTGCTCACCGCAGTCGCAGCGGCGTGACCCCAACGCGTCACCGGTCAGGCACTCCGAGTGCAGCCGGACCAAGGGCGCCACCCGCGAAGCCGGGTCGGCCATGCCCATGGTGAGGGCGACCAGCTCGATGCCGTCGTCGCCGCGGTAGCCGACGATCGCGAACGTGCCGTGCCGCGTCGGCAGCACCGACTCAGTCACCCGCTGGACCGAGCTGGGCTCGGACGCGGGCTCAGCACTCATGGGGCCACCCTAGTGTCGAGGGTCGTCACACCACCAACAACCCCCCCCGTGCGGGAGCGATCTCCGACAGCGGACCCGGCTCGGTCAGCTGGTCGAGGTTCTCGACGTCGTACTGGATCCACACCGCTCCGCGGCCGCGGCCGAAGTCAGGCGGGATGGCGGTGCAGGGTCGTGAGACCTGCCTCTCATGCCGACCACCAGGATACGACCATCCTGCGCTCTCGAGGCCCACAGAAGTGCCGAACAATCCCGATGCTCCCCACGCGACACCCTCGATAGGCTCTCGGGCATGGCTGTTGCGATCCGGGTCATCCCGTGCCTTGACGTGCATGACGGGCGGGTGGTCAAGGGGGTCAATTTCGTCAACCTGCGCGACGCCGGCGACCCGGTGGAGCTCGGCCGCCGGTACGGGGTCGAGGGCGCTGACGAGCTCACTTTCCTCGACATCTCCGCGTCGTCAGAGGGTCGCGAGACCACCCGCGACGTCGTGAGGCGGACGGCCGAGACGGTGTTCATCCCCCTGACCGTCGGCGGCGGGATCGGCTCGGTCGACGACGTTGACCGGCTGCTCCGCTCTGGCGCCGACAAGGTCGGCATCAACACCGGTGCGATCCGGCGTCCCGAGGCGCTGGACGAGATCGCCGGCCGGTTCGGCAACCAGGTGATCGTGCTCTCGGTCGATGCTCGCCGTGAAGCGGGCCAGCCGTCGGGGTACGGGGTGACGACTCACGGGGGCCGTACCTCTGCTGGCCTCGATGCGATCGAGTGGGCCAAGCAGGCCGTCGACCGGGGAGCCGGCGAGATCCTGCTCAACTCGATGGACGCCGACGGCACCACCGCGGGCTTCGACCTCGAGATGCTCACGGCCATGCGCAAGGCGGTCGACGTACCGCTGATCGCCTCCGGGGGGGCAGGGACGGCCCAGCACTTCGTCGAGGCCGCTGACACCGGGGCCGATGCCGTGCTGGCTGCATCCGTGTTCCACTACGGCACGCTCACCATCGCCGACGTCAAGGCAGCGCTCAGTTCGGCAGGGCATCCGGTCCGCCTGTAGGTTCACATGCCATGAAGGCTGATCTGGTCGTTGTCGGGTGCGGGCTCTATGGCATGACGGTGGCCGAACGGGCCGCTGACGAGCTGGGGCTCAACGTGGTGATCATCGACCGGCGGCCCCACATCGGCGGCAACGCCTACTCCGAGCGGGAAGCGTCCACCGGCATCGAGGTGCACCAGTACGGGGCGCATCTCTTCCACACCAGCAACGAGCGGGTGTGGGGGTACGTGAACCGCTTCACCACCTTCACCAACTACGTGCATCACGTCTACGCCAACCACAAGGGCGTCGTGTATCCGCTGCCGGTGAACCTGGGCACGATCAACCAGTTCTTCAACGCCGCGATGTCGCCCGCCGAGGCCCGCGCGCTGGTCGCCGAGCAGGCGGCTGAACTGGGCGGCAAGGAGCCGGGGAACTTCGTCGAGAAGGGCATCTCGCTGGTCGGTCGCCCGCTGTACGAGGCGTTCTTCAAGAGCTACACCGCCAAGCAGTGGCAGACCGACCCGGAGCTCCTCCCGGCGTCGATCATCAGCCGGCTGCCGGTGCGCTACACCTACGACAACCGCTACTTCAACGACACCTACGAGGGCCTGCCGACCGACGGCTACACCGCCTGGTTCGAGCGGATGCTCGACCACCCCCGCATCGAGGTCCGGCTCGACACGGACTTCTTCGACGCCGGCCAGGAACTCTCGAAGGACGCTGTCGTGGGGCAGGTGCCGGTCATCTATACCGGCCCGGTCGACCGCTACTTCGGCTACTCCGACGGCGTGCTGGGCTGGCGCACGATCGACCTCGAGCAGGAGGTCGTTCCCGTCGGTGACTTCCAGGGCACCTCGGTGATGAACTACCCCGATCCTGACGTTCCGTTCACCCGGATCCACGAGTTCAAGCACTTCCATCCCGAGCGCCCGTCGCCGTCTGACGCCACGGTGATCATGCGCGAGTTCTCGAGGAACGCGGGCGCCGACGATGAGCCGTACTACCCGATCAACACCGGACAGGACCGTACGATGCTCGCCGGCTACCGCGAGATGGCGGCTGCCGAGCCGGGGGTGCTGTTCGGGGGCAGGCTCGGCACGTACCAGTACCTCGACATGCACATGGCGATCGCTTCGGCGCTGACGATGTACGAGAACCGCCTCGCCCCGGCACTCAAGGACGGTACGGCGCTGACCTCCGGCCTGGAGTAGGCCACCACGGCCCCGCTAGAGGTGGCTCACCCAGGTCAGTTGAAGGCGAAGACCTTCCGGACCACCTTGTAGCCCGTACGGCAGATGAACCGGCCCACCGGCCCCGGGATCAGCAGGAAGAACCCGGTCGGAGTCCAGCGGAACGCCCGCAGGGTGGGCGGGTTCTCATCCTTCATCCGCCGCAGCAGCATCGTCCGTAGCCGGCGGCCTTCCTCCGTACCAGCCAGGTCGGCCATCATCAGCGACACGCTCGTGATGATCGACAGGTAGTGGAGGAGGTACTTGCGCAGGTTGGGGGAGTCGATGTCTTCGGGCTTGAAGCGGTCGACCAGCATCGTGTTGACCAGGAACTGCTGGTCGAGCCGGGTGATCATCACCTTCTCGTTGACCGACTGGTCGGCGCGACCGACGAAGTAGCGGTAGAGATCAACGTTCAGGTACGCGAGGCGCCGTACCTCCTGCAACGGCAGGAACGCGATCAGGTTGTCGACATAGAAGGTCTTGCGCGGGAACTCGATGTTGGCTCGGCGCAGCATGTCGAGGCGGTAGATCAGGGCGTGCATCAGCAGGTACTGGCCCAGCTTGAAGTGGCCGACCTCGTCCCAGCCGAAGATCCGGCCGGTCGGCATCACCTTGGTGTACTCCACCAGGCGCGGCCCGACCTCCTGGTTCTCGTAGACGTAGTTCGCGACGACGAGGTCAGGCGCCTCATGGTGGTCCTGCCACTCGCGCAGCTGCGGTACGAGCACGTCGAGGGCGTCACGGTCGATCCAGTCGTCGCTGTCGACGACCTTCAGGTAGGTGCCGGTCGCCTCGCGGATGCCGCTCTGCATGGCGATCCCGTGGCCGCCGTTGGGCTGCTGCACGAGCCGGACGATGCCGGGGTAACGCTCCTCGTACGCCCGTGCGATGTCAGCGGTCTCGTCTGACGAGCCGTCGTCGATGACGAGGACTTCGGTGTCGTCAGGGTGCACGAGAAGTGAGTCGAGGCACTTCTCGACGTAGGCCGCCGAGTTGTAGCACGGTACGACGAATGAGATGACGGGTCGACGCTCAGCCACGACATCCGATCCTTGGTACACCACCGGGCATGACAGGGAACCTATCGCACACACCTCAGGGCGCCGAACTCCGCCCCACCGGATCGTGGGCCGTGGTATCAACGAGTACAGATTCGACGACCACCCGGAGGTGCCGCGAGCACCCGCGATGCAGGAGGAGAGCGACCACGTGGAGGAGCGCAGCGGGGGAGCGTGGTCGATCGACGACGAAGAGCGGGAGCGTAGCGAGCGGCACAGCGCAACGAGCGAAGCGAGTAAGCCATGGGGAGGCGAGCACCCGCGATGCAGGAGGAGAGCGACCATGTGGAGGAGCGCAGCGGGGGAGCGTGGTCGATCGACGACGAAGAGCGGGAGCGTAGCGAGCGGCACAGCGCAACGAGCGAAGCGTGTAAGCCATGGGGAGGCGAGCACCCGCGATGCAGGAGGAGAGTGACCATGGCAACCACCTGGCTTCCGTACGACACCATCGACGCGGTGCGGGCTGCTGTCGGTACGGTCGACGGCGTCGACATTGACGTGTTCGCCACGCCTGACATGCCCGTACCGGCGAGTGCTGCAAAGGTCGAGCTGATCGTGCTGCCGAACCAGGGTGGCATACAGGTCTGGGAAGCCTTGCGGGGTGTCGACCTGCCGAAGCTGCGCGCGATCCAGCTCGGGTCGGCTGGCTTCGACCACATGATCCCGATGCTCCGGCCTGGGGTTCAGCTGTTGAACGCTGGCGGTGTCCACGATGCCGGGACGGCCGAGATGGCGCTGGCGCTGGCCCTGGCGAACCTGCGGCGGATCGATGTGTACGCAAGGCAACAGGCCGAGCATGTCTGGCGGGGCGGCCTGACCCCGTCGTTGGCCGACCGGAAGGCGATGATCTTCGGGTACGGGCGGATCGGCGCCGCGGTGGAGGCCAGGTTGCTGCCGTTCGAGCCCGCGAGCGTCGTACGGGTGGCGCGAAGCGCCCGTACCGAACCGGAAGTGCACCCGGTGACGGCGCTCGGTGACCTGCTTGGTGGCGTTGACCTCGTCTTCATCACCGCTCCGTCGACGCCTGAGACGACGCGGGTCTTCAATGCGGAGATGCTCGCGAAGCTGCCCGACGGTGCGCTCGTGGTCAACGTCGGTCGCGGCGTCATCATCGACACCGAAGCAATGCTTGCCGAGGCCGGCCGGCTCAGGTTCGCCCTGGATGTCACCGATCCTGAGCCGCTGCCTGCTGATCACCCGCTCTGGGACGCCCCGAACGTCACCATCGCCCCGCATGTCGGCGGCCACTGCGACGCCTACCATCCGCGGATCGCCCGGCTCATCCGTCAGCAGCTGGAGCGGCTGGCGGCGGGCGAGCCGTTCCTCAACGTCGTCCACGAGGGCTCGAGGAGCTGACCCATGGCTGACTCCTGCCTGTTCTGCCGGATCGTCGCTGGCCACATCCCGTCGCGGAGGGTGTACGAGGACGACCACGCGATCGCCTTCCTCGACATCCAGCCCTGGCACCGCGGTCACACGCTGGTCATTCCACGTCGGCATGTCGACGACGCTCTGGCTGACCCGACTGCGCTCGAAGAGATCGCCCCTGCCGTGATCGCCGCTGGGAACCTGCTGCGGGAACGCCTCGAGGCTGACGGTATGAACCTGCTCGCGAACACGGGTGCGACAGCAGGCCAGGAGGTCTTCCATCTCCATGTGCACCTGGTGCCGCGCTACGCAGACGACCCGGGGCTGGACCGGCTGGTCGGCCGCGGTGAGGTGGGCGACCTCGACGAGGTGCTCGCGACCATCACGCGAGCCGACTGACTCCTGGCTTGCCAGCCCGACCGGGCGTGCGGTGGTATGACTGACCATGACCGCCGCCAGCCTTCCCGTTGCTGAGACCGCGCCGCTGGGCCGGTGGTCGCGCCTGGCCAGGTTCGCGATCGAGCTCGGCCCCACGTTCCTGGTCTCGTTGCTCTTCCTGCCGCTGGTGATCAAGGGTGGGACGCTCGTCCCGTACGAGCCGAACACGATCGACCTGCGCGTCTACGACCTGGCGGTGCGCGACATGATCGCGGGCAAGGACATCTACCTGACCTCCACGCCGGGCGACAACCTGAAGTTCATCTACCCGCCGATCGCCGCGATCCTGATGACGCCCCTGGCGTTCGGGTCGTACGGGTTGTGGCAGGTGCTCTGGACCCTGATCGGCACCTGGGCACAGCAGTCGGTGCTGCGGCGCGCTGGGGTTCCCCGCGGCTGGGTGCTCGGCATCCTGGGTGCGGTCCTGGTGATCGCGATGGAGCCGCTGCGCACGACGATGGGGTACGGCCAGGTCAACACCATGCTGATGGCCCTGGTGGTGGCCGATCTGCTGCCGTCGGCGCCGGGGGAGCGGCGGGTCATCCCGCGGGGCGCACTGACCGGGCTGGCGGCCGCGATCAAGCTCACCCCGATGTTGTTCGTCGTCTTCGCGGTCTTGATCGGGCGCAAGGCGATGGCTGCGGTGGCGGTCGCCACCTTCGCCGTCGCGACCGGTGTCGGCTTCCTGCTGATGCCAGCGGAGTCGATGAAGTTCTGGCGGGGCCTCGGGCAGGGCGAGGTGAACACCGCTGGCCCCATCTATGTCGGTAACCAAGGCATGACCGGCGTCTTCTCGCGCTGGATCGCCGAAGACCGGCCAAGCATCGTCGCTGGCGTCCTGGTCGGTCTGCTCGTCGCTGGTCTGGCGACCCTCGTGGCCACGTACTGGTGGCGGCACGGCGAGAAGGTCTTCGCGGTCGGCCTGGTCGGCATGGCGACCTGTCTGGCATCTCCGTTGTCGTGGACCCATCATCACGTCTGGGCCGCCGTCCTGCTGGTCGCCGTGGTCGTCACCTCCGCTGTTCCGCGCTGGGCGCAGTGGACCGGGCTGGCGTGGATGGTCTGGGTCGCCGCGTGTCTTCCGTTGGCCGTTCTTCCGTACGGCGCCCATGTCGAGGTTGACTACACCGCGGGTCAGAACCTGGTCGGCAACCTTGGTCCGGTCCTGGGCAGCCTCCTGATCGTTGCGCTGTCCGTCGACGTCGTACGGCGCCTGCTGGCAGCCCGACGCAACTCAACGCCTGCGCCTGCGGCGCTGCCTGACCGTTCCCGCTGACGCCGCGGCTAGCGTCAACGCTCTCCTGGACCGTTGACTTGTCAAGCATCTGGATCAGTTTGCGGGATGGCTAGGGGCGATAGGGGTACCCCGGTGTCGAGTGCCCAGAACGCGTTTCGTAGAGTGTTCAACGACAACGCGTCGTAGACGCGTACAACCAAAGGGGACCACAGAAATGTCCAACGTAGCCAAGCCCGTCAAGTTCATCGGGTTCTTCTCCATCGTCGCCGGGATCATCCTGGTTCTGACCGGCGGAATCGTCTGGGGCGCCGTCATCACCCCCCAGCTCGCCGCCGAGAAGATCGTCGTCTCCAAGGACGCACCGTTCGCCGCTGGCGACGATGTCAACGGCCCGATCAGCGCCTTCGCCCAGGCCGAGGTGATCAAGATGCACGCTCTTGCGGGCGCCGAGAACATGACCTACGCCCAGCTCGGCACCAAGATCAACGAGGCCAAGGCCGCCAAGAACGACGCCGACGTGAAGAAGTACACCGACATGCGCACCTCGGCCATGAACGGCTCGTTCCTCCGCGCCTCGCTGTTCACCTCGGTCCTGTCGTACGGCGTCTGCGCCTTCGCCATGGGCATGGGCCTCGTGCTCGGCGCCGTCGGCTTCTCGCTGACCAAGGTCGCCAGTGCGCTCGAGACGCTTCCTGCCGCCAAGGACGTCGCCTGACCTGCATTGCCTGACCGGCTCTGCTGACGGCCGGGACCCTTGTGGGGTCTCGGCCGTTGCCATCTCCCCGATGAGGCCCGGACGAGATCAGGTGTCCGCACTGTGGAACGCTTTGACACATCAGGCGGCCGTGGGGGAGGCTGGTGCCGTGCTGATTGTGCTCGTACTCTGACCGCGCGTCGGACGCCACCCAGGGCGTACGTCGCGCACCCTCGCCTGCCACTGGCAGCGGGGGTTTTTTCATCTCCGGCCACGACCACACACCAACCTCGAGAGAAAGGCCACCACGATGGCGACCACCACACCTGAGGAGACGCAGACCGCTGCGTCCCCGGGCGCCCCGACGGTCATGACAGGGGCTCAGGCCCTTGTCGCATCGCTCGAGCAGGTCGGCGTCGAGGTAATGTTCGGCATCCCCGGCGGGGCGATCCTGCCGGCGTACGACCCGTTGTTCGACTCCTCGGTGCGTCATATCCTCGTGCGCCACGAGCAGGGCGCCGCTCACGCTGCCGAGGGGTACGCGATGGCGACGGGCAAGGTGGGCGTGTGCATCGCCACCTCTGGTCCGGGTGCCACGAACCTGGTCACCGGCATCACCGACGCCTACATGGACTCGGTGCCGATCGTGGCCATCACCGGTCAGGTGAACTCCCAGTTCATCGGTACGGACGCGTTCCAGGAGGCGGACATCCGGGGTATCACCTTCCCCATCACGAAGCACAGCTTCCTGATCACCGACCCGGCCGACATCGCTCCGGCGATCGCGGCCGCGTTCCACATCGCCGCGACCGGTCGGCCTGGTCCGGTGCTGGTCGACATCTCCAAGGACGCCCTGACGAAGTCGACCGAGTTCATCTGGACCGGCGAGGTCCACCTGCCCGGCTACCGCCCCACCACGCGTCCGCACTACCGCCAGGTGCGCGAGGCCGCCCGCATGATCGCCGAGGCCGAGCGGCCCGTGCTGGTCATCGGCGGCGGCGTGCTGAAGGCCGACGCCGCTGCCGAGGTGGCTGCCGTGGCGGGGAAGGCGCAGATCCCCGTGGTGACCACGCTGATGGCCCGCGGCTGCTTCCCCGACAACGACCCGCTCAACATGGGCATGCCTGGCATGCACGGCGCTGTGGCTGCCGTGGGTGCGCTGCAGCGCTGTGACCTGTTCATCGCGGTCGGCATGCGGTTCGACGATCGGGTGACCGGTCAGCTGTCGAGCTTCGCGCCTGAGGCCAAGGTCATCCACTGCGACATCGACCCAGCCGAGATCGGCAAGAACCGCCACGCCGACCTCCCGGTGGTGGGGGACTGTCGCCTGTTCCTGGCCGACCTCGCCGAGCAGCTGGACGACGTCACGCTGCGCGACACCAGCGGCTGGCGGGCCTACCTCAAGGGCCTGCAGCAGAAGTACGCCACTGACGCGGGAGATCCCAAGGATGACGTGCTCCTGCCGCAGGAGGTGATCAAGCGGATCGGTGAGCTGTCGCCGGCTGACGCGATCTACGCCACCGGCGTCGGGCAGCACCAGATGTGGGCGGCGCACTTCCTGCCGCACACCCAGTCCCGCAAGTGGTTGACCTCGGGCGGTGCGGGCACCATGGGCTACTGCGTGCCGGCTGCCATGGGCGCCAAGGTGGGCAAGCCTGACCAGGTGGTGTGGGGGATCGACGGTGACGGCTGCTTCCAGATGACCAACCAGGAGCTGGTCACCTGCGCCCTGAACAACATCCCGATCAAGATCGCCATCATCAACAACGAGTCGCTCGGCATGGTGCGGCAGTGGCAGACGCTCTTCTACAACGAGCGCTACTCCAACACCGACCTGCACAGCTACCGGATCCCCGACTTCGTGAAGCTCGCGGAGGCGATGGGTTGCGTGGGCCTGCGTGCCGAGCGACCCGAGGAGGTCGACGCCGTCATCGAGCAAGCGCTGGCGATCAACGACCGCCCGGTCGTGATTGACTTCGTCGTGCACAAGGACGCCATGGTCTGGCCCATGGTTGCGGCCGGCACCAGCAATGACGACATCAAGATCGCCCGCGACATGGCTCCGGCCTGGGACGAGGAGGAGCTGTGAGCACCTTTCACACGCTGAGCGTGCTAGTCGAGAACCAGCCAGGCGTCCTGGCCCGCATCTCCGGGCTCTTCGCCCGCCGCGGCTTCAACATCGAGTCGCTCGCGGTCGGCCCGACCGAGACCCCGGAGTTCTCCCGCATCACGATCGTGGTGGGTGTCGACCAGCCAGCCATCCTGGAGCAGGTCACCAAGCAGCTCAACAAGCTCGTCGAGGTGATCAAGATTGTGGAGCTCGAGAAGGGCGCCGCAGTCCGTCGCGAGCTGGTGCTGGTCAAGGTGAAGTCCGACGCCACCACGCGTGGACAGATCCTTGAGATCGCCTCGATGTTCCGCGGCCGACCGGTCGACGTCGGCCCCGAGACGATCACCATCGAGGCCACCGGCGGCTACGGCAAGATCCAGGCTCTGCTTGAGCTGCTCCAGCCGTACGGGATCCGTGAGCTGGTCCAGTCCGGCTCCGTGGCCCTTGGTCGGGGCGTGCGCGCCATCACCGACCGCAGCAAGTACGACAAGACCCCCAAGTCCGAGCGCAGCTGAGCGCCGAACCCAACCAGAAAGAGATACGCCTGATGGCAACAATGTTCTACGACGACGACGCTGACCTCTCGATCATCCAGGGTCGTTCGGTCGCCGTGATCGGGTACGGCTCGCAGGGCCACGCCCACGCGCTCAGCCTCCGTGACTCCGGCGTCGACGTTCGCGTCGGCCTCCGTGAGGGCTCCCCGTCGGCGGCCAAGGCTGAGGCCGAGGGCCTGCGGGTCGTCTCCGTCGCTCAGGCGGTCGAGGAGGCCGACCTGGTGATGATCCTGGCGCCTGACCAGGTGCAGCGCACGGTGTACGCCGAGGAGATCGAGCCCAACCTCGTCCCCGGTGACGCGCTGTTCTTCGCCCACGGCTTCAACATCCGCTTCGGCTACATCACCCCACCGGAGGGCGTCGACGTCTGCATGGTCGCGCCGAAGGGGCCAGGTCACCTGGTCCGCCGCGAGTACGCAGCCGGTCGTGGCGTGCCCGTCATCGTGGCCGTCGAGAAGGACGCCACCGGCAACGCGTGGCCGCTCGCCCTCTCGTACGCCAAGGCCATCGGCGGCCTGCGCGCCGGCGGCATCAAGACGACCTTCGCCGAGGAGTGCGAGACCGACCTCTTCGGCGAGCAGGCCGTGCTCTGTGGCGGCGCGTCGGCACTCGTCATGGCGGGCTTCGAGACCCTCGTCGAGGCTGGTTACCAGCCCGAGGTGGCCTACTTCGAGTGCTTGCACGAGCTCAAGCTGATCGTCGACCTGATGTACGAGGGCGGCATCGCCAAGCAGCGCTGGTCGGTCTCCGACACCGCAGAGTACGGCGACTACGTCTCCGGCCCGCGCGTCATCGACGCCTCGGTCAAGGCGCGGATGAAGGACGTGCTGGCTGACGTGCAGTCCGGCGCGTTCGCCAAGCGGTTCATCGACGACCAGGACGCCGGTGCGCCGGAGTTCAAGGCGTTCCGCGCCGAGGGTGAGAAGCACCCGATCGAGGCCACCGGCCGTGAGCTGCGCAAGCTGATGACCTGGGTCAAGTCGGGCGACTCGGACTACAAGGAGGGCTCAGCCGCACGCTGAGCCTGAGAGCCGCGGCTCGATCGCGACAACCGCAGCAGACGACGAACCCCGGCAGCAGCGCTGCCGGGGTTCGTCGCGTCTGCGCCCGGTCTACTCGACGAAGCGCCGGGCCGCGACGGCAGGGTCAGCCCCACGTCGCAGGACCAGCGTCACGCCTGCAGCAAGGAGGGCTGCCGCCACCACCCCGAGCGGCAGCACCGAGGGAGCACCTGCGGCCGCCAGTGGCGGCTGATCGGGCTGAGGCTGTGCCGACGGCGAGCCGTCAGCTGGTGACACCGGGGTCGGGCTGGGCGTCGGCTCGGGGCCTGGCACGACCACCGGGCGTGGCGTCACCGACAGGGTCGCCACCGACGAGGTGACCGATCCGGCCAGGTTGGTGGCCGTCGCCCGTACGAGCAGCCCGTCCTGAGCCAGGCTCGCGGCGCCGATCGTGAAGGTAGGCGTCGACGTGGCTGCGTTCTTGGCGGTGGTGCTGACCGTGGCTGGCGCCCAGGTGGTGCCGTCAGTGGACGTCTCCCACGTGATGGTGGGGCTCGGGTCGCCGGACGCCACGGCCGTGAAGGTGACGCTGTCGCCCTCCTGGGCGGTGGTGTCCGAGGGGCCCTGGGTGAAGGCCGGGGCGACCGCGGGGGTCACGGTCACCACGATCTTCCCGGCGAACTTCGCTGACTTGTTCTTCTTCTCCGAGAAGGCGAACGTGTAGGTGCCGGGTGCGGTCGCGGTGTACGAGCCGTCGCTTGCCGTGACGCCCTTCGGCACCGACGGAGCGATCGCGTCGCCAGTCTGGTCGACCAACGTCGGCAGAGCGAAGCCCACCCCTGCGGTGGCATTGATCGGGACCACCTGCGAGAGGGCGCCCCAGCCGCGCATCGTCTTGCCCTGGAGTGCGGAGAGGTTGGTGATCTGGTTGGAGTGACCGATGAACCAGGTCAGTGCTGGCAGGTCAGCGAGCCACGCGGCATCGGTGAGACCTGTCGACTCGAGGCCGACATCGGTGAGCGTCGTGGCGGTCCGGAGCCGGGGTGCATCGGTCAGCGGGTTGCGGCCAAGATCGACCACCGTGATCGCTGGGAGGGTGGGCAGCGGCCCCACCGACGTGAGTCCGGTCGACCGGGCGTTGAGCTTCACCAGCGACGTCAGGCCGGCGAGCGGGTCGAGTCCCGACAACGGGTTGGTGTGCACGTTGAGCTCGGTCAGCGTGGTGATCGACCCGACGGGGGTCAGGTCAGTGACCTTGTTTCCGTACGCCAGCAGGGTAGTGAGCCGGAGGCCCTTCAGGGCGGCCAGGTCGACCAGCCCGTTGGAGCTGATGTCGAGGGTCCTCAGGGCGGTCAGCGAGGTCAGTCCGTCGACCGAGGTCATCGTCGGAACCTTGGCGATCTGCTGGCTGCCGACCCGGAGGTCGACCAGCGACGTGGCCCGTGACAGGCCCTGAAGCGTGGTCAGCCGGTTGTAGTCGAGGTCGAGGGACTCGAGGCTGGTCAGCGTCGAGACCACCGATGCGTCAGCGACGAGGTTGGAGTCGAGGCTGAGTGTCGTGAGCTTGGTGAGCCCGGCCAGGGGCGAGATGTCGGAGATCTTGTTCATCTCGAGCTTGATCGAGGTGGCGTTGGTCAGATGCTGTGCCCCGGTCAGGTCGGCGATGTCGGCATAGAAGCACTCGAGCTGCGTGATGGATCCCAGCGACGTGGTCGTGAGCGTGGCGTTGGCTGGCTGACCGAGGGTCTCGTTCAGGCAGGTACGGAAACCAGCGTCAGGGATGGTGACCGGGGTGCTCGTGTCTGGGTCCGGCGGGGTGATCGCAGGGGGGGTGTAGGCGGGCGCCTTGGGCGGCCAGGTCGAGTCGTTCAAGCTGGCCAGGCGCCAACCCTCGATGCTGCCAGCGAGTGGCTTGTACTGCGACGCCATCACTTCGGAGAACTCCCAGGCGCCGAACGTGCCGGGCGTCGTCTGGGAGCGGTGGAAGTACGACCACCAGTCCTTGTTGGAGGTATCGCAGGTGGTGGGCTGGCCGTTGATCTGGCAGACGAAGCCGCCGTTGGCGACGACGGTGAACCCGGCGCTGGTCAGGGCAGCCAGGCCGCTGCTGCCGTCGGTGGCGCAGCCGCCAGTGACAGCGCCCGTACCGTCGTCGACGACGACCCAGACGCGGCCCGCTTCGAGGCAGGCGACGGCTGGGTCAGCGGCGTGGGCCGGTGGCGGGGCGAGGAGGGTGCCGAGCGAGAGGACGGCGGCGATCAGGAGGACCGCGGATCTCCTGAGGCGGAGCGGGAACATGAGGGCCTTTCAGGTGGTCCCGCAGAGGACGACCCGGAGCCCGAAGGACCCCCCGCAGTCCCCGGCAGGGTGTGGATGAAAGGACGTGTTTCGGTCCGGCTCCTCCCGATGTCCTGGGAGTTACGGTTGCGGGTCAGCCGTGGGATTCCACCACGTTCTCCACGCGTCCGGGAGTGACCCTATCGGACGACCAACGGTGTCCTGACCGGCCCCCCGGGGGACGATGCGCGACGGCGGTACGGGGTCAGGCGCCCAGCGCTGCCACGATCGCGTCGCCGACCTCGGTGGTCGAGCGCTTGGTGGGACCCGTCTCGGCGATATCGCGCTCGACCGCGTCGGCGATCCTGGCGGCTTCGGAGGCGTAGCCCAGGTGCTCCAGCAGCATGGCGCCGGAAAGAATGGCCGCCCGTGGGTCTGCGATGCCCTGGCCAGCAATGTCGGGGGCGGAGCCGTGGACAGGCTCGAACATCGACGGGTAGCTGCCATCGACGTTGATGTTGGCGCTCGCGGCGAGGCCGATGCCGCCGGTGACGGCTGCCGCCTCGTCGGTGAGGATGTCGCCGAAGAGATTATCGGTGACGATCACGTCGAAGCGGTCCGGCTGGGTGCAGAGCATGATCGTGGCCGCGTCGATGTGCAGGTAGTCGGTGGCCACGTCGGGGTGCTCGGCTGCGACGGCCTGGAAGATGCGGTTCCACAGGCCACCGGCGTTGACGAGCACGTTGTGCTTGTGGACCAGCGTGACCTTCTTACGGCGCTTCTCGGCGCGGGCGAAGGCATCCCGGACGACCCGCTCCACGCCCATCGCCGTGTTGATGCTGACCTCAGTGGCGATCTCGTTCGGGGTGCCCTGCCGTACGACACCGCCGTTGCCGCAGTACAGCCCCTCCGTGCCCTCCCGGACCACCACGAAGTCGATCAGTTTCCCGTCGACGACCGCCGACGACAGAGGGGTGGGCACGCCCGGGTACAGCTTTGACGGACGCAGGTTGACCGCGTGGTCGAACGCGAAGCGCAGCTTCAGCAGCAGACCCCGCTCCAGTAGCCCAGACGGCACCGCCTTTGAGCCCGGCGCTGCGCCGACCGCACCGAGCATGATCGCATCGGCCTTGGCGAGCTCGGCCATCGTCGCGTCGGGGAGCACCTCACCCGTACGCTGCCAGCGCTCGGCGCCCAGATCGTGGTGCTGGTAGGTGAACGTGCCCTCCGGCAGCACCGCGTCGAGCACCTTCAGGGCCTCGGCCACGACCTCGGGCCCGATCCCATCCCCACCAATGACAGCGATCATCTTCGTCATGCGTCCATCTCACACTACGTCCAGACTCTGGGACGAATGGTCTCATTCCCTGGCAAGCGTTGGCTGGGTACCATGCTGCCATGGCCCTGGAGTTCACCACCCGTCCGCACCCGTCACCGGCGTCCGACGCCCGTCGCGCTGAGGTGCTCGCCGACCCTGGCTTCGGCAAGTACTTCACCGACCACATGGCCACGGCAACTTGGACCAAGGGCGAGGGCTGGCATGACGCCGGAGTCGTCCCGTACGGCCCGTTCCAGCTTGACCCAGCCGGCGCTGTGCTCCACTACGGCCAGGAGATCTTCGAGGGTCTGAAGGCCTACCGGCACGCCGACGGATCGGTCTGGCTCTTCCGGCCGGACGCCAACGCCCGTCGGTTCGCGCGCTCTGCCGAGCGGCTGGGGCTGCCGGTGCTGGACGTCGATGACTTCGTCGCGTCGCTTCGAGCCCTGGTCACCGCGGACGAAGCCTGGGTGCCCGAGAGCGGCGGCGAGCAGAGCCTCTACATCCGGCCGTTCATGTTCGCCAACGAGTCGTTCCTCGGCGTCCGGCCGGCGCAGAACGTGACGTACGCGGCCATCTCCTGCCCGGTCGGCCCGTACTTCTCAGGCGGAGTGGCACCGGTCGACATCTGGGTAACCACCACCTACTCCCGCGCAGGGACGGGCGGTACGGGCGCTGCCAAGTGCGGCGGCAACTACGCGTCGTCCCTTGTCGCGCAGGCGGAGGCGTACGAGCACGGCTGCTCCCAGGTGCTCTTCACCGACGCGGCCACCCACACCTGGCTCGAGGAGCTGGGCGGCATGAACATTGTCCTCGTGTACGCAGACGGCACCCTGGTGACCCCGCCCACCTCCGGAACCATCCTCGATGGCATCACCCGCTCGAGCATCCTCGAGGTCACTCCGTCGTTGGGTCTGACCCCGGTCGAGCGCCCGGTCACCCTGGCGGAGATGGCTGACGGGATCGAGTCCGGCGAGATCGTGGAGGCCTTCGCCTGCGGTACGGCCGCGGTGATCACCCCGATCGCACGGTTCAAGCGGGCCGAGGGCGACGACCTGGTGCTGGCCAACCCGTCGGGTGAGAAGACGTTGGCGATTCGCAACATGCTGCTCGACATCCAGTACGGCCGGGCCGACGACCCGTACGGCTGGACGGTCCGCGTCGTCTGACCGATCGAAACCGCTGTACGGTCCGTAGGGTGAGAAGGCGTCTCGCCCAGTGATCGGGCGGGGGAGACTCGGACGCGTACGTCTCCTCTGAGAAGGCTGGTCATGAACGCGCTTCCCGTCGCCCCCGAGAATTTCCACGTCTTCGACACGACCCTGCGCGACGGGGCGCAGCAGGAGGGGCTCCGGCTCTCAGTGGCCGACAAGCTCCGCATCGCCGGCCTGCTCGACGAGCTCGGCGTCACGTTCATCGAGGGTGGCTGGCCCGGCGCGAACCCCAACGACACCGCCTTCTTCGCTGAGGCCGCAAAGTCGCTGGAGCTGAAGAACGCCACCCTCGTCGCCTTCGGGATGACCACCCGGGTCGGCATCCCAGCCGCCGAGGACCCCCTCGTCCAGGCCCTCGTCGACGCGCAGACCGACGTCATCTGCATCGTCGCCAAGTCCCACGACCGCCACGTCACCGAGGCCCTCCGCACGTCGCTGGAGAACAACCTCGACATGGTCCGCGACACCGTCACCCATCTGCGCAACCACGGCAAGCGGGTCTTCGTCGACTGCGAGCACTTCTTCGACGGCTACCGCGACAACCCTGCGTACGCCCTCGAGGTCGTCCGGGTTGCTGCCGAGGCCGGCGCCGAGGTGGTCATCCTCTGCGACACCAACGGCGGCATGCTGCCCGGCTGGGTGGGCGACATCGTCTCGGCGGCCGCCGCCATCGGGGTCGACCTCGGCATCCACTGTCACAACGACACCGGCTGTGCCGTCGCGAACACCATCGCCGCCGTCGACGCGGGCGTCGTCCACATCCAGGGCACGATCAACGGTTACGGCGAGCGCACCGGCAACGCTGACCTCGTCACCCTGATCGGCAACCTGCAGATCAAGTACGGCTGGGAGCTCATCCCAGCCGAGTCGCTCAGTGACCTCACGCGCATCTCCCATGCCATCGCCGAGATCACCAACCAGGCTCCGCAGGCGCGCCAGCCGTACGTCGGCGTCTCCTCTTTCGCCCACAAGGCGGGCCTGCACGCCTCGGCGATCAAGGTCGACGAGATGCTCTACCAGCACGCAGACCCTGAGCTCGTCGGCAACACGATGCGCATGCTGATCTCCGACATGGCCGGTCGCGCCAACGTGCAGATCAAGGGCGAACAGCTCGGCCACGACCTCTCCGACCGCGACACCGCGGCGCGGATCACCGACGAGATCAAGGCGCGCGAGGCGCAGGGCTATTCGTACGAGGCCGCCGACGCCTCCTTCGACCTGCTGCTGCGCCGCGAGTTGGGCGGCTTCAAGGCTCCGTACCAGGTCGTCGCTTGGCGAGCCTTCACCGATCAGTCCGAGGTGGCCGAGGCCATCGTCCGCGTGTCGGTCGGCGGTGGCGAGTCGCGTGTCTTCGCTGGCGAGGGGAACGGCCCGGTCAACGCGCTCGACGAGGCGATCAGGCGTGCGCTCGAGGGCGCATTCCCGGTCGTGACCGAGTTCGAGCTGACCGACTACCGCGTGCGCATCCTCGATCAGGGTCACGGCACTGACGCCATCGTCCGGGTTCTGATCGACACCCGCCACGACGGTCGTACCTGGACCACGGTGGGTGTGGGTGGCAACGTGATCGAGGCGTCGTACGAGGCTCTCGCCGACGCCTACCTGTACGGGATCGCCGTCCTGGCGCCACCCGCGGCCTGACTCGACAGACGAGACCAGGGGTCGATCAGGGACTGGACCGGGGTCGCGCAGGTCAGCCC
>Ga0116180_1000914_pt1 | contig 26056 bp, 24 predicted proteins | sample AD_UKC073_MetaG_FD_89804 | JGI IMG/M metagenome (GOLD analysis project Ga0116180, IMG submission 89804) | Active sludge microbial communities of municipal wastewater-treating anaerobic digesters from USA - AD_UKC073_MetaG | ecosystem: Engineered > Bioreactor > Anaerobic > Digestate | place: USA... | reverse complement strand
GACCCCGGTGATGTGCCAGGTGCCATCGGGCTGCTGCACGGCCTTGGTGCGGCAGGCGCCCACGTCGGAGCCGGCGTCGGGCTCGGTGAGGACCATCGTCGTGTGCCAGGCGTTGTCGACGATGAGCTTGGCGAGCTTCTTCTGCTCGTCGGTGCCGAGGAACCACAGCAACTTGGCAAACGAGAAGGTCGCGCCATACATGTGGATCGCCGGGTTGGCACCGCACACCATCTCGGCGACCGCCCAGCGCAGCGACGGGGGCACCTGCATGCCACCCAGCTCCACCGGTGTGTCGAGCTTGCCCCACTCGCCGTCGAGGTAGGCGCGGTAGGACTTCTTGAATGACTCGGGGATGACGACCGTCTTGGCCGCGGGGTCGTAGACCGGCGGGTTGCGGTCGGAGTCGACCAGGCTCGCGGCCAGTTCGTTCTCGGCCAGCCGGGCGATCTCGCCGAGGATGTCTTTCGCCGCGTCGACGTCGAGGTCCTCGTAGATGCCGGTCCCGAGGATCTCACCTCGCCCAAGGACCTCGAAGAGGGTGAATTCGATGTCGCGGACGTTGGCCTGGTAGTGACCCATCGAGTGTCCTTCGGGTGGTGGCGGGGACGGGCAGGAAAGAGCGTCGCGACGGTATGCCGTGACGCTTCCCATGATGCTACTGGCCAGTAACAACCGCAAGGGAGACCCGCGTCACCCTGGCTTGACAGGGCCATCGACAGCAAAGTGAGTAGGAACGCCCATACGACCTGCCCGCGTCGTGGCCTACCCTCGGGAATGCCACGGTGAAAGGGGAGCCATGCGCGATGACTACGAGGTCTCGACCGGGGTGCTGAGCGCTGCAGGGGCGGCCATCACGGCGCTGACCCCTTCCGTGGCTGCCGTGGAGTCCGGGATCAAGACGCAGCGGCTCCCCGGCGCCGAGATCACCGTGGCGGCAGAGCTGGGTCTCTTCCGGGACGTCTGGTCCGATGCGACCCATGCGGTCGGCAATGCCCTCGACTATTTCGGCCGCGCGGTGAGTGACGCGGCGACGGCATACCGGGTCACCGACGAGGTAGCAGCGGTGCGCTTCCAGCGGATGCAGGAACGGCTGGGCGGCTGATGCGACCCGACGAGGGCGGCGGGTCGGGGCACTACACCTACCCGGGCGATGACCCCTCCGCGGTGGCGGGGCTGGTCTCGACCTTGCAGACGCAGACCAAGGCCGCCGAATCGGTGTCCGAGCGGTTGTCCGGAGCCCTCCCGCAACTCCGGTCGGCGTGGGCTCAGGGGAATGCCGGTGACACGGCATATGACCACGCCGGCCGGGTCCGCACGTTCCTCGCGGACCTCCCCCCTGGGCTGGCATCGGCGGCTGCCGCGTTGGACTCGTATCGAGCCGACCTCACCCGGGCGCGCACCACCATCACCGACCTCAACCACGCGTATGCCGTGCTCGCGCCAGCCGAGCGCCGGGTCGCGGCGTTCGGCGACTGGATCGAGCCCCGTGAAGAGGTGGCCTACGACCGGGCGCACAGCGACTATCTGGCCGCGCGCTCGCAGGTGGGCTACGGCAGCGTCGCCGACATCGACACGGCATACCGGGCCGTCGTCGGTCGCGTGCGCGGGGCGAGGGACGAGTGCGCGGCGGTGCTTGCCGGGCTGGCCCGGCAGCAGGCACTCCCGGGCGGGAGGGCCGGGTTGTCACGGCTGGGCGGTGAGTTGCCCGGGATGTTGACCAAGGAGGAGCTGCTCCGGCGGGCGGGCTTCTCCTCGATGCCGACGTCGGCGGCTGACGTCAAACGGTTCTGGGACTCGCTCTCACCGTCGGAGCGGCAGTCGCTGCTGGCTGCCGAGCCGAAGCTCTGGGGCAACACCAACGGGGTGCCGGTCATCGATCGGGACTGGGCCAATCAGACCGTGCTCGACAGCGACCTCGCGCGATACCGGCAGTACTTCATCGACCGCGGGGTGACGCCCCCGGACTCGATCGACGACTTCGACAACCTCACCATCGAGGAGCGGCGCCGCCTCGGCTTGGACAACCACGGCTACTACATCGACCTGGACACCGCGGCCGACGAGCTCATGGAGCAGTACAAGGACGCCCTCAAGACCAAGGCCACCCTGAGCATGGGGCACGGCACGCCACCGACCTTCCTCATGGCCTATGACGCCACCCTCTACCACGGTGAAGGCCGCGCGGCGATTGCCTTCGGTAACCCGGACACCGCGACGAATATCGCCGTGTGCGTGCCCGGGTTGGAGTCGCGAGTGAGCAAGATGGACCAGATCGGGGGAGATGCCTACGCCCTCTACCGCGAGTCGCTCGCGGCCGACCCGACGCACCAGACGGCGGTCATCGCCTGGCAGGGCTACGACGCTCCCGAGTTCAGCAACGTCATGTTCCAGGACCACGCCGACGCTGGCGCGCGGCTGCTCGCGGCCGATGTCGCGGCGCTGGGCGTCACGCACGGAGCCGGGTCGCCGAACGTCACTGTGGTGGCCCACTCCTACGGCAGCACGACCGCCGGCCTGGCGCTGCAGCGCTATGGCCTCGCGGACTCGGTCAACCAGGTGGTCCTCATCGGTAGCCCTGGTGTCGGTGGCGAGGCCCACTCGGTCACCGACCTGCACCTGCGCGACGACCAGCTCTACGTCGGGTCGGCCAGTCGCGACGTGGTGACGACCACCTACGGTCAGCTGGGGTCAGATCCGTCCTACGACTCGTTCGGAGGCACTCGGTTCAAGGCCGAAAACGTCAACCGCGACTTCGGGTTTCCCTGGCAGTTCGACGACCACTCTCGTTATTACGACGACGGCACGCACAGCGAATCGCTCTACGCGATGGCCGATGTCGTCACCGGGCAGGGGGACCAGCTCGACGATCACGGCATGGTCGCCGAGGGGCGGCGCACCGACACCATCACGTCCTACCGTGGTTCCTACAGCATCGACGTGGACCCCGAGAACTCCCGCACGCCGACGGCAGGACACCAACATTGAGCACCGCACCGCACCGTCGCCGGCTCGCCCGCAGACCGGGTATGCCGTGGCTCGCCTCTGCTGGCGTGCTCGCCATGCTCGCGGCCGGCTGCACACCCTCCGCACCGACGCCACCTGGCACCCCCACGACCCCTCCGGGAGGCACGTCCGTGTCCAGCACCGACCCCAACCGTCCGTTCGAACCGATCACCGATCTGCCGACCGACCCCACGGCGGCCCGTGATGAGCTGCGCCGACGCCTGGCCGGCGAGTGGGACCAGGTGCTCGCCAAGAGCGGACTTCGCTATCAGAGCGCGACCTTCTCGACGACCGAGCACACCGATGGCGACGGCTGGTGGAGCGCCGAGATGATCGTGAATTTTGGCACCCTGCCGCAGCAGGAGTGGCCCCGCGTCGTCACAGCCATGGCGTCAGCCACGAGTGCCGCTGGGTGGAGTCAGGCGGGCGTCAGCCACGCGCTCAATCTGCGCAAGGGCAGCTTCCACCTCAAGGGGGGCTGCGCCGTGGATGGCTGCTACTACACCCTCGACACCGGGCCACGGCTGACCCAGAAGCTGGCGCTGGTGCCCGACGGCTACACGCTCCGGGTGGCAGAGTTGGAGTCCCACCTCGACCCGGCAGCCCCCACGCCGACCCGCCGGTGAGCTGCACGGCATACCCGCCAAGCCGGTATGCCGTGCAGCCGGGTGAGCCGCGAGGGCTGCGGTTAGCACCCCTCCCGGCCCGCGCGGTCAGCCCTTGACGCAGAGCAGCGTGCTCAGCCGCGCGACGACCTCGACGAGGTCGGACTGGGCCGCGATGACCGCGTCGAGATCCTTGTATGCCGCGGGGATCTCGTCGACGACGCCAGCGTCCTTGCGGCACTCGACCCCCGCGGTCTGCGCGGCGAGGTCTTCCGCCGTGAACCGCTTGCGCGCGGCGTTCCGCGACATCCGCCGCCCGGCGCCGTGCGAGGCCGAGCAGTAGGACGCCTCGTTGCCCAGGCCACGCACGACATAGGACCCCGTGCCCATCGAGCCCGGGATGAGCCCGAGGTCGCCGGCGCCGGCGCGGATCGCCCCCTTACGGGTGACGAGCACATCGATGCCGTCGTAGGACTCCTCGGCGACGTAGTTGTGGTGGCACTGCACCGTCTGGCCCCAGTCGATCGCCAGGCCCCGCTCGGCGAACCACCGACCGACCACGCCCTGGACAAGCGCCATCATCACCGCGCGGTTGCGCAGCGCGTAGTCCTGCGCCCAGAAGAGATCGCGCCGGTAGGCCGCCATCTCGGGCGTGCCCGCGAGGAACACCGCGAGGTCTCGGTCGGGCAGGTCGGCATTGTGCGGCAGCGCTCGCGCGGTCTCGATGTGCGCTTGCGCGAGCAGGTTGCCGATGCCCCGCGACCCGGAGTGCAGCATGACCCAGATCGCGCCCTCGTCGTCGGCGCACACCTCGATGAAGTGGTTACCGCCGCCGAGGGTGCCCAGCTGCGAGCGGGCCTTCTTGGCCTGGTCGGCGACCCGAGCGTCGAGCCCGTCGAAGCCCTTGCAGAACCGCGCCCAACCCTCCGCCGGGAAGTCCGCACGCGGCATACCGAGGCCGGTCGGGTCGACCGGCACCTGGTGACCCGCGAAGCCGACCGGCACCGCGCGTTCGATGGCCGTCCGCAGCGGGTGCAGGTCGTCGGGCAGGTCCTCCAGCCGCAGGCTGGTACGCACCGCAGCCATGCCGCAGCCGATGTCGACGCCGACCGCCGCCGGCGCGACCGCTTGCGACATCGCGATGACCGAGCCAACGGTCGCGCCCTTGCCGAGGTGGACGTCGGGCATGACCCGCACGCCGACGACCCAGGGGAGGGCGCCGATGTTGCGCAGCTGCGCCAGGGCCGCGGGTTCGACCTCAGCCGGGTCGGCCCACATCAGCACATCAGCGTCGGTGCCGGGCAAGCGGGTCGGGAACTCGGGACGGGGCGTCGCGAGGGTGGGGGTGTGATCGTGCGTGTGCAGGGTCATGGTGAGGTCACCTCCTCGTCGGGGCAGCGGCGCCTTTTCGCCGTGGCCAGCACGCCACCGTATGCCGTGCCGCTCACCTCCGCACCCGATTTTCTCGCTCGGTTGGCGGTCGCGAGTCGCGCGTCGCCAACCCGGGAGACGGGGCCGATGGCGCATTCCGGACTTGGCCGGTTCGTGCCAGGCTGCGGCCACCCGGCCAAATCGTCGAGTTCGTAGGCTCGCTGGCTAGCGGGTCGACCGCTCGCGCCGTCAGCCGTCCGCTGCCAGAGGAGCTCGCATGTCATCCGTCACCACCGCGTCGGGCCCATCGGCTGCCAAGCTCGCGGCCGCGCGCCGCGCCCGGTTCGCCGCCTTCGTCCTCGTCGCGTGCGTCGCGGTGTTGGCCCTCACCGCCTTCATCGCCAAGCCCGCTGCAAGCGTCCTCGTCGCGCTCGTCGCCGCTTTCCTTCTTGCAGCGGGGTGGTTCGGGTTGGCTCTGGCCCGGGCATCGCGCACTCCCTGACCGCCACCTGACCAACACGGCATACCGGCTCGCGTTGGTTGTCGGTCGAGTCTTCACCCTGGGTATGCCGTGCAGCCCGCGGTAGCCTGCCAGGATGCTCGTCGACCATGTGCCGGACCTCGATGTGACCCGCCCGCGGACCATCCCGTTGGGCCGGTTGTCGGACAAGTCGTGGCCCGGGCCGCTGTCGGCCGACGGCATCGAAGGTCGGCTCGGCGAGGTCGTGGCGGCGCTGGACGACTACTACGTCTCTGTCGACCCGCGGGCCAAGACCCGGTGCATCGACGGCCGCCACGATCCCGAACTCGATGAGGCCAACCTCGGACCGCAGGTGCCCGGTGGAGCTCCAGGCTCGGCGCTGGCCTATCGGCTCGGCGTCGACAAGGACGACCTCACGCGCGGCACCTTCACCGGTGACGCCGAGCTGATGATCGAGGCCTACATGCGCCTCGGCCTGTCGCCGGGCGGCCACCGCGACGACCTCGAGCAGGCCGACGGCGTGGGCTGCGGGGCGATCGATGGCCTCCAGGCGGTGCTCGACTGCATGACCAACCCGCACCTCGTCGAAGACCACAAGCGGCTGGTCAAAACCATCCTCGACGTCGACTTCAACCGCGACCATTACCTGCGGGTGATGGGCGCGGGGCTGGTGCTGCAGAGCCGATCGGTGGCCTACTTCCATGGCCGCGGCGAGATCCTCGACCTGCTCGAACGCAAGGCCCCCGGCAGCGTCTCGGTGTTGCGCGGCCGGCACTGCGAGGCCTTCGTCGTGGTCAACCTGGTCGAGGGAACCACGTTGTCCTCCAACCGTTTTGCCGCCGACCTCGGTGGCCCGCAAGCGTTCGGCTACGACCTGTGGCGCTCGCGGCAACTCGTGCAAGCGCTCTTCCCGCTGCCCTCCCAGGAGGTCGACCGGGCCCGCTTCATCCACGCGCGGGTCATGCTCACCATCGCCACCCTTATGGCCCTCACCGACGGCTCGCTGCAGGTGCTGCTGCGCCTGCCCGCGGACGCGTGACGGAGTCAGGGCCGTGACGACGGGGCCGACGAAGCCGGCCGTGACGCTGTGGGACATCTCGCCGACCATCAGTCCGCAGGCGCCGATCTTCCCCGGCGACGAGCCGTATGCCGTCCGCGAGACCGCCGCAATCGGCCCCGGTTGCCCGGTCAACCTCACCGCGCTCACCCTCTCTCCGCACATCGGCGCGCACGTCGATGCGCCCGTCCACTTCTCGTCTGACGGGGGCGACGCGGCCTCCCTCCCGCTCGAACCCTTCCTTGGGGTATGCCGGGTCGTCCACCTCATCTCCGACCTCCCGGATCGACTCATCGGGGTCGCCGAGCTGGCCGACGCGCTCGGGGTGGACGTGGGAAGCGACCGCGAAGGTGACGGGCACGGCATACCGGAGCGGGTTTTGGTGCGGACTCGGCATGAGGCACTCACGGTGTGGCGCAACGATTTTGCGGCATTCGACGCTGGCGCGATCCGGTGGTTGGCCACTCGCGGCGTGACCCTCGTCGGCATCGACACCCCCTCGGTCGACCCCGCCGAGTCCAAGGACCTGCCTGCGCACCAAGCGCTGCGCGAGACCGGCATCGTCAACCTGGAGAACCTCGGGTTAGACGAGGTTGCCGCCGGAGACTACGAACTCGTCGCCCTGCCGCTTAAACTCGCGGGCGCTTGTGCCAGCCCAGTGCGCGCGATCCTGCGTACGCTGCGCTGACCCGGAGGTCCCAGCCGGGCCGGAGGTTCTCGCACCGGCCGGTGACACAGGTGACAAAGGAGTCCCATGGACCGACAGGCCTGCCTCGTGAGGGACGAGGCCGATCCGTTGCGATCGCTCAGGGAGCAGTTCGACCTGCCGGACGGGGTGATCTATCTCGACGGCAACTCCCTCGGCGTGCTGCCGCGGGCGACCGCCGGCCGCATCGCGGATGTCGTGACGCGCGAGTGGGGCACCGACCTCATCCGCAGTTGGAACACCGCCGGCTGGGTCGACCTGCCGCAGCGCATCGGCGACAAGATCGCGCGGCTCATCGGTGCCGGTCCGGGCCAGGTCGTCGCCGCCGACTCGACCTCGCTCAACCTCTACAAGGTGCTGAACGTGGCCCTCGATCTGGCCGACGCGGCCGCGGCTGACGGCGGGGCGACGCGGCGCGTGGTCGTCTCCGAGCGGAGCAACTTCCCGACCGACCTCTACATCGCGCAGAGCATCGTGTCCCGCCGCGGGATGGAGCTGCGGCTCATCGACTCACCGACCGACATCCTGGGCGCGCTCACCGACGAGGTCGCCGTCCTCATGCTCACCGAGGTCAACTACCGCACCGGAGAGCGGCACGACATGGCTGCGCTCACCGCGGCGGCGCATGCGGCGGGGGTGCTGACCATCTGGGACCTGGCGCACTCGGCCGGCGCGGTGCCCGTCGACCTGCTCGGGGCGGACGCCGACTTCGCGATCGGCTGCGGCTACAAGTACCTCAACGGCGGCCCCGGCGCCCCCGCCTTCGTGTGGGTCCACCCCCGGTATGCCGGCCGGTTCCGTCAGCCGCTCAGCGGCTGGCTCGGGCACGCGGCCCCGTTCGCCTTCGACACGGCATACGAGCCGGCCGACGGTATCTCGCGCTATGTGTGCGGGACGCCGCCGATCCTCTCGCTGTCAGCCTTGGAGTGTGGGGTCGACACCGTGCTGGCGGCCGAGCCGCTGGGCGGGATGGCGGCGCTGCGGGCCAAGTCGCTCGCGCTGACCGACCTGTTCATCGCGCTCGTCGACGCGCTGCCCGCCGAGTTGGGGGTGGGCGTCGTGACCCCACGCGACCCGGCGCGGCGCGGCTCCCAGGTCAGCCTCACCCTCGCGCCTCCGCGGCACCAGGCGGCGTATGCCGTGGTGCAGGCCCTCATCGCGCGCGGGGTGATCGGGGACTTCCGAGCCGGCGTGCCGGGGGACCTGGACGCCCACCCGCACATCATGCGGTTCGGCTTCACGCCGCTCTATCTGTCGTTCGCGCAGGTCTTCGACGCGGTTGAGCACCTGCGCGAGGTGCTGGAGACGCAGGAGTGGCGGCAGGATCGGTATGCCGTGCAGGGGGCCGTGACGTGAGCAGTGACATGAGCAGTGAGATGACCGACGAGATGGGCCTGCCGCCGATCCACCGGGGCATGCCCGAGCACGAGGGCGAGGGGATCGTCCGCGAGGAGGGCGCGAAGCTCGACTTCTCTCGGTCGATGACCTATGGCGATTACCTGCACCTCGACGAGGTGTTGGCCGCGCAGCACCCGTTGTCGCCGGAGCACAACGAGTTGCTCTTCATCGTCCAGCACCAGACCTCCGAGCTGTGGATGAAGCTCATGCTGCACGAGCTCGGCGCGGCCATCGCAGCGATCGCCACCGACGAGTTGGGGCAGGCATTCAAGATGCTCGCCCGGGTCTCGCGGATCATGGAGCAACTCGTGCACGCGTGGGACGTCCTCGCGACGATGACCCCGTCGGAGTACGCCGCGTTCCGGCCGTATCTCGCCAACAGCAGTGGCTTCCAGAGTTGGCAGTACCGCCAGATCGAATATGCCCTGGGCAACAAGAACCCCGCCATGCGCGGCCCGCATCGACACCGCCGCGACCTGCTGGCCTCCGTCGAGGCCGCCTTCGAGGCGCCCTCGCTCTACGACGAGACGCTGCGACTGGTGGCGCGGCACGGCATACCGGTGCCTGTTGCCGTGCTGGAACGTGACGTGCGCGCGCCCTACGAAGCCGACCCGGGCGTCACCGCCGCGTGGGCCACCGTCTACGCCGACCCGAAGGCGTACTGGGAGCTCTACCAACTCGCCGAGGAGCTCGTGGACCTGGAGGACGCCTTCCGGTTGTGGCGGTTCCGGCACCTCACGACGGTCGCGCGGATCATCGGGGTCAAGCGCGGCACCGGCGGCACCTCCGGGGTGGGCTACCTGCGCAAGATGCTCGACGTCGTGCTCTTCCCCGAACTCTGGGAAGTCCGCGCGTCCCTCTGACGAGTCACGTGACCGGGGTCAGCGGCGCGCCTCCTCGTAGCACGGCCAGCACGTTGGCCGCCGCCAAGTCGGCCATCGCGGCTCGCGTCTCGGTCGTCGCAGACCCGAGGTGCGGCAGCAGCACGACGTTGTCCAACTCCAGGAGCCCGGGGTGCACCGCCGGCTCCTTCTCGAAGACGTCGAGCCCGGCACCAGCGATCTCGCCCGCCTGCAAGGCCGCGACGAGCGCCTCCTCGTCGATGATCGGCCCGCGCGCGGAGTTGACGATGTATGCCGTGCGCTTCATCGCCGCGAACTGCTCGGCGCCCATGAGGTGATGGGTCGAGGGCATGTATGGGCAATGCAAGGAGACCACGTCGGAGACACGCAGCAGCTCGTCGAAGGACACTCGGCGGACTGCGCCGGGCGGCATACCGGCGAGCAGCTCGGGAGCGGCCTCGTGCTCATCGGCATACACGATGTCCATCCCGAAGGCGATCGCCCGCCGAGCCATGGCGGCCCCGATCTGACCCATGCCGACGATGCCGAGGGTCTTGTCCTGCAGCCCCATGCCGAGCAGGTAGAACATGCCCCACTGCCACGGCGTCTCGCTGCGGATGATCCGCTCGCCCTCACCGAACCGGCGCGTCACCATGAGCATGAGCCCGAAAGCCGTGTCGGCAGTCGTCTCGGTGAGCACCTTCGGGGTGTTGGTCGCGATGACGCCGTGCGCGCGGCAGGCCTCGACGTCGATGTTGTTGTAACCGACCGCGACATTGGCGACGACCTGCAGCTGCGGGCCGGCGACAGCCAGGAACTCCTCATCGACCCGCTCGGTGAGCAAGGTGACGACCGCGTCGGCGCCGGCGACCAGGCGCAGGCACTCTTCGCGGGAGATGCACTCCTCGTGCTCCCACGCTCGCACCTCGTGCTCGGCGCGCAACGCCTCTAACCCTGAGGCAGGGATCCGATTGGTGACGGCAACGACAGCCATGTCACGCCTCGATCCATTGCTTGAGGATGCCCAGGCCTTCGCGGATATCCGACTCTGGCAGACCGGAATACGCGAACCGCGCATACATCCGGTCCTCGCCTGGCTGCGGCCGCCCGAAGTGCAACCGCGTGCAGAACGACACCCCGGTCTCCTTGAGCGCCCGCTCGGCGAACTCCGGCAGCGTCGCGATCCCCTTGGCGGCCATCGCGTCGGTCACGTCGGGGAAGAGGTAGAACGTCGCATTCGGTCGCGACAGGGTCACCCCGCGCATCGAGGACAACAGCTCGTATGCCGCGTCGCGACGGCCCTGCAGCGCGTCGCGGATCGCGATCGCCCCGGCTTGGTCACCGCGAATGGCCTCGATGCCGGCCCACTGCACGAAGTGCGTCGTGCACGACTCGTTGTTGGTGTTGAGCTTGCCGAACACCGCCGACAACTCGGCCGGCGCGATCGCGGCGCCGAGCCGCCATCCGGTCATCGCGAACTTCTTGCTGAACGTGTAGAGGATGACCGTGCGCTCTTGCATGCCCGGTATCGACGCGATCGACGACGACGTGCCCGAGTAGCGCATCTCGAAATACGCCTCGTCGGACAACACCCAGAGGTCGTGCTCGATGGCGATCTGCGCGATGGCCTCCTTCTCCTCCTGGGTGGACTCGGCGGAGATGGGGTTCTGCAGGTCGTTGTAGATGATCGCCTTGGTCTTGGGCGTGATGAGCGAGCGCACCTGGTCGAGGTCGATCCGGAAGCCGGTCTCGGTCGGCACATAGCGATAGGGCATCGGGTGCGCGCCGATGAACTCGATCTGGCTCTCATAGATCGGGTAGCCCGGGTTGGGATAGAGCACCTCGTCGCCGAACTCGATGAGCGCCTGGGTGAACTTCGTGATGACCGGCTTGCCGCCCGGGTGCACGGTGACGTTGTCCGGCCCATAGGCCAGGCCGCGCCGCATCCCGACGTCTTCGGCAATCGCCTCACGCAGCGGCATGATGCCCGGCCCGGGGCAGTAGCCCGTCTTCCCTTCCGCGACAGCGCGATTCATCGCCTCGCGGATGTTGGCGGGGGTGGCCAGGTCGATGTCGCCGAGGTGGAACGGATAGATCCGGTGCCCCTGCGCGCCCCAGGCGGCGGCGGCAAGCGAGACGGCGAAGGCCGTTTCGGTGCCGAGGCGAGAGATGCGTTCTGCGAATGCCACGGTGGTGTCCCTTTCGCGGTGTGTGCGATGAGTCAGGTGCGATCCGAGGTGGTGGATCGACCGATCGTGCTGTCGTGACGTGCTTGAAATGCAGAGGAGAACAGCCCGGTATGCCGTGCGGCCAGGTCCCGCGGTCCGGCCCCGGTGTCCCGCGCGGCGGGGTTCCAGACGGCTCCGGTATGCCGTGTGGCTGGCTTCATCGGTAGCTCACCGGCTCGCCCAGATCAGTCCGGATCTGGGTGCCCGCGTCCCCGGCGAGCATGGCGCCGATGTCGGCCAGCGAGCCGATCATCGCCCGTCCCCCGGTCGCCTCGACGAACTCCACGGCCGCCGCGACCTTGGGCCCCATCGACCCCGCGGCAAACGACTGGCCGGCCAACCACGCAGGTGTGGCCGCAGCGATCCGGCGAGCGGACGGCATACCCCAATCTGCTTCGACTGCAGCGACATCGGTGGCCATGACGAAGGCGTCGGCTCCCAACTCGCGGGCCAGCACGGCCGAGGCGAGGTCCTTGTCGATGACGGCTTCGACGCCGCCCAGGACATTGGCCGAAGCAGCCTCGCGACCGAACATCGTCGGGATGCCGCCGCCGCCTGCGCAGACGACGACGCAGCCGGCGCGCAGCAGCAGATCGATGGGCCGGATCTCGAAGATCCGCAGCGGCCGTGGCGACGGCACGACCCGCCGCCAATGGGGACCATCGGGCTTGACCACCCAGCCGTGTTCTGCGGCCAATGCGCGGGCGCGAGCCTCGTCATAGACCGGTCCGACGAACTTGCTCGGGTCGGCGAAGGCGGGGTCGTCGGGGTCGACCTCGGTCATCGTCAGCAGGGTCGCGAGCGGGGCGTCCTCGGGCAGGACGTTGCCGAGTTCTTGCTCGATGAGGTAACCGATCATCCCCTCGGTCTGCGCGCCGAGGATGTCCAGGGGATAGGGCTCGACCCCGGCATAGGCCTGCGCTTGCAGCTCGAGCAGCCCGACCTGCGGGCCGTTGCCGTGGGTGATGACGAGCTCGTGCGAGCGGGCGATCGGGGCGAGGGCGAGGGCAGCAGTGCGGACATTGGCGCGCTGCACGGAGGCCGTCATCGGCTCGCCGCGACGCAGCAGGGCGTTGCCGCCGAGGGCGACGACGATCCGCATTCCGGGTTCCTCCTTGATCCCGGCTCCGAGCCTAAACCCGCCCGCCACGGCCGGTCTGGGACCCTCGTCCCACGGCGGCGGCGAGCGGCCGGCATACCGTGGGGGCCGTGACCCCGCCCTCCACTCCTCGCCAGCCCACGACGCCGGGCCACGTGCTCGTCGCGTGCGACAAGTTCAAGGGTTCGCTCACCGTGACCGAGGTGGTCGCCGCGATCCGAGCCGGGGTCGCCGACGCCGCGCCCGGCATCGCCGTCGAGTCGGTGCTCGTTGCCGACGGCGGCGACGGCACGCTCGCAGCGGCCGAGTCGGTGGGTTTCCGGCACGTGCCGGTCACCGTCGCGGGTCCGACCGGCGAGCCGGTGCAGTCGGGGTATGCCGTGCGCGCCGGCACCGCGGTCGTGGAGATGGCCGACTGTTGCGGGATCGTCCACCTGCCCGGCGGTGTCAAGGCACCGTTGACGGCAACCTCGCGTGGGCTGGGGGAGATGCTCGCCGCGGCTCTGGACGCCCGGAGCGACGACGGCGAGCCACTGGTCCACGAGGTGATCCTCGGTATCGGCGGAAGCGCCAGCACGGACGGCGGCGCCGGGATGCTCGCAGCGCTGGGCGCGCGCCTGCTCGACGCTGCCGGTGAACCGGTCGCCGACGGCGGCGGCCCGCTCGCCGACCTGGCGTCGATCGACCTGTCAGCGCTGCACCCCCGGCTCGCCGAGGTCACCCTCACCCTGGCCAGCGATGTCACCAATCCCCTTCTGGGAGAACGCGGCACGGTCGCCATCTTCGCTCCACAGAAGGGCGCCGGTCCCTTTGAACAAGCAGCGTTGGAGGCCGCCCTCGCCCATTACGCACAGCTCATCACCGACGCCACCGGTCGTGATAACCGCGACCGGCCGGGTGCGGGCGCGGCCGGGGGCGTCGGCTATGCGGCGCTCGCCGTCCTCGGCGCGAGGATGCGCCCCGGCATCGAGATCGTCCTGGACCTCGTCGACTTCACTGCCCAAGCGGCAGGGGCGGCGCTCGTCATCACCGGCGAGGGCTCCCTGGACCGGCAGACCCTGCTCGGCAAGACCCCGGCCGGCGTCGCCGCAGCGGCGCGGGCGCACGGCATACCCGTCGTCGCGGTGTGTGGACGCGCGATCCTCACCGACGCCGACCGGACCGAAGTCGAGGCCACCGGCATCCGCCACATCTACGCCCTGTCCGAGATCGAACCCGACCCCGAGCACTCGATGCGCGACGCCGGCCCGCTGCTGCGGCGGTTGTCCGCCCAGGTGGCCACGGACTGGCTGGTCGCTGGATCGACGCCCGCCGTGGGCGAGCGCGCATGAGGGCGGTGAGCTACCCGGCATACGGGGTGGCGCCGACGCTGGGCGAGTTGCCCGACCCGAGCTGCCCCGACGGCGGGGTGCTCGTGCGGGTGGAGGCGACCGGCGTGTGTCGCTCGGACTGGCACGCCTGGCGCGGGCACGACCCAGTGCCGCTGCCGATGGTGCCGGGACACGAATTCGCCGGCACGGTTGCGGCGGTCGGTGAGGGGGTGCGGCGGTGGCGGGTCGGCGACCGGGTGACGGTGCCGTTCGCGTGTGGCTGCGGTGAGTGCGAGGTATGCCGTGTCGGCGACACTCACGTGTGCCCGCGCCAGACCCAGCCCGGCTTCACCGGGTGGGGGTCGTTCGCCGAGCTGGTCGCCGTCCACGCCGCCGATGCCAATGTCGTCGCGTTGCCGGAGGGCGTCGATGAGGTCGCGGCGGCCGCGCTGGGGTGCCGCTTTGCCACGGCATACCGGGCGGTGGTGTCCGTCGGCCGCCTCGCGCCCGGCGAATGGCTGGCGGTGCACGGCTGCGGCGGGGTGGGCCTGTCCGCGGTGCAGATCGGCGTCGCGCTGGGTGCCCGCGTCATCGGGGTCGACCTGTCCGCGGAGGCGCGCGCAGCCGCCGAGCGACTCGGGGCAGTGACTGTCGCGGGAGGTGCGGACGACCTCGTCGCCGAGGCGATCGCCGAGATCACCGGTGGTGGCGCCCACGTATCGCTCGATGCCTTCGGGTCGGTCGGGACGATGCGCGCGTCGGTGCTGGGGCTGCGACCGCGAGGGCGACACGTGCAGGTCGGGCTGCTGCTCGGCGAGGCCGGCGAGCACGGGGTGCCGATGGGTCGGGTGGTCGGCTGGGAGCTTGAGGTGCTCGGCTCGCACGGTATGCCGTCGCGGGACTACCAGGACATGCTCGCGCTCGTTGCTGCCGGCCGGTTGGATCCGACGGCGCTGGTGGGCCGGGTCATCGGGCTGGCGGAGGCGGGAGCAGCGCTCATGGCGCTGGATGCCCCGAGCGCGACGGCAGCCGGGATGACGGTCATTCGGATGGTTTGACGACGAGATTGATGCAGGTGGGCGGCCCGGCCGACTGTGAGGGGGGACGTCGGCCAGGGCCGCCCGCTCGCCCGTGGACCCTCAAATCACTCAGCACAGGGGCGGCGCTGGTTGGGATTGTGATCGAGGTCGCTGCGGGAGAGTAAACCTGAGTTTAGGGCGGCCCAGATCGGCGATCAACCGGAGGGCGCCAAAGGATAATTCACTCGGGCAGCTAAGTTAACGGCGTCACGACGCGCCGTCGCGCGGGAGGCGAGCGGACGGCATACTCCGAGCGTGCCCACCGTCAACCGCATCCCCTTCCGGCTTCCCACCATCGCCCGGGACCCGCACGAACACGGCCGCGTCTCGACGCCGCTCGAGCTCTTCTTCGATCTCATTTTCGTCGTCGCCATCGCGAGCAATGCCGCGCAACTCCATCACGGGATCTCGAGTGGGCAGTGGATCGCCATCGAGGGCTACACCATGACGTGGTTCGCGATCTGGTGGGCGTGGGTCAACTACACCTGGTTTGCGTCGGCGTATGACAACCAGGACGTCCCCTATCGGCTGCTGACCTTCCTCATCATGACCGGCGCGCTGGCGCTGGCGGCCGGGGTGCCGGACATCTTCGCCGACGGCCAGTCGGTCGTCGTGGTCGCCGGGTATGCCGTCATGCGCATCGGGATGGTCGGGCTGTGGTTGCGGGCCGCCGCCGGTCACCCCGAGCGGCGCAAGACTGCCCTGTTGTATGCCGGTGGGATCCTCTTCGCGCAACTGCTCTGGGTCGGCCGGTTGTGGCTGCCGGAATCGTGGTGGATCCCGACGTTCTTCGCAGGGGTGGCCGTCGAGCTGCTGGTGCCGGTGGTCGCCGAGACTTTAGGTGGGCGCACGCCGTTCCACCCCCACCACCTGGCCGAACGCTATTCGCTGCTGACCATCATCGTGCTGGGCGAAGTCATCCTGTCCTCGGTGCAGGCCGTCCAAGGGGCGATGGCGTCGGCCGCGGCCGAGGACTCCGGTGGCGCCTCTGGCGGGGCGGGGCACCATGTGACGGTGGCGCTATCGGGCTCGGGGTCGGCCGAGGGTGGCGCGGGGGTCGGGTGGTCGATGGCCCCGCTCATCGTCGGCGGGCTGCTCACGGTGTTCTCGATCTGGTGGTTCTACTTCAAGCGCGACCACGCCGACCTCATCGAGGGGCAACGCACCGTGTGGGTGTTCGGCTACGGCCACCTGCCAATCTTCGCGTCGGTGGCTGCCGTGGGGGCGGGGTTGGCAGCGGCGGTCGACGTGGTCCAGGGCGAGTCCGAGGTGAGGGTGCGGCCGGTCGCGCTCGTGCTGGCCGGTGCGGTGGCGATCTATGCGCTCACCTTGGCCGGCCTGCACACGCTCGCTGATCGCGAGGGTTGGCGCGGGTCGGTGCCGGCCGTCTTCACGGCGGTCGCGGTCCTCATCGTGCCCTTCCTGGGCCTGTCGATGGGGGTGAGTGTCATGGCGATCGGCCTGGTGCTGGCCGTCGCGGTGTCCAACCACGTCTGGGTGAGCAACCGCGCCGCCTGAAGGGCGGCCTCAATCACGGGACGCCGAGTCTCCCGGTCGCTACTCCACTGATCGCGATCCATGCACTTGGGTGTCGCTATAGCGTGACCCAAGTCAACGGATCGCGATCCCTTCCCTCCCTGCTGATCGCGATCCATGCACTTGGGTACCGGTATTTCATGACCCAAGTCCACTGATCGCGATCCGTGGTGAGGGGCCTGGTCACGTTGGGGGAGGTGTGGGCCTGTACTCGTAAGAGCCGGCTCCTGGAGATCCAGAAACCGGCCCTGACCTGAGCTGTTGTCGAGAGCGAGCGACGGGAATCGAACCCGCGTATGTAGCTTGGGAAGCTACCGCTCTACCATTGAGCTACGCTCGCGAGCCCCTGAGCTGGTCCATCGACGGACCCGGCACTGGAGGCGACCGGAAGTCTAGCCGAACCGGCATACCGGCCCCAATCCGGGCGACCCCACCGCTGCGGCACCCGGCCCCGGTAGCGTGACCACGTGCTCCTTTCCGACCGCGACATCCGCGCCGAAGTCGACCTTGGCCGCGTCCGCCTGGACCCCTGGGACCCGGCGATGATCCAGCCATCGAGCGTCGACGTGCGGCTGGACCGCTACTTCCGGCTCTTCGACAACCACCGCTATCCGTTCATCGACCCGGCGCAGGAGCAGCCCGGGCTGACCCGCATGGTCGAGGTCGGCGCTGCGGGCCAGGACGACGCCTTCGTGCTACACCCGGGCGAGTTCGTCCTCGGCTCGACGCTGGAAGCGGTCACCCTGCCCGACGACCTTGCCGCACGCGTCGAGGGCAAGTCCAGCCTCGGGCGGCTTGGCCTGCTCACCCATGCCACGGCCGGCTTTGTCGACCCCGGCTTCTCGGGTCACGTCACGCTGGAGCTGTCCAACGTCGCGACCCTGCCGATCCTGCTCTACCCGGGGATGAAGATCGGTCAGCTGTGCTTCTTCCGGCTCTCCTCGCCGGCTGAGAACCCTTACGGCTCAGGCGTTTACGGCTCGCACTACCAGGGCCAGCGCGGCCCGACGGCCAGCCGGTCCTGGCAGAACTTCCACCGCACCCCGCTCTGAGACCCGGCCGCCCGGCATACCGCTCCGGTATGCCGTGTGACGGTCCATCGCGCGCGGGCGGCGAGGTGGCTGGGTTAGCGTGACGGGATGATCCGGTTCGAGGGCGTGACCAAGCGGTATGCCGGCGGGCCGGCTCCGACGGCCGACGGCAGCGGGGACGGGTCGGCGGTGGCCGTCGATGACCTCTCCCTCACCGCCCCGACCGGCCAGATCACCGTCCTGGTCGGTCCCTCCGGCTGCGGCAAGACGACGACTCTGCGGATGGTCAACCGGATGGTCATCCCGACCAGCGGCACCATCACCCTCGACGGCCGCGACACCGCCGCCCTCGACGCTGCCGAGTTGCGGCGCGGCATCGGCTATGTCATCCAGCACGCCGGGCTCTTCCCGCACCGCACGGTCGTCGACAACGTCGCCACCGTCCCGCGGCTGCTCGGCTGGGACAAGCGCCGGGCCCGTGACCGCGCGATGGAGGTGCTCGCGCGGGTCGGCCTCGACGCCACCTATGCCAGCCGCTACCCCGCCCAGCTCTCCGGCGGTCAGCAGCAGCGGGTCGGCGTGGCCCGCGCGCTCGCGGCCGATCCGCCGGTGCTGCTCATGGACGAACCCTTCTCCGCCGTCGATCCCGTCGTCCGCGAACAACTCCAGGCCGACCTGCTCACCCTGCAACAGGACCTGGCCAAGACCATCCTTTTCGTCACCCACGACATCGACGAGGCGATCACCCTCGGTGACCAGATCGCCGTGCTGCGCGTCGGTGGCCGGCTCGCCCAGGTCGACACCCCTGAACGCCTGCTCGCCGCCCCGGCCGACGACTTCGTCGCCGACTTCGTCGGGCGCGACCGGGGCTACCGTGCGCTCGCCTTCCAGCCCCCGCCGCGGGTCGACCTCACGGTCGAACCCACCGTGCCGCTCGGGGCCACGCCGGCGCAGGCTCGCGCGGCCACCTCCGACGGTTGGCTCCTCGTCGTCGACTCGGCCGGTATGCCGGTCGGCTGGGTCCGCCCCGACCAGCTCACCGCCGCCATCACCCCCACCGATCTGCATCGCGGCGGCACGGTTGCCCGGCGTGATGCCCCGCCGCGGGCCTATCTCGACGCCGCTCTGTCCTCACCCTCCGGCCGCGGAGTCATTGCCGAGGCCGACGGCCGACTGGCCGGCACCGTCACCGCCCGAGCGGTCGTCGCGGCGCTGCCGCACGGCATACCGGATGGGGCTGCAACGCAAGGGGATTCGGCGCGGAAGGCGCCCCGCCCGTGACCTGGGTCTGGGAGCATCTCGGCGACATCGGCGGGTATGCCGTGTCGCACGCCCTGCTCGCCGGCATCCCCTTGCTCGTCGGGCTGCTCATTGCGCTGCCGCTGGGCTGGTTGGCTCGGCGCTATCCGCCGGTCGCGTCGGTCATCGTCGGGGGCAGCAGCCTGCTCTACACGATCCCCAGCCTGGCGTTGTTCATCCTCATGCCGCTCGTGCTCGGCAGTCGGATCCTCGACGCGATCAACGTCTACGTCGCGATGACGATCTACACCGTGGCCCTGCTGGTGCGCACCGTCGCCGATGCGCTCGGTGCCGTGCCGGAGTCGACCCGCCAAGCCGCGACCGCGATGGGCTATCGCGGGTTCGGACGACTGGTCGCCGTCGACCTGCCCCTGGCCGTGCCGGTGCTCGCAGCCGGGCTGCGGGTGGCCGCGGTGAGCAATGTCAGCATCGTGTCGGTGGCCTCGCTCATCGGTTACCCCCAGTTGGGCTACTACCTCACCGATGGCTACCAGCGCAGCTTCCCGTTGGAGATCGGCGTGGGCATCGTCGGCTGTCTGTTGCTGGCGCTGCTCTTCGATGGCGCCATCCGGGTCGGCGAGTGGGCGCTCACGCCGTGGGCCCGGGCTGGGCGGTGACCCGATGCTGACCGCCATCTGGGTCTGGCTGACCGCCCCCGAGCAGTGGAGTGGCACCCGCGGCATCCCCAACCGAGTCCTGGAACACCTCGGCTACTCGGCCCTGGCGCTCGCCATCGCCGCTGCGATCGCGATCCCGCTCGGCCTCTGGGTCGGCCACTCCGGCCGCGCCCAATGGATCGTCACGGCCACCAACGCCGCACGCGCTGTCCCCAGCCTGGGCCTGCTCTTCGCCGTCGCCATGCTCGTCGGCCCGCGGATCTCCTCCGACCTGGCCTATGTCATCCCCAGCCTGGTCGTCCTCGTGCTGCTGGCCATCCCGCCGCTGGTGTCCGGTGCCTACGCCGGCGTGCGGGCGGTCGACCCGGCGGTGCGCGACGCGGCATACGGGATGGGGATGCGGCCTCGTGAGGTGCTGCGGCAGGTGGAGGTGCCGTGCGCGCTGCCGCTCGTGCTCTCGGGTGCTCGCGCGGCGACCCTGCAGGTCATCGCGACGGCCACGATTGCCGCCGCGGTGAGCCTGGGTGGGCTCGGGCGCTACCTCATCGACGGCCTCGCCGTGCGTGACTACGCGCAGATGGCCGGCGGGGCGGTCGTGGTCGCGCTGCTGGCGCTCGTTGTCGACATCGGGTGGGGACTACTCACCCGGTATGCCGTGTCGCCGGGGCTGTCCGGCCGAGCGGCGAAACCCGCGCGAGGGAAGCATCCGGCCGGGGAGGATGTTGGACGCCACGACGCCCCGGCGACTTCGTCGGCGGTTCTCCCCACCGGAAGCGAGCCGAGATGACCACCATCCGACCGTTCGTCGCGACGACCGGAGCAGTCCTCGCCATGGGCCTGGCCTTGTCGGCCTGTGGCGCGAGCTCCGACCCCACCAAGAGCCCGGCTGCGAGCGGCTCGGCCGGCTCTGCTGGGGCCGTGACCAGCGTCGTCGTCGGCGCCGCCGACTTCTCCGAGTCGCAGGTGCTCGCCGAGATCTACGCCCAAGCACTGTCGGCCAAGGGCATCACCGCCTCGACCCGGCCCAACATCGGCTCCCGCGAGGTCTACCTCAAGGCCGTCGAGGATGGCTCGGTCGACCTGGTGCCGGAGTACACCGGCTCGCTGCTCAGCTACCTCGACAAGGCCGCCACGGCCAAGGGCTCCGACGAGGTGTATGCCGCGCTCGGCAAGGCCTTGCCTGCTGGGATGACCGTGCTGGCCAAGAGTGCCGCAGAGGACAAGAACTCCATCGTCGTCACCAAGGAGACCGCCGCCGCGTGGTCGCTCAAGGAGATCGGCGACCTTGTCGCCCACCAGGGTGACCTGGTCATCGCAGCCCCGCCGGAGTTCCAGAACCGCGAGCAGGGCCTGATGGGCCTCAAGGCGCAATATGCGTTGATCCCCAAGGATTTCCGCCCGCTCAAGGGCAAGGCCATCGTCGACGCGCTGCTCGGCGGGCAGGCCAAGGCGGCCAACATCTTCTCCACTGACCCCGCGATCACCATCAACGGTTTCGTCACGCTCGCCGACCCCAAGTTGCTCTTCGGCTCCGACAACGTCGTGCCGCTGGTGCGCAAGGACAAGGCCAACGACGTCGTGACCTCGGCGCTCAACGCCGTGTCGGCCAAGCTCGACACCCCGACGCTGACCGACCTGGTCAAGCAGGTCGACGTCGACAAGAAGGACGCCAAGGTCGTCGCCAAGGAGTGGCTCGCCAAGGTCGGCCTCGGGTGACAGCCCGAAACTGACAGCCCGAACGAACAGCCCTGAACGAATAGCCGAAACGAACAGCGGCACGGCATACCGGACTGGTATGCCGTGCCGCGCACGTCACGACGGACCGGGCTGACCCCTCCTGGGCACCTCGTCCGAGGTCTCGGCCCGAACCGACGCGACGGGTCTAGGGGGCCGGGACGGGTGCCGGCGCTTCGGTCGTCGCTGCCGCACCCGGCTCCTGACCGCGGCGCACCGCGGCGAGCAGCATCTGGGCGACGTCGACGACCTCGACCGCACCTTCGGCGACCTTGGACTCCTCGACGAGCTTGTTAACACCGTCGCTGAGCATGACCTTACAGAAGGGGCAGCCGACCGCAATACGGGCGGCCCCCGTCTCGACCGCCTCGGTGGCCCGATTGACATTGATCCGGGTGCCCAGGCGCTCTTCCATCCACATCCGCGCGCCACCGGCGCCGCAGCAGAACGACTTCTCGCCGTGCCGCGGCATCTCCGCGAGCGAGACCCCCGGCAGGGCGCCGAGCAACTCGCGAGGCGGGGCATAGACGTGGTTGTGCCGACCGAGGTAACACGGGTCGTGATAGGTGACCGTCGGGGCCGTGGAGGCGTCCTTGGTGCCGCCGGACTCGCCGGGCCGCGACACCGGAGTGAGCCGCCCTTCGCGGACCAGCCGGTTGAGCAACTGGGTGTGGTGCAGCACCTCGTAGTGCCCACCCAGCTGCGGGTATTCGTTCTTCAGCGTGTTGAAGCAGTGCGCGCAGGTCACGACGATCTTGGTCGCGCCGACCTCCTTGAGCACCTCGACGTTCTGCTGGGCGAGCATCTGGAAGAGGAACTCGTTGCCGGCCCGGCGCGCGGAGTCGCCGGTGCAGGCCTCGCCGTCGCCGAGCACGGCATACGTGACGCCTGCCGTGTGCAGGAGTTCGGCGACCGCGCGGGAGGTGCGCTTGGCGCGGTCCTCGAAGGCGCCGGCGCACCCGACCCAGAAGAGGTAATCGACCTCGGAGAGGTCCTCGATGTCGGCGCCGACGACCGGCACGTCGAAGGGCAGCCCCTTGGCCCAGTCCATCCGCATCCGGGGAGCCAGGCCCCACGGGTTGGAGTTCTTTTCGAGGTTCTTGAACAGGCCGCCCAGCTCGCTCGGGAAGGCGCTGGCGATGAGGTTCTGGTAGCGGCGCATGTCAACGATGGCATCGACGTGCTCGATGTCGACCGGGCACTGCTCGACGCACGCGCCACAGGTCGTGCACGACCACAACACGTCCTCGTGGATGACGCCGTCGGTGCCGAGCGCGTCGTAGGCCGTGAGCGGGTGCGCGACGTCGTATGCCGTGGGCTCACCGATCAGCGGCGCGTCGGCGAGCTTGAGGGTGTGCGCCGGCAGGTCGGGGCGTTCGCCCTCGGTCGCCATGAGGTAGGGCGCCTTGGCGTGCGCGTGATCGCGCAGCGTCATGACCAGCAGCTTGGGCGAGAGCGGCTTGTCGGTGTTCCACGCCGGGCACTGGGCCTGGCAGCGACCGCACTCGGTGCAGGTGGTGAAGTCGAGCAGGCCCTTCCAGGTGAAGTGTTCGGCCTTGCCCACGCCGAGCGCCGCGTCCTCGTCGAGGTCCTCGATCTGCTCCAGGTCGATCGGCTCGCCGTCGACCATCATCGGCTGGAGCGCGCCCAGGCTGGTGCGCCCGTCGGCGTGCCGCTTGAAGAAGATGTTGACGAAGGCGAGGAACCGGTGCCAGGCCACGCCCATCGTCGGGGTGAGCGACACCGTGATCATCCAGGCGAAGCTCACGAGGATCTTGACGGCGGCCACGACATAGATCGACTCGCGCAGCCACTGCTCGGACAGGCCGCTCCAGATGCCGCGCGCCCACCCGGTCAGCGGGAAGTGCAGGGCGATATTGGTGTCCGGCTCGATCCGCGCGATGAGCGCGGCTTCCTGGGTGCGCAGCGACAGGATGCACAGCATGACCGCGAAAATCGTGAACTCGACGTAATAGGCCTGCCACCACGTCGATCCGAAGAACCGGCTGCGCCGACCCCGGTCGCCATCAGAGGAGCGCGGGTGCTCCTTCTGGCGGACCAGGATGAGAAAGATGATGCCGATGAACCCGGTGACGGCGAACAGCTCGATGAGCCACTCGAACGGCGGGAAGTGCCCGACGATCGGCAGCCGGAAGTCGGCCCAGATGAGCTGGAAGAACGCGTTGACCAGGGTGGCGAAGAGGATGAGGAAGCCCAGCGCGGTGAACCAGTGGGCCACCGACACCCACGGCTTGCGCTTCATTCGGGTGTGCCCGAGGAACTCGCGCAGCACGGTGAGGACGCGCGTGGTCGGCTGGTCGCGCCGGCTGGTGTCGGGCGCCCCGGTCTGGAACAACCGATAGAAGCGGAACGCCTGCCGGAACAGCAACGCCCACCCGAGCAGGGGGATGGTGAAGCACAGCGCAATAGCGGTGATTTGCAGGGCGCTCATGATCAGAGCCTACTGGCCGGTAAGCGCTTGCTCACCTGGAACGTGACCCGTCCCTTACGTCGCGACACGCATGCGCCTGTATGCCGTGTCACAGCTGCCGGACTGCGGGGTCACCCCTGCCCGGTATGCCGGGCGGTGACCACCCGGCATGCCCGTGCTTGTGCAGGAGCGTGCTGCAGCGCCGGTCAGGAGCGCAGGGCGTAGGTGAGGGCGGCGTTGCCCGACTCTGTGATGGTGTGGTCGACGAGTGCGAGGCGGGTGGTGTCGTCGTTGGCGTCGAAGAGGTGCCGCAGCCCAGCGCCCGCGATGACCGGGTGGACCATGAGGGTGAGCCGGTCCAGCACCCCGGCGAGGAAGAGCTGGCGGACCAACGAGATCGATCCGGTGACGAGGATGCCGCCGCCGTCGGTCTGCTTGAGCTCGCGGACGAAGTCGACCGCGTCGCCGGGGATGACGGTCGAGTTGTTCCACGCGAGCGGGTCGGTGAGAGTGCTCGACGCGACGTACTTGCGGATCGGGTTGATGAAGTCCCCGAACGGGTCGCCGGGGCTGGTCGGCCAGTACTGCGACCACTCGTCATAGGTCTGTCGGCCCATGACGACCGCGTCGGCGCCGCTGAGCGCTTGGCCCATGAGCGGGCCCATGTCGGCGTCGAAGTGGTCGAACTGGAAGAGGTTGGGCGCCTCGACGACGCCGTCGACCGAGCTGAACAGGGCAGCAGTAACCGGACGCATGGGGTTCGCTTTCAGGACTGGTCGTCGGCGGAGGTGGGGGCGCTTGGGGTGCTGGTGGCGTCGGCGGCTGCTTCGAGGGCGGCGATATCGAGCTTGCGCATCTGCAGCATCGCGGCGATGACGCGTGAGGCGCGCTCGCGATCGGGGTCGCTGGCGAGTTCACCCAGCCGGGTCGGGATGATCTGCCACGACAGCCCGAATCGGTCGGTGAGCCAACCGCATTGCGACTCCTCGCCGCCGCCGTCGAGCAGGCCGTACCAGAGTCGGTCCACCTCGGCCTGGTCCGGGCAGAACACCTGGATGGACGCGGCCGGCGAGTGCGTGAAGATCGGCCCGCCATTGAGTGCGACGAATTGCTGTGTGCCGAGCCGGAATTCGACTTGCAGGACCGAGCCGGTCTCGCCGTGTTCGTTCTCGGCGCCGTAGTAGCTGATCTGCCCGAGCGCGCTGCCAGGCACCAAGCTGGTGTAGAGCCGCGCGGCCGTCTCGGCCTCCGTGTCGAACCACAAACACGTGGTCACCGGATAGGTCTGGGTCATCACGCGGCTCCTGGGGTGAGGGGTGTGCGCCGCGCCTTCCCTCGTGACGTGGCTCACACACTGTATGCCGTCCGCTCACCCCCTCCTGTCGGCGCGAGGTGACCTCAGCCTGGGAGAGCGTGTCTGTGACCCTCCTGACAGGAATCGTCAAGAGTGACATCATGTGAACTGTGATGATCAACCCGGGCTCGTCGGACGGGTTCGAGTCCGCCGCCGCCCAACAGGTCGCGACCACTCACCCCGATGCCGACCTGCTCGCGCTGCGCGCCTCCTTCAACCTGGTGCGCCTGTCCACCCTCTTGGTCCACCGCCTCGAATCGCAAGTGCACCGCGAAGCCGGCTGGAGCATGGCCGGCTTCCGGGTGATGTTCTGCGTGTGGGTTGCCGGTGAGATGGAGCCACGTGAGATCGCTCGCTACTCCGGCTTGTCCCGGGCGGCAGTGTCCAGCGTCCTCAACACCCTCGAGCGCGATGGCCTGGTCGAGCGGCACCGGGAATCGGCCGACCGGCGACTGGTGACCGTGCGCCTGACCGCCACCGGCGAGGAGCGTCTCGTCACGGCATACGGGCGGGAAAATGCCGTGGAGACAGCGTTTTTCGCGCGGCTGGGACCCGACCTGGAGCAGTTCGTCGAGCTGATGCGGCGGCTGCTGCGCGGCCGCACCGAGTGACGCGTCGGCCCCGAGCGCAGGCCCCGAACAGAGCCCCCGAACAGCCCGTCAGGACCCCCGACACGCCCCCCGAATCTTTCCCGACCGATCGGTCAGTGTGAGGCCTAGCACCTAGGTAGTCAAGACCTAGACAATCTAGGTTGCGACATCTACTCTCGGCCCTATGAGCAGCAAAGAGCGCTTCGCAGGAAGCATGGAGATGCCGCCGGAGACCGAGCAGCCCAACGTTTACCCGTTGAGCTGGCACCGGGAGACGGCCAAGAT
>Ga0116180_1000910_pt1 | contig 26089 bp, 21 predicted proteins | sample AD_UKC073_MetaG_FD_89804 | JGI IMG/M metagenome (GOLD analysis project Ga0116180, IMG submission 89804) | Active sludge microbial communities of municipal wastewater-treating anaerobic digesters from USA - AD_UKC073_MetaG | ecosystem: Engineered > Bioreactor > Anaerobic > Digestate | place: USA... | reverse complement strand
CCCAAACGGACGGCCACGTCGGCCCTGGTTGGAGGGCAACAGCCCCGAAATCAATTCCCACTGCGCGTCATTCAACAACCGAAACCGAGAAGCCGTCGTCACCCCGACAACATCTCAACAAAATCCCACCCCATATAGGAGACACGCCCTAGGCGATAGCCACACCCGTTACTCGCGCACCGCGGTGACGACGACCGAGTTCCTCAGCGACTCACCGGCCTCCCCGCTGGGGAACTCGCGGCCGTATTCGGCGAAAACCTCGGGTCGGGGCCGGGTGGCGACGTGCCAGCCGCGGGTCTGGAGATAACCCGCCACCGGGTTGCGCTCACCGAGGTACCACAGTTGCGCGACGTCCAGATCCAATCCGCTCTCGCGCCACCGCTGGGTCATCTGGCCCGATTGCGCGGCCATGCCTCTGCCGGAATCCAGGTGGTATTCGGTGGCCAGCCGGCTGCCCGGCGCCGACAGCTCAGTGACGTTGTCCAGCAGTCGGTCCTGGGCCTCGGGTGGCAGGTAGATCAGCAGGCCCTCGGCGCTCCACGCGGTCGGCGCGGTGGGATCGAAGCCCGCCGCCTGCAGTGCGGATGGCCAGTCCTCGCGCAGGTCCACCGCGACGGTGCGCCGATCGGCCGTCGGTTCGGCGCCCAGCCCGGCCATCACCTCGGACTTGAAGTCGATGACGGCGGGCTGGTCGATCTCGAAGACCACCGTGCTCGTCGGCCACCGCAACCGGAACGCGCGGGAATCGAGACCGGACGCCAGGATCACCGCCTGCCGTATCCCGGCCTCCGTCGCGTCGGTGAAGAAGTCGTCGAAGAACTTGGTGCGCACCGCCATCATGTCGACGAGCATCCGGGCGCCGCCGCCGGCGTCGACCGCGGTCAGATCGACCGTGCCGTCGACGACACCGGTGAAGAAGTCGAGTCCCACCGCGCGCACCAGTGGCGCGGCAAAGGGATCGTCGATCAGCGGGTCGTCCTCGCGGCTGGCCAGCGTCCGTGCCGCGGCGACCATGGTGGCGGTGGCGCCCACGCTGGAACTCAAGTCCCAGCTGTCGGCATCCGAGCGACTGACCACGGTGATCTCCTTATCGGGGGGCGTCAAGGGTATTCGGATGTGACTGCCTCCACTCTGACTGCCTCCACTCTGACTACCGCCACCCGCCGCCCTCCGGCAGGTAGCCGTGCTTGGCCCACAGCCACAGGGCCGACTGGGTGGGAAGGCCGCATTCCAGTCGCTCGACGCGTCCCGCGCCGTCGTCGAGGACATAGGCGTAGGACGTCACCCCGGCCCCGCCACTCGTGGAGGTCACGTCGATCGGCTCGGGCAACAGTGAGCGCGGGACCCAGGTGTGCGCATCGCGGCCGGCGATCAGCAGCCCCTCGAGTCCCAGCACATGCAGACCCCGGCGGTAACGGCCCTGCTTGACGTCGTCCCGCTGACTGAGGCCGAGGACGAGTCGGTGGGCGCCGACAGCGGCGGAGATCAGGCAGATCACGGCCATCGAGCCGTAGATGATGCGGGCGGACCCCGCCGCCGGATCAGGCCACGCCGCGACCGTCGACCGCAGGCTGGCGAACCCGATGACCAGCAGGGCCGCCAGCCAGGCCTGCGGAACCCAGACGAGATACGTGCGCCGGACCTGGAACCGGGAGTCCGCTGGTCGAGGAATCTCGGGGTCCAGCAGGGCCTGCACACGCGGGGGTAGGCCAGCCGCGCTCACCGCAATGAGCAGCCTGGGCGCACCCACTACTGCTCCGCGGGTGTGACCCCGCTCGCCGCGCCCTTCACCGTCGATTTCGCCCGGGGTTCCGCCCGGACCCTCCTGCCGTTACGGACGAATCCGGTGGGGGAGACGCTCACCGACAGCAGCATGGTCTCGCCGGTGACGAACGGGTGGAAACCGACACCGGCCCCGCCGCGCCCCTTGACCGGAATGTCGGTGCAGGCGGTCAGCTTCCAGCCCTTCTCCGACATCGACAGCAGCGCCTCGTCCTTGGCACCGGTGATCGGCAGCGCGGCGATCACCTCGTCGCCGACATCGGCCAGTCGGATGCCGGCCACGCCGTTGCCGGCCGCACCCTGTGGGTTGACGTTCGCGGGGTCGATGCGCAGCACCTTGCCAGCGCGGGTCACCAGCGCCAGGTGCGCCCCCTCGGGCAGCACCCCCGAGCACAGCAGACCGGCCAGGTCGGGGGCCACCGGGACGTCGCGGATCTTCGACGGCAGCCCCGCCCCGGTGGTGAACTTGATCCGGCCGTCGATCCACGCCACCCAGCCGATCCCGCTGGAGAGCAGCACCCCATGGCTGTCGGACAGCACCCCGCGGTCGTCGAGGCGCCAGTTCGGGTTCACCTTGCGCTCCCGCGGTCCGTCGTCGCCATTGGCAGAGCCGCTGACGGCGACGGCGTCGAAATCCAACACCGTGCGCCGATCGAACACCGGGGCGTCGAACAGCTTCGCCGTCTGCTTCAGCTCGGCGTCGATCACCTTTCGCCGGGCTTCGGGGGAGGCCACCAGCTCGGTGAGCTGTTCGAACTCGGCGTCGAGCTTCTCGGCCTCCTTGCGCAGCTCGATGACGTCCAGGCGGGTCAACCGGCGCAGCTGCAGCGCCAGCACGTAGTCGGCCTGGGTGTCGTCGATCTCGAAGCGCTCGCACAGCCCGGCGCGGGCCTCGTCGACGGTGTCCGAACCGCGGATCACCGCGACCGCGGCGTCGATGTCGATGTGCACCTTGAGCAGACCGGCCACCAGATGCCGGCGGGCGGTGACCTTCTCCAGCCGGTACTCGCTGCGGTTGACCACCACCGAATCCCGCAGGTGCAGGAACGCCGAGATCAGCTCACGCACCGACCACCACCGGGGAACCCGGTCGGCGTCGAGGGCCACCAGGCTGGCGGCGAAGGTGCCCTCCAGCGGCGTCAGTGCCAGCAACGAGGTGCGCAGCTGTTCGGGGTCGTGCCCGCGCTTGGCGGTGACCACGATCCGCAGCCCGTTGCGGCGGTCGGTGAGGTCTGCCATATCGGCCACCCCGGGCAGGTCGCCCCCGTCGATCAGCGACCGGATCCGTTCCTGCACAGTCGAACTGGCCACTCCGGGTGGCAGCTCGGTGATCACCACGGTGCGCCCCTCGACGGTGAGCGTCCCTCGCACGGTGAGCGATCCGCGGCCGGTGGTGATGTAGTCGCGCAGACCCGCCGAGCCGACCACCGATCCGCCACTGCCCCAATCCGGGCCGGGCAGCAGTTCCATCAGCTTGTCGTCGGAGAGCTTCGGGCTCTTCAGCAGTGCCCGGCAGGCGGCCATCACCTGGCGCGGGTTGTGGGCGGGGACCTTGGTCGCCCACCCCTCGGCGATGCCGATGGCGCCGTTGCACAGCAGCACCGGGAACTGGGCGGGCAGTACGACCGGTTCGACCCATTCGCCGTCGAAGGTCTCCACCATCTGCACGGCGTGGTCGTCGAGTTCGGCGGTCAGCGCCGCGCCGGCCGGGGACAACCGCATCTCGGTGTAGCGGTCGGCAGCGGGGATGTCGCCCTGGATACGGGGAAAGGCGCCCTGGCCGTCGATGATCTTGACCCGTTGGAAATCGGCGGCCAGCAGCGCCGCGGCCCCGTACATTGAGGTCCCGCCGTGCGGGTGCAGATTGCCGGTCACCGCCGAGCACACCTTGGAGGACTTCTGCGGCTTGTTGCCGGGCAACAACTTTGAGTCGTGCATCTGGTAGAGCAGGCGCCGCTGGCCGGGCTTGAGCCCGTCGTAGGCCGACGGGATCGCGCGGTCGCTGGTGCTGTAGAGCGCGAACTGCAGCTGGTAACGGTTCCAGTAGTCGTCCGCGGTCAGGTCGTGGATCAGGTCGGGGTTCTGCTCGATGATCGTCACGGTGGTGGCTCCTTAGCTGAGGTCGAGCGCGGCGGTGTCGATGCGGGCGGCGGCCGCAGCCATCCAGTCGCGCCGACCCTCCGGCGGACCGCCGAAGAGGGTGTGGTGCAGCTCCTGCGCCTTGTCGTCGGGACTGATCCGATAGACGGTGCGCTGGGACGGGTCCAGGACGGTGGCCCAGAAGTCGTCGGCGTTCATCTCGCCGAGGCCCTTGTTGCGCTGCACCTCCACCTTGCGTTTGGAGGTGGCGCGCAGTTGGGCGACGGCGGCATCGCGTTCGGCCTCGTCCTGGCAGTAGATGCGGGTCTCGGCGTCGTACACGACGAACAGCGGGGGCAGGGTCACGAACACCATGCCCGCTTCGACCAGGGGCCGGTAGAAGTCGAGGAACATCGAGATCAGGCTGGAGTTGATGTTTCCGCCGTCGGGGTCGGCGTCGGAGGCGAACAGAATCCGGTCGTACCGGCACTTCTCGGGATCGCAGTGGTCGCGGACCCCGCAGCCGAGAATCCGTTCGATGGCGTCGAACTCGTCCTTGGTGCGCGCCTTGGCAACGGTCCAGCCGAAGGTGTTGGGTGGCTTGCCCTTCAGCGGGAACGCCGCCTGGAAGGTGGCGTCGCGGGCGGCCTTGACGGTGCCCAGTGCCGAGTCGCCCTCGCAGATGAACAGTTCCGCACCGCTGCCGCGGCCACTTTCCTTGCTGGGCAACAGCTTCGGCGGCAGCGACAGGTTGGTCCCCAGCCCCTTGGCCTTCGACGCGGCGCGGGCTCGCTCCTTGGCGCCCTCGGCGCTGCGGCGGGCACGGGCCGACTCCAGGGCCAGCTTCGCCCAGGTGGAGATGGTGGGGGCGTTGACGGGCAGGGCTGCCCACACCGTGACCGCGCGGGCCACCTCCGGGGTCATCGCCACGTTCAGCGACCGCGACGACACGGCGGTCTTGGCCTGGGAGTCCCACGCGACGTCGGGGGCGCGGGTGTCCACGGCCAGCGCGGTCACCGCGGCGAAGTCCTGCGGCTCGGGGCCTGCCTCGCCCTTGGCCAGGCCGAGATCGCGCAGCCGGGAAGCCTTTTCGGCCAGCGCCTCGGTCAGGCCCTTGAGCGCCGCGGACAGGTGGGAGCCGCCGCCGGGGGTGCGCACGGTGTTGCAGAACGCCGCGATCGTCGCCGGTTCGGCCGGGCCGGCGGCCAGCGACCAGCGCAGCGGGGTCGGGCCGCGGCCGGTGGTGTACGAGCCGCCGCCGTCGACGAGCAGCTGCACCTCCGGTTGCGGGTTTCCGGCGGCGGTGCACATCAGTGCCAGCAGCGCGTCGGTGCCCCAGGGCCCGTCGAACCGCTGGGTCAGCGCCTCGGGAACCTCGCCGAGCGGAAAGCCCTCGTCGATGACCTCCAGGTGCACCCCGGGGCACATCCGCGCCGCGGCGTGGGCGCGCAGCAGCACCTCGCCGATGTCGAGGGTGGAGTCGGGGGCGACGGTCGGGTCGAGCAGGATCCGCACCGAGGTGCCGTGGGAATCCGGAGCGCGGTTGGCGGCACCGCGCAGCTTCTGGGCGTCGTTGCGGGTGAAGGGCGCCTCGGGGTCGAAGTCCTTGCCCTCGAAGGTGCCGGGGTAGCCGCGGCTGAAGCACTGGGTGTAGGTCTTGCCGTCGCGGCGGACGCTGACGTCGGTGCGCGCGGAGATGAAGACCGCCGCCGCCGCGCCGATACCGTTCAGCCCGGCCCCGGTGGCGGCGGCGTCGGAGTGCTGGTCGAACTTCCCACCGGCCCGCGCGGTGCCCAGCGTCTTGACGATGCCGTTCTTTCCGGTCTTCGGGTCGGAATCCACCGGCAGGCCACGTCCGTCGTCGGCGACGGTGACCGACCCGTCGGCGTGCAGGACGATCGTCACCGTCGAGCCGCCGTGGCTGGGTTCGGCGACCTCCTCGATGGCGTTGTCGACCAGCTCCCGCAGCGCGGTGTTGCGGACGTCCTGGCCCAGGTTGACCGCCGGGCGCAGCCGGGTGTGCTGGACGTCGTCGAGCTCGGTGATATCGGCGGCGGTGTAACTCACGCTCGTCGTGCCTTTCTCAACGTGGTGGGGCGGTTCGGCTCAGGTCGGGGTGGCGCCGATCGGAGCACAGGAGTGAGACAACACCCTGATGGCGGCGGGTTCCGCCTTTTCGCGGCCGACACGCCGGACCGTGTGAATTCCCTCTCTGAGGGCACCGGTGCGGCGGGCGGCGTCTCCAGTATATCGAACAGGTGTTCGCAGTGCGCCGGGAACTGTCCGGGCCGAGAACCCGCCATTTTGTCGGACGGGACGAATATTCTCTTCGATTGTCGGGGAGGACGCGGACGTTATCGTTCGCCGCGGGGGAGGGGTCTATGCACGTCGTAACGAGCAGAACGGTGGGCGGCGGCGTGGCCGTCACCGCCGGCAACGGGGTGGAAGTCGATGGCCTCGGCAAGTCGTTCGGCGCGGTCACAGCATTGCAGGACGTGTCGTTCGAGGTGGGCTGGGGGGAGGTCGTTGCCCTGCTGGGCCCCAACGGCGCCGGCAAGACGACGGCGGTGGAGGTGCTGGCGACGCTGACCACGCCCGACCGGGGCCATGCCCGGGTCGCCGGCTACGACGTCGTCACCGAGTCGGCGATGGTGCGCCGTTCCATCATGCTGACCGGTCAGCGGGTCTCCCTCGACGACCTGCTCACGGGTTTCGAGAACCTGGTGATGTTCGGCCGATTACAGGGCCTGAGTAAGGGCGCGGCGCGCGAACGCGCCCGGGAACTGCTGCGGGATTTCGACCTCGACGACGCCGGTGACCGCCGGGTGGGTTCCTACTCGGGAGGGATGCGTCGTCGCGTCGATATCGCCTGCGGGCTGGTGGTTCGTCCGCAGGTGGTGTTCCTCGACGAGCCGACGACCGGGCTCGACCCGCGCAGCCGGCAGGCCATCTGGGACTTGGTCGGCACGTTCAAGGACGCCGGGATTGCGACCCTGTTGACCACCCAGTACCTGGAGGAGGCGGACGCGCTCAGCGACCGGGTCATCGTGATCGACGGCGGCAGGGTCATCGCCGAGGGAACGCCGGACGATCTCAAGGAGCGGGTCGGCGGGACGTTCTGCGAGTTCGTGCCCAGGAATCCCGCCGACGTCGCCGCGATCTCCGACGCCCTCGGACCGCTGGTGCCGGAGGCCAGCCGGCTGGTGATCTCCGCGGAGTCCGATCGCGTGGTCATCCCCGCGCCGAACGGCCCGGACACGCTGGTGTCCGCGCTGGCGCTGCTGAACGCGGCGAGCATCGCTCTGGCCGATATGGCCCTGCGCCGGCCGTCACTGGACGACGTCTTCTTCGCCCTGACCGGAAGCGCCGGGGGTGGTTCGGGCGGCCATCGGGACGCGTCCGCGGAGTCCCCGTCGTGACCAGCCTGACGTCCACCCGCACGCCGCCGTCCACCGCCCGGCAGTGGTGGGTGCTCACGGTGCGGTTGATCGCCCCGACGCTGCGTAACGGCGAGGTCGCCGTGGGTGTCGCGGTCACGGTGGCGGTGACGGTGAGCCTGTATGTGCCGCTGAACCGGCTGATGGACGGTCCCGATCTCGGGGTGTCCGGCTACGCGCAGTTCCTGGCTCCCCTGATCGTGCTGCAGGCCATCTCGTTCGCCTCGATCTCCACCGCCTTCCGCGCCGCCACCGACTCCGTGTCGGGGATCAACCGGCGCTTTCAATCCCTGCCGATCGCCGTGCTCACGCCGATGGCCGCCCGGATCACGGCGGGTGTGTACCGGTGTGTGCTGGGCCTGGCGGTGGCGCTGATCTGCGGGTACGCCATCGGCTTTCGCTTCCACCGCGGATTCCTGTACGCCACGGCGTTCTGTCTGCTGGCCTTGCTGACCGGGCTGGTTCTGGCCCTGCTGGGGGACACCCTCGGAACCCGCTCGAAGGATCCGGCGGCCACCGCACAGTGGTTGTTGTTGCCGCAGTTGATCTTCGGTTTCCTGTCGGTCGGTATCCAGCCGCTGCAACGGTTCCCGGAGTGGATTCAGCCGCTCGTTCGTCATCAGCCCATCTCGCGCATCGTCGATGCCTTGAGAGCGTTTGCCGGCGATGCCGGCGACGGGTTGGCTCCGGTCACCTGGTCGGTGGTCACGCCGGCGCTGGCCTGGTTGGTCGGTATCGCCGCGGTGACCGTTCCCTGGGCGCTCGTCGTCTACCGGCGGAGGGCCTGATGACCGTGATCGGCGCGGCCGGACGCGACATCGGTGGGCGATCCGAGAAGTCCGCGGCGAAGTCCGCGGAGAAGTCATTGCGCGATCTGGTCGCGGAAACACGCGTCCTCACCTGGCGGCTATTGGTGCGACAGGCCCGAACCCCCATGGCGCTGGTGCACGGCGTCGTGTTGCCGTCGTCGTTCCTGGTGACGCTGAAGGTGGTCTTCGGTGATTCGATCACCACGATCACCGGTCAGGACGCGTTACACCGCAGCGTCCCACTCGCCGTCCTGATATCGGCGATATCGGGTTCTTCCACCGGGATGGTCGGCGTCGGCGCCGAACGCCTCAGCGGGTTCATCGCGCGACTGTGGGTGTTGCCGATCCATCGGGCAGCGGGTCTGCTCGCCCGATTGGCCGCCGAAGTGATTCGGTTGCTGATGACGACGGCGGTGGTCCTGGGTGTCGGTGTCGCCCTAGGCTTCCGCTTCGAGCGTGGGATCGGCTTCGCACTGCTGTGGGTGACCGTTCCGGTGATTTCCGGGGTGGCCTTCGCGGCGCTGGTCACTGCTGCCGCTCTGCTGGCGCCCACGGTGATCATGGTGGAGGCCACGCAGCCGGTGATCGTGCTGGGCGGGATGTTCTGCACGGGGTTTGTGCCGCTGGACATGTACCCCGAGTGGGTTCAGCCGCTGGTTCAGTACCAGCCGATGTCGCTCGCTGCCGATGCCATGCGCGGTCTGTCGCTCGGCGGGCCGGTCTGGCCGCCGATGATGGGATGCCTGCTGTGGTGCGCGGCCATCATCGCCCTCTGTCTGTGGCCGATCACGGCCGGCTACCGTCGGGCCGCGCGGGGTGGGCGGTGACCGTTCTCGTGGATCATCAGGTCGCCGGTCAGCAGGTGCCCGGCGACCGGGAACGCATGCTTGCCGGCGGTAAGGGCCGCACCCTCTGCGCGCTGACGGCCGCCGGCTTTCCGGTCCCGCGGTGGGCGATCATCGGGGTGGACGCCTTCGAGGCCGCCCTGGATGGCCTGGGATTGTGCGTCAGCGACGCGCCCCTGAGCCTCGAGGAACGACTCCGGGAATCCGCCCGCCTGGCGGCCGCACTGGCCGAATCGCCGGTGCCGCCGTCCGTTCGGGACGCCATCGCGACAGCCCTGAACCATGTCGGGGCGACGTCGGTGGCGGTGCGTTCCTCCGCCCTTCAGGAGGACGGTTCCTGCCACTCGTTCGCCGGACTGTTCGAGAGCTTCCTGAACATCAGCGGCATCGACGCCGTCGAGGACGCCGTTCGCCGGTGCTGGGCGTCGGCGTTCTCCCCGCGGGTAGTGCATTACCGCCACACCCGTGGGCTGGGTTTCGACGCCGTCGCCGTCGCGGTGATCGTCCAGCGGTTCATCGAACCGGTGAGCAGCGGAGTGATGTTCACCGCGGACCCCGTCACCCCCGATCCCGGGCGCATCGTGATCAGCGGGGTCCTCGGCGTGGGCGAGGGTCTGGTCTCCGGGACCGTCGATGCGGACTCCGTCGTCGTCGAGAAGGCCACCCGCCGGGTTCTCGAGGAGACGGTCGCGGTGAAGCCGCGGATGGTCGTTCCCGTTGAAGGGGCAGGTACGAGCATCGCGCCCGTGCCCACCGCACGGCGACGGGAGTCCGCCATCACCCCGGCTGTGCGCGCCGGTCTGATCGATATGGCCGCGGATCTGGAGCGTCACTTCACGGGTCCGCAGGATGCGGAGTGGGCCTACGACGGCGCCGTCACGTGGCTACTGCAGACCAGGGCGATCACCACGCTCGACCCCGAGATGGGCACGGCCCCCGAGCATCTCGGTGAGGACGAGCATCTCGGTGAGGACGTGGCCGATGCTGCGCAGCGGATCTGGGACAACTCGAACATCATCGAGAGTTTTTCCGGGGTCACCTCGCCGCTGACCTTCACCGTCGCCCGCCAGCTCTACGGCGATGTCTACCGCGCCTACGCCCGCAGCCTGAACGTGCCGGGCGCCCAGCGCGAGCAGATGGAATCGTGGCTGCCGGTGATGCTCGGCCAGTTCAACGGCCACGTCTACTACAACCTGCTGCACTGGTACCGGATGGTCGGGATCGCGCCCGGTTACGCGCTGAACCGCCGCGTCCTCGAAGTCGCCCTCGGGGTGAGCGAACCGCTCGATTCCCGGGTGGCAAAGACGCTCCGCCCCTTCACTTTCCCCTCCCGGGCCGCAAAGGTCCTCGCGCGGTTGCGGATCGACGTCACCTACCTGCGCCGGTTCATGTCGATCGACTCGATGGTCCGGGAGTTCGACAGGACGTTCGCGGAGTTCATCGCACGCCACGGGTTTTCTGACGCCGACTCCCTCGACGGCGCCGCGGCGTATCGGCACTTTCGTCAGACGCACGACGAGGTCGCCGACATCTGGGGCCCGATGCTGGTCGTCGACGCGATCCTGTTGACCTCGGTCGGACTGCTCGCCGTCCTGATGAAGCTCTTTCTGCCGCGGGCACCCGAGTGGGTCGGCTTCTCCCTGCTCAATCCCGGAGCCGACATGGCGTCCGTTGAACCGGCCAGAGCGCTGGTCGAGATCACCGAGTTCGTCGACACCATCCCGGCGCTGCGGGAGTTCATCGACACGGTGGACCCCACCGCCGCCCCCGCAGTCCTGGCGAAGAACGCGGCATCGGCCGACCCCTGCTGGCGGGAACTGAACCGCAGGATCCATCGCTACATCGACAGCTACGGGTACCGCTGCCTGGACGAACTCAAACTCGAGGCACCGGATCTGCGGGACGATCCGGCGGGGATCTTCCACCTCCTTCGCATGGCGAGAGCATCCGAAACCCAACGAGAGGTGCGCGATTCCGCGCAGGACTACCTCGACGCCCACCTGCGCGGCCTGCGCCGCCGACTCTTCGACGCACTGCGGGGAAAGATCCAACGGGCCGCGACCTACCGCGAGCACCTGCGGTTCTGCCGTACCCGCGGATTCGCGATCATCAAATCGCTGGCCGCCGTGATGGGCCGCGACCTGGAGCAACGCGGGATTCTCGACAACCGGTCCGACATCTTCCACCTGCGCCTGGATGAACTGTTCGAGGTCTACGACGGCACCATGTCCGGGCCCCGGGCGCAGGCCACCGTCGCCCGCAGGAAGCTCCTCGACCAGCGTTACCGGCACCTTTCGGCGCCCGCGCGCTTCACCACCCGGGGATCGCGCTACACACCCGCGGAACTGCAGGCGGCCGGCTGGCGAACCGCCACCGAATCCGCCCGCGCGGACGTCGGCACGGTGCTGACCGGCACCCCGTCCTGCCCGGGAGTCGTGACCGGCCGGGCGGTCGTCGTCGAGCGGCCGGAAGACTTCTCCAGCGGCATTCTCGTGGCCTACCGCACGGAGCCGGGCTGGGCCGCCGCTCTCCCGTTCGCTTCCGCGTTGCTCATCGAACGGGCCTCACCGCTGACCCACGTGGCGATCATCGCCCGGGAGCTCGGGGTTCCGACCGTCGTCCAGATCGACGGCCTGACCGAAGCGATCCGCACCGGAATGACGATCAGCGTCGACGCCGCCGCTGGCCGGGTCGTGGTGCTGGAGGAGCAACCGCCGTGCGATCCATGAACCGTGAGATCGCCGCCGCCGCGGTGCGGGATTGGCTGATGACGCCACGCACCGACACCGGGGTGCACCTGGCCGACGACGACGGTGGCTGGGACTTCGTCTCCTATGCCGCGCTCGCGGACCAGGCCCGCCGGATCGCGCACCTGCTGATCGCCGAAGGCGTCGCGCCCGGCGATCCGGTCGGCGTGCTGATGCCGACGTCACACCTGTGCCTGGCGACGATGTTCGGGGTGCTGGCCGCGGGGGGAACCCTGACGCCGATCACCCCGCCGCAGTTCGAGAACACGAGTCAGTACGCGGACCGGCTTCGGGGAGTTCTGGAGGCCTCCGGAGCCCGGGTGCTGGTCAGTGCTCCCGCGTTCGCGGACGCCGCGCACCGGTCGTTCGCCGGGATGAGCTCACCACCGAAACTGGTTCTGCTGGAGCGGGTCCCGGACGTCTCCCCGTTGGATCAGCTGGTAGAACCCGGCGACCTGGCGTTGCTGCAGATGACATCGGGGTCGACGGGGTTCCCGCGCGGCGTTCAGGTCAGTTGGTGCAACCTCGCCGCCAACCTCGATGCCCTCCGCGGGATGTGCGGAACGAGGCCGGGCGATCGTGGAACCTCTTGGCTGCCCCTATATCACGATATGGGCCTGATCGGTGTTGTCTTCCAGTCCATCCCGGGTCAGCACGAGATGCGGCTGCTTCGTCCCGATCAGTTCATCCGCGATCCGCTTCGATGGTTGCGGGCGGCGGCCGTCTCCGAGCACACCGGTTCGCCGTCCTTCGGCCTGGCTTACGTCAGCCGCAGACTCACCCCGGCCGACCTCGGCGACCTCGACCTGTCCGGGCTCCGGACGATGGTGGTCGGGTCCGACCGGATCGATCCGGCACACCTGCGGGCGTTCGCCGAACTGACCGCCGGTCACGGGTTCAGTACCTCGGCGTTTCTGCCGGCGTACGGACTGGCGGAGGCGACGTTGATCGCCACCGCACGGCGACTCGATGAGCCGATCCGGATGACCCGGGTGGACAGATCGACGTTGCACGCCGGCCGCCCGGTCGACGTCCTGGACCGCAGCGACGACGGACTGTCCGTCGAACCGGCTTCGGACTGGATCGTCTCGGTCGGTCACCCGGCCGCGGGTCACGGCGTCCGGATCGTCGACGAGTCCGGCGCGACCCTCACCGACGGCATCCTGGGCGAGATCGTGCTATGCGGGCCCTCGGTGACGAACGGCTACCGCGGAAGCGACTCCGAGACGACCAGATTCGAGAACGGACTGCTCTACACCGGGGACGCGGGATTCCTCGTCGACGGGCGGTTGCACGTTCTGGGGAGGATGGGAACGAGCCTGAAGGTCAACGGCCGCACTGTCTTCGCCGAAGACCTCGACCTCGCGGCGGCCGAGGCGATGGGTATGCGGCCGGGCCGGCTGTACTGCGTTGCGGTGAACGACGGCGACGCGGCGCAGGTCGCGGTGTTCCTCGACGGCCGGATTGCCGAGGATCCTGAGCGGGTGATCGGCGCGTGCCTGACCGTCCTGCGGGCGCGCGTCGGCGACGAAACGCCGCTGTGGGTGATCCGCGTCCCACCCGGCGGACTGCTGCGGACCACCAGCGGCAAACCCCGACGGGCACATATGTGGCAGCAGTGGCGTCGCGGCCGGATCAACGGCGCCGAGCTGCTGGCGTATCGGGACGCGCGACGGCATGCGGCCCTCGACCTCGGGCAAGTGCGTGCACTGCTCGAGAAGGCGCGGTCGGTGGCCGTGATCCCCGACGACGCGACAGTGCATTTCGAAGGGTCGCTGGCAGAGGGCTTCGGCAACGACGGCTCCGACATCGACCTGCTGCTCCTGGTGCCGGGCGACGGCGCGCAGGCACTGATGCCCACCGTGCTCTTCCTGGACGGCCGCCGGGTGGAGATCCGCGCCCAGTCCCATGACCAGATTCGCGGCCGCCTGCTGCGCGTCAGACAGGCGATCGACGCCGGTTCCCTCACCGGCGTCACCGAAGATCTCCTCAACCGTGTCCAGCGGTTCCTCAACGCCGTTCCGCTGCGGGTGGGACCGCACTACGACGACCTCATCGGCATCGTGTCGTGTCGGGAGGTGACGGATCTGGTTGCCCGCTGGTGGTTTCGCCGGGCCGGTCACTGCCTCCGATACGCCGCGGCGATGGCCCTGCTCGACCGCGATGCCGAGGCGTTCGGTTGGGCCAGGGACGGCCTTGCCCAGGCCATGAAGGGATTTCTGGCCCGGCACGGCGAGGCCTATATCGAGGTCAAGTGGCTGCCCCAGCAGATCGAACGGCTGCGCGCCCGGGCCGGTCGCGCGGAGACCGACCTCCTCGATTCCTACCGCGGTCTCGATGACGGCGCTTCCACCGGTGGCGCTCCGATCGGGGCGATGCTGGATCTGGCGGCCGAGCTGGGCGCCCCGGTGATCAGGCTCGACCCTCGCAATGTCGTCATCAAGCGCGCGGCCGGGGTGACCACCTGGCCGATCGGCTCGACGGTGCACGTCGTGCGGGGCAACACCGATGTGTTCGTGTTGTCCGCCGAGTGTGCCCAATCCTGGCGCCGCGTGGTGTTCGGCCAGACGCTCGCCTCCACCGGCGCCGACCGCCGGCACCTCCACCTCTTCGCCCGGCACGGGCTCATCGGCCTGGGCTGGCGAGGCGCAGGGCTGATGCGGCCCGCCGCGGCCATGTGTGGACCAGACCGGCCGCTGACCCCGCTGCCGTCGGCTCGGCGGCCGGTCATCACCATCGACGGCGCGCTGCCCGACGGGGATATCGCGCGTTCGCCGTTGGGCGCCAAGGCGTTCGCCGAATGCGCCGGCGCGTTGATGCTGGCCAACATGGTTCTGGAGAACGCCCGGGAGGATTTCGACGGTGCGGTCCGAGGTGAACAGTGGTCCGTCGCGACGCTGTGCGGGCGTCGGATCACGGCGATGGCAGTGCGCATCCTGGCCAGTGCGTGGGGAGTCAGCCCGCTGCCTGCCGACCCGGCGCTTCTCGACCTGCTGCCGCACCTGGTGCCCGAACACCGGGATCTGGCCGTCGACGCGCGTCGCCTCAGTGTGATCTCGGTGAGCTCAGCCGAGGAGGCGCGGCGAGCCCGGGCCGAGATCGACAGGTTCGTCCAGCACGTGCGCGACGTCAGCAGGGGTGCGGCGTTCCCGGAGTCGTTCGCCTCCGCGGATCAGTGGCAGGCGACCATCCGGCGCGGCTACCAGTGGCTGCGGATGGGCGGCTACCTGGGTGCGTACGTCGAGCTTGACGAAGTCCGGGACCTGCTCGCCAGTGGCGGTGTCCAGCCCGGGTCGAAGGCATCCGGGCGGCAACAGGGGGATCAAGGATGACGACGATCGAAGAAGAAGTGCTGGCGTTGGTGACGGTGCTGGCGCCCACTGCCGGTGAACCCGGCCTCGACGACACGTTCGTCGGACTGGGCTACACCTCGGTGCGGTTCCTGGAACTGGCGATCGCCGTCGAGCAGGCCTTCGGCCTGCGGCCGCTGCCCCCGGAGACGCTGGCGCGCGTGACGACGGTAGGCGACCTGGTCGACCTGGTCGAGGACCTCCGGGGGGCGGGATGACTACGAAGCCAGGAGTCCTGGTCACCGGAGCGGCCGGACACGTCGGCGCCGAGGTGGTGCATCGGCTGGCCAGACGTGGCCACGACGTCCTCGCCCTCGTGCACGACCGGAGGGACGTCGTCACCAACAACGGTCGGCGCGTCGGGAAAGTCCCGGTCCTTCGCGGCGACGTCCGCCGGGAGTCGCTCGGCCTCGACCGGCAGAGCGTCACGCACATCGCCGACCAGGTCGGGCTGATCGTGCACTGCGCCGCCGTCACCGACTTCGGACTCCCCGAGCACCGGTACACCGAACTCAACGTGGATGCGACCGCGAACGTGCTCGACGTGGCCCGCAACTGGGACGCCGGTGTGGTGCACGTGAGCACCGCCTACGTGGCCGGCGACACCGACGGGACGTTCCGCGAAGACCAGCTCGACATTGGGCAGCGATTCGGAAACGACTACGAGCACAGCAAGTTTCGAGCCGAGAAGCTCGTCAACAGCTCAGGAGCGCGGTGGGCGATCGTCCGGCCGGGCATCGTGGCGGGGGAGTTCCGCACCGGCCACAGCCGGGAGTACAAGCACATCTATCAGGTCCTGAAGCTGATCGTCGAGGGCAAGCTGCGGACGCTGCCGGGAAACTATGCGTCCACCCTGGCGCTGTCCCCGATCGGACACGTCGCGGACACTATCGTCACCGTCGTGGAGCGGTTCGCCGACAACGCGGGACGCACCTTCCACGCGGTGGGAGCGAACGCGCCGTCACTGCGGTCGATGAGCGACGTCCTCGCCGAGTATCCGAGCCTCCGGATGGCGGACCTGGTGCCGCCGAGCACCTTCAGCCCGGACGATCTCGACCCGATCGAGCGCAGCTACTTCCAGAAGGTCGGCAGCCTCTACACCAGTTATCTCCAGCGCCGGACGGACTTCGACAGTTCCCACACGCGGGAGCGACTCGGGTTGGCCCCGCCGCCGATCGGCCCGGGTTACCTGCGGCGGATTCTCGACTCCTGCCTGCAGACGGGGTATCTGGGTGCCGCCGACCCCACCGTCGCCGACGCACTGAGCGTCGTGGCGTCGATGAGGGCCGGACGATGAACCGCACCGGCAGAGATGCCTCTGACGTGTACTTCCTCGAAACGTGTGACGCCCTGGCCGCGGCGAACATCGTTCCGGCCGAGTTCGCCCGCCGACACGCCCTGCTCCTGCTCAAGCCCGATGCGGCGATCACCGGAGCGATGACACCGGCCCTGTCCTGGCTTCTCGCGAACGGCTACCGCATCGTCGGTGCCCACCCGGTGAAGCTCACCAGGCTGCACCTGCGGGCGCTGTGGTACTTCAACTGGCACCGCGCGACTCCCGAACGGCGCCGTCTGGCCGATCGTCTTGCCGGACTGTCGATGTCGGTGGTCCTCATCCTCACCCATCCCGATGACACCGTCCCGGTGTCGTCCCGGCTGACCCTTGAGAAAGGACCCGCCGACCCGAGACTCCGGGAACCGGCGCATCTGCGGTCGGTGTTGTCCGCGGGAACCTATCTGCTGAACCTCGTGCATTCGGCCGACGAGCCCGATGACGTTTTGCGCGAACTCGGCATCTACTTCGGAGAACCCGAGCTCAGCGCGGTGATCGCCGGCTGCGCGGCCGATACCGATGTGTTCGACGAGGCGTTCCGGATCGTGCACCGGATCGAGTCCAGCGTGGCCCGCCGCACCGGTGATCTGTCCGCCGTTCAGGACGCCGTCTGGGCGGACCTGGAGGCCACCGGAATGGTGGAGCGCCCCCGGTCCGGCGATGAGTGGCTGAGCGCCATCGAGACTGCGTGTGAACGCGGAGTGCATCTCGACGTCTGGTTTCGCACGGTGATCGAGTCCGCCTACCGTCCCCTGCATCGGGCATAAGAGCGGTCAAACATGCTGAGCAACAACAGCTTCCGCTCTGGGCAGTCCTGCGCCGTGTCGCCATCGCTGGTGCACAAACGCGATGCCTCCGCGGTTCTCGTCACGGCCGTGGACACCGGCGAGGACGGCTGGACGATCCGTGCTCGGTTACCGGCTCACCACACGTTCCACAACGATGCGACCGGGCGACAGGCCGGGTATCACGACCCTCTGCACATCCTCGAAGCCTTCCGGCAGGGCTGCATCGCCATCGGTCACCTGACCTACGCGGTGCCTCCTGAGGCTCACTTCCTGGTGCGCCGCTACGAACTGTCCGTCCTCGACTGGAGGGCACTGCACTACCGGCCGGAACCGGCGGCGCTCGACCTCCGAACGGAGGTCCGACGGCAGTTCCGCGCCCGGGGTGATGGCCCGGTCCACGGTGTGGAACTCGCGGCGACGGCCATGCGCAACGGTGCCGCCGCCGTGGAGATGTCGGTGTCGTTCGGGTGGCTGCCCGATGGGTCCTGGCAGCGGATGAGATCGGGGTCTCGGTGGGAGGCCGGGCCCCAACCGGTCGCCGCCGATCCGCCGACCGTGGGCCGGGAGCGTCCGGAGAACGTGGTCATCGGGCCGCCGAGGCACCGTTTCGGTGATGGCTCGGTCTGCGCACCGGTCGTCGTCGACACCGGCAACCCGACGTTCTTCGATCACCCCCTCGACCACCTGCCGGCCGCCCTGATCCTCGAAGCGAGCCGGCAACTGGCCCGGGCCGCACTGGGACCGCGGTCCTCGGCCGTGCTGGGGCCGTCGTGGCTGCGTTGTGAGTTCCTCTCCTTCGCCGAGTTGAGTCCCGCCTGCGCCGTCACCCTGGCACCGGCGTCCGGCACGTCCGCCTTCCGCGCAACGGTCAGCCAAACCGGTCAGCAGCGAGCGGTCGTCGAGTTGGGATTCGCAGCACCCGAGCCGCCGCAATGACGGGCAGCCGCGGTATCGGGGCGTTTCTGGTGGAACGCTGCCTGCCCGTCTACCCGATCCTGCTGACCCTGTGGGTGTGCGCGGTGGAGAGCATCACCGTCGTCGCCGGTGGAGCCGCCGCCGCGTGGCGACCGTCGTGGGATACCGCGCTGAAGGTTCTGGCGCTGATGGCCGCCGGAGCCTTCCTGCGCATGGTCGACGACCAGAAGGACCTGGACTACGACACGACTCATCATCCGACACGTCCCCTGGTGCAGGGGCGGGTCACCGCCCGGCAGTTGCAGAGGGCCATGCCTTTGGCGGCCGCAGTGGCGTTGGTTCCGGCGGCCGCGGTATCGGCATGGTCGGTGGTGCCGCTGGCCGGTGCGCTCGCCTACAGCCTGACGCTGTGGTGGGCCGAGGGCAGGGTAAAGGTGCTGCGGGACAACGCGATTGCCAACCTCGCCGCGGTCTGCCCGATCCAGTTCCTCATCACCGGATTCGCGATGACCGCAGCCCCCGGCGTCGGTGACGCGTCGTGGTGGCGTATCGCCGCCGTGCCTCTGGTGTTCACCAGCGCACTCCTGCACGCGGAGATCGCCAGAAAGACGACGGTTTCCCTTCCTGGCGCTGCGCCCGACCGGCACTCCTATTCGGAGCTGATCGGCGCCACCGCGAGTGCGGCCCTGACGTGCGGATTCGGGCTTCTGGCGGTGGTCACCGAGATCCTGGTGACCGCGCCGTGGGCGTGGACCGACGGGCCGTGGCCGATGGCGTGGCTGCCCGCGGTGGCCGCCGTCCTTCCACTGGTGTCGGCATGGATGTTCCTGCGGGGCGGCCGGCGGGACCACCCCCAGGCAATGCCGACGTTGTTCGTGATCGTCTTCTACCTGGCCATCATCGGACAAGGCTTCGGGCGGCTGCCCTGACGACCCTGGGCGGGCATGTCGGCGCCTCAGGATCTACGGTTGCGCCGTGGACGGCGGCACATCGACGGTGACTGCCGCGCTGCCCGATGATCAGGAGAAGCCGGGCCGCGCGCTGCGGGGCTGGCAGAAACAGCTGGTCGGCGCGGTGGCGTTCGGGGTTGCCCTGCTCAGCATCGCCCAGGTGTTCCGCCCACTCGCCCAGGGCAGCCAGTTCTATCTGATGGTGTTCCTCGCCGGGACCCTGCCATTGGTGTTCCTGGTCTACCGGTCGGGCTGGGGGCGCCTCGACTCAGCCGACCGGCCCGCGGTTCTGGACTGGGTGTTGGCCGCGGTGACGCTCGCGGTATGCCTCTATCCGTTGGTGCCGGTGCGGATCGGCACCGGCGGGGGCGGATACGACGCCTTCCTGGACCGCCAGGGTCTGCTGGAACCCACCGACGTGGCGATGGGGGCGGCGCTGCTGGTGCTCGTGCTCGAGGCGTGCCGGCGCGCGACGGGCTGGGCGCTGCCGATCGTGTGCGGACTGTTCCTCGCCTACGGCTACTACGGCGGCCTGCTGCCGCAGAGCTTCGCCATCGCACACGCCGGGCTGGACTTCGATCAGATCGTCGACGCCCTCTACAACTCGGGCAGCGGGTTCTTCGGCACCCCACTCGACGTCGCGGCCACCTACATCGTGCTGTTCACCCTCTACGGCGCCGTGCTGGAACTGTCCGGAGCGGCGAAGTTCTTCGTCGACCTCTCGGTGACGGCATTCCGCCGGTCGCCGAGTGCCGCCGGCCGCACCGCGGTGGCCTCGGGTTTCCTGCTCGGCACGGTCTCCGGTTCGGGCACCGCCACCGCAGTCAGCGTGGGTGCGGTCACCTGGCCGATCATGCGCCGGGCGGGCTACACCCCCGAACGGGCCGGCGGTGTCCTCGCCGCGGCCGGGGTGGGCGCCCTGCTCTCACCACCCACGCTGGGCGCGGCGGCGTTCATCGTCGCGGAGTACCTGGAGGTCTCCTACCTGCGGGTTCTGGGCTGGGCGTTGATCCCGACCCTGCTGTACTACCTGGGAATCCTGCTCGCGGTGGAGATCGACGCCCGGCGGTTGGGCCTGCGGGTCGCCAGTGCGGATTCGCCGTCGCCGTGGCGGCTGCTGGGCCGCTTCGGCTACCACTTCTCGTCGCTGATCCTCATCGTGGTGCTGCTGGCGTTCGGGATGTCGGCCACCCGGGCGGTCGTCTACGCCACCGCGCTGGCCTTCCTGTTGTCCTTCCTGGACCGGCCCACCGCGCTGACACCGGTCCGGCTGTTCGCCGCGCTGAGCGCCGGTGTGCGCGGTGTCCTTCCGGTGGTCGCCGTCTGCACCGCGGCCGGCGTCATCACCGCGATGACCACCAAAACCGGTCTGGGTGCGCAGTTCTCGTCGGTGCTGGTGGGTGGGGTCGGTGCGATCACCGACAACCGCACCGCGATGCTGGCGCTGACGGCGGTCTTCGCCGCGGTGGCACTGGCACTGCTGGGCCTGGCGATCCCGGTGACGGCGTCGTTCGTCATCGGCTGGGTCATCATCGGCCCGGCGCTGCTGGCCCTCGACGTTCCGGCTCCCGCGGCGGCGATGTTCGTCTTCTACTACTCGGTGCTCTCCGAGGTCACCCCGCCGACCGCCCTGGCCGCGGTGGGCGCCGCGGCCGTCACCGGCGGCCGGGCGGTGGAGACGATGTGGACGACGCTGCGCTACGCCGCACCGGCGTTCCTCGTCCCGATCGCCTTCGTGGTGACCGGACCGGGGGAGTACCTGCTCGGGGTGGGTCCGGTCACCGGTGTGCTGTGGGCCTCGGCCGCCGCCGCGGCGGGTATCGTCGCGCTGTCGGTCACTGTCGGCGGCTGGATGCTCGGCGTGGGACCCGCAAATCGCCTCGCGCGAACGCTCAGCGCAACTGCCGCCGTGCTGCTGCTGTTCCTCGACCCGCTCACCATCGCGGCGGGATCGGCGGTTCTGCTGGCCGCCGTCGGACTGACCATCATCGACAACAGGAGACGATCATGACGAAGGCGTTCCCGACAGCCGTGCGGCCGACGACGGCGAGGAAAGCGGCCGCGGTGCTGGCACTGGTGGCCTTGGCGGGAGCCTCCGTCACCGCGTGCGGCGGACGCAAAGACGCGCCGAAGGCCGACTCGGGCGGGCAGATCACCTGCACGGTGGACACCGACACCCGGGTCGGGATCGCCACCGGCAACGCCACCGGGGTGTACTTCACCCTGGGAAACGCCTACGCCGAGCAGATCTCGGCGGCCACCGACGGACGGGTCAAGGCCACCGCCGCCGAGACCGGCGCCTCGGTGCAGAACATCCAGCAGGTCGTCGCCGGCACCTACCAGGTCGCCTTCGCCCTCGCCGACACCGCGGCCGACGCCGTCGCGGGCACCGCCGCCTTCACCGACAAGCAGCCGATCGCCGCGCTCGCGCGGCTGTATCCCAACTACACCCAGGTGATCGCCCGTAAGGACAGCGGGATCACCAGCCTCGACGGCATGCGCGGAAAGCGGATCTCCACCGGATCACCCGGTTCGGGCACCGAGGTGATCGCCAACCGACTGCTCGAAGCCGCCGGCCTCAACCCGGAATCCGATGTCGCCGCCCAGCGTCTCGACCTCACCAAGACCGTCGACGGGATGAAGGACGGCGCGATCGACGCGATGTTCTTCTCCGGCGGGCTGCCCACCCCGGGCATCACCGACCTGATGACCAGCGCACGCGGGGAGGTGGAGTTCGTCGACGTCACCCCGCAGTTGACCAAGTTGCAGGAGATCGGCCCCGCCTACGAGTCGGGCGTCATCCCGGCGGCCACCTACGGGCTTGCGGCCGACGTGCCGACCATCACGGTGGCCAATCTGCTGGTGGCACGCGACGACCTGGACGCCAACCTGGGCTGTGTGCTGACCAAGGCGCTGTTCGAACGGAAACCCCAACTGGAGCAGGCCGCACCGGCTGCGAAGGGCATCAGCCTGGACACCGCCCGGGACACCGCCCCGGTACCGCTCAACCGCGGGTCGCAGCGTGCGCTGGACGAGTTGAAGGCGCCCTCCTAGCATTTCCCCTGGTTTCGTAACTTTCGTAACCCTGCTACGATATGTGGAGTTCAGCGGGGAGATAGAAGGACGTGAGACCCATGAGCAGCGTCTCCGCGCAGATCGTTAACCCGGTTCCGACCGATGTCAATGGACTTGCCGATGTCCTCAGCTTCATCGAGGCGCACGAGGCCCGCCACGGCAACTCTCATGAGCCCGCCTTCTTCCTCTCCGGTGCCAGCGAACACGACCGCGTCGAACTGACCGAACAGTTGCATGGGGTTCTTAAGCGTGTCGCCCACGCCCTCAGCCACGGCCAGTCGATCACCATCCTGACCTGCGATCAGGAAATCTCCACCCAACAGGCCGCCGAGATTCTCGGCCTGAGCCGTCCCACGGTGGTTCGCCTCATCGAGGACGGCGAGTTAGACGCCTACGTGCCCGGCGCAGTCCGACGAAAACTGCGGCTTGCCGATGTCCTCGCCTACCGCGATGAGCTTCGCGCCCGGCGTAACCGGTTCATCACCGAGAGCTCGGCGGAGTTCGCGGATGTCGATGCCGACGAAGTCGCCGAGTTGGTCGCCGAGGCGAAACGCAGGCGTTGACAGTCCGCGGCGTCTGGAAAACCGCCCTCATGTATCGCGTCGTCCTCGACACCTGTGCCCTCGTGCCGAGTCTTCAACGCGACTTCCTGTTGCAGTTGGCCACCGAGGACGCGTACGCGCCCGTGTGGGGGTCGGGGATTATCGTCGAGCTGGACTACGTCCTCGCTGGCCTCTACGAAAGGCGCGGAATCACCGATAGCGCCATCCGCCGTCGGCACTTTTTCAATCAGCTGAAGGAGGCGTTCCCGGGCTCGGAGGTCCAAGCCCCCAAAGACCGGGAGTACAGCTACGGACTCAACGATCCCGATGATGGCCACGTCGCCCATGCCGCGATCATCGGCAAAGCCGACGCCATCGTCACCGACGATCGCAGGGCAGGGTTCAGCACGGCAAGTGTGCTCGTGGAAACCGGCATCGAGACCGTTCTCCCACATCAGTTCGCCGCCAACACCGTGTCGGCCCACCCGGATGCGGGAGTCCGCGCGTTGCGGGAGATGTCGAATCGCCGAACCAGCCCGTTGCAGACCCCAGATCAGATCCTTGAGCTGCTGGTGACACGGCACAACTGACCGAGGTCGCCGAGATCCTACTGCCCCTGCTGACCCAGGGGCGTGGGCCGCGATGATCCATCAGCCAAAACTGAGACGGACCGATAAGTGCGTCCCCGCCCGTCCTAGCTCAGGGTCCACTGGGACGTGGCGACCAGGTCGCCCTGGGTCAGCGCCGCCGCCCGATGCTCGTGGACCTGTTGGTAACCGGGGTCGGTGACCATGTCGACGAACGCCTGCGGGGACGGATACTCGACGACGAGAATCGCGTCCCACCAAGGGTGTTCGCCGTCACCGATGATGTTGACCGGGTTGCTGTCGGCGTAGCGGACGCTGCCGCCGACCTTCTCCAGGTGCGGTTGGACCTCCCGGGTGTACTGCAGGTACCTGTCCCGGCCCGAGCCCTCCTTGAACCTCAGGAGGTTGATCATCACCACCGGCGCGTCGGGCGGTAACTCCCCGAAGGCCTTGAGGTTGACCGGGCGCTGATCTGACTCCTGGGACACCACGTTCTCCTTGCGATGGTTTGGCTGTGTGGGTTCGGCCGTGTGGCCTGAGGCTGATGCTATGTCCGTTTCGAGCGCTTCCCACGGCAGAAAGTTGACATTTGAGGACACCGGCCTAGCCTCACTCACCGTGGCGATGGTGCGGGCGGCGGCGTTGACCAGGTTCCCCGACGTGGTCCGCGCGGTAGGCGGGGATCCGGATAGTCTGCTGACAGCGGTGGGGATCGACCCGTCGCACGTGGGGCGGGCCGATGTATTCATTCGACTGGGCGATGCCGTGCGGGTCGTCGAGGCGGCCGCCGAGACCACCGCGACCGCGGACTTCGGTCTGCGTCTGGCGGCGGTGCAGGGCATCGACATTCTCGGTCCGGTCGGCGTCGCGGCTCGGACGTCGGGCACCGTCGCGGAGGCTCTGCAGATCTTCGCCCGGTTCATCGGCGCCCACAGTCCCGGATTGAGGCTGACCGTCACCGACCAGCAGAGGTCCGGCAGTTCGCTCATCGAGTACCAGATCCTCGATGCCGATGTCCCGGCCAGCCCGCAACACGCCGAGCTGGCGCTGGGCGTGATCCTGCGGGTGCTGCGTCATCTGCTCGGCGAGTTGTACCGGCCCCTGCGGGCGCATCTGCCCCATCACCCGCTGAGCCCCGAGGGAGAGTATCGGGAACTCTTCGGCTGCGAGATCCGATTCGGTTCGCTGTCAACAGGTTTGGTCGTCCGAAACGTTGACATGGGGCGTCCTCTGCGTGGTGACGAACAGGCGCATCGGGCTCTGGTCGAGTATCTGCAGACGATCGTCGGTGATGACGCGACGACGATGCGGTCGGTGCAGACCCTGGTGCGCACCCTGCTTCCAGGCGGTCAGATCAGTCTCGATGTCGTTGCGCGGCAGATGAATATGCACCCGAAGGCTTTGCAGCGTCGACTCCGCGCCGAGGGGTCGACGTTCTTCGACGTGGTGGACGCGGTCCGCCGCGACACCGCCCACCGACTGCTGCGCGACACCCGCATCACCACCGCGCATCTGGCCCGCGAACTCGGCTACGCCGAGCAGTCGGTCCTCACCCGCTCATGTCATCGGTGGTTCGGTGCCGGCCCGGCCGCCTACCGTCGCCGACTGAGCGACGTCAATCCAGACCGGGCAGTCCGTCGAGGCTGACGGCGTTGTGCTTGGCCTGGTAGGCGGCGATCCCCTCGGGTCCCTTCTTCGCTGCCCACAGGTCGAGGACATCGCGATCAGCGACGTAGTCCATCCGCGGGACCGCGTACCCGCAGGAGTCGGCGACCCTGTCGACGTCGACGACGATCACCGCCCGGACGCCCGGGTGCTGGCGAAAACGCTGCACCAGTTCGCCGAACTCGCCGTCCTCCGGTAGGACGACCCGACCGCGCCCGTGCAGTCGAACGATCTGCGGCCGACCCTCGAAAGCCATGAACATCAGCACAATCCGGCCGTTCTCACGCAGATGGGCGATGGTCTCCACGCCGCTTCCGGTGAGGTCGAGGTAGGCGACGGTCGTCGGTCCCAGCACCGCGAACGTTCCACTGCCGCCCTTCGGTGAGGCGTTGATCAGCCCGTCGCCGGCCAGGGGTGCGGTGGCGACGACGAACATCGGCTGCGCCGCCAGCCAGGCGGCCAGCCGATCGTCGATCTGCTCGTGCACCTTTCCCATGGGCAGAGGCTACCCCGGTCAGCGACCCGTTTGGATGGCGGCGACCCGTGCGTCGGCCTCGGGTCCGCAGATCGTCCGCAGTTCGACACCGGCGGTGAGCAGATCGCTGATCCGCTGCTTCAGATCACCTGTGGTCAGATGAGACTCGAGGTTCGTCCCGGGGCAGGTGGTCTCGGCGGCGAAGTCATGGTGGCCGGCCAGGGTGTTGACGGTGAGCCCGAACCGCTCTGCCGCCCAGGCGAATACCAGGGCGGTGCTGTTCAGCTGAGCCTCGCTGACGACCTCGCGGTTGAAATCGCCCTCGGCCAGAACGAGGAAATGCCCCATCGTGTCGTAGTCCGTCGCGGTGTCTCCGGCAATCGCGGTGTCGCGGAGCTGGAAGATGTTGCCGTTGCGATCGACCGCGACGTGGTAGGCGATGTCCACCCAGCCCCGGGCGTCCTGGTGGTAGCGCTGATGTTGCTGCAACCGGGCGATGATCTCCCGGTTGTCGGGCAGCGCCACCTCCGAGTGGTGCAGGGTCATCCGGGTGACCTGCTGCGCGCGTCCACCCGGCAGCGCCGGGCGTGCGCCCCAGGACTTCCGGCACAGCATCACCGCGGAGACTGCGGGCGCCGGCGAGCCCGCGGCCGGAGAGTGCGATGCGGCGACCACCGCCGCACCGGCGCCCGCCGCCAGCGCCAGCACCT
>Ga0116180_1000908_pt1 | contig 26134 bp, 22 predicted proteins | sample AD_UKC073_MetaG_FD_89804 | JGI IMG/M metagenome (GOLD analysis project Ga0116180, IMG submission 89804) | Active sludge microbial communities of municipal wastewater-treating anaerobic digesters from USA - AD_UKC073_MetaG | ecosystem: Engineered > Bioreactor > Anaerobic > Digestate | place: USA... | reverse complement strand
GTAGACCAGCGCGAAATGTATCCGCCCTTCTGGCTCATCGGCCAGCGCGAGGTAGAAGCTCGACGCGTCAAGAAGCTGGTCGATCTCCCGGTAGATGGCTTCGAGCAGGTCGTCAAGCTCCAGGTTGGCGTTCAACGCCTGGCCGATGCTGCTCAGCACTCGCAGGTCAGCCAGCCGGTCGGACAGCTTAAGCTGTGTGCGTGTTACGACGCCCAGCATCAGGGCGATCAGGGTGTACGGGATGAGCGCCGGCAGCGGGTGAATGAGCGCTGCACGATTGCCGATCGCCAGCGGCGGGGCGAGGATCAGGGCGGCGACCAGCCCGTTCATCACGAAGGTCTTGCCGTACGCGCGCCAGTAGTGGCGCGGCTCGACGCCGTACAGCACGAGCCAGCCGGCCTCAATGGCAGAGACGAAGCCGAAGTAAAGCGCCACAAAACCGAGCGCGGCGAGGTAGGCGGACCCACGTACCGGCCAGCCGAGCGGCTGCGCGCCAAGCTGCTCGTAGAGCCAGCCCGCCGGCAGCAGCGCAAGCGTCATCGCAGCGCTTTGCCACAGCCCTTCGAACACGCCCCGCAGGCGGTAATGCCGCAGGCTGTGAAAGAGCGTGGTCAATATGAAGATGAGCGGGATTGCAAGGAGCGCGGTCAGCGGAGCGACGAACAGCGCCTGCCGGTAGCCCAGCGTGAGCGCCGCCCCGGCAAGGCTGGTGCTCACCAGCCCGGTATAAATGCCGCCGGGCAGCCGCACGCTGAGGAGAACCGACACGACATGCACGAGCAGCATGTAGACGAACGGCAGCAGAAGGGGCGGGGCGGGTTGCACGCCGACCAGCGCGGTAATCAGCGCCACGGCCAGATACAGCACGACAGCCGCACGTCGCTGCGCGCGGGTCACCTCGGTTGGCAGACGTTGGCGAAGGGGTGCGCGCAGCGTCGTGCTGAGTTCAGGACTCGCGTTCATGTCTTAGCCTGCGTGTTGTTGTGTTGCATCGTCGCTGCCGCAGGCCGGCCCGGTTGGCCCGCAGCCGCTATCAGGTGACTGTCCGTCCCGGCGTGCGGAGCGGACAATCAGTGGGGCTGAGCAAATCCGTGCGTGGGACCTGCTGGCGTACCTGGAGGCAAGTCTGACTGAACCGCACAAAGTCTAGCATAGATTAGCCCGACAAACAATCGCAGGACCACGCCTACATCTGCTCCTACAATTATAGTGCACAAAAGTTCAGCCCAATGGTGGGACAAATCAGCAAACGGTGCATCTAATTTAATAAAGAACAGCAGGCCGGGCGGGCGATTTGCTCGCGGCGAAACGGTATAATCATCAGGCATCCTTCGGCCAGGCCACGTACTAACCCTTATGATCCGACATGTGCTCGTCTACCTGTGGCTGCTCGCTGTGTACGTTGTGACGGCGCTAACGGCCACAAATAACATCCTGCCCGTGCCGCTCGAACTGCTGGAGGCGCGCAACATCGCCGTCCATGCGACGACCTATGCCGTGACGGGTGTCCTGCTGGCGTGGGCGGGCGACAGGCCGGGGCAGCGCTTCGACACGCGCGCCCTGCTGGTGCTGCTCATCACGGCGCTGCTGCTCGGCGTGGGGCAGGAGGCGCTGCAAGCGGTGTTGCGCGGGCGCATCCGCCTGCTGCAAAGCCTGTTCGACCTGTTTGTCGATACGGGCGGCGCGGCTGTGGGCCTGCTGCTCTATACCCGGGTTCTGCGAACGCAAGCGGTGTCGGCGACGACCGACGGCGCAGACTAGGTCTTCTGTAATCATCTGACAGCCATAAGGAGAGAGTGCAAGATATGAGTGACAAGCAGGAAGTTCGCGTCGTCCTGACGGAAGGCATGCACTTCGAGGGGACGGCATACCCACCTGACGAGGGGGGCATCATCCACATCGACAGCAAGCCCGAGGTGGGCGGGACAGGGCGGGGCGCTCGCCCGCAGTCGCTGATGCTCGTCAGCCTTGCCGGGTGCACCGGCATGGACGTGATCAGCATTCTGCGCAAGAAGCGCCAGGAAGTGACCGGCTTCGAGGTCAGTGTGAAGGCGGATCGCGCGGAGAACCACCCGCGTGTGTTCACGCATATCTGGGTGACGTACACCATCACCGGGCGCAACATCGACCCGAAAGCGGTTGAGCGCTCCATCGAGCTATCGATGACCAAGTACTGCCCGGTGGCAGCGCTGCTCAGTCAGGTCGTGCCGATTGAGACGGACTACCGCATCATCGAGGCAGAGTAGGGCGGTTTTCGCTCCGCTGCCGATCAGTATTGAGCCCCCGCACTCTGGCGGGGGCTCGTATTTTCAATGTGGCCGGTTTACTGCCACGGATCGTCGTCGGGCGTGGTGTCGGGCGCGGTATCCGGCCCGGTATCGGGCGCGTCGTACACGCGCGGCCCGGTCCCCGGCGTGGGCGGCGGGGATGCGGGCGGTGTATAAGACGGCGGTGCCGCCGCGCCGCGCTGCGTCGCCCCGTAGATCGCGCCACCGATGGCGCCCAGGATCGCCGCAATGAAGAAGGAGAAGCAGATGGCGAAGAGCGCGCTGGCAATGCCGAAGCCGGTGCCGGTATACAGCTCAAGCATCTCCGGCGGGACCTCCATCCCCTGCGCCTCAAGCTGCGCGAGGGCCTCGGCCGTCGCCGCCTCGGAGGTGAACACCAGCGAGATGATCGAGCTGATAATGCCCTGCACGATGCCGCTCAAGCCGGCGGCGATAGCCCCGCCAAGCGCGAGAGGCCCGGCGCTGAACATCGCGCCGCCGCGCCGGGCGAAAACGCCGTACAGTGCGCCGATGCCGACATAGCCGAGCCAGAGCACACACCAGAGCACACAGCAGAAGACCAACCTGAGCAGCGGAATCTGGCTCAACAGTGTGAGCACGAGCACCACTGCCGCTCCGACTCCTGTCGCTTTTAGAAGGGCGCTGTTATCAAGTTGCATAGTTCTTCTTTCTCCTTTTTTCGGGTACAATCGTTGTTCAACGTTCGTCCGCAGTTTCAACCCCTGCTGCTGATCCTAGTCGCGTTTGCGAGTGGTGGCAAGCCGGGCGAGCTATCTCCGCTCTGTCGAGTCGGGCAGCCAGTTGGTTGTGTTTTCCGTCACTTGGGCGCTACGGATCGATACGCGGCGTGTTATAGCTTACGGACGGCTGTGTGACCGGGAACTAAGGATTGCGGCAGGTTCTCGAACCCGTTTCCACGCCTGACGGGTCGCCGGATACCGGCGGATGCCAGGCCATGTCCGAGGGAAGGCAATGATCAGGATCGTCACCGACGCGAACGTCAACCTGCCGCAGGAGGTCGTCGACAGGTTCAACATTACCCTTGTTCCTGCATACATTATTTTTGGCGACGAGCAGATGCCGGAAACGGCTATCAGCACAGGTGAGATGATCGAGCGGCTGAAGCAGGGGGAGGTCTTTCCCAAGACGAGCCAGCCCGCGCCCCGCGACATCGAGGCGGCCTATCGCCGCATCCTCGCGGACGACCCGGAGGCGACGATCCTCTCACTGCATATCACCGGCGCGGGCAGCGGCACCGTACAGTCGGCTCAGCAAGCCGCCGAGCGCGTGAAGGAGTCGTTCCCAAAAGCCGTGCTGCACGTGTTCGACACGCGCAACCTCGCCATCGGGCAGGCGCTGATGGTGCGCGAGGCCGCCGTGATGGCGCAGGTCGGCGAGGCGGTTGAGAACGTGCTTGCCCGCATGCGGGACATGCGCGACCGGGTGAAGACCTATTTCGTGCTGGACACGCTCGACTACCTGCACAAAGGCGGGCGGATCGGACGGGCGGCACACCTGATCGGCTCGCTGCTTAACATCAAGCCGGTGCTGACCGTCCGTGATGGCGTGCTGGAGGCCTATGCCCGGTTTCGGACGCAGCGGCAGGCGTTCGATGCGCTGTGCAAACTCGCGCTTCGCGCCGGCGAGAACGCGCGCGGTATCCGTATGGCTATTGCCTATGCGGTACACGACGCCGCCGCCTCGCAGATGGCCGCTGAACTGCGGGCGGCGCTGGACCTCGACGTGCTGATGGTGACCGAGGTCGGGGCGGCGCTGGCGGCTTTCACCGGGCCGGGCGCGCTTGGCATCTCCTGGTATGTGCCGCAGCCATGTGACTAAAGGAAAGTGGAACTTATGATCAAGATCATCACCGACACGACAGCGGGACTCCCACCGGAAGAACTGGAGAAGTACGGTATTCCGATGGTGCCGCAGTATGTCCATTTTGGCGATGAAGCGGTGCGCGACGTGTTCGATATCGGCACCGAGGAGTTTTACCGGCGCCAGGCGGCGGCGTCCGAGCTGCCCAAGACGAGCGCGCCCTCCGTTGGCGACTTTCTGGTGGTGTTCGAGGAAATCCTGAGCGAGCACCCGGACGCTACGGTGCTGTGCATCCACCCCAGCGCCGAGGTCAGCGGCACGATCCGCTCGGCGCGCCCGGCGGCAGCACAGATCAAGGAGAAGTACCCGCAGGCGGATATCCGCATCTTCGACACGCGCTCCGTCTCGCTTGGGCTGGGGCTGGCGGTGCTGGAAGCGGCGCGTATGGTCGAGCAGGGCGCAACGGCGGACGACGTGCTCAAGCGGCTGGCCTTTATGCGAGACAATATGCAGGTCTACTTCGTCGTCGGCACGCTGGAATATCTCGCCAAGGGCGGACGCATCGGGCGGGCGTCGCACCTTGTCGGCTCGCTGCTCGATATCAAGCCGATCCTCACGCTGGTGGATGGCACGGTCGAGAGCTACGCCAAGGCTCGCACCCGCAAGCGCGCCATCGCCATGCTGCGCGATATGGCGCTGGAGGGCGCGAAGGGCAAGCCGGGCGTGCGGCTTGGCGTGGCGCACGCGCTCTGTGAGGACGAGGCGCGGGAGCTTGCTGACCTGCTGTGCGCCGAGCTTTCCCCCGAGGTCTTCCTGTTTTCCGATGTTGGCCCGTCGATTGGCGTACATGCCGGCCCGCATACGCTGGCGGTTGGCTGGGTGTCGGTGCCGGACGGCGAGTAGGCGGCTGAATAACCAGTCGGGCAGGATCGTGATACTATAGCCGCCCATTGCAGGGCGGCTTTTAGATCCTCCGTTTGTATGTAGCGTTGACGTATAATTATAATAAATCAGACCTTATCCATGATGTTTGGGCAGCCAGCCGGGGAGACATCATGCGAGGCACACGTATATTCGGGATGGTTCTGGCTGTCGCCTGTCTGCTGGCTGCATGCACCAGCCCGCCGCGCCCTGATGCTACTTCGACAGGACAGCCCACACTGCCGCCCACATCCACTGAAGACGTACGTTCAGCCGAGGTCACCTCACGCCCGCCGATGACCGCTACTCGTGCGGCGGCGGTCGTATCACCGTCGCCGACCGCCAGCCCCACGCGGGAGACGCCGCCCAGCCCTACGCCGAGCGCCACACCCACCCCAACAGCGTCGCCGACGCCAACGCCGACGGAGGTTCCGCCCGACGCGCGCTACGACCCTGCTGTGCTGGAGCTTGTCGCGCAGTTCAACGCGTGGCGCATGAGCGAGCAGCGCTGGCCGCTGCGCTTGAACGATACACTGGTCGAGATGGCGCAGGATCAGGCTCGGTACGTCGCATCGCTGCCGACCATCCCCTACGGCGTGACGATCCACCTCGACGCCGAGGGCCTTGAGGAAAAGGGTCGCGCGCTACGCTACGGCTGGCCGCACTATCGCACCGAGCAGCAGGTGGCCGTCGGCGAGGTCGCCGCGGTAGCCCGCACCGCGCAGGACGCGATCAACTGGTGGAAGGGCTCGGAGGTCCACCGTAACATCTCGCTGAGCGACGCCTTCCGCGAGGTCGGCGCGGCAGTGGTGCCCGTCGCCGGGGGCGGCAACCTGTATATCATTGTCGTTGGGTCGAGGCCCGGCGTGCTGCCCGCGCTGATGGACGTTGAGACGCGGCAGGTGTACCTGACATCGGAGCGCTACCGCTGGGCAGCGACCGGCGACTGGATGCAGGCGGTGACGCGCGTGCAGCTTGTCAGCTCTGAGGCCGGGCCGTCTGCGCTGGAGGGCTGGCTCCCGTGGACGCTGGCTATCACGCCGCCCGACGGGACCGTCCCACCGATTTTTGTAGCGCTCTCGGACGGGCTACGCGAGCTGATTGTCAGGGTGGTTGAGGGCCGGGGCGGGCTGTGGTTCCCGAGTGTCGCTGCAGCGCCCACCGCGCCCGTGCCTGCTGGGACGGCCCCATCGGACACCGCGACGCCCGTGCCGGGGGTTCCTTCCACACCAACGCGGACGCCCACTCCGCTCCCAACGCCCACGCCCGACGCCCGCCGCGATGTGCTGCTGCTGTATGACAACACCTCGCTGGCGCTGCTCAACGTGTCGGGCGGGCGGCTGGACATCAGCCGGCTGGTGCTGAGACGCGGCGGGCAGACCTTCCCCGTGACCCGCTGGCAGACGGAATGGCTCGGCGCGCCGCTCAACGCCTTCCCCGACCGGCACTGTCTGCACGTGTGGGGCTTTGGCTACGGCGACCCTGGCCGCCCGGAGGATTGCATCAGCCGCAGTTCGGTGATCTACATCAGCCCGGCGGAGCGCCTCTGGCTGGAGGGCGAGTTCACGGTTGAGCAGGGCGGCACAACGCTGGCGACGTGCCAGGCGGGCGCGGGCTTCTGCGAGGTGAACCTGCCGTAACAGGCATGGGCAGGTTCAATATAGCTTTTGATAGTAAATTACAGCTTCTTCACGCTACTCCTGTACACGGAGTAGCTTTTTTGTGTCACAATTAATAAATAATACTAATGATTCACGCAGATGGGTTGACCAGCCGTAAATCGGACAAAAAATGGTGAAATTCATGGCGTGAATTTGCTACAATTAATTGGTTTGGTCCCCACCCGTATCCGAGCAGTTCTGGAGAAGAGGTTATGTCACTAACTGACCAACAGAAAATAGATGCCTACCGGACCATGGCATTGATCCGGCGATTTGAAGAGAAGTCCGCAGAATTATATGCAGCGGGCGATATTGGCGGCTTCCTGCATCTGTACATCGGGCAGGAAGCAATTGCTGTCGCGGCGAATTACGCGCTCCGCGAGGATGATAACATTATCACTGCATACCGCGACCACGGTATCGCGATTGCACGCGGCATCCCGCCCAAGCTGGTGATGGCGGAGATGTTCGGCAAGATTACGGGCAGCAGCAAGGGCAAGGGCGGCTCGATGCACCTGGCCGACGTCAGCAAGCGCATGTGGGGCGGCTGGGCGATTGTCGGCCAGCACCTGCCGCTGGCCGCCGGCCTAGCGCTTGCCGACCAGTATCGGGGCGAGGACCGCGTGACCATGGCGCTCATGGGCGACGGCGCGACGAACATCGGCTACTTCCACGAGGCGCTCAATATGGCCGCCGTGTGGGACCTGCCGGTCGTGTGGGTCGTTGAGAACAACCAGTACGGCATGGGGACGGCGGTGACCCGCGCCTCGGCGGTCGCGGACCTTGCCAAGAAAGCCGAAGCCTACGGCATGCCCTGCTGCATCCAGGTTGACGGGATGGACCTGCTGGCGCTGATGGATATCTTCACCGAGGCCATCGATTACGCCCGCAGCGGCAACGGCTCGTACTTCATCGAGGCCATCACCTACCGCTATCGCGGCCACTCGATGGGCGACCCGGAGCGCTACCGCCAGGCGCAGGAGGTGCAGGCCAAGCAGCTTGAGGACCCGATCCAGCGCTGGGGCCAGTACCTGTTGAATGAGAACCTTGCAACCGAAGACGACCTCGCGCGGATGCGTGAGGAGGCAGAACAGGAAGTTGAAGAGGCCGTCACCTTTGCACGTGAGAGCGATTGGCCTTCGCAGGAGGAGCTGTACACCGATGTCTATGCCGACTAACCTCAAATTGGTTGAGAACGGGGTCAAAACCTTGGAAGAGGCGATGCAGGGTGAAACCAAGACGATGACCTTCCGCGAGGCCATCTCCGCCGCGCTGTGGGAGGAGATGGAGCGGGATGAGACCGTCTTTATTATGGGCGAAGAGGTCGGCGTCTGGGGCGGTACGTATGCAGTGACGCGCGGCTTCTACGACCACTTCGGCCCGCGCCGCGTGCGCGACACGCCGATCTCCGAGATGGCGATTGTCGGCGCGGCAACCGGCGCTGCGATGAACGGCCTGCGCCCCGTCGCGGAGATCATGACCATTAACTTTGCCTTCCTCGCGCTGGATGCCCTCGTCAACTCGGCGGCCAAGGCCCGCTACATGTTCGGCGGCCAGATGACCGTGCCGCTCGTGGTGCGGACGACGACGGGCGGTGGCCGGCAGCTTGCCGCCACCCACTCGCACTCGCCGGAGCCGATCTTCGCGTACTTCCCCGGTCTGTTCGTCGTCGTGCCGAGCACTCCGGCAGACGCGAAGGGCCTGCTCAAGGCGGCCATCCGCAACAACAACCCGGTCCTGTTCATCGAGCACAGCACGCTCTACCAGAACCGGGGCGAGGTCCCGGTCGAGGAGTACCTGCTGCCGCTGGGCAAGTCGGACGTGAAGCGCCCGGGTGAGGACGTGACCATCGTCAGCTACGGCAAGATGGTGGAAGTGTCGCTCAAGGCGGCAGATGAGCTGGAGAAGGACGGCATCAGCGCGGAGGTAATCGACCTGCGCTCGCTGCGCCCGCTCGACCTCGACCCGGTGTTCGAGAGCTTCAAGAAGACGAACCGCGCGGTCATCGTCGAGGAGTCGCATCCGTACTACAACGTCTCCGGTGAGGTGGCGGCTCGCCTGCAGAACGAGTGCTTCGACTGGATGGACGCGCCCATCCAGCGGGTGAACTCGGAGGACGTACCGCTGCCGTACTCGCGCGATCTGGAGCAGAGCGCACTGCCGAACCCGGAAAAGGTCATTGAGGCCGTCCGGAAGATCCTGTAAACCAGTGACACACGCGCCGGGGGCGGGGCTCCTTGACCGGTCGACCACCGCCGCCGCCCCCGGCAGCACACTCACGCCAGTTGTGCAGCGCTGGCAGTGCGGTGGTCAGACTGAGAAAGGGGTTAAGGACGCATGGCAGAGCTGATCAACATGCCCAAGCTGGGCTTCGACATGCGTGAAGGCCAGCTTGTCAGTTGGACAAAGCAGCCGGGTGACAGCATCCAGAAGGGCGACGTCGTCGCCGAGATCGAGTCGGACAAGGCGACGGTCGAGGTTGAGGCTTATACATCGGGCACGCTGCTGGAGCACCTCGTTAAGGAGGGCGACTGGGTGCCGATCGGTGCGCCGATCGCGGTTATCGGCGAGCCGGGTGAGGAGTACAACCTTGCCGACCTCGGCGTAGAGGGCGCAGCGGCTGAGGCAGAAGCCCAGCCCGAACCGGCGGCAGCGCCTGCCGCCGCGGCGGAAACCGCCCCGGCGAAGGAGCCGCTCCCCGCGGAGGACACCCGGCAGCGCAGGGCAGCAGTACGCACCGAGGCGGGTGCTGACGAGGCGGGCCTGCCCGACGGCGTGCGCGCCAGCCCGCTTGCTCGCCGCCTCGCAGAGGAACTGAACGTTGACCTGCGGCAGGTGCAGGGCAGCGGCCCGCAGGGGCGCATCGTGCGTGCCGATGTCGAGGAGTTTGCAGAGCGTGCTCCGGCGGAGCAGCCGCAGCCCAGCCGCGCTCCGGCTTACGCGCCCGCGCTGACCGATGTCGGCTACATGCAGGTGGAGCCCGGCCCGGACGACACGGTCATCGAGACGCCGCGTATGCGCGACCGCATCGGGCAGCGGATGGTACAGGCCAAGCTGCAGGTACCGCACTTCTACGTGACAACCGAGATCGCGATGGACCAGGTGATGAACCTGCGGAAGGCGCTCAACGAGCGGCTCGCCGAGCGCGACATCAAGATCTCGCTCAACGACATTATTGTCAAGGCTGCCGCGCTGACCCTGCGCGAGTTCCCGAATCTCAACGCGGCCTATAACGGCGACACCATCGTGCGCTACGGGCATATCAACGTCGGCATCGCGGTTGCTGTTGAAGGCGGGCTGATTAACGTGGTCAGCAAGGACGCTGACAAGACGATGCTCAGCGAGATGGCCGTGCAGCACCGCGAGATGATCCAGCGGGCGCGCGAGGGGAAGATCCGCCCGGAGGACGTCGAAGGCGAGACGTTCGCGGTCTCGAACCTCGGCCCCTGGGACGTGGATCACTTCATCGCGATCATCAACCCGCCCTCGGCGGCGATCCTCGCGCTGGGCACGGCGCAGAAGGTCCCCGTTGTGAAGGAAGACGATACGCTCGGCATCGGCTGGCGCATGAAGGCGACCCTCAGCGCCGACCACCGCGTGACGGACGGCGCGGAAGCAGCGGCCTTCATGCAGACCTTCAAAGCTATCCTCGAAGATCCGCTCCGGCTGCTTGTCTAGCCGGTTCGCTGGCGAGAACAGGTTCAGGGCTGTACAGTATCGACCGTACAGCCCTTTTGTTTGGCTGCACCATGCTCAACGACAGCATCCGAGGTGACACGTGGCGGACCAACCAGCAGAGAGAGAAGCCCCGGCGGGCCGGGGGTGGGCCGAGGTGTGGCTCGCGGCGACGACGCGGCCCGGCGTCGAGACGTTTCAGGAACTCCTTGCCGAACCGGGCGTATCAGCGCGGCGGGCGCTCACCTGGGCGGCGGCGACGTTCGCCGCAGGCGGCGCGCTGATTGCCCTGCTGACTATCGTCACCCGCCCGGAACTGGGCTTTCCCCCGCTCGCCCTGCCGCTTTCTGCTGTGCTGGGCGGGGTGGCGGGTGTGGTGGGCTTTGCAGCGGGCATCGGCCTGATCCACATCTTCGCGCTGCTGCTCGGCGGGATGGGCTCGTACGAGCAGCTTCTGTACGCTGTCTCGGCGTTTGCACTGCCCATGAGCCTTGTGTCGATCGTTATCAACGCCATCCCCGGCGTTGACGTGATCGGCGGGCTGCTCGTCAGCCTGTACGGGTACGCCCTGCTCGTGATGGCGATCCGCGCGGTGCACGACTTCGCGTGGTGGCGGGCGGTCGTGTCGAGCCTGATCGTGCTCTCGACGTTCGCGCTGGGCGTGCTCGGCTTCGCCGAACTGGTGCTGCTGCCGCTGCGGTGGTAGGGGGCACGGCGTGATGGGGAAAACTTCGTAGTTTCCCTGTCAAGATAATCTGCCTGACGCCAGCCTGGCGTACAATGAGTGCAGTTTTTGACTGCATTGGGCCGGGCCTTGCCATCGTTGAATCAAGTCCAGCGCCCTCGATGAGCGAAATGACGCTCACACCTGCTTCCTCGCGATGTTGCCTTAAACAACGAGGTCATGATGTCAGATCAATCTTTGCCATTCCACTTTTCTCAGCCGCCGGTTGAACCAGCAAAGAGCTTTGCATGGAACACAGTCTGGACCAACGCTTTTACCAGACCCAATCCCCGCACGTACCGGGAGTTGATCGATGATCCGCAGGCGGGTATTACCCGGGCTTACCTCTGGGTATTCCTGCTTTCGCTACTTGTTTATGGCGTCCAGTACGGTGCAATGGTCGCGAGGCTGGGTGTATCAGGCCTTCAGTATGTGTTTGGACTGGACACAACAGGCTTGCTCGGCGTTTTCCTGTGCGGCATCCCTTTGGCTGCCGTTCTTTCTGTGATAGGGCTTATTATCACCGGGGCTATCTCCACTGTCATTGCACGGGAGCTGGGTGGAGAGGGGACGTTCTACCAGGTTGTTTACGGCAGAGCCTGTTACTATGCTCCCGTTATGCTGGTCACAAGCCTGCTGGGCCTGATATCCTGGATGCCCTATATCGATTTGCTGGCTCAGATTGGCGGTGTGCTGCTCATTTTGTATGCGCTGATACTCGACGTCGTCGTCATGAAGGCTTCACATCGTTTCTCCTGGTTCAAGGCGGTCGTATCTAGCAGGGTGCTGGTGCTTGCGCTGGTGTTGATTGTGGCAATGGCGTGCAACGCGCTGGTTCTTTTATCATTTCAATGAATGGTCTGATGAACGGGCGAGGTGTACAGCACCGTTCGCGGATAACGCCGGTGCCATAAGCGAAACCCGGTTAAATAAACAAGGGCCGCGCTCCGAACGCGGCCCTTGCTGATTCACAGTGGTGATATGCTACTGGCCTGCCGGGGTGGCCATCATGCCCTCCGGTGAGGAGGGCGCGGGGTGCGGGGCAGGGGCGCTCTGGCCGAGCGCGGTCATCCCGGCGAGGATCACCAGCGCACCCCACACGGCGCTCGCTGCCGCGAGGTGCAGGCCGCGCCACAGCATCGGGATGATGAGCAGCACCTGCACGCCGCCGATGATCACCTGAAGCACAAACAGCCCCGCGAGCACCGCTGCCCAGCGCACGAGCAGCTTCTCCTGCTCCGTGCGGCGGATCGTTGTGAGCACCACCGCCGCCAGCACCACGGAGGTCGCCACCACCGTATAGCGGTGGATCAACTGGATGGCAATCTGCGGGCTGGAGTTGGGCGGCGGCAGCAGCCCGTTATGGCAGAGCGGCCAGTCCGGGCAGGCAAGCTGCGAGTTCGTGCCGACGACAAGTGCCCCGGTGAGCAGCAGGGCGAACACTACGCCGAGCGACACCAGGAGCAGCCGCGTGTAGCTGCGTGCGCGTTCAATGACGGGCGCACCGGTCACCGGCTGGAAGGCGGCGACGGCTGTCAGCAGCACCCCGGCGAAGATCAGCATCGCCATGCCCAGATGGAAGGCCACCGCCAGCGGCTCCAGCTCGGTGGCGACGACGATCGCGCCGAGCGGCACCTGCACCACAAGCAGCGTGACGGCGGCGGCAATCGGCCCGAAAATCTCCCGCCGGTCACGGTAGCCGCGCCACGCGGCAACGAACAGCCAGATCATCAGCGCCCCGCCCACGGCAGCAACGACCCGGTGCGCAAACTCGATAAACGCGGTGACATCCGGCGGGGGGATCACCTGTCCGTAGCACAGCGGCCAGTCCGGGCAGCCCAGGCCCGAGCCCGTAATGCGGACCACGCCGCCAACAATAATCAAGAGATAAACGGCGATGGCGGTTGCCATGCTCAGCCGGCGAAAGGCCGGGCTGGTCGCAGATGTGCTCATGACGCTCTCTCGCTGGTCCTTCGTGGTCAGTTTCACAACTGCTGAAATAATACCATGTTTGGTCCGGATTGTCAGCAAAAATCGGAGGGGAAAACGTATTCAGAGGAGAGCGCCCCTGCCAGCCGTGTGACAGGGGCGCTTTTATGCGATGCTGGAGCTAGTCAGTAACTGTATACTCAAAGTCGCCGGAGACGTTGAGCCCGTAATCCTCAAGCTCGCCCTCACCGCACGCCTCGATGCGCAGGTCATACATGCCCGCTTCAAGACCCATAATGACCCAGCTTTCGCCTGCGTGCAGGATCTCGCTGCCAAGCTGGTCCGGCCCCCACTCGTCGTCAGTACTGGGCGAGAGGTAGACCCAGCAGAGGTCAACGCTGCTGTTGTTCACAATGGTGAACGTCACGCCGCTGTCGCTGAACGTCCAGGGGTACGATCCGCTCTCCAGGACGACGCCGAACTCCTGGCTCAGGATGTTGCCCTCGCAGTCGTCGGCGCGTAGATCATAGGTGCCAGCCGGAATGTCCGTCAGCGTGAAGGTCTGCCGGAAGCGACGACGTCGCTGCCAAGCTGGTCGCCACCCCACTCGGTATCCTCCGATGGCGAGACAAACAGATAGCACACGGTGAAGGATGAGTTGTTGATAATTTCCAGCGAGGCGGTTGGGCCAGTGCTGGGTGTCCCATCGTCCTTGACGCCACCGGATGCAGACGCCTGGGTCGGCTCCTCGGTGGGCTCGGGCGTGGGCTCAGATGTGGGTTCGTCAGTCGGCTCGACTGTGGGCTCTGCGGTTGGCTCAACCGTCGGTTCCGGGTGTGGGATCAGGGGCGAACATGCCGCCGATACCGCACGCAAGCGATGTCAATGCCAGCGCAACGAGTACCACCAGCAAGCTAACTCTACCTCTATGTAACGATACGCGGCGCGCCATGATAAGGTGATCCTCCTCCTCAAGGTGAGGGAATGAATAGGAAGGGAAGCGACAGATAGCTGCCCATTCTAGTCCCCGTGGGGAAAAGTGCAACAAGCCACGATTAAAAAAGGGCATTATTCATAGAAATTTCGGAATTAGCGGGGAGGGAGCAGGGGGCTGGCGAGCCGCAATAAGCGGCTCGCCAGGGTGGGGCACAGGCTAACTGCCCTCGAAGGTGTACGCCGCGCCCTCGGCGATCTCAAATCCGAAGACCTCAACGCCGCCCTCGGCGTCACAGGGCCGGATCAGCATGTCATAAAGGCCCGTCGGGCGCTGTTCGATCACCATGCTGTCCCCTGCCTTGATGGTCGCGCCGTCGGTCAGCAGGTTCGGCCCCCAGCTTGTTGCAAATACCGGCGAGATGTGCAGCGCGCACACATCCCCGTCGGAGTTGTTCTCGAAAGTCAGGTCGGTGAGCTGCCCCAGAGTCCACTCGAGAGGCTCGATGCCCAGATAGACGCCGTGAGCGCTAGCGACAGGCTGGTCATCACAGTCCGAGAGCAGAATGTCGTACTTGTTCGCCCGCACGTTCTCGAACGTGAAGCTGGTCCCTGAGGGCACGGTTTGATCGTCCTTAAGCTGATTGGGGAGGCGTGTCGTACCGGCCAGGTTGATGTAAGCACGGCACAGTTCGACGCCCGTGTTGTTCGTAATCGTGAAGGTGTTGGTTGAGGACTCGATCCCGCCTTCGTCGGGAGCCGGGGTGGAGTCACTGCCGGAGCCGGGCGCGGTCGGGGCGTCGGTCGGTGCGACGGCTTCAGTTGGCTCGGCGGTTGGGGCAGCCGGCGTGCAGCCGAGCAGAGTCAGTACGGCAAGAATCAGGGCGAGCGCCGCGATGAGCGAAACGCGGCGTATATCCAAACGATGGGTCATGTTGACAGTTCCTTTGCTAATAATACGGTGCCTTCTCCTCACGCGGCAGATTGTAGAGGGTGCGGGCGTGATTTACCAGTGGCAAGCTGCCGGGAACTCCGGCGGCGGGCCTGTCGTTGTACTGGTGACGGCGGAGAGACAACCGCGCTGACCCCCGTATTACAGGAGAAGATGTACGTCATGAACACAAAGCGGATCGCAAAGCAATTATTCATTCTGATCGCTCTGCTGATGATGGCGGCGCTGGTTGGCTGTGCCCCGCGGCGAGCGGAGGAGAGGGCTGCTGAGCCGCAGCCCGAGGCCGAGGTCGTGGTCAATGAGGGGGCTGCCGCTCCCGCCGACCGCATCACCGATGCGGAGCGGCCCGCACTCGAAGTGGCGGGTGTGGCGGACGAGCGCGCGCCCGCGCTGCCGCTTGCTACGCTGGCCCCCGCTCGCGAGGCCCGGACGGTGGAAGCAGCCCCGGACGTGCTCCTTGAGGCTGCCGGTGGGGGCGCGGCGGATGGCGTCGCCGCGGCGGATCTGGCGCTCCCGACCGGTGGGGAGGCCGTCGTCGCCCCGCCCGACCAGCAGTTTACGCCGCTCCAGGCGGGCGAGATCGACGATAATGAGAACTTCCGCGCCTACCTCGACTACCGCTCGAACTTCCACCAGCGGCTTGGGCTGACAGTGCACGACGTGGATATCACGGAGCGCCACACGATCCGTGTGACGACCCGCGACGGGCTGCCCGTGCTCGGCGCGGAAGTGCGTGTGAGCGACGGGCAGGAGCTTGTCACGACGCTGCGCACCACCGCGACCGGGCAGGTGCTGTTCTTCCCACGGGCGTACCCCGCTCATGCCGGGGCGCAGGACTTCGAGGTGACGGTGCAGAAGGGCCGCGCGAGCACATCGTTCCGGCTGACGCGTGAGCAAACAGACGCCACCTGGCCGGTGACGCTCGATGTGCCGCCCAGCCGCCCGCCCGTGCAGCTTGACATCCTGTTCCTGATCGATGCGACGGGCAGCATGGAGGACGAGATCGACGAGTTGAAGGAGAACATCCTCAGCATGTCGGCGCAGATCGAGGCGCTGCCCAGCCGCCCCGACGTGCGCTTTGGGCTGGTCCACTACCGCGACCGGGGCGATGTGTACGTGACGCGCGTCTCGGACTTCACGGGCGATGTGAACGCCTTCCAGCGCGCGCTGATGGAGGTCACCGCGAGCGGCGGCGGCGATGCGCCTGAGTCGCTGAACGAGGCGCTGCACCGCGCGCTGTGGGATGTCAACTGGAGGGTGGCGGATACGGTGAGCCTCGTTTTCCTCGTCGCCGATGCACCGCCGCACCTCGACTATGCACAGGACTACGATTATGCCGAGGAGATGAAGGTGGCCGCCGAGCTGGGCGTGAAGATCTTCCCGATCGGCTCGCGTCTGGATGGGCCGGACCCGGATCAGAAAGTGGCGGAGTACGTCTTCCGGCAGTTGGCGCAGTTCACCGGGGGGAACTTCATCTTCCTGACCTACCGGGACGTGCCGCAGAGCACCGGCGAACCGGGCACGGTGTACGACGTGCCGGAGGGCAGCTACAGTGTGGAAGACCTCGACGCGCTGGTGGTGCGCCTTGTGCAGGAGGAGCTTGCCGCGCTCGCGGGCGAGCAGCAGTAAGCTCCGCGCGAACTCATCGCTGCCTGCTGACCCCACCTCTATCGCAGATGCGATGGGGGTGGGGTTTGGTGTGTCTGTGGTGCAATGTCGCAAATGATACCGCCGCGACTTACGGTGCAGCGCCGCGAACAAACTTCGCGGCACCAAATTGCACGTGCCGTCATGCATCGCCGCGAACAAACTTCGCGGCTCCGAGTCACCGGCCCCAAAACCATCCTCCTGCCGCATCCTCTAGCCTGCTCAGAATGTCGGATGGGTTTGCCTCATACCAAGGTACTACTACAGTCCTATTGCTCCCCCCTGGACCCTCGTTTATATTGGCTTCAACGTAAGGACGGTAAGTAGAGAAGAACCGTTAATGACTTCAATTCCCAAACTCTCCCGGCTGCAGCGTGTTGCGCTGCTGATCTTGGTCCTCACCCTCCTCCTGCCGCTGGCGACAGTCAGCGCCGAGGAAGCACCGCTTCAGGCGGGCGTTTCAGCACGCACCCACGTGAACCTGCGCCTGCGCTCCGGCCCCGGTACCTCCTACCCGGTAGTTGGCACCGTCCCGAGAGGCGTGACCGTCCCGGTGGTGGGGCGTAACGCGGCGGGCAACTGGCTGCAGGTGCAGTACAACGGGCAGAGCGGCTGGATCGCGGCCTGGTATGCGACCGTGAACGGTGCGCTGGCGAGCGTGCCCGTTGGGGACGGCAATGTAGTTCAGGCGGCGGCCCCGGCGGCAGCAGCCCCGCCCAGCGATGCCGCGCAGGTGTACGCGCTGATCAACCAGACGCGCTGCCAGAACGGCCTGCATCCGCTTGCCCCGAACCCTCAGCTTGAGGCGGCGGCTGCGGCTCATGCGCAGGACATGGCGACGCACAACTTCTTCAGCCACACCGGCTCGAACGGTAGCTCGGTGCTGGACCGTGTGCTGGCACAGGGCTACGCGCTGACCTACATCGGCGAGAACCTCGCGGCTGGCAACAGCACCGCGGATGCGACCGTGCAGCAGTGGCTGAACTCGCCGGGCCATCGCGACAACATGCTCAACGCGGCCTTTACCGAGGTCGGGCTGGCGCATGTGGCGCAGGCCGGGACCACCTACGGCCATTACTGGTCACTGGTGCTGGGCAACCGTGCAGGCGCAACCCCGCCGACCTGCGCCCAGCTTGGCTACTAGGCGCGACTTTATCCTCATAGAAAGCTGAAAAGAGAAGAGGCGGCTGGACAGTACCAGCCGCCTCTTTGTTGTCCCTCCCGGAGGGCTAGTGTACCCACGCCGGGTCGAGCGCGTCGTCAGGCCCATCCGTCAGGGCGATCACGCTGTCCTCACAGGTCTCAGGGTTGGTGTCGAGGCACCGGGCGTCCAGTACGTACAGGTCGAAGTCGGTGCCCGCGCGCCGGTCGGACGCAAAGACGATGAACGCGCCGTCCGGCGACCATTTCGGCTGAACCTCGACCGTGGTGCTGCGGGTGATCTGCACCACGGCGCCGCCGTCGGGCGACATGGCCCACAGGTCGTAGTCACCGCTGCGGTTGGAGGCGAACGCAATCCAGCGACCGTCGGGCGACCATGCCGGGGAGAAGTCCGTCAGGCCTGTGCCGACGAGCGGGCGGACTTCGTCGTCTCCGGGCTTCAGCACGCCGATCGCGGTTGGCAGGCCGGGGAAGGCTGCCGTCGAGAGCGCCAGACGCCGCCCGTCCGCCGACCACGCCGGTTCGCGGTCGTAGCCGCCGCCGACGAGCGTTCGCAGCCCGCTCTCGCAGCCCTCCGGATTGCTTATGCAGGCCGTGTTAAACGTCATCACGTCGCTTCCGTTCGCGGTTTCCCGCGCGAACGCCACCTGCGAGCCATCCGGCGACCAGGCGGGGGCGCGGTCATGCTCGGTGCTGTGGGTGACCTGGAGCGGTCGCCCGCCATCTGCATCGATCACGTAGAGGTCGTCGTCGCCCGCCTCGTCGCTCACGTATATGAGGCGGCTGCCATCCGGCGACCAGGCAGGGGTGCGGTCGGCGGCGTCGTTGTCGGTCAGCCTGGTGATCTCCCCGGTTGAGAGGTCCAGCACGTAGATGTCGAAATCCCCGTCCTCGTCTGAGGCAAACGCGATACGGCCAGTTGGCTCCGGTGAAGCCGGTACGGCGGGCACGGCGGGCAGTGCGCTGGCTGCCCCCTCGTCCGCAGGCGGGTTGGGTGCGGGCATCTGTGGATCGTCGCCGGGCGGGCCGCCCTCACCGACCAGGGCTTCAGCCGTAACGGCAAGCCCCGGGGCGGGCGGTAGCGGCAACTCGATGAGACCCAGCGCGAGAGCCACCGCGACAGCCAGCACGGCCACCAGCGCAACCGCGATCACCGCTCGCAGCGCCCAGCCTGCCCCGGCCTTCTTCTGCTGGCGGCGCTGTCTCGGGCGGCGCGGCCCTCGCCTCGGTCGCTGGCTGACCTCCATGACCCACTCGGCATCGACCACGTCGGGGGGCGGGCCGCTGCCGTTCGTACCATTCTCAGACGCGTCCTCGACGGTGATGGGCGGCAGGCCGCCATCGTGGGTGTCAAACCACTCAAGCTCATGTTTCCGTGGCTGAACAGGCACCGGTGGGAATTCTTTGAGCAGGTGGTTGGTCACCGAGCGCTGCGCTGCATCCTGCCGGATGACAGCGATAAGCTCCCCAAATGATTCCGGGCTGATCGGTTCCAGCCTGCCGTCCGGCGACTCGAGTTGCGGCACGTAGTCGGGCGGTGTTTCGCCACGCAGGTAGGCGCTGACGACCTGCTGGATTTCCTCGATGACGCTCTCGGTGAGGGGGATAAGTTCGCCGGTGGTGGTGAGGAAGCGTCGAGGTTCGCGGGGCTCCAGGCTGTATGGCCCCGGCTGCGTGTAAACCCGGCTGCGTTGTTCGATCCACTCATCTAGCATTGTTGGCTGTCTCCGTCCTCTTCGGCCCGCGCCCCACCGGTCTAAAAAGCACAGACGGCGCCGGAACAGGCGCCATCCGGGCCGATGGCAGCCATCTCCGTCAGGCGATGACGACCTCCATAATGCTCCGCCGCCGGGGGACGGCTAGCTGGAGCTTCCCATCGACGTAGGCGCTCACACCGACGTGCTCGTCGGTCAGGAGCGCGCTCATGAATACCCGCACTCCCCGCGCCTCGGATACTTCGCGGGCGCTTGCCAGCGCGTCGGGCAGCGCGGCGCGGTCGAAGTGGCTGATCCACAGCGCAAAGTCGATCTGCTCTGCCGGGGCGAGGCGGTCGGCCATCAGCCGCTCGCAGATGCAGACCGCGAACTGCCGCTCGCCGAAGCTAAACACGTGCTGCTCATGCCCGGCGCTGATGCCCGCGGCACGCTCGGCGTCGGTCAGGTAGAGCTTGGCCTGCTGCTGCCCGGTGTCCAGCAACTCGCAGCAGTTGACCACCTCGCCACCGCGCTCGACCAGGGTGTTGATCAGCACAGCTTTGCCGGGTGGCACGTTGAGCGCCGAACGGACGCTCGCCCCGTACGCCGCCCACGCGGCAACATCCATGCCGGGGGTGGGAGGGCCGGTAAGCACATACTCCGGCAGCACCAGCAGATCACCTTCAGCCTCGTCGATCAGGTGCTGCACGGCACGGACGTTATGCTCGGCGTCGCCGGGGATGATTTCAGGTTGTAGAAAAGACAGACGCATGCTGTGTTCCTCATTGTTAGAGTCTGCCTAATTCTACAGCGTATCGAGAAATGCACCAGCCATACCCCGGCGAAGTTTCAGGTTTGTACAGAGAGAGAGTGATCTCAGTGTATAGCAGCGTCCCGGAACAGTGATATAGTCCGCTAGAACTATGCCCGGCTGACCCGATACTATCGCCGCTGCCCGGTTCAGACTATAATGATCAGCAGGACACAACCTCTGGTCACGGTGGGGAGGCACAGTATGGGAGGCATACGGTCGCCAGCCGGGCGATACGTGTGGGGGCTGGGCATCGCCGTGGTGAGTGTGATGCTGTCGGCGTGCGGGGCGATCCCCTGGTTTGACGAGATCGAGGCGGCGCACGAGCCGGGCAGCGGCCCCGGCCTGAACATCGCGGCCCCGGTTACGTCGGATGAAGTGGGCCTCTCCGCCCTGATCCCCGGTACGTGGAAGCAGACCGACGGCGAGGTCTACAACATCTACGCTGCCGATGGGTTCTACTTCGTCGAGAACCGGGAGGCGGGCGGGGTCGAGCTTGAGGCCATGCGCTACCAGGTCGTAGGTGACCGGCACATCCGCTATGAGATGGAGGATGGCACGTCCTTCGTGCTCGAAGTGGAGCTGATCGACCCGGACACGCTGGTCGTCTATTACCCCGCTACCCCGTACTCCGAGCCCCGGGTGCAGCAGCTTGTGCGCGTGACACAGGTCGACGCGGCGGTCGGTGTGGGGCTTCGCCCCGATACCCCGGAGAACCTGCGCATCCTGTTTGTCGACGACTTCTCGAACAACGAAAACGGCTGGCCGACCGGCGCGACCGCTGAGGCGGTCTTCGGGCAGGAGGGTGGGGTCTACCACATCCGCGTCTACGCCGACAACCTGCTGTATCACGTCGATGCGCCGCGCGTGGAGGCGCGGGATGTTAGCATCGAGGTGGAGGCGACGCGCGTCGGCGGGGCGGACACCGAGATGAGCGCCGCCGTCCTGTGCCGTGTAAGCTCCAACCCGATCCGGTTCTATGTATTTGAGGTCACGTTTGACGGCTACTACACCATCGCCAAGTATGTGGACGGGCAGCCGGTGTCGCTGGGCATCGGGTATGAGGCCAGCCGGGCGATCCGGATCGGGAACGCGACGAACCACATCCGCGCGGACTGCATCGGCGATACGCTGACGCTGTACGTCAACGGCACGCAGCTTGCCACGCTTCAGGACAGCGAGCTTGAATCGGGGCGCGTGGCGCTCGGCGCGGCGACCTTCCAGGGCAAGCCCTCAGCCGAGGTGACGTTCGATAACTTCGTTGTGTCGGGGCGGTGAGGGGGTGTAGAGAAGAATCCGCCGCGACTGAACGTCGCGGCTCCCCTCTAATACATCCTCATCTGTGGACTCATTACCCCATCAGCAGCGGCTGTTGTGGTATTCCTCGGTGAGCAGGCGGGCGAGCGTCAGCCCGCTGTTGATCGGCATCCAGTCCCAGTCGGGCGCGTCGCCGGGGTAGCGCTGCACCCACCACATGAACTCGATCAAGTATTTGGCGGGCTCGCAACGGCTGCCTTCGGGCGGGCGGCCCTCAAAGGCGTACTGCGGTGAGCGGAAGTCGATAATGTGGCCCATCTCGTGCGCCCAGCGGCTGTTCAGCGAGCCGGGGTAGCCGAGGATCACGTTGGCGACCTCCGTCTGTGAGATGAGCACTTCCTTATCGCGGTAGCGCGGCACGAGAAAGCCCTGGTTCAGCCGGCGGCTGATGCGGATCGTCAGCGGCTTGCTCCTGTCGCCATTGTAGGTCGCGTCGAGGATGATCGCCGCTTCGAGGTCGCTGAACAGCCGCCCCGACCGGTACGGGGTGAGCAGCGCCTCCGTCACCTCCTGCTCGGTGAGGCGATCACTGAACAGCCCGCGCCGGGCGTTGGTGCTGCGCAGGAATGCCTCAACCGACTCCTCGTCCACGACGACCGCGCCGCTCGTTATCGCCTCCTCGAAGCGCTCGCGCCGGATATCCACCGTGCCGGAGTCCGGCAGGCGCACGAACGGCGCGGTTTTGGGCTTCCAGCGGTCGATTTGCTCCAGCACGGAGGGATACCACTGCAAGCGGCGCAGGTCGCCCTGGAACGTACCGGCCACGGCGCGGTAGTCGTTGATGTAGCGGCTGACGTGGTTGCTGCCCTCTGTGTAGAAGTCGTCGGCGAGCCGGATGAGCGGGTCGGGCAGGATCTGCCCCCAGCGGCGGTAGTACGAGAAACCGTAATGGTAGAAGCGCTCGCCGTTCGGCCCCTCCTCGATCCACACGCCGGGGCGGTCGAGCACGTTGAGTCGGTAGCCGGTGCGCAGCTCGATCACGTCGCCGGTGGGCTGGTCAAGCCAGGCGAGCAGATGCCGCTCGCCGGTGAGCAGGTCGATGCCCAGGTAGGCGGGCGCGGCGATCAGTTCTCCATCGAGCATGTCGAGCGTCGTGAAGTACGCCCCGCCGATCTCGTGCATCATCCCGCGGCGCACCGCATCGATGGTCTGCGCGTCGAGCGGGCGGTAGGCGCTGTCGTCGCCGCTCACGAAGCGCATCCAGCGGGAGGAGAAATTCTGATCGAACAGCGCCAGTTCGCTTAGCGTCAGCGGGCCAAGCCGCTCGCGCTCGGCAGCGAGGTCGGGCAGGCGCGGCGTGTAAGCCGTCACCGTCACCTGCTCGAGGCCGCCCTCGCGCAGATCGAGCAGGAGCAGGTCGATGTCGGGCCGCTCGCCGCCGGCGTCGATCTCATGGGCGAAGATGAACGGCGAGCCGTCGATGGAGAGCGTCAGCGTGGCGTACGCAGGGCGGTCCACGCGCGGATGCTCGGCGAGGGCGGGCGGCAGGTAGACGGTGATGGGTACATCGCCCGCCAGCTTGAGCAGGTCGTCACGCAGCCAGGGCCAGTCGCCGGGGCGGAGGGCTTCCCCGGCCCACACCGCCAGCGCGGTCTCGAAGTCCGCCAGCCCGGAGTCGTATACGAGCAGGTACACGCCGGGGACGACGCCGCCAAAGCGGAAACGCCCCTCGACGTCCGTCCGCACCGCCGGGCCGAGCAGTTCGCAGGCGGCGGGCGGGTTGGACACAACGCCCACGATGCGGCACAGCGCGATCGCCCGTCCGCTCACCTCGACGCCGGGGTCGGGCGGCAGCAGCCTGCCTTCGACTGTGCTGACCGGGATCGGCGTGGGGCGCTCCGGCGTGGGCACAGGGGCGGGCCGGCAGGCGGCGGCGACGAGCAGCGTGACAATCAGACCGAATAGCAAGCGGCTGCGCATGGCACGGATTGTAATCTGTTTTGCCGGAAACGGAAAAATTGAGGAGATAGAAACAAAGCGCCGCGACTAAACGTCGCGGCTTCACCGAGGAAATAAGACCGCCGAGGAATTAGGGTCGCCGCAAATGAACTTCGCGGCTCCGCCGAGGAAATAATATCGCCGGGCCACACATGGCGCTTCATTGCCCCTCTCAGGGTCAAAGGGGGTCCTCCACAACACAAACGAGACCGCTCGCCCCCGAACAGTCTCGTTTGCAGGCGGCAGCCCTGCCGCCGGTTAGCGCCTCTACCTGCGACCCTTCGGGTCGCTTACTCCCCCTTGCAAGGGGAGGGGTATTAGCCCGTCGAATTAGCGACGGCGGCGACGGCGCAGAAGCTCCTCGCTCTCCACCGGGATGGGGACGGGTACCTGCTTCGATGCCGTCTGCTGTTCCCTGAGCGCCTGTGCGACCAGCCCTGCCAGTGCCAGCCCCGCGACAAGTACCAACACACTTGCGACCATTATTTGCTCCTCATTCGCTGCTAGATGTCTATAATCGGGATCGATTGCTCTACCGTGAGTGTAGTGCGCGGGGAGGGGAAGTTCAATCAAACAGGACTTTTGTAGCGGTTTTTTTACGTGATTTTTGCCTCTGGTTTAGGCTGTATTTAGATGGCGGCCCGCTGCATCAGAATCAGGCAAAAGCCGGGTTGGATGGAAAAAAGCTCTTGCCGAAACCGGCATCGCGTGGTAGACTACTCATCGTTAAGCGCCAGTAGCTCAGCGGAGAGAGCGTTGGTCTACGAAACCAAAGGCCGCAGGTTCGAATCCTGCCTGGCGCACCAGAGAAGCCCCGCCGTGAGCGGGGCTTTTTGTTTTGACCCTCACCCCCTGACCCGGCCCACCGGGGAATGGAATTCCCCGGCTACTATCACTTAGCCCGGAAATTCATTTCGGGGCGTGGGCTCCGAGCATGGCTCCCCCGCAAAGAACGACCGCAACAGCGCGACGTACTCACCGGGGCGGGCGAGGCTGAGTTCGCCGTGCCCGCTGTTGGGGATGATGCGCAGCGTGCTATCGGGGATCGCCTCGTGCAGCATCCGTGCTGACCGCCTCACCGCGCCCGGCTCCTTCTCACCGGCGAGGATGAGCGCCTGCGCGGTCGTCTCGCGGATCGCCGGGTTGAGCGTGTAGGTCGCGTTGCTGCGCGTCAGGTTGATGAGCGACTCGCGGGTCATCCGGCTGCTGTCGCGGTAATATAGCTCGAACTGCTCCGGCGGGACGAACAGATACCGCGCCTGAACCCGCGCGTACCACCGCCGCCGGATCAGCCCGTAGAGCAGCGCGTACGTGGGCACGGCCAGCGCCGCCGCCCAGCGCATCGGGACGACCAGCGCGCTCTCGATCACGGCCTTCCCGGCGAGATCGGGGCGCTGCGCCAGCGCCTCGACCGTGATCTGCGCGCCGACGGACAGCCCGCCGATGGCGAAGACGCGCCCGCCGTACTCGGCGTCGAGGTGGGCGAGCAGCTTTCGCGCCGACTCGCCGATGCTGTGGAACGGGGTTTCGGCGTCCTCGCCGTGCCCGTCGATGACCGGCGTGATGATGTGGTACTCGCTCTGCAGCGCGTCGATCACCGGCTGCCACGACCACCACGACAGGCCGCCGCCATGCAGCAGCACGACGGCGGGCAGGTTGCGCTCGCCGAACGATTTGAACTTCACGGGTGTGGCTCCTTCTGGGTGTGCTTGTGGCCGCCGGGGAATGGAATTCCCCGGCTACGGAATAGCGAAGCTATTCAGGATAGCTTCGCTATCACGTAGCCCGGAAATTCATTTCCGGGTGTGGGCATGGCTACCCTTTCACCCCCGCCCGTTCCAGGTTGAGCGCCAGCAGGCGGCGCAGGATTTCCTCCTCGTCGAGCGCGCCGGTCTCCGCGTCGTGCAGATCGTCGTAATCCCAGCCGTAGGCGGCGAACACGGCACGGTCGAGCTTCTCGTGCAGATGCTGCAACCACGTCGGCATGGCGTTGTAAAGGTTGGTCAGCGTGCGCGCCTTGAGCGTCGCGACCTCGGCGTTGGGCGGGTTGAGCCACGCCTCGCGCTTCTCGTTAAGCTCGCGCGCCGCCTCCGCGATGGCCTGATAGCGCGGGTCACCGGTCGGCTCGGAGCCGGGCGGCCAGGGGAGGGAGAAGGTCTCGAAGGTGGTTGTTGGCGTATAGCGCGGCCTGCTCTCCAGTTGCGTACCCTGTCTCAGGGCCCATATCTCGTGAACTTTGGAGTGGAGCACGCCGAAGAAATAGTCGTCCTCGCGGGCGAAGACGATTATTTGGTGATCGGGCAAGATGTCTCTGTCAAGCCACACAAATAGGCGGTGTTTTGATAGGTAAGGAGTCGCGAGGTAACGAGCCATCTCATGTAATGCTTCACGCATCGCCGGACGTGGTTCTGCATGGAGCCACCATAGTTCGCGGTAGCTTTGCCGCTTGTTCTTATCTCTCTTGGGTTTGACGTGTTGCTTCACGTACTCAAATGGGGCTTCGTAGAGCGCGGCTTCTGCCTCTGAGGTATTGGTTCCAAAATCGATGATGTAGTAATTCCGTGGACGCCTCGTGATGTCCAGCCCGTTAACCCACGGCCTGATCACATCGCTGTTAGGCCGACCGTTCTGATTGACAGGAGCGTTGAGAAATTTGGCGGCT
>Ga0116180_1000905_pt1 | contig 26150 bp, 24 predicted proteins | sample AD_UKC073_MetaG_FD_89804 | JGI IMG/M metagenome (GOLD analysis project Ga0116180, IMG submission 89804) | Active sludge microbial communities of municipal wastewater-treating anaerobic digesters from USA - AD_UKC073_MetaG | ecosystem: Engineered > Bioreactor > Anaerobic > Digestate | place: USA... | reverse complement strand
TCCAGAGTGACGGTGGTGGCGGCCCGGCGTCGCAGTGTCTCGGTCTTGCCTACGCCTTTGGGGCCGTCGATGGCGATGGCGGGAAGCTCGGGAAGGAGCTCGTCTTCAGGGCTGACCGGCGCCCTCGTCGGACGCGTCGAGTCGGTCACCGCCGCGACGGGCCAGTTCATCACCGAGCGCCCGATTCCGGCGAAGGTCGGCGTCGGTCACTCGGGCTACGAGCTGTCCGACGAGAAGGGACCGGTGGAGAACGAGGACTACATCGGCATCTTCGCGCGTCTGGAGGGCGGCGTCGTCGCGAGCTTCGAGGCCAGCCGCGTCGCGGTGGGGCCGCGGGCCGAGTATGTCGTCGAGGTGTACGGCAGCGAGGGCTCGCTCCGCTGGAACTTCGAGTACATGAACGACCTCCAGCTGTGCCTCGGCCGCGGCAACGAGTTCCCCGGCTACACCCGGGTGATGGCCGGCGCGAACTTCCCCTACTTCAGCACGTTCCAGCCGAGCGCCGGAACCTCCATGGGCTACGACGACATGAAGACGATCGAGGCTGCCCAGTTCATCGAGTCGGTCCTCACGGGGACGCAGATCGCGCCGTCGGCGGCCGACTGCTGGTCCGCGGCCGAGGTCGATGAGGCCGCAATGCGTTCCGCCGCTGACGGTCAGTGGCACGACGTGCCCCGGGTCGACGGACCGGTCACCTACAACAGCTGATCGTCGAGCAGCCCGCGGCGGAACACGGAAGGGCGGCCCCTCGCGGGGCCGCCCTTCTCTTGTCCCTGCCGCATGGGGTGGCGACGAGACTGCTTAAGGGTGCGCTGGGTTGGGGTGATGTAGGATTACTTGAGTAAGCCCCGGACGAGGCCGCTGATGTGGTCGCCGCGCCGGGGCAATTTGCTGCCCCGGCGCGGCGGTTGCGGGCCGCTCGTCACTCTCATCATCTCCGCATTGTCTCCCGCAGGTCTGACAATTTCCGGTTCAGGCGTCAGCTGCGATCAGGCGGGCGTGGCGCGCGGTAGGCGCGGGGGCCGACGCTGTGCGGGCGCGGAAGGCAGTCCTGATCGCCGGGCGGACACAGACCCGGGCGGGGGGCTGCGACGGAGCCAGGGCGAACCCGGGCGCGACTCGCCGTTGTGCTCGCCGCGGCGGGCCGAGCCGACCTTGCCGAGCTGGTTCCCGCGCCCGACCACCGGACCCGGACTGCCGCGGTAGCGGCTTTCGAGGCCGCGGCATGACCGGCCGCGATGAGACGATTCGTTGGCGCGATGCCGATCCTGCTGTGTTCCGCGGGGCTATCCTCGCAGCCGTGGAAGGCCTTGGCGTGCAGCCGCTCGCGGTGGAGAAGGACTACTGGGTGTGCGAGGCCCTGCGGTCCATCGTCGCCGCTCAACCGGGTGAGGTTGTGTTCAAGGGTGGGACGGGCCTCGACAAGCCGCGGATCATCCGGCGGTTTTCCGAGGATCTCGATCTGCTTGAGGTGGGCGGCTGCGCCGTTTTCACCTGACAAATGTGGCGAGATTGCCACGTGGACGGGCTTGAACCGCCCTACCCGCGATGTTATTGTCTATACAAATAACCCGGTAGCGAAGCCGCAACAGGACAGGAAGGCGCTGGACTATGACCCAGACCATCACGCATTGGATCGACGGGGCCCCGTACGAGGGCGAGCCGGCGGGGCGGATCCCCGTCGAGAACCCGGCAACGGGCAAGGTTGACGCCGAGCTGCTCGCCGCGAGCAAGGCCGACCTCGACCACGCCGTCGCCGTGGCCCGCGCGGCCCAGAAGAAGTGGGCGAAGGTCTCCCTGGCCAAGCGCACCGCGATCATGTTCAAGATGCGCGAGCTGGTCCTCGCGAACCAGGACGCGCTGGCCAAGTCCATCGTCAACGAGCACGGCAAGGACTACGGCGACGCCCTCGGCGAGATCCAGCGCGGCCGCGAGACCCTCGACTTCGCGTGCGGCATCAACGCCGCGCTGAAGGGCGAGTACTCGTTCGACATCGCGACCGGCGTGGACATCCACACCGTGCGCCAGCCCGTCGGCGTCGTCGCAGGCATCTGCCCGTTCAACTTCCCCGTGATGGTCCCGATGTGGATGCACCCGGTCGCCCTCGCCACCGGCAACGCGTTCATCCTGAAGCCCGCCAGCCCGACGCCCACCGCGTCGCTGCTGATGGCCGACCTCTACAAGCAGGCCGGCCTGCCCGACGGCCTGTTCAACGTCCTCTCCGGCACCCGCCACATGGTCACCGACATGCTGGAGCACCCCGGCATCGACGCCATCTCGTTCGTCGGCTCCACGCCGGTCGCCGAGATCGTCATGGAGCGCGGCACCGCCACCGGCAAGCGCGTCCAGGCGCTCGGCGGCGCGAACAACCACGCGATCGTGATGCCCGACGCCGACCTCGACTTCGCGGCCGGCCACATCTCCGCCGCGGCCTTCGGCGCCGCGGGCGAGCGCTGCATGGCGCTGCCCGTCGTCGTCGCCGTCGGCGGCATCGGCCCGCAGCTCGCCGAGATGGTCAAGAAGCACGCCGACAAGATCCAGGTCGGATACGGCCTCGACAAGGGCGTGAACATGGGCCCGGTCATCACCAAGAAGGACCAGCAGCGCATCACCGACTGGATCACCGAGGCCGAGGAGGCCGGCGCCACCGTCGTGCGCGACGGCCGAGGGCTCACGGTGGACGGCTACGAGGACGGCTTCTGGGTCGGCCCGACGATCCTCGACGACGTCCCGCTGCAGTGCAAGGCCTACTGCGAGGAGGTCTTCGGGCCGGTGCTGACCATCGTGCACGCCGACACCTACGAGGAGGCCATCGAGCTGGTGAACTCCGGCCCGTTCGGCAACGGCGCGGCCATCTTCACCAACGACGGCGGCACCGCGCGCCGCTTCCAGCTGGACGTCGACGCCGGCATGGTCGGCGTGAACGTGCCGATCCCGACCCCGGTCGCCTACTACTCCTTCGGTGGGTGGAAGAAGTCGCTGATCGGCGACACCCACATCCACGGCCCCGAGGGCGTGAAGTTCTACACCCGCCTGAAGGCGATCACCTCCCGCTGGCCCTCGGAGTCCGGCCTCTACGCCGCGACGATGTCGTTCCAGCGCGAGGAGTGAGAAGCGGAGGCTGAGCCGGGCGGGCCGCGGCTGCGGCCCGCCCGCAGCCTCCGTATTCCGGGACATCACTAGAATCGAGCATGTCCCGTCGTGTCAGAACAAGGCGGGTGTATAGGAGGAATCGTGTCCGTCATCACCGTTTCGCGTCAGCTGGGCAGCCACGGCGGCCGCATCGCCCGTGGGCTGGCGAAGGAACTCGGCTGGAAGTTCGCCGACAAGTCCACCATCAACGGCGTCATCAAGCAGTACGGCTTGATCCATCTCGACAACCTCTACGGCGACAAGGCGCCCGGCTTCTGGGAGCTGTACCAAGAGGACAGCGTCTGGACCATCGAGTGGATGAACAAGACCATAGAGGCGATCGCCGCCGAGGGAGACGTCGTGATCCTCGGTCGTGGCGGCTTCGCCGTCCTCGGTGATTTCTCCGACTCGCTCGACGTGTTCGTCACTGCGCCGCTCGCGGTGCGGGCGCATCGGATCGCGTTGCGCGACGGGATCAGCGAGGAGGAGGCCGCGGAGAAGATCAAGCGCGACGACAAGACGCGCGCGCGGTTCACGAAGCGGATCTACGGCGCGGGGTGGGCCGACGAGAAGAACTTCGATCTCGTGGTCGACACCGGCGAGCTGAGCGACGAAGAGGCTATCGCCCAGATCGTCGCCGCCTACCGGGAGCGTCAGGCGACCCCGGGGGAGGGGCGCCGCGTGGCCGATCTCACGACGGACCCGGTCCTCCGGGAGTCGATCGCGTCCGTGCTGCAGTGATCCCGGGCCGGGCAGCGTCGCGAACGACATCGCGGCGCTGCCCGGCCCAGGAGCATGCTCCTACGGCTTGTTGATCTGGTCGAAGCGGGCGCCCTCGGCCTTGCTGTCGAAGACGCAGAGGATGGCGACGATGAGCGAGCCGATGTAGGGGATCAGCGCGAGCGCGGCCAACCCCCCGCTGTTGTTGGTGTCGTGCAGCCGACGCACCGTCACCGCGATGCTGGGGACGAGGGCGGCGAGGAAGTAGAGGCCGACGAGGATGCCGACGCCGTCGGCCGCGCCGTTGGAGACGCTCGACACGATCGCCGTGACGATGGCTCCGCTGAACAACACGAGGATGTTCGCGAGGCCCGCCCACCAGTACTCGGCCCTGCTCGCGCGCCCGCTGAAGGTGAAGCCGCGCCTCCAGAACCGCACGTAGGCCTCCACGGGGTTCGCGCCCTTGAGCGGGGCGTCGGGGCCGTTCGGGTCGTCGATGATCGGGCGCCCGTACCACGTGGGGAGCGGGGCAAGCCGCACCGCCGGATGGTCCTGATCCGGCCCATAGCCCGGCGCCTGATAGAACCGCGCCGCCTGCTGCTGCGGGTCGGGCTGGTAGCCGTGCGTCTGGGCTCCGTAGTGCTGCGGGTCGAAGGTCGGCGCCCCGAACTCGTATGCGGGCTCGGTGGGGGCAAACCGCAGCTGCTGCGGCTCGGCGGGTGCCGGGACCGGGGCGACCGGCTGGGGAGCCGGAGGGACGAACGTCGGACCCGCTACCGGGGCGTCCTCGGGAGGTTCGCGGTCGACGGCGTACGGATCGTTGGTCATGGCGACCATTGTGCCAGCGGTTGTCAGAGGCTCCGGAACTGGCGCATGTGGTACGCCAAGGAGCGGGCGTCGGCGCTGACCGCCTCGGCGACGGTGCCTAGCACGATGGTGTGGTCGCCGCCCGGCTCGAACGTGAGCTGCTCGCAGCGCAACCAGGCGGCGACGCCGTCGAAGCGGGGGAGGTGGTGGTCGTCGCGCCAGGCGAGCCCGGCGAAGCGGTCGGCCAGGTCGCGGCGCGCGAAGCGCTGAGCGATCCCCGCCTGGTCTCCGGCCAGGATGTTGATCCCGGCGCGGCCGGCCGTGCGCAGCCGGTCGATCATGCCGCCCCGGTTGTCGAGAGCGAACACCACCATGGGCGGGGCGATCGACAGCGACGCGAACGCCGACACCGTCGTTCCGGACGGCGTGCCGTCCACGCAGGTGGTGATGACGGTCACCGGCGCGGAGACGCGCGCCATGGCCTCCCGGAATGCCTGCTCGAGTTCGTCCACGGCGCAACCGTAGCCGCCCGCGCTATGGAACGGGATGACGCCCATCCGCGGAACGCGAGGATCAGGCGTTCGTCCGCGGCTCGTCGTCCTCGGTGTAGATGCCGGGGGCGTCGTAGATCAGCGTGGCGCCGTCCGCCTCGGCCTTCATCTGCCGCGGCGCGATGAGGCGCGCCAGGTGGTAGACGCCGATGACGACGATGGTGCCCAGCGCGATGCCGCCCAGCTGGAACTCGCCCAACGGGACCGACACGTTGCCGACGCCGATGATGATGCCCGCGGAGGCGGGGATCAGATTCAGCGGGTTGCCGAAGTCGACGTTGTTCTCGCGCCAGATCTTCGCGCCCAGAAGGCCGATCATGCCGTAGAGCACGACCGTGATGCCGCCGAGCACGGCCGAGGGCGTTGCCGAGATGACCGCGCCGAACTTCGGCGAGAAGCCGAACATGATGGCGACGACGGCCGCGACGACGTAGGCGGCCGTCGAGTACACGCGCGAGGCGGCCATGACGCCGATGTTCTCCGCGTAGGTGGTCGTGGGGCCGGCGCCGACCGCCGTCGCGATCATCGAGCCCACGCCGTCGGCCGCGATGGCCTTGCCCATGAGCGGGTCGAGATCCTCCTTCGTCATCTCCGCGACGGCCTTCACGTGGCCGGTGTTCTCGGCGATGAGCGCGATGACCACCGGCAGCGCGATGATGATGGCGCCGAGGCTGAAGTGTGGAAGGTGCAGGCCGACGACGTTGGCGGTGCCGCCGTGGGTCCAGGTGGCGAGGTCGGTGACCGGGGGGAGGCCGAACCAGTCGGCCGCGGCCACGCCCGACCAGTCGACGCGGGGGGTCTGGACACCCTCGGCGGTGGTCAGCGGGCCGGCGACCAGGTCCATGACCCAGCTGAAGACGTACCCCACGACGAGCGAAAGGAAGATCGCGATGCGGCCGAGGAAGCCGCGCAGGCCGATGGACAGCGCGACGACGATCAACATGACGACGAACGCCACCCACGGGTCGACGGGGAAGTAGACGTTGGCCACCACGGGCGCGAGGTTGAAGCCGATCAGCATCACGACCGCGCCCGTCACCACGGGCGGCAGCGCGCGGTGGATGACCCGGGCGCCGGCGAAGTGGATGATGAGGCCGACCATGAAGAGCGTGAGGCCGACGACGAACAGCGCGCCCGTGAGGTCGGCGGGGTTGCCGCCCGCGGCGTAGATCGCCGTCGACACGCCGACGAACGAGGCCGACGAGCCGAGGTAGCTGGGCACGCGGTGCTTGACGGCGAAGAGGAAGATCAGGGTCGCGACGCCCGACATCATGACGGCGAGCTGGGCGTTCAGGCCCATCAGCAGCGGGAATACGAACGTGGCGCCGAACATCGCCACCACGTGCTGGGCGCCGAGCCCGATGGTGCGTCCCCAGCTCAGCCGCTCGGTGGGCTTGACCACCGCGTCCGGCTCGAGCACTCCGTTGTTATGCAGCGTCCACATGGGCGTCCTTTCGTCGGCGGCACTCTACTTCCTGGCCCGGCGCCGCGGCACACCGGAGTGCCCTATGCCTCCCCCGGTCGCCGCGGGCCGAGGCGCGCGCCGATAAGGTGGGAGACATGGCGCACGACGTGCTGGTCCTCGGGGCCACGGTGGCGGGGCTCACCGTGGCGCGTCGGCTTGCCCATCGCGGCTACGACGTCGTCGTCCTCGACCCCAACCGGGAGGCGGAGAGCGCCGCCGTCGGGCACGGCGTCGCCGCGGTCGGGCACGCGTCCACGATCGCGAACATGGCGCACGCCTACGGCATCGAGGCGGCCCGCGAGCACGTCCGCCGCAACACGGCGGGCATTGAGGAGATCCGGGAGATCTCCCCGGGCCACGAGCACGTGACGCTGCGCGACCTTTCCCTTCCGGGCGGCGACGAGACCGAGTCGCGCCGCATCGTCGAGCTGTACCGCCAAGCCGGGCACGAGGCCGAGCTGCGCGTCTCTCCCGACGGCGTGGCCATCCACACCGCCGCCTACGCCATCGATCCGACGGCGCACGCGCAGGCGCTGCGGGCCGCGGCCGTCGCGGCCGGCGCCAACGTCGTGCACGGGGTGACGGTCGCGCACCTGACGCGCCGCGAGGGCCTGACCCGGGTGCACTTCCGCAACAACCTGGCCTGGGTCCGCGACGTCGGGACCATCAGCGGGGCCGCCGTCGTCGACACGCTGGGCGTCAGCCCGTGGGGACGGGCCGCCCGCGTCGCCCCCGCCCAGTGGGTGCCGGTCGTGCGCTGCGCGCCTGCGCGGCCGCTGCGGGAGGTGACGCTGCGCGCGGGGTCGACGGCGTGGCTGGCGCGCCCCGTCGGCGAAAAGGCGCTGGTCCTCGGGCAGAAGAGCGCGGGCGCGCGCATCGACCAGGCCACCGACGAGCTGAGGGCGTGGTGCGAGGCCGAGCTGGGCGCCACGGAGGTCGAGGTGGGCCGCCTGGCCATCGATCCCAGCGACCACGGCCGCCCCGTCGTCGGCGCCTCGGCCATCCCCGGCGGCTTCTACGCGCGCGGCAACGGCCGCGGGGAGCTGATGAACGGCACCGCCAGCTGCTGGTACCTGGCCGAGCTGATGGCCGACGGCGCCGGCACCCTCCCACCGATCAGCAGGCTGCGCGCGTTCGGGGCACGGGCGTTACGACGCGGGCCTGGGCGCTTCGCGCCAGAGCCCCGGCTCGACGAGCGGTAGGTCAGATCCAGGCGTTGCCCAGCCACATCCGCCACATCCACTCGGCGCGGGTGAGGATATCGGCGGTGAGGATCGGGTAGATGAACGCGAAGTTGAAGATCACGACGGCGACGACGATGCCGACGACCATCGCGCGGAATCGCCGCAGGGGGTGATGCGCGGGGCCGAGCAGCTTGCCGAGCGCCATCGCCAGGACGATGCAGCTGAACGGGATGATCATGATCGTGTAGAAGAAGAACAGCGGGCGCCCGGCGAAGCGGAACCAGGGCAGCCAGGTGGACGCGATGGCGAGCAGGGGGACGCCGAAGCGCCAGTCGCGCCCGATCAGCCACCACCACAGCGCGACGACGATGGCCGCGAGCGCCGCCCACCACAGCAACGGGGTGCCCATGGTCGTGATGACCCGCAGGCAGGTCCCGGCCGCGGCGGTGCAGCCGTCGTCGCCGGGCTGGATGTCGTTGACCGCCTCGATCCCGGTGGGGCGCAGCATCAGCAACCACCCCGCGGGGTGCGCCTCGTACGGGTGTGTCGCGTCGACCATCATGCCGTCGCCGGTATGGAAGTTGTATGCCTCCAGATGGTACTTGAACAGGGCGCCGAGGTCGGGGCCGAAGCGGGTCACGAGCGGGTCGTCGGGGTGCTCGGCGCCGAAGTCGCGGTAGTAGCCGCCGTCGGTGGCCAGCCAGTTCCACCAGGAGGCGAAGTAGACGGGCACGGCGACGACCACCAGCTGCACGAAGGCGGCCGGGGCGTCGATCAGCAGCGACCAGTACTGGCTCCGGCCCGCGCCCGCCAGCCGCCGCGCGCCGAGGTCCCAGACGACGACGAGGATGCCGAAGACCGAGATCATGAACACGCTGTTCCACTTCACCGCGCAGGCGGCGCCGAAGAGAACGCCGGCGGCGACGCGCCACGGCCGCCACAGCAGGAGCGGGCCGAAGCGGCCCTCCAGGTCCGGGAGTTGGCGGCGCTCGAGATGGTCGGCCAGTTTGTTCCTGAACCAGTCGCGGTCGGCGACCAGCGCCGCCACCGCCGCGACGGCGAAGGTCGCCTGGAAGACGTCGAGCAGCGCGAGGCGGCTCATGACGAACGCGAGCCCGTCGAACGTCAGGAGGAGGCCCGCGACGGCGCCGATCAGCGTCGACCGCGACAGCCGTCGGGCCAGCCGGATCGTGAAGAACACCAGCAGCGAGCCGAAGACCACCGCGGCGAAGCGCCAGCCGAACGGCGTCATGCCGAACAGGTGCTCGCCGACCCCGATCAGGAGCTTCCCCAGCGGCGGGTGCACCACGAACGACGGCGTGTCCAGCATGCCGCTCGTGTCGCCCTTCGCGAGGAGGTCGTTGGCTCCCTCGGACCAGTTGCGCTCGTAGCCGGACTGCAGGATGGCCCACGCGTCCTTGGCGTAGTAGGTCTCGTCGAACAGGACCTTGTTCGGGAACCCCAGGTTGTAGAGGCGCAGGCCGAAGGCCATCAGGGTGATCGCGACGGTCACGATCCACCCGACGGTCCGGTCGTGGAGGCGGCCGTCCCGCAAGGCCTCCAAAGTGGTCAGCACAAGGCGCATTCTATGCAGGCGTCCGAAGGGGCCGGTTACGCTTCGGGGCATGAACCTCTCCCCGGGCGGCGCCCTGATCCTCGCCGCGACGCCCATCGGCTCGTCCGACGACGCGAGCGCGAGCCTGCGCGACGCGCTCACCTCCGCCGACCTCATCGCCGCCGAGGACACGCGACGATTCCTGACCCTGACCAAGCGGCTGGGCATCGACCCGGCCGGGCGCGTCGTCAGCTACTTCGAGGGCAACGAGGCGTCGCGTACCGGCGAGCTGGTCGACGCCGTCGCCGAGGGCAAGCGCGTGGTGCTGGTCACCGACGCGGGGATGCCGTCGGTCAGCGACCCGGGCTACCGGGTTGTGGTCGCGTGCGTGGAGGCCGGGCTGCGCGTCACCGCCGTGCCCGGGCCGTCCGCGGTGCTGACCGCCCTCGCGGTGTCGGGGCTGCCCGTCGACCGGTTCTGCTTCGAGGGTTTCCTGCCGCGCAAGCAGGGGGAGCGGCGCCGTCGGCTCGCGAAGCTGGCCGCGGAGGAGCGCACGATGGTGTTCTTCGAGGCCCCGCACCGTACGCCTGAGTTCCTGGCCGACGCCGCGTCCGAGCTGGGCGCCGACCGCAGGGGCGCCGTGTGCCGCGAGCTGACCAAACCGTACGAGGAGGTGCGCCGCGGCGGGCTCGCGGAGCTCGCGGACTGGGCGGCCGAGGGCGTGCGCGGGGAGGTGACGGTGGTCATCGAGGGGGCGGAGGCCCTTGAGGTGTCGACGGACGACGCGCTGGCGCTGGTTCGGCAGGCGATGGCAGGGGGTGCGAGACTGTCGGGCGCGGTGGCAGATGTCGCGAAGGCGATGGGCGTGAACCGCAAGGAGCTGTACGCCGCCGCGCTGGCGGACAAGGAGAAGCAGTGAGCGTGCTGGAGGAGCTGGGGCTGCCGCCCCTACCGGAGGCGCTGCCGCGCCCCGTGATCGACAACCACACCCACGTGTACTCGACGCGCGACTACTCGGGGTTGTCGGTGGCGGACAACCTGTGGCTCGCCGGCGAGGTCGGCGTGACGCGGATCATCGACGTCGGTTGCGACGTCGAGAGCGCCCGGTTGGCGGTGGAGCTGGCCGCGGCGGACTCACAGGTGCGCGCCGCCGTCGCGCTGCATCCGAACGACGCCGCGCGCCGGTTCCTGACTGGCGGAGAGCGCGCCCTGGAGGACGACCTGGCCGAGATCGAGGTCCTCGTCGACGACCCGGGCGTCGTCGCCGTCGGCGAGACGGGGCTCGACTACTTCCGCACCCGCGACGAGGAGGGCCGCCGCGCGCAGGAGCGCTCGTTCCGCTCGCACATCCGGTGGGCGCACCGGAGCGGCAAGACACTGATGATCCACGACCGCGACGCGCACGCCGACATCCTGCGGGTGGTCGACGACGAGGGCGTGCCCGACCGCATGGTGATGCACTGCTTCAGCGGCGACGCCGCGTTCGCGGAGCAGTGTGTCGCGCGCGGCGCGTTCCTGTCCTTCCCGGGCGTGGTGACGTTCGGATCGGCGGGGGCGCTGCGCGAGGCCGCGGTCGCCACGCCGCTCGACCGCATCCTCGTCGAGACCGACGCGCCGTACCTGACGCCCAAGCCGCAGCGGGGCAAGGCCAACGCGCCGTACCTGCTCCCGCACACCGTGCGCTTCCTCGCGGAGCTGCTCGACGTCGAGCTTGCCCGGTTCTGCGATCTGGTGGTGGCCAACACCTTCGCCGCCTACGGGAGGTGGGGGAGCGATGCCTGAGGTCGGCCTGCTGGACCCGGCCTCCGTGCGGCGGCTCGCCGCCGAGCTGGATCTGCGCCCCACGAAGCAGCGCGGCCAGAACTTCGTGATCGACCCGAACACGGTGCGCAGGATCGTGTCGCTGTCGGGGGTGACCGCCGACGACGTCGTGCTGGAGATCGGCCCGGGGCTCGGCTCGCTGACGCTCGGGCTTCTGGAGTTGGGGGCGAGCGTGGTCGCCGTCGAGATCGAGGACGCGCTGGCCGCGCGGCTCGGGCGGACCGCGCGCGAGCGCCTGGGCGACGACGCGGCGTCGCGCCTGCACGTCGTGCCGGCGGACGCGCTGCGGGTCGACGAGCTGCCGCTCACCCCGTCGGCGCTCGTGGCGAACCTGCCCTACAACGTGTCCGTGCCGGTGCTGCTGCGGATGCTGGAGCTCTTCCCGGAGTGGACGAAGGGCCTGGTCATGGTCCAGTTGGAGGTCGCCGACCGGCTCGCGGCCCGGCCCGGGTCGAAGGTCTACGGCGTGCCGAGCGCCAAGGCCGCCTGGTACGCCGACACCGCGCGGATCGCGACCGTCCCCCCGAAGGTGTTCTGGCCCGTCCCGAACGTCGACTCCGGCTTGGTGCGCATCGAGCGCCGCGACCCGCCCAAGACCGAGGCGTCCCGCGAGGCCACCTTCCGGGTGATCGACGCGGCATTCGGTCAACGGCGCAAGATGCTGCGCGCGGCGCTCTCGCCGCTGTTCGGTTCCGCCGCGGCGGCCTCCGACGCCATCGAGCGGGCCGGGCACGACCCCCAGGCGCGTGGCGAGACCCTCGACGTCGCGGCCTTCGCGGCCGTTGCTGCTCAGCTGCCTCCGGGACGGTAGCGTCAGGGGCGTGACCAGTGCGGTGCGGGTCCGGGTGCCCGCGAAGGTGAACCTCGCCCTGCGGGTCGGCGCGGCCGATCCTCAGGGCTATCACGAGCTGGGCACCGTGTTCCAGGCGGTGAGCCTCGGCGACGACGTGACGGCGGAGGCGGCGCCCGCGGGCGCGTTCACGATGTCGGTCCAGGGCGAGGGGTCCGCCTTCCTGCCCACCGACGACTCGAACCTCGCCATCCGCGCGGCCCGTCTGTTGGCCGCGCACGCCGGGCGTGACGACGTCGGCGTCCGGCTGAGCGTGCGCAAGCGGATCCCGGTCGCGGGAGGCATGGCCGGTGGGTCGGCCGACGCCGCCGCGTCGCTCGTCGCGTGCAACGCGCTGTGGGGCATCGGCGCGTCCCGCGAGGACCTGCACCCGCTCGCGGCGCAGCTGGGCTCCGACGTCCCCTTCATGCTGCTGGGCGGCACCGCGATCGGCACCGGCCGCGGCGAGCGGCTGACCACGCTGATGACCAGCGGCACCTATCACTGGACATTCGCGCTGTCGCACACCGGCCTGTCGACGCCCGCCGTCTTCCACGAGTTCGACCGCTTGAGCTCGGCGCGCCCCACCGACATCCCCGACGACCTCCTCGAGGGGCTGCGGGCCGGCGACGCCTTCGCCGTCGGCAAGGCCCTCACCAACGACCTGGAGGAGGCGGCGCTCTCCCTCCAGCCGGGGCTCGCGCGCACGCTGCGGATCGGGCGCGAGGCGGGCGCCCTCGGCGCGGTGGTGAGTGGCTCGGGGCCCACCGTCGCGTTCCTCGCCGCGTCCGCGGCCCACGGAGCCGAGCTGGCCGAGACCCTTGGCCTGTTCAGCGGGGTGCGCGCCGTCCGCCGCGCCTACGGCCCGGTGGCGGGAGCGCAGGTGATCCCGTGAGCGCAGGTACTCCGGGGAGCGACGAGGTCGACGGCGTCGTCGAGGCGTGGCGCCGCGAGCGCCCCGACCTGGCGGTCGAGCCGATGCAGGTGTGGTCGCGCATCGACCGGCTGGCGGGCATCCTCGACGAGCGCCGCAAGCGCGCCTTCAGCGCGCACGACCTCGAGGCCTGGGAGTTCGACGTGCTCGCGGCGCTCCGGCGCTCGGGGGCCCCGCATCGCCTCTCGCCGGGGCAGCTCCTGCGAGAGACGCACGTGACCTCCGGCACGATGACCAACCGCGTCAACCGGCTCGTGGCCCGCGGCGCGGTGACCAGGGACGCGGATCCTCACGACCGCCGCGGCGCGCAGGTCGCACTGACGCCGGAGGGGCTCGCGCTCGTCGACGCGGCCCTCGCCTCCCTGCTGCGGGTCGAGGCCGACCTGCTCGACGGTTGGGCGGGGGGCGACCGCGACCACCTGGTCGGGCACCTGCGTCGGCTCCTCGGATCGCTGTAGTTCACTGGTTTCACTTCGACACGACGGCGGGGCTCCGCCCATCGCGTCGGCTCAGTACGACGCGACACGGTCCCGGTGCTTCGCGCGGGGGGCCGGCTCAACCAGCGGACGTTCGGCGCGATCAGCGGGCGGAGCGGCGATCGATGTGTTCGGTCACGAGTCGCGGCTCGGGCTTGAGGTTAGCCATGCCATTCCAGGCGAGGTTGATCAGGTGCTTCGCGACGACCTCGCGCGACGGCTCCCGGTTCTTGTCCAACCACTGCTGCCCGGTCTGCGCGACCAGGCCGACGAGGGCCTGCGCGTACAGCCCGGGGAATTGGGGGTCGAGGCCGTTCTTCGCGAACTCGGCGGCGAGCAGGTCCTCGACCTGGACGGCGATGTCGCTCAGGATCGACGCGAACGACCCGGCGGGCTGACCCTCGCTCTGGCCCGTCGACGGATCGCGCGAGAGGATCCTGAACCCGTCCGGGCACCGCTCGATGTACTCCAGCAGCGCCATGGCCCCGCGCTCCAGCAGCTCCCGCGAGCCTGCCCCTGGCGTCGTCAGCGCGTTGCGGATGGCCGAGTGCAGCGTCCGCGTCTCGCGGTCGACGACGACGGCGTAGGCGCCTTCCTTGCCGCCGAAGTGCTCGTAGACCACCGGCTTCGACACCCCGGCCCGCGCGGCGATCTCCTCCACCGAGGTCCCCTCGAAGCCGCGCTCGGCGAACAGTTCGCGCGCGATGACGAGGAGCTGCTCCCTGCGCTCCGCGGCCGACATCCGGGTCCGCGGCCGACGGGCACGGGCAGCGGGCTGGCGGGTCGACACCCCGCCATTGTGACACGTCGCCGAGGCTATCCCGACCGGTCTAGGACGAGGCGGCTACGACGGCGAACTCAGGCCACGCTTCCTCGCGGGACAATCCACTCGGTTGCGAGCCGCGGCTCCACGGAAGCCAGGTGGTCGAAGTCAGTGTCGTAGTGCACGACGACCACCTGTGTGTCTCCCTTTGAGTGTTGAATGGCTGTCGCGGCGATCTGGAGGTCACTCACCCCGACGGCGCGTCCCATGCCGGCTGTGAAAAGCGCTCCTTGGAGACGGACTGCGATCGGGAGATCCTCCGAAGTCGGCGGCAGCACCATCTTGGAGGCCTGCTCGAAATGGATCGTCTCGCGGTGGGCGTGAGCAGATCGTGCGGAGTACCCGGCCTCAAGTATGGTCGGCAAACACGTCGCGATCTCCCCTCGCTCGCTCAGGGTCGACCAGGCCGTTCGGACAATGGGATTGTGGAGTCGCTGGCTGACCGAGTTGTCGACGAGGAACAGCGTGTTCATCGCTGGGCCCCGCGGATCACCTCTGGGTCCGCGAGGTCGGCGAGGTTACCGGCGAGAATGAACTCGAGGTAGCGTTCGCGCTCCATCCTCCGGATCATCTGCTCCAAAGCGACCGTGACGAGTTCCTTCTTCGTCCGGATGCCGGAGAGGTCGAGCGCGCGTTCCAACACGGCGGGGTCAATGTCTACCAGGGTCTTCGCCATCGTGCCCTCCTGGGATATCCGAACGGCCTCAATCAGTATATCTGGCATCGGTACGTCCTCAATCGGAGATCTGTGCGAGCCAACAGCCCTGGATGTGGTCGTCGACCGCGCCGACGGCCTGCAGCAGCGCGTACATCGTCGTCGGGCCGACGAAGCGGAATCCGCGCTTCTTCATGGCCTTGCTGAGCGCAAGCGACTCGGCCGTCTGGGCCGGCACGTCGGCGAAGCTCAGCGGAGGCCGCTCCCGCGCCTCGGGCGTGTGCAGGGCGACCAGGTCCGCCAGCCGCTCGCCCTCGTCGTGCAGCGCGAGGAGCGCCCGCGCGTTCGTGACGGTGGCCTCGATCTTCAGCCGGTTCCGCACGATGCCCGCGTCCGCCATCAGGCGCGTGACGTCGTCGTCCCCGAACTCCGCGACCACCGCGGGGTCGAACCCGGCGAACGCCGCGCGGAACGCATCGCGCTTCCGCAGCACCGTGATCCAGCTCAGCCCCGCCTGGAACCCCTCGAGGCACACGCGCTCGAACAGCTCCCTCTCGTCCGGGGAGTCCGCAACGGGGCGCCCCCACTCCTCGTCGTGATACGCCTCGTAGAGCGGGTCCCCCGCGCCGAAGCAACGCACCTTCACCATCGTCTGATCTCCTTTCCTCGCTCCGTACAGTGTCAAACCGCACCCCCGATTTCCCGCGCACCGCCACATCTGTGGACAAGTCCGCATCTGGTCTACGAGCGGTGGCATCGCGACTGGCCCCTGACCTGCGCCGCACTCGCGACAGCAACACGGGCGCGCCGGGCTCTATCGCTGCACGACATGGAGCCCTGATCTCTGAAGGCCCCTTGGCCAGCCAGGGTCATAGTGCCTCGGGGTTTGTCAGTGGTGGCCGCGATGATCGTTTCGTGGGAACGAACCGCCGGTATCCAGACCTGGGCCGAGAAGCGCGCGCAGGAGCGGGAGCTGCGGCAGGCGCGCGAACGTGGACCTTTGCAGTCGCTCACTGATGACCAGCTGCGGCTCGACCGTGAAGCCGTGTCGATCCCGCTGGAACGCCCTGGAATCTGGGCCTGGGCATGGCTGCGGTTTGGTCTCGATGGCCACGTCCGGTGCAAAGTCCGCATTGCTCGGTGGACAGAGTCCGCTGTTGGCGTCGAACTGCGTCTCTACGGAGAGGTGTCGCTGGTGCGCGAGAAGGCGTCTTCCTCGTTGCCGGGCCAATCTTCTATTAGCACAACGACGTCATCTCCGAGGGCTTCGTGGATCGTCTGCTCATCGTCCTCTGTGAGGTCGACGACCTTCACATAGACCGCGTTGAGTTCCTCGTCGGGTCCCCACGTCGTGATGTTGATCCCTTGATCGAGGAGGGGGCGTCGAAGCTCCGTGATCTCGTCGCGCTGGGCGACCAGTTCCTCGTAGGTCTTGTCTCCCTGATCGATCTCGATGGGCACCGGTGGTTCGTCGCCGAATGCTTCCTGCGCTGCTGCCTCGGCGGCGCTCAAACGGTCGGTGGTCATCACGACGTGAACCGCGTGATCGTCGTCGACCCAGATTCCTCCGAAGCCAGGGTCGGTGTCGAGAGCGTCCCTCAGCGGGCCAGTGGTCTCCAACACCATCCTGTCGGCTTCAGGTGTTGGGTCCGCCAGTACCGTCGTGTCATCGGGGTCAGGTGGCTGCGCGCTGGAGGTTACACCCCCAAGTTGCATCGACAGCGCCAGTGCAACCGCAAACTCGGCCTCGTAGCGGCGGGTTGCCGCCATCCGTCGGCCCGTCTTGCGGTAGTGCTCGAGGACCACATTGCGAGCGATACCGAACAACCAGGCTCGGCTGGCCTCGCCTGGCTCGAATCGTTGCCACGCGATCCGGAACACGTCCGCAGCCAGCTCCGCGGCGTCCTCCGGACTGGCCACCCGACGTTCGATGAAGCGAAGGACATCGACGTAGCGCGCGCGGAACAACGCGCTGTACTCCACCGCATCATCCTTCACGCGCCGCTCCGCTGTTCTCGTGCACCGACTCGCCTTCGAACCGCGCCTACACCCCCATAGTTGCCGCTCGACGGACGAGAGTTACATCCCAGGGAAAAACTTTGGTTTCCGTGCGACCCGCCGCTCATGGACCGCCGTAGATCGGCGGTGGCGGCGCGCATCGGTCCGGCTGTATAGACTGTTGCGCGGCCCTGCGGGGCCAGTCCCCGGTTGGTCTTTCGGCAGGGCCCGCCTGACTTTGAATCAGGATTAGCGCAGTAGGTTCGACTCCTACCCGGGGAGCCAGTGAGTTCGATCCGTCTTGAGTCACGCCGTCCGTCGATCAGTCGATCGCAAAAGCAGCCACCTTTCATCGTCAGCTCTGGTCAGAGTAGGTAGAAGGTCAGTAGTATTGACCGCATGGATCTTTTGACCGATGTGGTCGCGGAGGTGCTCCGGGAGTTCGGTGTGGAGACGGAGAGTGGGCCGGTCCTTGTCGCGACGGTTCCGACGCAGCGCGGGTCGGTGCAAGCGGAGGTTGACGTTAAGACGCGGTCTCAGCCCCTGAGTCCCGCTGAAGCGGCACGTTGGCTCGACTCCCGCCCGGCCGGCGCCATTCTGGCGTTGCCTGCCATTCCGCGAGCGAGAGGCGATCAGTACCGCGCGCTGGGGGTCAACTACGTCGACAGCGGGGGCAACGCTTTCCTCAGCTTCCCAGGCTTTCGCGTCCAGATTGAGGGGCGGAAGCCGCGGGTGACCCTCGAGTCCGGAACTAGGGCTCGGCCGGCCTCGACCAATCCGGCGGGGCTCAAGGTTGCCTTCGTGCTGCTCGTGGATCCCGGGTCAATCGCCACCAGTCACGAGCGGCTGGCAGCCCTGGCCTTGGTGTCGAAGGGCACGGTGACGTATGCCTTGGCGGACCTGCGCCGTCGGGGGCATGTGTTCGGAGAGGCGGAGAAGCGTGTGCTGATCGATGAGGATCGGTTGGCGAAGGACTGGGTCGATGGCTACGTCCGGGACCTGCGGCCGCGTCTGCGCGAGCTCGAACTGCGTGGTCCGGGAGCGGCATGGTGGACTCGGAACTGGCGTGACGCGGCGGTGGGGGTGATTGGTGATGGCGCGGCGCTTGCTGAGCTCGGCGCCGATTTGCGGCCTGATCGGACCGTTCTTTACGGACTCCCTCCGTGGCAGGAGATACGACGTGAAGCCCGCCTTTCCCGAGACGGGGAGGCCTCCGTCGTCCTTCGTGAGCGATTCTGGTCCGGCGATCTGCTGGGTGAGGCGAGGCTTGTCCCGCCGCTGCTTGCTTATGCCGACGCATTGGCCGACGCCGAGCCGCGGGAGATGACCGCCGCTGGGGAATTGGCTGCGCGCCTTGGGTGGGGGTGGGCGCGATGATCGCAACGTGGCTGCAAACGTTCGATCCGCGGAGTCGAAACGGACACCGTGCACGCCAGAGTCAGCATGGTGACTCTGGCGTACACGTTGAGTGGTGGGTCGACTCAAACTGAACGGATGCAGCCACGATGACGCGTCGGCGCCGCGGGCGCTCGTCGGCGCCGAGCCGCAGGCCTCCGGGCAGGGAACCCGCAACACCGGAGTTAGGAGGGCCTTTCGAGGTACTAGGATGATGCCCGTTCACCCCGCGACCTCGCGTCAGGCGACGTCCGCGTGGCGGTCCAGTCGGCCAACCAACAAGGAGGAGCCGTGTCCACCGAGAGCGAGCTTTCGCCCGTAGCCGCCGTTGTTGTCCTCGCCGCAGGCGGCGGGACCCGCATGAAGTCCACGAAGTCCAAGCTCCTCCACGAGGTGGCGGGCAAGTCCATGCTCAGCTTCGCGGTGTCGTCCGCGGCGGCGCTGGACCCCGAGCATCTGGTGGTCGTCGTCGGGCACCTGCGCGAGCAGGTCGAGGAGCATCTGGAGAAGCTGTCGGCGTCGGTGACCACCGCGGTGCAGGACGAGCAGCTCGGCACCGGGCACGCCGTCGGCTGCGGACTCGCCGGCCTCGGCGACCTCGACGGCGACGTCGTCGTCACCTACGCCGACGTTCCCATGCTCACCGGGGACACGCTCCGCCAGCTCGTCGCCGTGCACCGCGCGCACCAGAACTCGGTAACGGTGCTGACCGCCGAGGTCGAAGATCCGACGGGCTACGGCCGCGTCCTCCGCGACGGCGACTCGGTCGTCGGCATCGTCGAGCACAAGGACGCCGACGACCGGCAGAGGACCATCCGCGAGATCAACTCCGGCATCTACGTCTTCGACGCCGTCACGCTACGCGAGGGCCTCGCGTCGCTGACGACGGACAACGCGCAGGGAGAGCAGTACCTCACCGACGTCCTGCACTACGCGCACGAGCAGGCCCGGCGCGTCGGCGCGCACCTGATCGACGACGTGTGGCAGACCGAGGGCGTCAACGACCGCGTCCAGCTCGCCCGCATGAACGCGGAGATGAACCGCCGCATCCGCGACGCGTGGATGCTGAAGGGGGTCAGCATGGTCGACCCCAACACCACGTGGATCGACGTCGACGTCGACCTCGCACCCGACGTCCTCCTCCACCCGGGCGTGATCTTGCAGGGCGCCACCAGCGTCGGCGAGGGTGCGATCATCGGCCCCGACACCACGCTCATGGACGTCGAGGTCGGCGCGGGCGCCGAGGTCGTCCGCACGCACGGCTCGTTCGCCGTCATCGGCGAGGGCGCGCAGGTCGGCCCGTTCTCCTACCTGCGCCCCGGCACCATCCTGGGCAGGAAGGGCAAGATCGGCGCGTTCGTCGAGACCAAGAACGCGCAGATCGCCGACGGCGCCAAGGTCCCGCACCTGGCCTACTGCGGCGACGCGTTCGTCGACGAGGGCGCCAACATCGGCGCCGGCACGATCTTCGCCAACTACGACGGCGTCAACAAGTCCACATCGCACGTGGGCAGGAACGCGTTCGTCGGGTCCAACTCGGTCCTCGTCAGCCCCGTCGACATCGGGGCAGGCGCGCTCGTCGCGGCCGGCTCGACCATCACCGAGGACGTCCCCGCGGGCGCCCTCGGGGTCGCCCGCGGCACGCAGCGCAACGTCGAGGGATACATCCCGAACCGCCGTCCCGGCTCCAAGTGGGCCGAGGCAGCCGCCGAGAGCGACGGCAGCATCCACCCCGCGGTGGCCGAGTCCCGACAGAAGAAGGCCTGATAACACCCATGTCCCAGATCGCGAAGAACGACAAGCACCTGATGCTGTTCAGCGGCCGCGCGTACCCCGAGTTGGCGCAGGAGGTGGCGCGGATCATGGAGACCGAGCTGGTCCCCACCCGCGCGCTCACCTACGCCAACTCCGAGATCTACGTCCGCTTCGAGGAGTCGGTGCGCGGCTGCGACGCGTTCGTCATCCAGTCGCACACGTCGCCGGTCAACGAGTGGATCATGGAGCAGCTGATCATGGTGGACGCGCTGAAGCGCGCCTCCGCCAAGCGCATCACCGTCGTCGCCCCGTTCTATCCCTACGCGCGCCAGGACAAGAAGCACCTCGGCCGCGAGCCCATCTCCGCGCGGCTCGTCGCCGACCTGTACAAGGCCGCCGGCGCGGACCGCATCATGTCGGTCGACCTGCACGCCTCGCAGATCCAGGGCTTCTTCGACGGCCCCGTCGATCACCTGTGGGGCATGCCGCCGCTTGCCGACTACGTCAAGGACAAGTACGACACCTCCGAGATGACGATCGTGTCGCCCGACGCCGGCCGGGTGCGCCTCGCCGACGTGTGGACCGACAAGCTCGGCTGCCCGCTGGCGATCATCCACAAGCGCCGCGACCCCAACCAGGCCAACACCGTCGCCGTGCACGAGGTGGTCGGCGAGGTCAAGGACCGGGTGTGCCTGCTGGTCGACGACATGATCGACACCGCGGGCACCATCGCCCAGGCCGCGCACGCGCTGCGCGAGCACGGCGCGAAGGCCGTCATCTGCGCGGCCACCCACCCCGTCTTCTCCGGCCCCGCGGCCCAGCGGCTGAACCAGTCGGGGATCGCCGAGATCATCGTCACCAACACGCTGCCCATCCGCACGCCTGAGCCGATCACCAACCTCACCGTCTTGTCCATCGCGCCGCTCATCGCCAAGGCGATCAACGCGGTGTTCCTCGACGGCTCGGTGACGTCGCTGTTCGGCGGCCAGGCGTAGGCGCGGCATGGCGACACTCGCATTCGACCTCGACGGCACCATCTACATCGACAAGCGGATCTCCCCGGAGAACGCCGCCGCCATCAACCGCTGGCGGGCCGCGGGCAACCGCGCCATCATCTCGACCGGACGCTCCATCGCGGCCATCCGCGCGGCCTGGGCCGACTCGGGGATCGAGGTCGACGGCGCGGTCGCGTTCACGGGAGGCGCCGTCACGGACGCCGCCTTCCGGCCCCGCTGGTCGACGCTCCTCGACCAGGGCCTTTTCGCCGAGGTGCACGAGCTGCTGCGCGACGAGCCCGTCCGCTCCTACGTCACGGACCTGGACGGCGACTGGCTGGTCGTCGACAACGTGATCGACACCTCTGCGCTCCACATCCCGTCGATTCCCGTTCGTGTGGCGGACGTCGTGGGCAAGCAGGTGGTCGGCCTCCCGACGTATGTCCCCGACGACGCCGACCGCGCCCGCCTCGAGCCGCTGCTCCGCGAACTCATCGCCGGCCGCGCCGACCTGGCCCCCAACCTCAGCTTCCTCGACATCGTGCCGCTCGGCGCGTCCAAGGGCAGCGGCGTGCGCCGTTTCATGGAGCTGGAGCCGCTCGACGGCGATGTGCTCTACACGATCGGCGATTCGTGGAACGACATCCCCATGCACGTGGTCGCCGACCACGCCACGGGGTTCTCCTACTCGCCCCCGGAGGTCCTCGACGTCGTCGACCGCGTCGTCGACCACCTCCACGAGCTGGTCGACGCGCTGCTGGAGGTAGGGGTCGGGTCCGACTGAGGTGCCACCCGCATCGTCGAGGGGGAGACGTCCGGCGGATGCCCCCGCGTCGTCGGCGCCCATAGCCTGGGCTCGCACGATACGAGACGACTGGAGACCCAAGTGACGACGCAACTCGACCAGGTGCCCGCCTGCGGCACGCAGAACCTGACAAAGGTGTTCGGCAGCGGCGAGCAGCCGGTGGTGGCCGTCGACGACGTCAGCGTTGCCATCGCGCGGGGCAGCTTCACCGCCATCATGGGGCCGTCCGGGTCGGGCAAGTCGACGCTGATGCACTGCATGGCCGGTCTCGACCGCCCGACGAACGGTGCGGTCTACGTCGGCGCCGACAACATCGCGGGCATGTCGGAACGCGACGTCACCCGGGTCCGGCGCGACAAGGTCGGCTTCGTCTTCCAGTCCTTCAACCTGCTCCCGACGCTGACGGCCGAGCAGAACATCACGCTGCCGCTGGAGCTCGCGGGGCGCAAGGTGGACCGCCAGTTCCTGGGCGCGGTCGTCTCCTCGCTCGGCCTCGCGGACCGCCTGACGCACCGCCCCAGCCAGCTGTCCGGCGGTCAGCAGCAGCGCGTCGCGGTCGCGCGCGCCCTGATGACCCGCCCGGAGGTGATCTTCGCCGACGAGCCCACGGGCGCACTCGACCAGAAGACCGGCACCGCGCTGCTCGAGTACCTCCAGGCCTGCGCCCGCGACCAGGGGCAGACCATCATCATGGTCACCCACGACCCCCGGGCGGCGGGCTACGCCGACCGCGCCCTCATGCTGCTCGACGGCCGCGTCGTCGACGACATCGCCAACCCGTCGGCGGAGGCCCTGGCGCTCCAGCTCGGGGTGATGGGCTGATGCTTCGCCACGCCTTGAGCGAGCTGCGGCTGCATCCCACCCGCTTCGTCGCCACCCTGATCGCCATCGCGATCTCCGTCGGGTTCGTCGCCGCCATCTCGGTGTTCGTGAACTCGCAGCAGACGGCGCTGGGGATGCAGAACGCCCTCCAGCTGTCCAAGGCCGACGTGGTGGTGCGCACCGAGGAGGCCTGGATCGACGACCAGAGCTATCCCCTCCCGGGGTTCGCCGACGCCATCGCCGCGGTGCCGGGGGTGGCCACCGTCCTCCCCGAGCCGCTGGCGGGCGCGGGGGTCCTCACCAAGGGTGACCGGACCGCGACCATCTCGTTGTTCGACGTCCCTCCGGCCGAGCTGCAATGGTCCCAGCTGGTCGAGGGGCGGATGCCCGAGGCCGACGACGAGCTGGCCCTCTCGCGCGCGGCGCTGGAGAAGCTGGGCGCCCAGCTGGGCGACGCGGTGCGTCCGCAGGGTGGCGACGCCGACCTGCGCGTCGTCGGCGTCACCGACGACCCGAACACTCTGTGGACGACCGTCGGCTACATCTCGGTCCCGGCCCAGAGCCAGGAGGACGTGCTGACCGGCACGTTCCTGGTGAAGGTCGACGGCGACCCCGCAGCCGTGATCGGCCCGATCGAGCAGGCGGTCGTCGGGCTGGGCACGGAGACCACCGTCATGACCGGCGACCAGGCGCGGGCCGAGGCCCTCAACGCCATGACCGCCGACGTCGACATCTTCAAGTACCTGCTCCAGGGCTTCGGCGCCGTCGCGCTTCTCGTCGGGGCGATCACCATCGCCAACACGTTCACGATCCTGGTGACCCAGCGCCGCCGCCAGCTCGGGCTGCTGCGCGCCGTGGGCGCGAGCCCCGCCCAGGTGAGGGGACGCATCGTCGTCGAGTCGTTCCTGATCGGCGCCGTCGGCTCGCTGCTCGGCCTCGGCCTCGGGTTCGCCGTCGCGTGGGGCGGGGGAGCGGTGACCGGCTCCAACTACTTCGGCCTCACCGTCGTGCCGCTCGAGCTGGCGCTCGCGTGGCTGGCGGGCGTCGTCGTCACCATGCTCGCGTCCATCGGCCCGGCGATCGCCGCGTCGCGCGTCCGGCCGATCGAGGCGCTCCAGTCCGTCCCGACCGAGGCCCAGGCCAAGCGCGCGGGCATCGTCCGGGCGGTCGTCTGCGGCCTGGCGGGCGTCGCGGGCGCCGCGCTCGTTGTTGTCGCCCTCGGAGGCGGCGACTGGGCGCTGCTCTGGGCGATCCTCGCCGGCGTTGCCCTCACGATCGCGGTTCTCGGCGCCGCGCCGCTCTACGTGGCGCCCCTGCTGGGTTTGGTCGGCAGGCTCTTCGGGATGGCCGGCCCGACCACCCGGATGGCGTTCGTGAACTCCGCCCGCAACCCGCGCCGCGCGGCCTCCACGGCCACCGCCCTGATGCTCGCCGTCGGGCTGATCGTGACGCTGCAGGCGGCGCTGGCCACGGCGCGGTCCTCGGGCATGGCGACGATCGATAAGGAGTACCCGATCGACGTCGTCGGCGTCAGCACCGAGGCCATCCCGTCCTCCCTCATCGAGCAGTTGGGCGCCTTGCCCGCCGTTCAGCGCGTCGTGGGGATCGAGTCGAAGCCGGTGGGGACCGACGGGACCTCCGTCATCGCGCCCGGCACGGCCTACGAGGACCTCGGCGTCGAGCGCCCCAACCGCAGCGTGCCCGAGGCCGGCGAGATCTTCCTGCACGACGAGTACTCGGCCATCGCGGAGGCGGCGGGCCTGGACCCGGCCACGCTGAAGTCGGGGGCCAAGATCTCGCTGCCGGGCGCCGACGGGCCGATCGAGTTCACGGTCAAGACCTCCGGCAGCGTCAGCTGGGACACGGGCCTCGTGGCCGCGGAGGACTTCGCCACGCTGCCGGGCGAGCCGACGGTGACGCAGGTGTGGCTGAAGCTGTATGACCGCACGTCGTCGACGCAGCTCAACCAGGTCACCGCGGTGCTCGAGGGGCACCCGGAGATCTACCTCGACCAGTCCGGCGCCATGATGGCCTCGATCCTCACCCAGGTGATGGACGTGATGCTGATCGTGCTCACCGCGCTGCTCGGCGTCGCGGTGGTCATCGCCCTGGTCGGCGTGGGCAACACGTTGGGCCTGTCGGTGATCGAGCGGCAGCGCGAGTCGGCCCTGCTGCGCGCCCTCGGCATGCAGCGCGGGGGACTTCGCCTGATGCTGCTTGTCGAGGCGCTGGCGATGGTCGCCGTCGGAACGCTGATCGGCCTGATCGCCGGCTCCTTCTTCGGCTGGCTCGGGGTCAAGACGGCGTTCTCGTCGATGCCCGACGGCGTCATGGAGCTGCGGTTCGCGCTCGACCCCTGGTACACGACGGGCCTGATCGCCGTCTGCCTGCTGGCCGCCGTCGCCGCGTCGATCCTGCCCGGCCGCCGCGCCGCCAACGCCACCCCGACGGAGGCGCTCGCCGCCGACTAGCCGGTCTTGGCGACCTGCTGGCGGTAGGCCTCGGCCTCCCAGGTCTCGATGAAGCGGCGCTCGCGCTCGTCCATCGCGCGGACGCGGCCGAGCCGGCTGGCGGCCTCGCCGACGGTCAGCGCGTCGACGTACACCCCGAGCGCGGTGGCGGCCTGCTTCTCGGACTCCCCGACGGCGAACACGGCCAGCCCCGGGGCGACGGCGACGATCGGGGCGACCCCGCGCTCGGCGGCCACCGCGGCGTCGATCCGCTCGACGATGGAGCGGCTGAGCGCGCGCACGTCGTCGGGGGAATCGCCCGCGACGATCAGGCCGTGGTTCATCAGGAACGTGGCCTTGGGCGCGGGGGCCCCGGTGCGGGCCTCGAACTCACCCCGGCGCCGCGCGATGAGGCGCGCCAGGGGCAGGCCGGGGTCGGTGTAGCCGACCCAGAGGACCTCGTCGCCGAACAGCTCGGCGGTGATCTTCTCGCCGTCGGCGTTGCACGTGATCGCGTTGATCGGCAGCGGGTGCGTGTGCAGCACGTAGGTGTCGGGGATCAGCGCGTGGAAGAGGATCTCCACCGACGGGCGGCGCGGGCCGTCGGCGAGCCGCGCGAGCGTCGCGATGTGGTTGACCGGGTCGCCGAGCGACGGGTCGGGGTCCGGGGCGTCGAGCGAGCCGTTCAGCACATCCATGTCGAGCGGCACCAGGTCGTCGGCCGCGATCGCCTCGAGCGCGACGCCGCTGGGCTTGATCCACAGCACCCCGTCGGCCTTGGCCGAGGAGTTGCCGCCGCCGGCGCGCACGAAGGTGGGGTCGGCGCCGAACTCGTTGCTGAGCGCGGTGATCTCGGCCAGCTCGGCGTCCGGGCGGGTGGGGGAGGGGCGGTAGTCGGTCAGGTCGGACGAGGCCATGACGATCCTTCTGAGGTCTTCGAGTGTTCCGGACACCAGCCCGACGGCGCGGGCCTGGATG
>Ga0116180_1000904_pt1 | contig 26153 bp, 29 predicted proteins | sample AD_UKC073_MetaG_FD_89804 | JGI IMG/M metagenome (GOLD analysis project Ga0116180, IMG submission 89804) | Active sludge microbial communities of municipal wastewater-treating anaerobic digesters from USA - AD_UKC073_MetaG | ecosystem: Engineered > Bioreactor > Anaerobic > Digestate | place: USA... | reverse complement strand
GGGAATGCTGCCCTCGGCCCGGTGGATGGCGAAGAAATGGCGGACCTCGTCGAGAATGCGGGAGAAGGGGCGGGTCTTGTAGCCGGTGCTGGCTTCACGGGTGTTGCCGTGCATCGGGTCGCAGGACCAGATCACTTGGCGGCCTTCGCGTTGGACCGCCCGAATCAGCGGCGGCAGCGCGGTCGCGATCTTGTCTGCGCCCATGCGGCTGATCAGAGTCAGGCGGCCCGGCTGGTCGTCCGGATTCAGTCGATCAAGCAGTTGCAACAGGGTGTCGGGGTCGGTGCTGGGTCCCAGTTTGAGGCCGATGGGGTTGGCGATGCCGCGCATGAATTCGACGTGGGCGCCGTCCACCTGACGGGTGCGCTCACCGATCCACAGGAAATGAGCCGAGCCGTCGTACCATTCGCCGCTCTGCGCCTCTCGACGAGTCAGGGCCTGCTCGTAACCCAGCAGCAGGGCTTCGTGCGAGGTATAGAACCGCACCTGCCGGATCTGGGCGTCGGCGGCGGCGTCTAACCCGCAGGCGCGCATGAAGGCCAGCGTTTCGCTGATGCGGTTGGCGATGTCCCGATAGCGCTCGCCCTGGGGGCTGGCGCGCAGGAAATCCAGATTCCATTGCTGTACCCGGTGCAGGTCGGCGAAACCGCCCTGGGCCAGCGCCCGCAACAGGTTCAAGGTAGCTGCCGATTGGGCATAGGCGCGCAGTTGTCGACGCGGGTCGGGGCGACGGGCGTCCGGGGTGAAGTCGAGATCATTGATGATGTCGCCCCGGTAGCTAGGCAGGGTGATTCCGGCGCGGGTTTCGGTCGGCGCGCTGCGTGGCTTGGCGTATTGTCCGGCCATCCGCCCGATCTTGACCACCGGGCAGGCGGCGGCGAAGGTCAGCACTACCGCCATTTGCAACAGGACCCGAAAGGTGTCGGTGATGGCGCGCTCGTTGAAATCGGCGAAGCTCTCGGCGCAGTCGCCGCCCTGCAGCAGGAAGGCTCGACCAGCGGCGACTTCGGCCAGTTGTTGGCGCAGGGTCCGGGTTTCGCCAGCGAAGACCAGCGGCAGGGAGTGGGCCAGCCGTTCTTCGACTTCGGCCAGCGCCGGAGTATCGTCGTAGCTCGGCAGCTGGGCCGCCGACCGTTGCCGCCAGCTATCGGGTGTCCAGGCGGTTTGGGCATGTTGCATGGGTTGTGGCATCGGGATATCCAAAAGTTGCGTATGATTCCGCCCCGGCGCGGCGACGGCGGGCCCAGGCGGCAGGCGGATTAGAATACCCGAATCCGCACCGGTCATGGCCCTCGCCCTGTGCAGCGCCCGGTGATGCGATCGTGCCCTTTCGATGGATCGACTGACGTGAAGGCGTATTTTTTCATGAGCAAAACTCTGACGGCCTGGCGGCCTTCGCCCTATCTGCTGCTGGTGTTGACCACGTTGTTCTGGTCGGGCAATTTCGTACTGGGTCGGGCGGTGCATACGGTGTTTACTCCGTTCACCCTGTCGTTTTGGCGCTGGGCGGTGGCGTTGGTGGTGCTGTTGCCTTTCGTGGCCGGTTCGCTGCGGCGGCAGATGACGCTGCTGCGCCGCCATGGGCTGATCCTGACCTTGCTCAGCGTGCTGGGCGTGGTCAATTTCAATACCTTCGTCTATATCGGCTTGCAGACCACGACCGCTACCAATGCGGTGATCATGCTGTCGATTACGCCGGTGCTGATCGTGGCGCTGTCGTTCCTGCTGTTGCGGCAGACCGTGACTGCTTGGCAATTCCTGGGGATTCTGGTATCGCTGGCCGGCGTTCTGGTGATCGTCAGTCGCGGTGATCCGGCGATGCTGCTGGCGTGGCAGGTCAATGCCGGCGATCTGTGGGTGCTGGCGGCGGTGGCCAGCTGGGCGCTGTATTCGGTCTGCCTGCGCTGGCGGCCGGCCGGACTGGAAACGCTGGAATTCCAGGCGGTGACCATGGCGATCGGCTTGGTGGTGCTGACCCCGCTGTACGGTTGGGACTTGGAGCACGGCCAAACTTTTGCCATCAATGTCGCGACCGTGGCCAGCATCCTGTATCTGGCGTTGCTGCCGTCGATTCTGGCCTACGTATTCTGGAGTCAGGCGGTGGCGGAGCTGGGCGCCAATCGCACCGGCCAATTTTTGCACCTGATGCCGGCGTTCGGGGCGGTGCTGTCCATGCTCTTTCTGGGTGAGCGACTGTATGCCTTCCATGGCGTCGGCATTGCGCTGATTGCCCTGGGCATCTGGCTGGCGACGGTGTACGGGCGCGCTCAGCTTGCGAGTCGTTGAAGTCCGTATCTGTGAAATCCGATGGCAATCATTTTCTGAAGATGTTGATTGCATTACTGGGTTTTTCTGCTATCCATTAAATCAATGGAACGGCCGATTTCGACTTCCTCGTTCGTCGGTCTTTCCGCTGGGTGGGAGTGATTCCCACATATCTTCCTGCCCGATGCGTCGTCAAATCCCCCAGAGGAGAACAGCCATGGCGCAAATGCAGCAGAAAAGCTTTTCCCAACCAGACGAAACGAGAACCTTCGATCGAGGCGAGTTGAAGTTGATCGAACTGGGCGGCGTCGTGTTCGGCCGGGCGATTCTCCAACCGGGATGGCAATGGTCCAGCTGCGTCAAGCCGCTGGTGAATACCGCCAGCTGTGAAGCGCCTCACCTCCAGTACCATATTTCCGGTCGCCTTGCGGTTCGGATGGATGACGGCAGTCAACAAGTGTTTGGTCCAGGAGAAGTTTCCCTACTGCCGCCAGGTCATGACGCCTGGGTGGTCGGCGATGAACCGGTTGTGGTGATCGACATCAGCGGAATGGCCAATTACGCCAAGCCGGGATGATCCGCCAGCTGCGTTTCGCATTGCGGCCGATGTCATAGCGATTTTTCGGTTTGGAGGGTAAGACGATGGATGATGCTTTTCCACCATTGGGGTTTCGACGGATCAAGGTGATTGCTCTGGCAGTGCGCGATTTGGAGCGCGCCAATCGTTTCTATGGTCAGCAATTGGAGTTGTCGCCCGTCTACGAAGGGACCGAGCAGGTCGGTTGGCAGCTCGATCAGGTCGTTCTGATGCTGAAATCCGATTGGGAGATGCCGACCGCTTCACCCAATCCAAGAGTGACTATCGAGACCGATCAGGCTTGGGCGACGCAGGAGTCCTTGCGCCGCCGGGGTATTACCATCGCTGACGAAGTTCAACCCTATGGCGATTTCTTCGTGGGTAGTTTTCTCGACAGCGAAGGCAACAAACTGTGGTTTTGTTCGCAGTAGCAATGCCGATGTCGCGAGTGATCAGGACTTCCCAGTCCTTCCTGGAGTCGATTCCCGACGCGTTGAAAGCCACGGTGTGCCGAGTCTGTATCGATCTGTGCGAGGGTTACGCACGCACGGTAGCGGCGGTGCTGCCCCACCGCCGCGTTGCTGTACACGCTGTTGACCGCCATTTTTGACCAGATTCTGGATCGCGCTACCGCCCAGACCCGACTCCAGTGCTGGACCGAGCAGGTCAAAGCGTCTGGCCTGCATGGTTTTGACACCTTCCTCAATACCTGGCATTGCTGGCAAGACGGGATTCTCAATGATTTCGAGGGTGGGCATAACAGTGGTTTCATCGAAGGACTCAACAACAAACTGAAGTGGCTCAAACGTCGCTGCTTTGGCTTGGATGCCCCCACCGAACTGTTTCGCCGGTTGTGGCTGGATATCGAGGGTCCACGCCTTTGGGCATGAACCCCTATATCTTGGGGTCACCACGGGAAGTCTCAAAGAACCGTTTTCAGGAGAATAGGGACACAAACCTAGGTAGATCTTTCGAGGATGGTGCCCAAGTTAACGGTCAATTGCAGCATAGCGTAAATTGATCCGCTGCACTTGTTTGTTAGGTCAAATGCGAAAGCTCATTGAACTTGTCGAACAGGGGGCGAAAATTTTCAAATTCATGGGATTCGAATTGCTGACAGTTTTCGGAAAAATTATCTTTATGTCCAGAAATTTCAAAAACTTGTGTTTGAAGAATAGATTGCCCCCTCATTTGATTCTGATCAAGAATTTCATCAGAAAACAAGTGTTCAATAACTAAATACCTTTGAGTGAGTGAGTTAGGAGTAACAAATCCATTTCTATGCTGAGGTGGCAGCAATAACATGCCGTAAATATCTTTATCTTTATGTTTACGAACTTGAAGGTTTAGATTATAGGGTTCAAATATTTGAGAATTAAGACCCTTAAATTGCTCATTACCCTCTCTATCATTATCAAACAAGCCTATGATTTTTCTTTCCGTAAGAGTGGATATGTATTCTAGTGATCGCCTTACAGTATCAGCGGAGCCTGTTCTCGATTTCTCATCAATTTGAATGCCAGAAGAAATGATTCGGTAAGGAATTGGAAGACCTGGAAATAGCTTTTCCCATGCTGTATCTAATATTTTTTTATCTGTTTTACCCTCTGTCAAAATGATAGGTTTTATATCTTCAGAGTCTAATTCCTCTAAGATACTTGCCAACCCTGACTTTACTGATGGAAAATCATCCATTTGCAGATAGGTAAGAATCCCCAAATTCTTAACAGTCTTGTTCAGATAAAAAAGCTCACCTTCTTCTACTTTTCTAACAAGTCGATCGTTGTGTGTGATTAAAAAAATCTGGCTATCTGTATGGGTTTTTAATTCGTCGATCAGGTAGGATTGTAGATCGGAGTGTATGTGCGAATCTGGTTCATCAATAAGAATAAGACAAATTCCATCAGTATGCGATTCTATGTATTCGATTGTAGAAAATATTTCTATAATCTGGAGAAAGCCGCTTCCCATCATGGATATTTCTAATTCTTTATGATCATTGCATTCAGCAGTGATTCTCACACACTCGTCATCAGTTCTATTTTTATTTTTAAAACGAATTTTATAACTTTTCTTTAGAACGCCTTGCAATCTACTCTCTAGCTTTGAAAATCGCTCAGCAACCCTTGCCTGAGAGTTCTCAGTTTTTAATACCTTATTTCTTAATACATCATGTGACTTTCCGATAGCGATCTTTTTTTCTATTTGTCCGTTGTTGTAAAATGGCTCGCTTCTGCTTATTGTTGAAATGGGTCGCGTCTGGTAAATGAAAATAGCGTTCTTAAGCGAACATGATTTAGGTCGAATATGATCAGCAAAACGCTCAAACTCGTTAAATTCATCAGAATTATAGAATCTAATGTAAGCGTTTTTGATGGTTGGCTTTTCGAAACGAATCTTCAATGAAAACTGCTCTTCACCATCTTTGATGGTTACAGTTATATATGCGCTTGAGCTGCTAGTTTCATGCAGTAGGTCATTATCATCTACCAAGCGAATTTGGCTTAGATCAGAGAATGGCAAGTAATATGAGTTTGCTTTATAAAATCTGGTTCGATCTCTTTCCTGAATTAAACGATTATATGCAAATTTCCAAAGATTTAGCGCTTCAAAAATTGTGCTTTTTCCAATATTGTTTTCTCCAATAATCACGTTAAACTTGTCGTTACACGTAAATTTAAGTTTGTTGAAAGCCTTAAAATTATCCAGCTCAACTTTTTCAATATGCATTGTTTTCCCTACTAATTCTCACTTCTACGAATGTGGTGGATTTATTCGGTTAAATACGATTAACAAAATAATTTCAATGGCTCATTTGCACGAAGAATCGATGCCAATCCGTTAATAGACTTTCTGTCTTCTTTTGTCTGCTGTTGAACAGCTGACCCCAAGCGCGGGGCGACCTTACAGCCCCTCACGAGACTCTAACATTGGACAAAATGACGAGGAGCGGTGACAGCCTTTTCACAACCCTAATTTTGCCTCTAATTTTTGGCACTGCCAAGCTATTGATTGAGCAGGGACGCTAGTTTGTGTCAAAACTCTTGATTTTCGTCATAAACCTGTGCCGTGTGCGTGGCTAGCGGCGGTACAAGCCACACATCATCCCGCAGTGCTTCATCTTGGGTAGCTGCCAGTAACCGCCGTTGCCGTTCCAGTTCAGCCAGCGCCTCGGTCTCGCTGGTGTACTCGCCCACGCAGTAGGACTCGCGGGCAAATGTGTCGTAACCCATCACCCGCCAGCGATTCATCGGCACAGCTTCTCACATGGCACGCCATCATGATCGCCATCAAGGGAGCGAACACCGCAGGTATTCTTCTTCAAGGTGGCAAGCTGTAAGTCCAGGGGGTTCGGGTAAAACCGGGAACCATCCTGCCATGGATGGGTTTACCCCGGCAGTACGAACGCCAAAGTCACCGGAATCGCGATCAGGCTGCCGAGGTTACCGACCAGGACCAGGGCGGCGACCTTTTCCGGTTCCTGGTCGTAGCGTTCGGCCACCAGATAATTCATCACCGCCGGCGGTAGTGCGCCATAGAGCAGCAACAGGCCGGCCTGCATCGGCGAGAGCGTGAGCCAGGGCCGCACCAGCAGCGCCATGGCCACACCGGTCAGCGGGCACAGCAGCGCTCCCCACAAACCGATCCGCCAGTCGCCGAATCCGACCTCGTGGAATCGCGCGCCCAAGGCGAACAACATCAAGGGAATCGACGCCTCGCCCAGGAGATGCAGGGCGTTCGACGCCGGCGTCGGCAACGGCCAGCCGCCCAGATTGCAGACCAGTCCCCCGAGCAGCGCCAGCACGATCGGCATTTTCAGCCACTGCCAGGGCGGGGTCCGATGATCGAGAATGTACAGCCCAACGGTGAAATGCAGCAGCAGCTCGACCACGAACAGCAGCACGGCGGCCTGCAACGCCGCGTCGCCGAAGGCGAACAGCGCCAGCGGGATGCCCAGATTACCGGAATTGTTGAACATCATCGGCGGCAGGAAGGTCTTGCGCTGCACCTTCAGCCACGGCGCGATCGGCAGCAGCAACAGGCCGGAGCCGAGAATCACCGCGAATCCGCCCAAGGTCAGATCGCGGAATTCACCGGCGCTGAACGGCTTGTCGGTCAGCGCCCAGAACACCAGCGCCGGCGACAGCACCGCCATGTTAAGCTCATTGGTGACGGTCAGATCGGGCTGTTTCCAACGGGCGTACAGCCAGCCAACCAAGGCGACCGCGAAGACCGGGAAAATGACTCCGGCGACCCGCGCCAGCACCTCTCAATCCGCCAGCAGCCAGTCGCGCACGATGGCGATCTGATCATCGGACATCAGGGCCGGAGCGTGGCCCATGCCAGGCAGTTCGATCAACTGGGCCTTGGGACCGCGTTCGGTCATGGCGACGGCGTCGGCATGGTCCAGCACGTCGGAATACGCCCCGCGCAACACCAGCGTCGGACAGCTTATGCGATCCCACAGCGGCCACAGATCGATGTCCTTCAGATCCAGATTCTTGAAGTTCTCGGCGATGCCGGGGTCGTAGTCCATGGCGTAGCGCCCATCCTCCAGTTGCCGGGCGCTGTGGCGGGTCATGTGCCGCCATTGTTCGTCGCTCAGCTGGCCGAAGGGCGAGCCAACCGCCCGCATCACGTTCTCCATCCGTTCCAGACTGTCGTAAGCGACGACTTGGCCGACGTATTTGGCGACGCGGCGCAGACCGGCGGCGGGAATGCGTGGCCCGACATCGTTGATCAGCAGTTTGCCGATCGGGTTGTTGGGATAGCTGGCCAGGAAGATGCCGATCAGACCCCCCATTGAGGTGCCGACCCAATCGATCCGCTCGGCATCGAGCCGCGCCATCAGCATGGCCATGTCGTTGACGTAAAGCGGATAACTGTAGTCGGCCTTGTCGTTCAGCCAGTCGCTCTGGCCGCGGCCGACGATATCCGGACAGATCACCCGATAGTCCTGTTCCAGCGCCGCCGCCAGAAAATCGAAATCGCGGCCGGTGCGGGTCAGACCGTGGACGCACACCAGCACTTTGGGATTGGCCGGATCGCCCCATTCGGTGTAGTGGACCCGATGAAAGCCATGCGGACCGAGCGCGCGGTGATAGCGAGATGTCATCGCCATGAGTTCATTGCTCCCGTGACGGTAGGGATGAAAGATCGAAATCGCAGCATTATCCAGCAAGCGCGGCGAGGTGACTATAATGGAGGGTCCGCATGAGCAGGGGAGACCGAGGACCATGCTGTATTACACCGAGACCGGCCAGGGTGAGCCGTTGATTCTGTTGCATAGCGGGGGTATGAACGGGGCGGAGTGGAAACCGCAGCTCCTCGCGCTCGCTCGCAACTTTCGGGTGATCGTACCCGATCACCTGGGCCATGGCCGCAGCCCGATGGTGGCCGAGCGGCTGACGGTCAGCGACATGGGCCGTGCCGTGCTGGAGCTGATGGATACTTTGCAGTTGCCGCGTGCCACGTTGGTGGGTTCTTCGCTGGGCGGCGCGGTGAGCTTGTGGATCACCCTCCATCATCCCGAACGGGTGGCTAGGCTGGTGCTGTACCGGGTCGGCTATCGCAAGGACGAGGACAGCCACGCCGGAACCCGCAGCATGGCCGATCCGGAATACTGGCGCGGCGTCGGCCTGCAAGGCTGGCTGAGCGATATCCACAAGCCGCAGGGAGGGCCGGACGCCTGGAAGACGGTCATCGGCCGGGTGGCGGACGCGCTGGCGCCGGCCACCACCGAGCATGCCCACGATCTGGAGATCTTGAAGCAGATCGTCCAACCCACCTTGCTGATCGTCGGCGATCGCGATCCGGTGGCCCCGCTGTCGCAGATTCTGGAGATGTATGAGGCCATTCCCAATAGCGGGCTTTGGGTCATGCCCTACGCCAGCCACGTTACCGCCTCCAACACCTGGCGGGCGGAAGCGTTCGCGCTGGAAGTGACGCGCTTTCTGCAGCGGCAAAAATGAGCAGTCGGGGAGGGCGGGCGATGAACGGCATAGCCAAGCTGTGGGCCTTGCTGGCGGCGCTGAGTGTGGCCGTGCCGCTGTGGGCGGGTCCCTACGATCAGGCGTTCAGCGTGGTCCAGAAGATGGCGGCACAGTCGGCGCAAAACGACGAAGCGGCTGTGAACGCGGCCCGGCAACAACTGGAAAATCTGCCCAAGCCGGCCCATCAGAACGTCAAGGAGGCCCGCGCCCTGAACCAGCAAGGGCTGGATGCCTTGAAGCGGAACGATTTTGCCGCCGCCGCGACCGCCTTTCAGCAAGCCCAGCAGGCCGATCCCGCCGATGTCGAGGTGGCCGGCAATCTCGGTTACGCCCAATTGAAGCTCGGCCAGTTCAAGCGGGCCGAACATCAACTGGCCTACGCTGTCTCGCTGTCGCCGGGGCGCTCATCGTCCTGGTTCAATCTGGGCCAGGTCTATGGCGCGCAGGGCAACATCGATGCGGCGACCGGCGCGTTCGCCAACGCCTGCCGTTTTTCCCAGAATCGCCCCAAGACCGTAGAATTCCTGCGCCAAGCGCTGATGGCTCCGGAGAACGATACGGCCACCCGCACCGCCCTACAGCGGGCGCTGGACCTGCTCGTGCCACCGAGCTGAGTTCAGCCGGTGACGGGATTTGGTTCGGTCGCCGGGTCCAGGAACGACTGGATGAATTCGGCCACCGCCGGCTTGCCCCGAAAGACGCCGTAATGCCCCTCGCACAGGATGTCGGCGTCCAGCGCCAGCAGTTTGGCCAGCGAGGCCCGGTAATCCGACCAGTTCGAATGCAGGCGGACATCCAGCGGCCCGTGCACATCCTGGCCGAACAGCACGGTTTGTCCTTCGGATTCGGTGATGTAGGCCACCGAGCCGGGCGAATGGCCGGGGATGTGCAGCGCGGTGATGATCCGGCCGCCCAGCAGCACCGTTTCCTGCGCCCCGCGCAGCCGGCGATCCACGACGCAGGGTCGCAGCTTGATGCCGTATTGACTGGCTGCGGTGGCTTCCTGATCGGCCTGCTCCAGGAAATCGGCGTCCAGTTCGTGGGCGATCACCGGACAGCCCAGCCGATCACGTAGCTCGTGAGCGCCGCCGGTATGATCGAAGTGGCAATGGGTCAGCAGCAGGCATTCGATGCTTTCCAGCCGCACTCCGACGCGGGCGATGTGGTGGAGCAGGGATTTTTGTCCCCGGCCGCCGCCGGTGTCGATCAGGGCCGCGTGGCCGGCGAAATCGATCAGGTAGATGGCGGCATCCTCGGGCGAGGTCAGGCCGTAACCGCCGACTTGATGGATTTCACGGGTGATGGCAATCGGTGGTAATGCCATAGTGTCCTCCCGACCATGGCAGAGTGGAGTAGCGATCGGCGCGCTCAGCAGCGCTCGACGAATTCGTCAGGCCGCATGGAGCGCGCCACCTTGTCGAGCACGCCGTTGACGAAACGGTGCCCCTGTTCGGCGCCGAACATCTTGGCCAGCTCCACCGCCTCGTTGATGACGATGCGGTAGGCCAGCTCCGGGTGTTGCATCAACTCGTAACCCCCGATGCGCAGAATGGCACGCTCGACCGGATCGACCTGTTCGATGGGTCGATCCAGGAATGGCGTCAGTACGGTGTCGATATCGGCCACCTGCGCCGGGATATGCCGGACCAGTTCGCGGAAATAATCGAGATCGGCTTTGCCCAGATCCTGATCGGCCAGGAAGCGGGTCTCGATCGAGGTCAGTTCCTCACCGGTCAATTGCCACTGATACAGCGCTTGGGTGGCGCAGCGCCGCGCCCAGCTGCGGGGTCCGGCTTTCCTGTGATGAACGGGGTTGTTCACGGTTCAGGCTTCCAGCCGTCGCAGCAGGCTGACCATTTCCAGCACCGACATGGCCGCTTCGGCTCCCTTGTTACCGGCCTTGGTGCCGGCCCGCTCCACGGCCTGTTCGATGTTGTCGACCGTGAGCACGCCGAAGCCGACCGGAACGTCGTATTCCAGCGCCACGCTGGCCAGTCCCTTGACGCATTCGTTGGCGACGTACTCGAAGTGAGGCGTGCCGCCGCGGATCACCGCGCCCAGGGCCACGATGCCATCATAGCGCTCGCTGGCGGCCAGCCGCTGGGCGGCCAGCGGCAATTCGAAGGAGCCCGGCGTCCAGACGAGGTCGATGTGGGTTTCCGACACACCGTGGCGGCAGAGCGCATCGGCCGCGCCCTGAATCAGGTTCTGGACGATGAAGCTGTTGAAGCGCGCCGCGACCAGCGCGAAACGAGCATCCTGCGGCGGTGTGAAATCGCCTTCGATGATATTGAGTTGGTGCATGAGCGGGATTCCAGGTAGTGGGAAGTCGGTGGGTTGGGACTCTGGCCGGTTTGCCGTCGGAGCGAGGTAGCGGTTCGGAGCGGCTTCAGGAGACGTATTCGACCACTTCCAGATCGAAGCCCGACAGGCCGCTGATGCGCTTGGGCGCGCTCAGCACCTGCATCCGCCGCACGCCGATATCGAGCAGAATCTGCGCGCCGATGCCATAGGTGCGCAGGGCCGTGGTGTAGTCGAAGCGAGCGGCGTCGCCGGTTTCGAACTGAAAGCCGCGCATCCGGCGGATCAACGTGGCGGGATCTTCGTTCCGGCTCAGGAACACCAGTACCCCGGCAGGCGCGTTGGCGACCCGTTGCAGGGCGTCGCGCAACGGCCAACCGCTGTCGGACAGCTGCAAGGTCAGCAGATCGCTCAACAGGTGCTGGACGTGAACCCGCACCAGCACCGCCTGTTCGGCCTGGATGTCGCCTTTGACCAGGGCGAAATGCACCTGTTTGCTGACGATGTCCTGATAGGTGAGGACCCGGAACGGACCGAATTCGGTGTTGATAATCGCGTCGGCGACCCGTTCGACGGTCTTCTCGTTCTGCATCCGGTAGCGGATCAGATCGGCGATGGTGCCGATCTTCAGATTGTGCTGGGCGGCGAAGGCTTCCAGATCTGGACGCCGTGCCATGGTCCCGTCCTCGTTGAGAACCTCGACGATGACCGCCGACGGCTCCAGCCCGGCCAGGCGGGTCAGGTCGCAACCGGCTTCGGTGTGCCCGGCGCGGGTGAGCACGCCGCCGGGCTGGGCCATCAGCGGAAAGATGTGGCCCGGTTGTACCAGATCTTCGGGTTTGGCGTCGGGACGCACGGCGGTCCGCACGGTGTGGGCGCGGTCGTAGGCCGAGATGCCGGTGGTGACGCCCTGAGCGGCTTCGACCGAGACGGTGAAGTTGGTGGAGAAGGGGGTGGCGTTATCCTGCACCATCAGCGGCAGGCGTAGTTGCTGACAGCGTTCACGGGTCAGGGTCAGGCAGATCAGGCCGCGACCGTAGCGCGCCATGAAGTTGATGTCCTCGGGGCGGACCAGCGAGGCGGCCATCAGCAGGTCACCCTCGTTTTCCCGGTCCTCGTCGTCCATGATGATGACCATCCGGCCCTGCCGGAGGTCGGCGAGAATTTCGTCGATGCGATTCAATGCCATGATTATTTCCAGAACCCGTGTTCGCGCAACAGCGCTTCGGTGAGTCCGCCGCTACCCGGCTGGGCGGCGCGCTCGCCCAGCAGCAGCCGTTCGAGATAGCGGGCGATCAGATCGACTTCCAGATTGACCCGCCGACCGGCCTGAGCCTCGGCGAGCGTCGTTTCGGCCAGGGTGTGGGGAATGATGTTGAGTTCGAAGGTTGCGCCATCGACCCGATTGACGGTCAGGCTGACGCCATCTACGCAGATCGAACCTTTTTCGGCGATGTAGCGGGCCAGGGCGTCCGGGGCTTGGATGCGCATGCGCCAGGAGCGGCCGTCGGGTCGCCACTCATTGATCGTGCCGATGCCATCGACATGGCCGCTGACCAGATGGCCGCCGAGTCGGGTGGTCGGAGTGAGAGCCTTTTCCAGATTGACCCGGCTACCGGCGGTGGCTTCGCCGAGAATGGTGCGTTCCAGCGATTCGCGCGACACATCGGCCCAGAAACCGTTGCCGGGCAATTCGACCGCGGTCAGGCAGACGCCGCTGACTGCGATGCTGTCACCGAGCTGCACGTCGCTCAGGTCCAGTCGGCCGCTGGCGATGCGCAGGCGGACATCGTCGCCGCGCGGCTGGATCGCAGTGATGGTTCCCACTGCGGTGATGATGCCGGTGAACATGGCGGATACTCTCGACTGGGTTGGGAAGCGGTTAACGGAAAGTCGGCGGTTTGGTCAGATGCAGGCGGAGACGCCAATCCCGTCCCACCGCGCGCGTTTCCACGATCGTCCATTCTGCCCGGTCGCTCATCCGCTGCAATTCCGGTAGCGCGAACAACCCGCGGGCCTTGTCGCCGAGCAGCAGCGGGGCCAGGTAGAGGATCAACTCGTCTACCAATCCGGCCTGCAATAGCGCACCGGCCAGGGTTGGGCCGCATTCCACCTGGATTTCGTTGCACTCGCGCCGCGCCAGCTCCGCCATCACCGCCGGCAAGTCCAGCCCGCCGGCGGCGCGCGGCGCGACGACCAGTTCCGCACCAGTCGCCTGTAGGGGCGCATGCTGGTCCGGGTCGGCGACGGCGGTGAAGATCAGCGCCTGGCCTGGTAGACGCAAAATTTGGGCCATGGGCGACAGGCGCAGTGTACTGTCGAGAATCGCTCGCAACGGTTGGCGCGGGGCGTCCGACAGGCGGACATTGAGACTGGGATCGTCGGTCAGCACTGTACCGCTACCGGTCAGGATCGCCGAACTGCGCGCTCGCAACCGTTGCACGTCCTGACGGGCGTCGGCCCCGGTCAGCCACTGGCTTTCGCCCGAAGCCAACGCCGTGCGGCCATCCAGGCTCATCGCCAGCTTGAGGCGGACCCACGGGCGATCGTGGGTCATGCGCTGCACGAAGCCGGGATTGAGCGCCCGCGCTTCCGCTGCCAGCAAGCCGCAATGGACGACTACGCCAGCTCGCTGCAGGAGCGCCAGTCCCTGGCCGGCCACCTGGGGATTGGGATCGGGCATGGCTGCGACGACCCGACCGATACCTGCCTCCAGCAGGGCATCGGTGCAGGGCGGGGTGCGGCCATGATGGCAACAGGGTTCCAACGTCACATAGGCGGTGGCGCCGCGGGCGCGGTCGCCAGCCGCAGCCAGGGCTATGACCTCGGCATGGGCCTCGCCGGCGCGCTCGTGCCAGCCTTCTCCGACAATCGCGCCGTCGCGCACGATGACGCAACCGACCCGTGGATTGGGATCGGTGCTGTACAAACCGCGTTGGGCCAGTTGCAGGGCGCGAGCCATGTAACGGCAATCGTCGGCCGACCACGCACTGTCACCGCCTGCGGGAGACCAGGCGTGAAAGGGCAGCGTGCGGGTGGGCGACATCACTCGGAATCCAATCCGGTCGGCGGATTCTGCAGGCGCTCGATTTCTTCGCGGAAAGCGTTCACGTCCTCGAAACTGCGATAGACCGAGGCGAAGCGGACATAGGCAACCTGATCCAGGTTGCGTAATTCCTCCATGACCCATTCCCCGATCTGCTGGCTGTTTAACTCCCGTTCACCGTTGGCGCGAATGCGATTCTTGATCCGCAGCATGGTGTCCTCGACCCGTTCGGCGCTGACCGGGCGTTTTTCCAATGCGCGCAACAGACCAGTACGCAGCTTTTCCTCCAGGAATGGCTCGCGGCGACCATCGCGCTTCACCACCGGCGGCATCAGCAATTCGGCCACTTCGTAGGTGGTGAAGCGGGCATTGCACCGGAGGCAGCCGCGCCGCCGCCGGACCTTGTCACCTTCCGCCGACAGGCGCGAGTCGATCACCCGAGTGTCGGGTGCGCCACAGAACGGGCAATACATCGCCGGTCTCGGATCAGAAGGCGTGTCAGCCGTACACCGGGAACTGGGCGCACAGCTTGGAGACCTGACCGCGCACCCGCTCGATCACCGCTTCGTTGTCGAGATCATCGAGGATGTCGCAAATCCAGCCGGTCAGCTCCCGGCACTCGCGTTCCTTGAAGCCGCGGGTGGTGATCGCCGGCGAGCCGATGCGGATGCCGCTGGTGACGAACGGCGATTGCGGATCGTTGGGCACGGCGTTCTTGTTGACGGTGATGTGGGCGCGACCCAAAGCGGCGTCGGCGGCCTTGCCGGTCAGTCCCTTGGCGATCAGGCTAACCAGGAACAGGTGATTGTCGGTGCCGCCGGAGACGATATCGTAGCCGCGTTCGATGAACACGGCGGCCATGGCGCGGGCGTTGGCCACGACCTGCTGCTGGTATGCGACGAAATCGGGTTGCAGGGCTTCCAGCAGCGCCACGGCCTTGGCGGCGATGACGTGCATCAGCGGGCCGCCTTGGGTGCCGGGGAACACCAACGAGTTGAGTTTCTTTTCGATATCGGCGTTGGCCCGGCACAGGATCAACCCGCCACGCGGACCACGCAGGGTCTTGTGGGTGGTGGTGGTAACCACATCGGCGACCGGGACCGGATTGGGATAGACCCCAGCCGCGACCAGACCGGCGACATGGGCCATGTCCACGAACAGATAAGCACCCACTTGGTCGGCGATGGTGCGGAAGCGCTGCCAGTCCACCACCCGCGAATAGGCCGAGAACCCGGCGACGATCATCTTGGGCTTATGTTCCCGCGCCAGCTGTTCCACCTGCTCGTAGTCGATCTCGCCGGTGGCCTCGTTCAAGCCATATTGCACCGACTGGTAGATGCGACCGGAGAAGTTGACCTTGGCGCCGTGGGTCAGATGGCCACCGTGGGCCAGGCTCATGCCCAGGACGACGTCGCCTGGGTTCAGCAACGCCATATAGACGGCGGCGTTGGCCTGCGAGCCGGAATGCGGCTGGACATTGGCGTAGTCGGCCCCGAACAGCTGCTTGGCGCGGTCGATGGCCAACTGCTCGGCGATATCTACGAATTCGCAGCCGCCGTAGTAACGCTTGCCTGGATAACCCTCGGCGTACTTGTTGGTCAACACCGAACCCTGGGCTTCGAGCACGCGGGGGGTGGCGTAGTTTTCCGAAGCGATCAGCTCGATATGGGCTTCCTGGCGCTGTTTTTCGCCCTGCAAGGCAAGCCACAACTCATCGTCAAATCCGGCGATCCGCATCTCTCGACTGAACATTCGCAACCTCTGCAAAGGCGAGCGCCCGCAGTTTCGAGCGAAAAGAGCGGGCAAACCATGGAAAGCCGCGAATTGTACTCCACTTTGCCGATGGGGAGCAGGGAGAAACGTGTCGTCGCGCTGGCGACGCTGAGACGCCGTTGCCGGATCACTCGATATGGCTTCTTGAATTTCTGGGATTTTGTACTATTGTTGATATTATCAGGGATGGTGGCAATAAAAAGTGGTGAGAGCAGTTCGGCGCAAGCGCCGTTTGATGAAGAGGGTGTGGTCGACGCCTCGTCAATCCGGTTGTGGCTGGAGCGAGACGGATTCTGACGGAATCTGGAGGTGTGACATGTTGACTTATGAAGATTGCGTCGGCTTGACCGACCTGGAAGAAGAGGAGATCGAAGCGATTTCCCAGCACGAGCATGTGCCGGAGATGGTCGCGGCCGAGTTGGGGTGCTGTCTGGCGCACGAGGCTGGTGGCGATCTACGCATCGATCGGATTATCCGCGACGATATCGAAGAAGCCGCACGGCATGGCCACCCGCAGGAGTCCTTGCATTGGCGGGCCGTGTTGGAGCGCTTCGAGGCTAGCCATCATATTCGCGAATCCGAATGTGCCTGATGGCGCTGGCAAGGTCGTTTGCAGGGTAGGGTAGATCATGACCGCCGCCTGTACGACTTTCGATGTTGGTTGCCGCGAGTCCAACGGTCATTTCCCGCCCGCAGGCTGGGAAATGACCGGAAAGCGGGGTTTACGCCGCCAGTAGGATCGTGCCGCCGACCGCGATCGCTGCGCCGCCGAGGCGTACCAGTCGCGCCGGTAGATCCTGCCGCGCCGCCAGGGCGATGCCGATACCGGCCCCATGCAGGGCGGCGGTGGCCAGCATGAAACCCAAGCTATACCACAGCGCGCTCGCTTCGGCCGCCATTTCCGCCCCATGGGCATAGCCGTGGAACAGGGCGAACACCCCGACCAGCGCCATGCTGGCCGCCATTGGCAGGCGCGAGGACAGCGCGACCAGAATGCCCAGCACGATCACCGAGCCGGCGATGCCCGGTTCCACCATCGGCAGTGCGACGCCCATGAAACCACACACGCCGCCCACAGCCATCGTCAGCACAAAGGTCAGCGGCACGGCCCACAGGGCGCGCCCACCCAGTTGCGCGGCCCAGAGACCGACAGCCACCATTGCCAGCATATGATCCAGACCGTTGAGCGGGTGGAGCAATCCAGCGGCGAAATCCATATGCGGCATTCCCAGAGTATGGGCCTGGGCGGCGCTGCCCATGGTCAGCAACGCCAGTGCGACCAGCCAACGGTTGAGGAATAGCGTGTTCATGGGTGTGCTCCCAGTCAGGGTGGATTGAAGTGGATGACGGGTATGGAAACGGTTGGAGACCCGCCGGTTGCTGTCCCGACACCGCCAGGCCACCGGTCGGCGGCGGGCGCTATTCTTCCAGTATAGGGCGCTGGAACCGACTACTATCGTAGGGTATCGACGGATGCCCATGTTGGGTGAACGCTGCGATAAACCCGTGGAGAGTGAGGTGAAATGGCTGGAATTTCCCATCGCGAAAGCCGAGAAATGGTCGTCGCCATCGAGCGGATGTTCGATTTGGTCGCCGATGTGGAGCGCTACCCGGAATTCGTGCCGTTGCTGCGCGATGCCAAAGTGATTCGCCACCATGCGAGTGGCTACGAGACCGATCAGACGCTGGCCCTGGGGCCGTTGTCGCATCGGTTTCGCACCCGCACCGAGCTGGACCGGCCCCGCTCCATCGTCGTCACCTCGACCGATTCCAGCTTTCGCCGCTTCAACCTGCGCTGGTCGTTCACGCCGACGGCGGCGGATTGTTGCCGCATCGATTTCGCCCTCGACTGCGAGGTGCGTTCGCTCTGGCTGCGGCCGGTCGGCGATGTGCTGATGACACAGATGGCGCTGACCATGGTCAACGCCTTCGTGACGCGAGCGCACCGGGTGACTGGCGATCGGGATCGCCTCAACGGGTGATGACGACCTTCTGATAAAGCCCGCCGAAATAGGTCTGCTTGTCGATGTGGGTCGGGCGGAGCCGCTCGGGCAGCCACTCGACGATTTCCTGACGCCACAGATCCATCGCGAATGGTTCCAGGCCCTTGAGGATGGGAACCATGACGTACCGGAAGGGATTGTTCCAGCTCGGGCGATGGTAATCGACGAACACGACCTTGCCGCCCGGCTTGACTACCCGTAGTGCTTGGGCAATGGTTTTCGCCCGCACGCTTTCCGGCTGCTCGTGCAGCAGAAAGAACACCACGACGCAATCGAAGCTGGCATCGGGGAAATGGAGATCGGACGAATCCTGGTGGTGCAGACCCACTTTGGGCGCACCATCGAGCTTGGCCTTCAGATTCTCCAACTGAATCGGTGCGACATCGACCACGTCCAGCCGACCGGTCGGTCCCAACCGTCGCGTCAATTTCTCGGTGAAATTACCGTATACGCAGGCCACCTGCAGGACGGAGCCTTCGATGGTCGTGCCAATCTCATCCAGGGCCGCATCGCGCAAGGCGGCGAAATTGCCCCACAGGATCAGATTGACCAGCCATTGCCGCTCGAAGAATCGCACGGCGTTGGGGTGTAGATAGGCCCACCAGTAGGTCTGTTGTAGATAGGCTGGTACGGAAACGGTGGCTGACTGCTTGAGCGCTAGACCGGATGGCTCGTGATGAGCGCCGTCCTGGAGACCCGCGCGGGTCGGATCCAGATCCAGCGGGTTGGCATGATTCAATGACGATGCTTGAGACAGGGCAACGGCGCACTGCACGGATTGGGAACTCATTGCGATAAAGCTTCCTTGGAGCCAGTGAGAACAGTCCCTTCTCCCACCGGGGAGAAGGGGCCAGGGTCAAGGGTGGAACGACAAGACAGCCCCGTCATTGATCAAGACGGAAACCAGCGAAGAAAGGTCCCCGTTTTTCAGATGCGCAACAGGTAGACCAGCGTCATGAGGGTGCCCAGGCCAGCGATGCCATACACGGCATAGGCAACGACCGTATCGGCGCGGACGCCGAAGTCGTGGAGGGTGACGCGCAGCCGATGCGCGGCGTGCCACAACGACACCAGGATCACCCCGAAGATGATCAGCTTGCCCAGCCAGTTGTGGGCGAAGTCGTGCAGATGCTCGTAGGTGAACAGGCTGGGCACCAGACCCAGCGAGGCGAACAGCAGCAGCAGCACCAGTGCCGGCGTCACGAACGCCGTGACCGTGCCACCGGCCGCGAACAGGCTCCAGAAGATCGGTTTATTGGATTTCGCCATGATTACCACACTCCCAGAATCAACACGACCAGCGAGACCACCGCCCAAATGCCGTAGTGCGCGCCGACAATGTATTGGCCAGGCACGAACTCTTCGCCGATCTGAACCGGCATGGCCTGCGGAGTCACGTTGAACCAGGTGACGCTGTGATAGACCGTCACCACCAGCGCGACCAGGTTGAACAGGATGCTCAGCGGGCTATGCAACTTGGCCAGGAACGCCGCGTAGGCTTCCGGTCCATTGGCCACCGCGCCCAGGGCGCACACCAGCTCGAAGGTGAAGATCAGGATGAAGATGCAGGTCACCTCGCGCGCCATGTAGCGCTTGTAGCGCGGGTGTTCGAGATACCAAGTGGTCTTGGAGGTTTCGCGGATATACGGTTTGCAGCTCATTTCTTCACCCACGGCATCAAGTGTTCTTTATACCAGTCGATGGTGCTGGCCACCTTGACCTGTTGCAGGGCGCCGGCCGGGTCGACGTGCTTGGGGCAGACTTCCGAGCAGGCGCCCACGAACGAGCATTCCCACACGCCTTCGTTGGAGGCGACCACTTCCTGACGGGCGTCCCGGCCGCCATCGCGGGAATCCTGGTTGTAACGATGAGCCAGGGCGATAGCCGCCGGACCGACGAACTCGGGCACCAGGCCATACTGCGGACAGGCGGCGTAGCACAGCATGCAGTTGATGCAGAGTGTGTACTGCTTGAACTTGATCAGCTCCGCTGGCGTCTGCTTGAACTCGCCGGCACTGATTGGCTGGTCGTCCTTGGGAATCAGGTAGGGCTTGACGCTGGACAGTTTGCCGATGAAGTCCTCGATCACGGTGACCAGGTCCCGCTCGATGGGGAAGTGGGCCAGCGGCTCGACCCGGATCTTGTCGGAGTACTCGTGGATGAAGGCTTTGCAGGCCAGCTTGGGCTCGCCGTTGATCATCATGCCGCAGCTGCCGCAGACCGCCATATGGCAGGACCAGCGGTAACTCAGGGTGGTGTCGAGGTTCTCCTTGACGTAATTCAAGGCGTCCAACACCACCCATTCGTTGAGGCAGGGCACGGAATAGGTCTGAAAGCGGGGCGCGCTGTCCTTTTCGGGATCGTAGCGCAGCACCTCCAGCTCGATTTGGCGTTCGCTCATTTCTTGGCTCCTGAGTAGTCACGCACACCGGGTTGCGATTTGGTGATGACGACATCGAGATAGTCGATGCGCGGTGGCTCTTTGGGATGGTAGTAGGCCAGCGAATGCTTGAGGAGGTTTTGGTCGTCCCGTGCCGTGAAATCGAGCCGCTGATGCGCGCCCCGCGATTCCTTGCGATCCCGCGCCCCGACCGCGACGGCTTCGGCGCAGTCCAGCAGCGAACCCAGTTCGAGAGCCTGCATCAGGTCGGTGTTGTAGACGCGGCTCTTGTCGTTGATGGAGATGCCGACATAGCGTTGGCGCAGCTCGGCGATCTTGTCGCAAGTCGCAGCCAGCCCTTCGCCGGTGCGATAGATACCCGCACCCTGCTCCATGGTGTGCATCATTTCCTGGCGCAGGCCGTTGATGGTTTCCTGGCCGGCCGGCTGGTCGAACAGGGCCTGGATACGGGATTCGGAATCCTTGGCCTGGGCCGCCAGCGCGGCGTCCTTGGCCGTCGACAGGCCGGATTGCATGTAGGCTAGCGCACTCATGGCGGCTTTGCGCCCGAACACCAGCAGTTCGGTCAGCGAGTTGGAACCCAGGCGGTTGGCGCCGTTGATGCTGACGCAGGCGCACTCGCCGGCGGCGAACAGCCCCGGCAGCGGGGTGGCGGCGTTGATGTCGGTGTGGATGCCGCCCATCATGTAATGCACCACCGGGCGGATGGGGATCGGCTCCTTGACCGGGTCCATGCCCAGATAGCTGATGCACAGATCGCGCACCAGCGGCAGCCGCTCGTTGATCTTCTTCTCGCCCAGATGGCGCATGTCCAGCAACACGCAATCGCCCCAGCGGGTGGACACGGTATTGCCTTTCTGCTGTTCATGCCAGAACGACTGGCTGAGCCGATCGCGCGGGCCGAGTTCCATGGTTTTCAGCACCGGCTGGCCCACCGGGGTTTCCGGACCCATGCCGTAGTCTTGCAGGTAGCGCCGCCCATCCTTGTTCAGCAGGATGCCGCCTTCGCCGCGACAACCTTCGGTGAGCAGGATGCCGTTATTCGGCAAGCCGGTGGGATGGTACTGGACGAATTCCATGTCCTTGAGCGGCGCGCCGGCGCGATAGGCCAGAGCCATGCCGTCGCCGGTCTTGATCGCGCCATTGGTGGTGAACGGGAACATCCGTCCCGCTCCGCCAGCGGCGATGATGACGGCCTTGGCCTGGAACTGTTTCATTTGCCCGGTGCGGATCTCCAGAGCGGTGAAGCCCTGGCAGCGTCCGTCATCGACCAGCAGATCGGTGGCGAAGAATTCGTCGAAGCGCTGGATGCTCGGATATTTGAGCGAGGTCTGGAACAGGGTGTGCAGAATATGGAAGCCGGATTTGTCGGCGGCGAACCAGGTCCGCTTGATCTTCATGCCGCCGAAAGGACGAACGGCGACCGAGCCATTGGGCTCGCGGCTCCACGGACAGCCCCAGTGCTCCAGCTGGATCAGCTCCTTGGGCGCCTCGTTGATGAAGTATTCCACGGCATCCTGGTCCGATAACCAGTCGCCGCCACCCACGGTATCGTTGAAGTGAAGATCGAGACTGTCATCGGATTTGATGACCCCTGCGGCTCCGCCTTCCGCCGCGCAGGTATGGCTACGCATCGGATAGACCTTGGAAACCAGTGCGATGCGTAACTTCGGGTCCATCTCGGCGAGGGCGATGGCGGCGCGTAACCCCGCACCTCCCGCACCGACAATGGCTATATCTGTTTGGATGATCTCCATTACTTCAGCTCCTCGGCGTGGCGCCCAGCAAGGTGGTTGTGGCTTATGAGAATACATGATGTCGGATTGCCGACACCAATGGCAAATGAATATAAGGATAATGGAGAGTCAACAGGATTCCACCGCTGCTGCTTTTAATACGCCCGGTTCGACCTGCAGCGGCACGATGTCGACGCTGTCGATGCGGGCGCAATAATCCAGATCTTCCTCGCAACCCAGTGCCGCCAGGCCACGGCCATGGTGGGCGTAGCGCAGCAGCCGCGGCAGTTGGGCTTGCCACCGTTCGAACAGGGCCATGGCGGCGATGGCTTCGTCATCGCCAGCGCAGTCGCTGTCGCGTTCGACATTCAAGGCGTGAGCGATGGCTCCGGCGCAGATGGTGTCTTCCAGCGAGAATCCGCCGCGCCAACCTGCCGCGACGATCCAGATCGTATGCGGATGTTCTTGCAGCAAGTAACGTACCACCGCTGCTCGATTGGTCAGTGATGCGGTCAGCAGGATCGGCACCCGCTGCACCCGTTCCAGGGCGCGGGTGCCGTTGGTGGTGCTCATGAACAACCGTTTGCCGGCGACCCGTTCCGGGGTGCATTCCGATGGTGAGTTGCCCAGATCGAAGTCATCCAGCTTTTCTCCGCCGCGCTCGCCGGCCAACAGGCGTCGTTCTACCGGCCAGTGTTTACTGGTCTTGAACAACTGATCGAGGTCATCGAACACTTGAATGGCCTCTGCGCCCGATTCTAGTGCAGTGGCCATGGTGGTGGTGGCGCGCAGCACATCAATGACGATGGCGCAGGCCGGAAGTTCCAGAGTGAGACCGCCTTTGCGGGCTTTGCGGTTCAGGTCGGGGACCTGATCAGGAGTGTGATAGACGAAGATTTCCATAGTGATCTGGTTCTGTTGTTTTGAGTTATTGAGTGGTTGGGACAGCGAAAAAAGTGGCTGGCATCCTCAACTTATCTAAGATTAATGCACTGCAACGTAAATCGCCATGCCTACCGGCAAGACCGGTTTTTCCAGCGCGGCGCGGCACACGGCGTTTTGAAATAGGAGCGATCATCCATCCGATAGATTCGGCTATCGGGCGGCGGCCCTGGCGGGGGAGAGAGCGGCGGTTGATCGAAACGACGCGGTCGACGAGGGAACGGCATCCGCGTCTTGCTGCATCGGAAGGAGGTAGGGCGGGATGGTGATGGTGGGAAATCTGGCTGTACCTCTTGCCCTCCTTGGCTGGTGAGAGGCGCAGTGTGAATGTTGCTAGCTGAATTTATTCGTGATTTACCTTCGAAGCCTTACCTTGTTGGGCTTGGCGTTCCCCTTGGCAGTAGCTGCTGAGAAAGGCGCACAACTTGCGCACGCTGAGCGGCTAGTCAGCCTTTGTAGCGCTGGAAATCCCACGTTTCTTCAGAACCTCGGTCGCTATTTGATTGGCTGATTCCAGATCGCCAGCATGAGCTAAGGTTTGAGCCAGGTACAGCAGAACGCCATCGCGGGTGTCGGGATCGCTGAGGGCAACCGCTGAGGTCTGCACTGCCATAAATTCGGTGCGGGCCGTCGGAATATCACCGCTGAGGGCAAGGTTATAAGCAATTGCGCTCTGTGTTTGTAACCGGTGCTGAACCAATACCAACGGTGGTGATGCAATGTTGGCGCTATTGATCTCCTTTAACAGAGCTTGTGCAAAGGTACTTTCACCTGCTTCGGCACGGTACTGAGCGATAGCGCTGAGGGCGATTTGGCGATTTGGCGCGTTCGCTTGGTTAGTAGTGGTGGTTGTGGCCTGCGCAAAGAGTTCGCGAGATTTGTCGGTGCGTCCGGTGGCGGCGAGATCGCGAGCCAGAGCGCCCAAGGCCATTGCCCGGTGGATAGGATCAACGATGGTGCGAGCATTTTCTTCGGCGCGTTTGAAGTAGTCGCTGGCAGCAGAGGTGTTGCTGTCGTGTAAGTAACGAGCAATACTGGAGAAAGCTAGGACACGTTCCTTAGGGGAAGTGATCATGTCGGTTAACTTGATGCTCTGCAACCATAGTGTCTGAGCAGCGGAAATCTCTTGCCGTTTGTACTGTTGATTGGCAATTTCGGCCATGATCTCGACGCGAGTACGATTGAATGCGTCTAGTTGTTCAGGGGAGAAGTGACTGGAATGGGTGCTAAGTGATTCGGTCGCCTGATCAAGGTTGCGCTTGGCGATATTGAGAGCACCGGTTCTAGCTCGGTAGCGAGACAGATTGATGAGCAGGTACGGATCGCTAGTGTTGGTCGGAGGAACAATATTGACTGGCGTGTTTGATGGTTGTGCGATCGAATCGATGAGTCGCGTGGCACTGTTGGTGGTGTTGGTTGCCTTACCGTTGATGGTGCTGGTGGCAGTTGGTTTAGTTGAGGCGTCCGGAGAAGTGGCTAGGTGAGTTGAAGCATCCGGCGGAGTGGATAGGCGAGCAGGATCGCTTGTGGAGGTCTTGGCGGTGACTCCAGAACTCGTAGTGGAAACTGGAGGAAGTTGGGTGGTAGCCCCTGAGTTTTTAGCCAGTGTAGGTGTGGCAGTCTTATCCACCGTGGTGGCCGTTGGGTTAGATTGCGTGACCGAGACAGTGCCATTGGCGTTGCTTTCGGTGGCTGTTGTTGTAGAGGTGTTGCCGGTGGCTGGTATGGCCGTCGCTGCCTTGAGAGTGTTGGGGGAGGGGGTAATAGTCAGCGGGGTGCGAGGTTGAGGCTCTGCTTCGACAGGAGCTGGCCGGTTGATTCCTAGTTGCCAGACTAGCAGACCGATGCCGGTAACAGCGGCGGCCACGCTGGTGAGGGCCGGTGCTAGCCCTCGGGATTTGAAGAACGCCTTGACTGTACTCCAATAGGTAGTCCCCATTCGTTTTTTGATGTAACTCCTGGCAAGGGCCCGGAGTTTTTTCTGCCGTTGGCGCTCTTCTTGCGCCGATTCCTTTTCATCCTCGTAGGCCGACTCGGCTTCGATGCGGCGACGTTCCAGTTCAATGGCTTTTTTGAGTTCAGTGTAACTATTGTAATGTTGGCCAACTACGCCGCAGCGTTCGCATGTGTCGGAACCGCTAGTATGGCCACAGGCAGGGCATGTATAGGTCGAAGTCGATGTTTTTTCTATTTCTTCTTCAATTGGAACCAGACTCAGTTGCATAGGAGCGATGTAGCATATCAAACCGATGTCAGTAAATTTCTGCAAGATATTTTGGGCGCGTTCTTGGGAAATGCCTTTAGCAAACACGGCTTCATTGCCTGTAAGAACGCGGTGGATAAATTTATCAATCTCTTTGGGATTACCCTTGAGAAGGGTCGAGAGTTTGTTTTTTATAGCTTGCGAGTCGGAGTTGGGTTGGGTTCCAGAAATCGTGATCTTGTATGTGGAATCCATCGCGTTGCTACCTTATGGAAAATTAGTAAGTTTTGCTTGGTTTATGGACCAAAATTGTAGCTCTTTGTGAGTTGCTATGGAATTGGGCACGACTAATTAGGGGTTGTTACCTACAATTGACGAAGTAGTGAAACTATAACTTATTTATTCCGATATCTTGGTTTTTTGGGTTCCTACAATGACGCTATTAATTTCTATATATAAAGTCTTTAGCAATCTTGTGATCCCAGATGTCAATGTCTGTGCTAGGGTCTAGATCCTGTCAGCCAGGTTCTATTCAGGTTCTATCCTGAAATCTTACCCGATAGCCTCAAGATGACATGAGAACTGTTATAGCATTTCTTTGCCACCTATCAGTTCTCAGCCAAACTTTGCCATGGGTAACCGGAGAGAAGGAATCGAGATGAGTACGATCTTGACGATGGCAGAGGAAATCGGTCGTGGGCTGCGGCAAGCACTGCTGAAGGTGCGTCAGACGGTGGTACGCAAATTGGCGCTGGCGGTTGGGGCCATGGTCGAGTTGCGGACACCGAACACGAGTGAGTTAGCGAATGTGTTGCCTTTAGAGACGGCGCGCGCGGATATGCGCGAACAGTGGTTGCGACGGTTGCTGAAAAATCCCCTGGTTGTCAGTCCCGTCCTGCTGCAACCGTGGGGG
>Ga0116180_1000900_pt1 | contig 26188 bp, 27 predicted proteins | sample AD_UKC073_MetaG_FD_89804 | JGI IMG/M metagenome (GOLD analysis project Ga0116180, IMG submission 89804) | Active sludge microbial communities of municipal wastewater-treating anaerobic digesters from USA - AD_UKC073_MetaG | ecosystem: Engineered > Bioreactor > Anaerobic > Digestate | place: USA... | reverse complement strand
TGCTTAGAATTTGATCCCTGCGGTCAGGCCGTAACGGCGCGGTTCGAGGGTGAAGATGTTGGTGTAGTTACCCGAGGACTGGTCGGTCACGTAGAGACCGGTGATCGAGTCCTTGTCGAACAGGTTCTGCACCCACACGCGGGCAAACCACTTCTTGTCCGGCCCGTCGATCTGGAGCTGAGCGTTCACCTGGGTGTAGCTCGGGATCTCGTTGATCGCGCCGTTGAAGATGTTGCCATAGGACTTGCCGGTGTAGATGAAGTCCGCACGCGGGGTCAGGGTCAGGTCACCAACGGGCACTTCGTACTGGATGCCGGCGGAGAACTTGTAGTCCGGTGCGCCGGGCAGCTTGTTGCCCTTGATATTGATCGGAATACCCGAGGTGTAGACCGTCACGCCGCCGAGCGCCGCCGGGTCGAGACCCGCCGGGATGAAGGCACCGGCCGCACCCGCCGCCAGAGCTGCGCAAACGCTGAAGGCACCGGTCGAGTTGATCCCCGAACCCGACGGGAAGGCGGTGGTCGGCTGAAGGCCGGCCCCGGCATTGCCGGTCACCACACCCGCGTTGATCAGGTTGTTCACCCCGTTGACGAAGGCGTTGACCCCCGCAACGTTGCCGGTGTTGGATGCCACGGCACAGTTTGAAGAATTGGTGATGTCCTTGATGATCACCGCATCGGCCCGGCCCGCGCCAAAGTCACGCGGATTGGAAAGCAGCTTGTCCTGCGAAACTTCGGTGTGCAGGTAGCTGGCCCCGAAGTTCAGGGTCAGGCCATCGGCCGGACGCAGGATGGCTTCGGCTTCCAGGCCGTAGATCTCGGCGCCCACGTTGTCGTTGACCGAGGTACGGGCAACGATGCGCGAGAGCTGCAGATCCTTGTAATCATAGTAGAACGCAGTGACGTTCAGGATAATCTTGCCGTTGGCAAAGCTGTTCTTCGAACCAATTTCGAAGGCATTGACGAATTCCGGAGAAAACGTCGAAGGAACGTTGAATATCGAAGGAATGGGCGGGTTGATCCCGCCGGATTTATAACCCCGGGAATAGCTGAAGTAGAGAAGGTTATCGGGCGTGACATTCCAGTCGACGACGAACCTGCCAGTCATCTCGTTGAAAGTCACATTGCTTGAGGCAAACAGCTCGCAACCGGTGGAGTTGGCAGCGGTCAAAGTGCCCGATGCTGTCGTACCGGTAAGGGTGCAGTTCGTCGAACTATCTGCGTCAAAGGGCTGCAGATAAGAAGATGTTGGCGCCCCAGTGACTGCAAAGCCGTAGATATACGGCGAATTAAACATGTCCGTCGAACCAAATGGCACAAGCGAATTAGCAAATGTGTTTCGCGCGGAGAACGCCTTCTTGTCATGATTGTAACGCAGCCCCGCCGTGATTTTAAGCGTATCGGTGAGTTTATAGTTCACCTCACCGAACAAGCCGTAAGATTCGAGCCGGAAATCATCACTGTGATTACGGTAGAACGGCGAACCCAGGAAGCCGGGCGGTGGCGGTGTCGCGCCAATTCCGGCAAGCGGAGCCCGACCCAACGCATTGAAGGCACCGAGTATGCCGGCGGCATAGTCAAGACCGAAGGCATTTACGTAGTAGCTGCTTTCTTCCAAGTGGGCCTTGCCGTAAATGCCGCCCAGCAGGAAATTGAAAGGGCCATCCCACTTGGAAGAAATGATGGCCTCAGCCGTCCAGCTACTTTGATAGGCATTCGACCGGTCGAAATCCTGGGGGGTCATCGAACAGATGCGGTGCCCGCCATATGCCCCGGTATTCGTTTCCTCGGACAAGGACGTGCAAATAACGTTGCCCGGTCCATTGGGGATCAGCGCGTTCCGGACAGGCGCAAAATAGGAAACGGGCAGTCCAGGAATACCGGTGGTGCCTGCCGTGTTGAGCGCAGTCAGGCCAGGCAGATAATTTGCCCGGTTCTGCACCGACAGGTTATAGTCCTGCCCCGCATCGGCCGAGGTATCCTGCCAATTTCCCTGGACCCTGAGGCTCAACCCGCCACCAAGATCCTGTTCGATCGCTCCCTGAACGATCCATTCTTCTGCTAAATAATAGGGGGGGTAGTCGGTATTGACCGTTCTGGAATCGGCGGGATTGGTCGCGCCAGGCCACGAATGGACGTCGGCGCCATAGAGGCTGCCCAGCGCGAAGGCGGTCGGGATGCCCTGCATGGCAAAAAATTCACGCGAAGTGAACACCGAAGCCAATGTCGTGTTCGCATTGGTCACCTGGAACTGATTTTTTCCGTTCAGGCAACCCAGCACACCGGTCGGGTCGCGTTGGCACATCTGCTTCTGGATGCGCAGGCGACTATCCTTTTCGTGGAAGTACTGGACCATGAAATCGATCGTCGTGCCTGGACCCGGCTCGATCCGCAGCGATCCGCGCGCGCCCCACATATCGCGATCGTCGATCTTGGTATTGTCGAAGATGTTGCTCGTATAGCCTTCGCGGTTCAGATAGAACCCGGCCACGCGAACCGCCGCGGCATCGCCCAGCGGCACGTTGATCATGCCCTTGGCCTTCATCGAATTGTAGTTGCCGTATTCGACTTCGGCATTGGCAGCCAGCCCGGCCAGGCTGGGCCGCGCGGTGCGGAAGTTGACCACGCCCGAGGTGGCGTTGCGGCCGAACAGCGTGCCCTGCGGTCCGCGCAGAACTTCGATCTGCGCCAGATCATAGAACTCGCCTTCGAACAGGCGAGTGGCGAACAGCGGCGCATCGTTCATGTGGATGGCGGTGGCCTGGTCGCAGGTCACGCCCACGCACAGGTCGCCGATGCCGCGGATGGTGAAGCTGGAGCCGGTGAAGTTCGTCTTGGTGAACGTCACGTTGGGCAGCGAGAGCTGAAGGTCGGAGGTGTTCTTGATCTGCTGCTTTTCGAGCGCTTCGGTGTTGAAGGCGCTGACCGCGATCGGAACGTCCTGCAGGCGCTGGTTGTTGCGCTGGGCGGTAACGATGATTTCGGTGCTGGCGGTATCTTCTTCAGCGTCCTGCGCATAGGCCGGAACCGCGAATGCACTGGCGCAGACGCCAGCAAGCAGGGTCAATTTACCCCTCATATGCCCTCTCTCCTTAAAATGCCCGTCCCTTTACCGGGCGGTTGCGCATACGAATAGAACACCTGCAACCGCGATTGACAACCGGTTTTAATCGATCCGTTAGAACGCCGCATGACCGTGCTTAAACTGCCACACCCTCAAAAAACCGCGGATTTCTCCGCCCTGCCCCTAAGGTTCCGTTACGGCAACAAGGGCTTTAGCCATGATCCCGGGCCCCTACCACACGATTGCATTTGCCGCTTTCCTGCGTCAGTCTTGGCGATATTCGGCGGGGAAAAATCATAACTCAAGGGCAGTCGGACGATGAGCGGGCGCATTATCGCGCCTTCATCAGCTATAGCCATGCCGATGCCGGACTGGCCGGCTGGCTTCATCGCAAGCTCGAATCCGCCCGTCTGCCCGATGGGGACCGACTCGCCCCGATCTTCATCGACCGCGCCGAACTGGCCGCCGCGCCCGATCTTTCGGCCCAGGTGCGCGATGCTCTGGCCCGGTCAGCCGCACTGATCGTCGTCGCCAGCCCGGCTGCGCGGGCGAGCCGCTGGGTCGATCAGGAGGTCCGGCTGTTCCGCGAGCTCCACCCCGAGCGGCCGGTGCTGGCCGCGCTGATTGCGGGGGAACCGGCGGAAGCCTTTCCCGATGCGCTGCTGCAGGCGGCAGGGGCTTCGCTCGAGCCGCTCGCCGCCGATTTTCGCGAGGGTCAGGACGGCAAGCGGTTGGGCCTGCTCAAGATCGCCGCGGGGCTTTCAGGCCAGCCGCTCGACCGCCTGGTCCAGCGCGATGCGCAGAGCCGCCAGCGCCGCGTGATGGCCGTCACGGCGGGTGCGGTGGTTCTCAGTATAGTCTTGGCAACCTTGCTGGCCGTGGCGATCCGCGCCCGAAACGAAGCCGAACGCCAGCGCGCCGAGGCTGAAGGAATGGTTGAATTCATGCTCACCGATCTGCGCGACAAGCTCAAGGGTGTGGGCAGCCCGAAGATCATGGCCGCGGTCAACCAGCGCGCGCTCGACTATTATGCCAACCAGGACCTTTCCAATCTGTCCGATGAAAGCCTGGATCGCCGCGCGCGGGTTCTCCACGCGATGGGCGAGGATGACGAACGGCTTGGCAACTTCCCCGCCGCCGTCGAAAAATACCGCGAGGCGCGCCGCATCACCGAGGCAGTACTGGCCCGGCGTCCGCAGGATCCGGAGGCGATCTTCACCCACGCGCAAAGCGAGTTCTGGGTTGGCGAGGCAGCCTGGCAAACCGGGGATCTGGATACCGCCGGAACTTACTGGAACGCCTATGCCCGGCAGGCCGAGGCGCTGTCCAAGGCCGAGCCGGGCTCAAAACGTGCACTGCTTGAACTCGGCTATGCCAACGGCAACCTGTGTGAGCTTTCGGCCCGGGCCGGCGCGGAAACCGGCAAGATCCTCGACAAATGCCGCAAGGCGAGTGAATTCATGCGCCAGGCCTTGCGGCTCGATCCGGGTGACGCCAAAGTGGCCCTGGCGCTTGCCAATCGCCTGGGCTGGCTGGCCGATGCTGAAACCAGGGCCGGGCAATACGATGCCGCAATCGCATTGCGCCGCGAGGAAGCGGGAATTCTTGACCGGCTGCTGAAGTCCGATCCAGACAACCGCTCCTACAAGGAGCGCCGCTTGTGGCCCGAGGTCGGAATTGCCGCGACTCTCTCGGCGAAAGGAGAGCATCGTCAGGCGATGGCACTGCTGAAGCCGCTGCTTGCCCAATACGATGCCCTGGCCAAGGCCCGGCCGGATGACACCGCGTTGACCGAACAGCAGATGCGGGTAACCTGGATGCTCGCCAGAAGCGCGAAGAAGGTAGCGCCGGGCGAAGTCGCGAACTGGAAGGCCCGGCTTGTGACCCTGCATTCCCAACTTCGCCGGAAACGCACACCGCAACAGATGGAGCGGTTCGATGGAATGATCTCAAAACTCTGACAGTTGGGGGTACGCAATGAGTGAAACGACAGGAATCTCTCGCCGCAATGCGATGATGGCGGCCGGTGTTGGCATGGTCGCCCTGACTTTGACCGGATGCGAAGCGGGTAACGAACCGCGCGCCGGAAAATGCAACGCGCCAAAACCGGAAGGAAAGTTCGACCCCTTTGGGCTTGAACCCAATGAGGCGCTTTGGATCAAGCAGAGTGGCGGACTGCCAAAGGGGCTGCCCGCCTTCAACCCCGTGTACATAACCCTGGTGACGATCTCTTCCGACCACCCTTGGGATCTGTCGGTCAATCAGGCCAGTTTCGGCGATATGTCGGGGATGACCGATGCCGAGCGCGAGGCGATGGCAACCTTCCTGTTCCAGGATTCACTGCGCAACGGCAAACGGTTCAGGAACATCCCGCGCACCGGCAAAGGGCCAGCCGGCAAACCTTATCAGATCTATGAGAGAGAGCGGCCTGCCCCGCCGCGATCCGGCGATCCCAAAGTGGTCGATATCGACGGCTTCGAATATTTCGGATCGAACCAGCAAGTAGAGATTTACTTCCTGATCAATGCCGCCCCCGGCACCGGCGTGACCATCGATCCGGCGGCATTGATTTCGTTCGCGCAGCGCACCACCAAAGGCAAGGATGCAGCGAAAAACGATCGCTTCTTCGCCCGTGAAGTAAGCGGCCACGGCCTGCCCGGGTTCTTGATCGCCGTCCGCAACTATTATTGCACCTTTGACGAAGCCAGTTGCGGGTTTGATCCCAATCCCGGCCCCGATGAAGTGCTCTATGCGATGAACGTCCATTTCGCGCTTTCCGGCAAGGGGCCGAACAAGGACCCGATACCGATGCTGATCGACCCGGACACCGGTAATGGGATGGGGTGGGAACCTGGTAAAAACAGCTAGCCTTCCGATGATTGCTGCGCTGCTCAGAGCCGGCGCAGTTGATCGCGCTGCCAGCCTGTTCGAGGCGGGCGGCTTTGCAGCGAACCAGGCCGATCCGGCGGCGCTGGCCGTCAAGGGTCGTCTGCTGAAGGCGTATGCCCGCCGTGCGCCTGTCGTGCGGCGTCAGGAGCTGATGGGCCAGGCCGCCGAGGCTTATGCTGCCGCGAACGCCCTTGCTCCCGCGCCCTACCTGGCGATCAATGCGGCAACGCTGCACTTGCTGGCGGGCGATGGTGAAAGCGCCGAAAGCGGTGCGCAGGCGGTGCTTGATCTGCTCGACGCACCCGTGGCGCCAGCGGACACCCCCTATTTCCTGGCCGCGACCCGGGCCGAGGCGCGGCTGCTGCTCGGCGATGAGGGTGGCGCGCGGCTGGCGCTGGCCCAGGCCGTTGCCCATGATCCGGACGGTTGGGATGACCGTGCCTCAACCCTGGTTCAGTTGCGTGAGATCATCGCGCGGCAGGGTGGGGACCCAGCGTGGCTCGATCGCTTCGCACCGCCGGTCAGCCTGCACTTCGCCGGGCATATGGGGCTGGCGGCGGGCGGCGCGGGTGAAGCCGAGCTGGCCGCAGAGCTCGATCGGCTGCTGCCGCAGCTGAACATCGGCTTCGCTTGGGGCGCCCTTGCCGCCGGGACCGATATCATCATTGCGGAGCGCCTGATGCAAAGCGGCGTCGAAGTCCACGCGGTCCTCCCCTGCCCGCCGGATCGCTTTGTGCTGCAATCGGTGGCCCCCGCGGGCGATGCCTGGGTCGCCCGCTTCAGGGCACTGCTCGATGCCGTCGCTTCGTTGTCTGTCGCCGACCCCGATCCGGCCACGCGCCATGATCCGCTGGCCACCGCCTTTGCCGGAGAGCTCGCGATCGGCGGAGCGCTGCGCAACGCCGCCCGCTATGCCGCGCCGGCCTGCCAGCTGATCGTTGCTGACGAACAGGGCGGCGGGGCAAACACCGCACGCCAGGCGGCAATGTGGCATGGTGCCATGGGGCCGCGCCATACCCTGCGCCTAGCCCGGGATGCCGCGGTCGAGGCGCTGTTTCCGCCCGAACAGCCCGATCCAGCCCGCGTTCTGGCGCTGCATCTGGCGATCGGCCTCGACCTCCCCGAGCGCGGGATCGGCTCGGCCGAGATTGCGGCGCAAACGGCACCGATCGGTCGGGCGCTGGCGGCGCTGCCCGCAGGTACCGTGCGTGCCAGTGCCGGATTGTGGGAGCTGGCCACGACCGACATCGGCGCCGGGCTCGATGCAATCGCGGCAGTGCTGGCGGCTTGCGGGCAGGCCGGGACCACGCCCCCTTCGATCGGCGCGCACCTTGCCATCGGGACGCTGCTGTCCGATCCTGCCAGCGGGACTGCGGTGCCCTATGGCCCGGCGCCCGATCTCGCCCGGCGGATCATGCGGCTTGCCCCGCCGGGCTTGGCGCTGGCCAGCGATCCGCTTGCCGTTACCCTGGCGGCGCGCGCCGACCGGCGGCTGCATTGCGAGGCCTGGCTACCGGATGAGCCCGATCTTGGCGGCACGGTCCACGCGCTCATCCCGCGCGATCAATAGACCAGTTCCTCCAGCCGGTGCGGGGCAACTACCTGCAGCCCGCTGCCGACCCGTTTCACCAGCCCGCGCTTTTCCCATTGCGAAATGGTGCGCGAAACCGTTTCGCGGGTCGATTGAACGGCAACCGCCAGTTCCGCAAAGACCGGCATCGGGGTGATCGTCCGGTCTGGCGCAGTGGCCGAACGGCGCAGCAGCTCTGCCGCGATCCGTCCGGTTGCGGACAGCATCGCCGCCTCTACCATCCGGCGGCGCATTGTCGTCAGCCGGCCGGAAAGCTGGCGGGTGATCGCCACCGCCACGCAGGAATAGCTTTCCATCAGCCGCATCACCACCGCCCCGCCGAAATGCGCGCCAGTGCCTTTCGATGTCGCCTCGACCTGCGCCTCGTCGTCTTGCGATCCGATCATGCCGCCATAGAGATCGCCGCTGGCCAGCGGCAACAGCACCAACATCGCCCCATCGCGGCCATAGGCCACTTCCTGCGCGGTGCCCGAGGTCAGCAGCGAAGTTTCGTCGCTTTCGGAATGCGGCCACAGGATCGCTCCGCGATCGTGCGCCGAACGGCGCGCCATGGCGGCAATGCTCACGGCAAGGCTATCGCCGCAACCAAAAGCGCTTCGAATGGCGGTCAGATCCTGCATGGCGCCGCGCCGATTATCCCCTGAAGCCTGCTTGGCCCTAGCTAGCAAGACCCGCGCATGGTGCAAGGGAGCGGTAAATTTCTTGGCCATACAGATCCGCCCGGTGAAGGCCGAACCCCCGCCAGATACGGATCATTCACTTGTTTTGAATGCACAATTTGATCGGTTTGGGCATTCGTGGCTAATCCGCTGTTAACCTTGTCGGAACACTTGGCATTGAGGTTGACGTGGCATTGAGCATCCCGACGAAATTCGGGAGGTCCACGAATGAAACTCTTCAAGTTCGCGCTGGTTGCCGCCAGTCTTGGCGCGACGATTGCCCCGGCCAACGGTTTCCAGCCGTCGGTTGCGATCGGCTCCAACCAGTTCACCATCGGTGTCGTCGGCCATGTGCCGGTGATCTGCCGCGCCAGGGTCGAAGCCAGCCTGGTCGCTCCGGTCGCCGGAACGGTCTCGCTCGGCACGCTCAAGGAATTCTGCAACAGCCCAGCCGGCTACCGCGTGGTGGCCGATTACTCGCCCGCACTGGCCAGCGCCAAGCTGGTAGTTGACGGCAAGGAAATCGCGCTGGGTGACAGCGGCTCGGTTGTCGTTTCCGAAAGCGATCAGGCTGCCATCGCCGCCCATGCGGTTGACCTGATGCTGGCCGAAGACGGTCAGACCGGTTCGCTCAGCTTCCGGATCGAGCCGCGCTAACCCGCAAAAACGGCGCGCTCCGTCCCCGGGATCAGGGGACGGAGTAGCTGCCGCAGTCGTCGGTGGTCACCGTGTTGTAGATCAACGGCGTGACCGTTACCGTCAGGATGTCGGCATAGCTGGGTGACGGATTTTTGCCATCACCGCCATCGATCAGCGTTGCCTGGATTGGCAACTGCTGGCCGATGCTCGCCAGCCCCGCTCGTATGCAGGTGTGGCTGATCGCGGTTTGACCGGCGGATGGATGGGTGGAGTTGCTGACCGTATCACCCAGGAACTTCAGGCTATAGCGCACCTCGTCGTTGGTCGTGGTGGCTCCCGGCTTTTTCAGCTTGAACGCGTTCTGCGATGACAGGGTCACCGAATAGGCGCCAGAGCTCTGCACGACCAGATGGTTGCCGGGATCAGTCCGCACCGCGCTTGGCGGAACCGCGGGAATATTTGTAATATCGCCGAAATCGAGAGCAGTGCCTGCATAGTAGGTTCGAAGCGCCGAAAGCACAGTGATCGGGAAAACCACAGCGTTGCCAAACGAGCCGGTCTGCTGGACGTTGTTATCGTCGCCGCCGCGCACCAGGCACGAAAAATAGGCATCGAATGCCAAGTTCTGCACCGCATCGACATCGAGATTGTTGGGCAGCGTCACTTCAAAATTGACGGTCGCGGTGTCGGATCCAGTGTTGTTGCCGGTGAAATCTATGTGGAAGAAGCGATCGCTTCCGGCCGGACCGGAGTTGGCCGGCAAGAGGTTGATCGGACCCGGAGTGTTGTAATTGTAAAATATGTTGAGCCCAAACCCGGAAGTGGTGCCACCGGTGCTGGACGAAATGGCCTTGATCGACGTTCCATCAGCCCGCGTGCCGACCTGCGGACTGGCCCGCAGATAGAGATTCACGTAGCGGGTATCGCCCCCGCCCGAAGTGTTGATCCGTTTCAGGGTCATCGTGATGTTGGCCGTGCCCGATGTGCCGAAAGCGGAAGGATTGAAGGGATCGTAAACCACCGGAGTTGCGGTTGCATGGCCGGTAACGCCGCAGGATTGCGCCTGGGCCCCAGTCGCCATGCCCGCCGCGGCCATGCCCATCAGCATGGCCAGGGCTCTGAGGATCTTCTTTAGGCTCAACATACGCATCATTCCTTCGCCGGCGCGATTTCACCGAGGCGGACCACGCCTTCGGCATCTGCCGGAATGGTGATAAGATAGACCGATTTCTTCGCATCGAGCATTTCAATTCGCCACTGTCCCGGAGCGAGACCCGTGGCGCCGAAACGGCCCTGGCGGTTGGTGAACAGGGTGACCGGGGCGCGGTCCGGGTGGGCCAGCTCGGTCGCCCGGCCCGAAACCAGCGACACCGGCTGACCATCGATATCGAGCATCACGCCCATCGCGGTGACGTGATAATCCAACCCTACTTCAAGAACATAGCCGCTGCGATAGCCCGGGAACAGGCGGTAGGAGCCCTGCCCGATATCGACCCCGCTCGGCGCGCCTTCGGCATCGATGGTAACCACCCGTTCGGAATAGGACGAAAGGTTGGGCATCGTTGCATCGCCCATCGTCCCGGTGTTCGCGGTATATCCGAACGGCGTCGGATCGACCACGACATTGGCCTTCTTCAGGCTGGCGTGCGGTTTGACGATCGCGAAGCTGTCATAGATCGGCCGTCCGATCGAAACCTCACCCCCGGCCAGCGCGATCGAGGTGCCCAGACGGAAGCTGGTCCGCTGGCTGGTGCTGTCCCCGAAGTCGCCGGCAAAGGTGCCGTAATGGCTGATCCCCAGCTCGGCCCGGTTGGTAAAGTAGTTGGCGTTGAAGCCCAGGCTCGATCCGAAATCGGAACGCTCGGCATCGGCCGTCACGTTATAGCTGCCAACCCCGGTGCCGTGCATCGACTGATAGGACAGCCGGGCGCGGTTATCGCGGGTGTCATAATCGGCGCGAACGCTTGTGGTTCGTCCGAACCGGACCGTCAGCGTCACGAACCCGCTGAATTCATCACCGCGGGTGTCCTCGGTATAGCGCGCCTCGGCGCTCAGCGTGGCCCGCGGCGTGATCCGCCAGCCGCTGCTCAGCGTATAGGAATGGACATCCGGATTTATCCCGCGGCCCTTCGAATAGCGCGCATTGGCGCCCATGTAGAAGTCCGGGCTGAAGGCATGGGTATAACCGCCGCCCAGCTCGTAATCATACTGGTTGTCCGCCAGGAAGAAGGTGACCGGCGCAAACCTGCGGCTGCGGTGTTCGAAGAACAGGTTGAAGGTATCGGCCTGCCCGTCGCGGTGCTGGATCAGCCGCTGGAAGGTCGCCTGAACGGCAAAACCATCGCCGTAACCCTTGGTGCTGCTGTAGGCGAGATGGGTGCCGAACGAGCCGATCGGCGTGCCGAACATTGCCTCCACACCGGCCATCTGGATCTGATCGTCGGCCTGCACGTTCGCGCCCAGGGTCAGGCCATCGCTGATCCCGCGGCGGTAGAAGCCGCTGACCACCCATTGGTCCTGATAGATCGGCCCATCCGCGCCCAGCGGCGCCTTCACCCCGAAATAGAGCCCGAATTCATCGATCCCCTTGGCCAGCTGGGTCTGGTCCAGAAAGACATTGAACCGCAAGACTTCGGTCCGGCCGGTATCATCCAGCACGTTCAGCCGGATGTCGTTGCCGCCCTGGGCAAAGGGAAAATCGCGCAGATTGTAGTTGCCAGGGGCCAATTGCAGGCGGCGGACCTGCTGCCCGTTGACGATCACCTCAACAGTCGAAGGCCGGTCGAGCCGGAAGGTCCGATCGCCGCGCGGACGGATGATCTGCTGCGGATTGAGCACCGAATGCGACCGCAGCACCGAAATCCCGGCCATATCGGGCGCGGCCTGGAACCCACGCGCCTGCGATTCAAGATCGCCGAAGGTGAAACGCAGCAGGTTCTTGGTGTCATCGAAGACGACCCGCGAACCAAGCCGCTGGAAATCGGCCCCGCTTGAACCGGGGATATAGATCGCATCAGTCTCGATCACCGGCAGCCGAAGCCGCACGGCAGCGTTGAGCAGGAACACCGGCTCCTGAAAGCCCGTGGCGGCGCCGTCTTCGTAGAGATCAACCGAGCCGCGAATGTTGAGATAGGCGCTGTATGGCGCCGCAGCGACATAGCTACCGACCGAGGCGCGATCGAGCGCTGAAACCGAAACCCGGCGCGCCGCCCGCTTTTCCACCGGGATGGTGAAAACCAGCTCAAGGCTGCGCGGGTTATAGGCCACCTCGATCCCGGTTCCGGCGAAATCGCCGGGACCGATCGTGGTCTTGCCGGTAAAGCTGCCGCGCAGCGCGGTCATCACGTCCGGCGACAGCAGCGGTTCGAGCAATTGCAACGTCCGCTCGGCCGGGAACGACAGGCTGTCATCCGCACCGATCGTCAGCGGCATATCGCCGAGATAGGCCGCGCCGTCCTTGGCCGGGACCGTCAGGATGATCGCCCGGCCGGTCGGATTGAGGCGCTGGGCCCGGGCTGCGGGCGCAGCTGGGCTGGTGGCCTGATCGGCGGCGCTGTCCGCCGCGCCGGTATCGGCATAGGCGGGTGCAGCCAGCACCGTCAGGCTGGCGCCGAGCAGATACCTGATACGATTGCCCCCGTAGGTCATGGTTCAGTTATCGAGCGAAAAGCTCGCCTCCACGGTTCCTTCGGCAGTGGGCAGTTCCACCGGCATCGTCACTTTGCGGGTCTGTCCGCCGCCGATCAGACCAAAGCCCATGGTCTGCTGGATTTCGGCACCGGAAAAGGTCTTGGCATATACCTGCTTGCCGGCGGCATCCTTGGCCACGATCCGCAGGCTGCCATTGGCGAGGTAGCCGTGCGCGGGCGATTCATTGGTAACGGTCAGCACCGGCACGGGCTTGCCCGCGGCATTGGTGCCGATCGCGGCGGTCTGCACCGAAATCTTCGGCTTCACACCCGCAGGCGCGATCGAGACCAGCACCTGGAAGTTATAGAGAATCTGGATCGCCGACTGGCCTTCGGGCAGCTTGACCGGCAGCTGTGCCACGGTGACGTAATAGTGCTTTGAACGGGCCAGCGCCGGATCGCCGACATACTGGATGCGGAAGGTCTGGGTCTGGCCCGGTTCGATGATCGCCTGCGGCGGGAAGACCAGCAGATCGCCCGGATCCTTGCCAGTCTGCTTGACCCCATCGGGGGTCAGTTCCAGTTCCTGCACGGTCAGTTCGACCGGCAGCGGCGTGGCGAAGGTGTTTTCCACCGTCACCACCTGGGTCATCTCGCGCCCAGCGGTCTGCAGGTCGATCACCACCGGCTGCACGGTCATCGCGCTGGCCGCCTGGGCCGGCAGCAGGGCCGCACAAAACATGGTTAACGCGTGCTTCAGGCGTGATTTCACAGACATTCTCCTGCGGCCGTTCATGGCCTTTTTGTTCAACTTGCCGGCTGGACTTCGACGACGATGGAATCGCTGTATTGCCCTGCAATCAGCGGGCCACCACCCGCCGGGGTGGCGATCCGGATCACCATCTCACCCTTGCCGGGCTGATTTGCATCGATGCTGGTATCGCGGCTCGTGGTCTGCAGCTGGGCCGACTGTCCGGCCCAGTCGATCCCGACCTGATAGGCCAGGAATTCCTGAAAACCGCCGCTGCGCCCTGCCGCGCTGCCGCCCGCGCGCAGCAGCCCGCCATTGGCGCTGCTGATCCGCACCCGGTGCGAGGCGTTGCAGACAACCGGCAGATTAAGCTCGATCGAGCTGGCGCGCGAGGTTGCATCATCCCCATCGACCAGTTCGGTGATGCTGACCTGCCCGCTCGCGCTGCCGGTAGAGGCATAGGATGCGTTCGACTGGTTGGTTACGCTCGGCGTGGAAATCACGCAGGCAACCGGCGCCACTGCGGCAAGTTCAAGCCGCTGCGAGGCGGTGGTCAGGTCCTGCGCCTGAGCCAGGCCCGGAACCGCCAGGCCCAGACCTGCCAAAGTGGCCGCGAAAAGGAAGGGCAGCTTGCGCATCAGCGGGGCTCCAGGAAAATCCGGACGGTATCGACGTAAGTGCCGGCCACCACCGGAGCGTCATTTTCGACGTTAGAGGCGCCTTCGGGGATCTCGATCCGCAGGTTGAGTTCGCCTGCCGCCGGGGCATCGACGTTGATCACCCGCTGTGCGATCCGGCGGCTCTTGGCGTCGGCATCGAATGTCGCGTTGGCAACACCCCAGCTGACCTGCGCCGAATAGGGCACGGCGAAAGCAAACCCGGCGGGGGCCTGGGTGATCCGGCCATCGACCGGCCACAACCCGTTGTTGCTGCTTTCAATCCGCACCGCATGGGGAAAATTGCAGACCGCATCAAAGCTGATCGTGGCGCTGGCCGCCTTGACGCTGAGCGTCGCGGGATCGACGAACTGGATGATCCGCAGCGTATCGCCATCCAGCCTGGCGATATTGTTGACGCTGCCCGGCTGGACCCGGCCCTGCTGCATCGCGCAGACCTGCGGCACGCTGCCGGTGACGGCAAGATCCTGGGTGGCGGTCAGGCTTTGCGCCGCTGCCGGGGCGGCGATCAGAGCCAGCGGAAGGATAAGGGTGCTGCGCATATCAGTTCACCGCTGCCAGTGTGACGGTAACCACCCCGCGGTAGGCATCGTCGCCAACCAGCCGCAGGGTCGATCCGCCACTGGTCGAGAAGTTGGAAATCGCCACGGTGATATCGCCGGTGAAGGCGGTGTTGCGGGTCTGGGTCGCGGCATTGTTGGTCGCCGCCCCGGTATCGTAGCTGGCCGGCGTGGTCGTCCAGCCAGAAGCCGTCGCCAGGTAATGAACCGTGCGCGAAAAGCCCGAAGGCGGGGTCGAAACATAGTTCTGCGCTTCAAGCGGAGTGGCGCTGACTGTGATCGAACTGCGCGACGTGCAGTAGGAGCCGAGCAGCACCTTGTCCGGCGCAGCCAGGTCGGTCCTGAGCTGGCCGGTGGTCAGATCGACCAGCACGCCCAGATCGAACGTGCCATCACCGCTCAGCGTTCCGCCAAAGCACATCGCCGGAACCGTGCCGACGATCCCCACGGTCTTGCTGTCGGTATCCCCAGCAACAGTCTGGGCCTGGGCCAGGCTCGGCAAGGCCAGAGCCAGGGCGGCGGTCAGGAAGGCTGCGTTGCGGCGCATCGTCAGTATTCCTCGCTCGGGATTGCGGCCGGACCCAGGGTCACGACCACCGTCCCGCTGTAATTCCCCGCCACCAGGATCAGATCGCCGGGTGCGGTGAAGGCCGAAAGGGTCAGGGTGATGTCGGCCACCTTGGGCAGCGGCTGGGTTGCCCCGGTGCCATTCGCCGTCGGCGAGCTGCCATCGCGCAGCGCCGCCGTGGTGGCGCTACTGGCTCCGCTGGCCCAGTTGCTGGCCGAGGCGGTATAGTTGACCGCCCGGCTGAACCCGGCCTGCGGCGACGAGGTATCGTCCGAAGTCAGGGCCGTGGCGGTGACGGTGACGACCGACCCGGCGAAGTTGCAATAACTGCCGGGCAGGGTCACGGTCTGGGTCGGGATCACCGCAATCCGGCCGGCCCGGATCCCGGAACTGGCCGAAAGCTGCCCCAGATCGACCAGTGCCGGGTTGGGATCGCCGAGGATGCAGACCGGACGCACCGACCCTTCCACCGCAACCGTACCGGTTTCGGTGGTCTGCGCCATCGCCGCAGCCGGGAAGGCCGCTATCGCGATCAGTGCAAGGCCAGGTTTCCAGTTCATTCTCGACATCCCTGTCCGTTCAATCAATTCGGAGCGACCGTCGGGGTCAGCGTGACCACGACATTGCCGCTATAGGCACCCGCGACCATCAGCCCGTTGGTGGGCGATGAGGCGGACGAAAGCGTGACCACGATGTCACCGCTGAACAGCCCCACGGAAGAGGCCGAACCGGCTCCGGCGGTCAGGCTGGTATCGTTGGCGCTGATCGCCCCGGTCACCGCCGTGGCGGTATAATCGACCCGGTTGTCGAACCCGGTCGGCGCCGCGGTGGTGGTGGTCAGTTCAGTGGTCGTCACGGTCATCGTCGCGGCGGTGTTGTTGCACCATCCGTTCAGCGTCTCGTTACGGCCATTGACCTTGCTCACGTCGAGCTTGCCGGTGCTGGTCAGCGAAAGCTCACCCAGCGAGATGGTCTTGCTCGGGATCGTGAACATGCAGCGCCCCAGCACCGACCCGTCGATCGTGACGGTCCCGGTTGCTTCCCCGGTGGTCTGGGCCAGCGCGGGGCTGGCAGCCAGAAGCACCGGAGCGGCAAGGATCAGGAACTTTTTCATCCCGGATTCTCCTGGATCGAAGCCGTTACGGGGTGATCGTGACGACGATCTGGCCCGAGTACGAACCCGCAACAAGCTGCGAATCGGTGCCCAGGGTGCGCCAGTTGCTGGTTGCGATGATCACGTTCGGACCGGCAGCGGCCAGACGATCACCCAGGGCGGTCGGGCCCGAAGCGGCAGCGTTGCTGTCATTCGGATAGACCGTCGAGGACGAAACCTTGTTGACGGTCACGTCGGCCTGGTAGTGGATCGTGTTGGTGTAGCCCGAACCCGAGACGGTCGGCACCGCGGTGTTCACCAGCGGATCGGCATTGACCGTGATGGTGGGGTTGGCGGTGGTGCAGACCACGTGCGCGTTCTGGGCGCCGGCCGCCACGGTGTTGAAATCGTTCGACAGGCTGGCGCTGGTGCGCAGCGTTCCGTCCGACTGCGACAGTTCGCCGAGGTTCACCGTGGTGCCCCAGGTGCCCGAGGTGCCGCTACCGGTCAGAACGGAGCACTTGTTGCCGACGGTGCCGTTGATGATGACGGTGCCGGTGGCGTTCTGGGCCAGGGCCGGACCGGCGATCAGCATCGCGGGAACGGCGAGGATCATGAGCTTGCGCATCTGTATTACTCCTTGCGAATTGTGTGCGATCAGACCGGCGAAACGGTGATCAGGATGGTGCTGCTGTAGTTGCCCGACTTGAGCACATCACCGCTGTTGGTGGTGGTGCCGTTCGAAACCGTGACGGTCAGGTTGTTCGTTGCGTTCTGCAGGCGGCCGCCCAGCGCGGTGGTGGTCGCCGCGGGAAGTACGTCGGCCGTGGTATAAACAGCGCTGGCGGTGCCGCCGCTGGCCTTGTTGGCGGTCAGGGTCGAGGTGTAGTGAACCCGACCGGTGTAACCGCCGCCGGTGGTGCTGTCGGTGCTGTTGTTGAGTGCATCCGAAGACACCGTGATGTTCACGTTGGCGCTGGTGCAGATCACCGAGAACGAGCGCGAAAGCCCGCCGACGTTGGCCGAAAAGGTGCTGTTGATCAGGCCTGCCGAAGTGGCCAGATCACCCAGGTCAATGGCGCCGGCAATCGGCGTCTGGGCGGTGCACTTGCCGCCGACCCAACCGGTCACGGCGACCGAACCAGAAGCGCTCTGCGCCATCGCTGGGGTAGCTGCCATGGCAGCTGCGGCCATCGCGATATAGGCAATCTTCTTCATCGTTTCGTCCTCACATCGTGCCGGTAATCCGGCGGTTGGTGTCAATTCCCGTCCCCTTACGAGGCGGGTGAAATCGTCACGACCAGCGTATCGTTGTAGGTTCCCTCAACCAGCACATCGGTGCCCGAATAGGCCGGTGCGGAAACGGTCATCTTCGATCCCGAAAGACCGAAGGAGCGCGGCACCAGCAGACCGTTGGCGGTGCTGGCGGCGCCTTCAAAATCACAGGGCGTGCTCCCCGCGGCCTGGTCGATCTCGGCGACCGGACAACTTGCGGTGACCGTGCCCGTCGCAAAGCCGGTGTCCCACGGAAGGGTCAGCGCGACGTCATAGGGCGCCTTGGTGGCATAACCGGTTGCGCCAGCAGCTGCTGTCTTGAGCGCGCCGTTCTGCGAAGAAACCGCAATCCGCCAGGGTGCGGTGCATTCGACGGTGAAGGGCACATCCTGGGTCCAGGCGGAAACGTCGATCTGCCCGGCATTGACCGTGCCAGACGGCGCTGCGCCGGTGGCAAAGCCGCAGGTCCCGCCGATCGATGCCTTGACGTCGATCGTCATCACGGCCTGCTGCGGACCGGGGAAACTGTATCCGGTCAGCGCCGGATCATAGTAATAGGCGGTAATCGGCGCAGTTGACGCGGCGGCGGGCTGGGCCAGGGCAAAAGCCGCAAGCGCAGCGGTGGCACAACGCGCCATCCAGCCAGCAATGTCACGACTTTCAACCATCAAACCACTCCACACGGCAAACCGACCCGGGAATCCCGGCTCAAGCGCTTCCGAATTTCGATGCGGCCCAATGTTTGGAGGCTTCTGCGGAATCAGTGTCCCGACAGGCCTTTTGTTGCGCCGTCAGGTTAACGCAAGGATGGGGGGGGGGATGCCAAGAAGAATCTTTTTCGCGGTATCCGTTAACCATCATTGACAGCCGATGCCGCGATGTTTCCCTCGCTACCCGACTGTTTTTCAGTCATTTATCGGCAGCATCACCACGGCGCTCAATCTTCATCAAGCTTGAGGTAACTGGTTAATGCAAAAGACTAATGCCCACGCCGTTGCGAATCTGCAACGCCGACTCGGGGACGACTCGATTGGCAATCGCAATCGATTCCCTTCTCCTTGAGATGTGCCCCCGCACTTGCCGATTCGAACCTGTTGTGAAACACGCTGACAATGCGCAGCTGTGACCTGGCAATTCACGGACACGGGATGGCTCCGGGCCTGTTGGCGCTGTACCTGCTTGACCAAAAGCCCGAGCTGAATCTGCTATTGCTGCTTGGGGATGGCGCGGCTTGCGGCGAGGCACTGGAACCCGTTGTCGAAACCGCGCTGTCTGACAGCCTGCGTGCACTGATCGCCCCCTTCGTGGTCGCGAGTTGGCCAGGCTATGTCGTCTCGCGTGATGGCGAGACAGTCCAGCATGACAGCCCCGTGTTGCTGCTTGATCCGGTCCAGCTCTGGCTCGAATTGCAGGATCGCGTGCCCGGCGATGCCATCAGGACTGCTTGCAGCGGGATCGTTCGGCAGGGCAACCGGCTAAGCTGGTCTGGCGGCGCAGCCGAAGCGGCAGATTTCCTGAACCTGGCGGGACTGACCAAAACCGACGAGCAGTGCGAGATACTTGGCATCGAGCAGGTGCGCAAATTGACCCTGCCGGTCCTGGCCGATCTCGACAGCGAAAGGCCCGAAGGCGAAGGGATGCAGTTGCTTCCGCTTGGTGATGAGCGGGTTTTCATGCGCAGACGGCGCTGCACGGGCGACCCGGAGGATGAGCTGATCAACGGCTTTGCCGCGTTGCTTTACCAGCTGACCGGCGGATAATCCGCAGCGGCCTGCCCCCGGTCAGTCCTTTTTCAGTGCATCGCGCGCCGCATCGACCAGCCAGGCCGGTGCACTGATCCCCGGTTTGTCCGGCAGGATGTAGATTTCCAGCGGATGCCCCTCTTCCAGCCCCTGCCATTTCGCCAGCGCGATCGTCGCGGCCCGGCGATAGTCGCGGCCATCAGGTCCAGTGTACTGGAAAGCGATCCGCCGTCCGCGCGATCCCGGCCCGCCCGCTCCGGTGCGAAACTTGCGGACAACCGTGGCGTTTGCCCTGGCCCCCTCATGCGCAAGGCGGGCGAACTGGAGGCCGCGCCAGACAAGGTTGCCGACGAACGCCAGCGCCATCAGCAAGGCCAGGATAAGAAGCGTACTCATCCCGGCACTCTATTGCAAAGCGCGGCGCAGGCAATCAGGCGTTGACATCGGCATAGTGGCTTGGCGGCTGGATCACTTCCATCCGTTCGGCCAGCAGCGGGCGGAAGCTGGGGCGGCTCTTGAACACCGAATACCAGCCCGCCGCCTGATCGTGCCCGGTCCAGTCAAGCCCGCCAAGGTAATCCGCGACAGAGATCTGCGCGGCGGCGGCAAGATCGGCCAGGCTCATCGTCGCACCGGCCAGCCAGGGTCGATGGTCGATCAGATGGTCGATGTAATAGAGGTGTTCGTGCGCCAGCTTCATCGCCTCACGCAGGACGCGGCTATCGGGCGAAACGCGATAGACCAGCCGTTTCTTCATCCGCTCGTGCAGCAAGGGGCCGGTAACGTCGCCAAAGAAATTCTCGTCAAACAGCGCGACCAGACGGCGGATTTCGGCGCGATTGGCGGCAGTGCCGTTGATCATCGGCGCCTTTTCGACCGTTTCTTCAAAATATTCGCAGATCGCCCGGCTATCGACCAGGGTCAGCCCCTTGGCCGGATCGTGCAGTACCGGGGTGCGTCCGGCGGGATTGAGCGCGAGGAATTCGTCGCGCCCTTCCCACGGATTTTCGCGCCACAGGTCATAGCCGACGCCCTTCTCGCTCAGCAGCAGGCGAACCTTGCGGCTGAAGGGGCACAGAGGGAATTGGAAGAGTTGCCACATGGCACCTCCCCATGCCGGAGCGCGATTCGCGCTTCAACCCGTGCGCGGCAGGCCGAAGCGAGAATAGAGGTGGAAAACTTTTCAATGCCCCTTGAACAGCAGGCCTTCGCGCAGGCCCGCGTTCGAGACCACCAGCTCCCGCGCTCCGGTCGCAGAAGCCAAGGCCCTGAGCAGCGCCGAAGCGTGGCCGAGCTGCGCCGCACGGGCCGAGCTGACACCCGGGATTGCGGCCAGCCGCCGCGGGCCAAGTTCGCGGAACATCGCCTTGAGCTGGCGGCTCTGGTTGGCCGAAAAGGCCTCACCCCGCGAACCGCCAAACAGGTGGACCCGCGCCTTGTCGAGCGCCCGCCAGGCGCCGCCTACCAGCAACAATTGCTCCCCTGACTTGAGCCGGGCCCAGCCCTGCCCCGCCAGCAGGCTATCCAGCGCTCCGCGCAACTGCCCCTGCCCCCGCGCCCGAATTGCGGCAACCGGCATGATCCCGAGGCGAAATGAAGCGCATTGGTGGACGTGGTCATCACCGATGCGCGCCAGTTCAAGGCTGCCGCCGCCCAGATCGGCGACCAACCCGGTCGCGCCCGGGTGTGAAGCGATCACCCCCCAGGCCGAAGCGCGCGCCTCATCCTCGCCCGAGAGCAAGCGCACCGGCAGGCCGAGCGCGCGGACCTTGTCCAGAAACTGCGGTCCATTGGCGGCATCGCGCACCGCTGCCGTCGCCACGACTTGCAGCGTTTTGGGTTCGATCAGGCGGATCAGCGCCGCAAACCGTTCCAACGCATCCAGCGCCAGCGACACGCTGCGCCGATCGAGCTTGCCGCGCGCCACCACGCCCCGGCCGAGCCCGGCCATCAGCTTGTCGTCATACAGGATGTCCGGCGCACGCCGATCCCCGCCGAACACGACCAGCCGGATCGAATTGGATCCGATATCGACGATTGCGTGGCGGGCGGGTTTGGACATCGCGGAAATGGTAAGCCCTGCGCCGGGCTGCGGCCAGAGCCCTGGCGCGCTTATCCCGGGTTCGTTTGCGGATTAGAGCGGTTTCCACCCATTCTATTGCGCTTTTGGCGCGGCTTCGGGTGCGACGGCAGCGAACAGCGGCAGGCAGCGGTTGAACTGATCATCCAGGGCCTTTGCCGGATCGGGCGAAGCGGCGATCTGTTCCTGCACTTCGTTGACCCGGGCCATGAAATAGGGCCGCATATCCTCAACCGGCATCTTGCGCTCATTAATCAGCCGCAGGCCGGTTTCGACAAAGAAGGCCCGGCCTGGCTCATCCATCGCCGGATAGTGGGCAACGGCAGACTTCCCGGCATCCTGTTCCCGGGCGATCAAGGCGAAGATCACCGAGCAATGAACCTGCTCGTCAAGGTCGGGTTGGACCGGATCGGCAGCAGCGCCAAGCGGCAAGGTCGTCAGCACCAGCGCGATCAGGAAAGTCAAAGGCTTTTGCATTGCGCGGTGGTAAACCTGCCGCCCTGTCCCGGCAACCGGTCTTTCGATTGACCACCGACGCCGAAGCGATACACGTAGCGAATCGCAACCGAAAAAGAGAGAGAGGCACAGCGATGTATTCCCACATGATGGTCGGCAGCAACGACATCGAGCGCTCCAAAAAGTTCTATGATGCGACCTTCGCCGCGATCGGCGGAAATCCGGGTATCCAGGATGATAAAGGCCGCCTGATCTATATGTACAACGGCGGGCTGTTTCTGGTGACCAAGCCGATTGACGGCGAGCCAGCCACTCCCGGTAACGGCATGACGATCGGCATCGCCATGGAAACATCCGATCAGGCCGATGCCTGGCACGCAGCAGGCGTTGCCGCAGGCGGCAAGGCGATCGAAGACCCGCCGGGCGTGCGCGACAGCGCAACAATGACGCTTTACCTCGCCTATCTGCGCGATCCGGACGGCAACAAGCTCTGCGCGCTCAAGCGGTTGTGATGATGCCCATCGCCATCGGTGCTGATGGCTCCCGCCGCGCGGAAAGCCGCGTCTGGGTGCCCGAAGTGCCGGTGGCGCTGGAATTCAACGGCTTGTCCTATGCGGTGATGATGGCCACGCCGCAGGACCTTGAAGACTTCGCCACCGGCTTCGCGCTGAACGAAGGACTGGCGGCGAACCCCGCCGAAATAACCGACATCGCGGTGGCCGAAGTGGCGCAGGGATGGATCGTCCGCGCCCGTCTCTCCGGCCTGGGAATCGACAAGCTGACCGATCGGGTCCGCAGCCGGGTGGCAGAATCGAGCTGCGGGCTGTGCGGAATCGAGAATCTGGCAGAAGTCGCCCGCGCCCTGCCTCCGGTCGCCAGCCACGCAGCGGTGGCGCCTACCGCGATTTTCGCCGCGCTGGGCCAATTGCGCGCGTCCCAGCCGCTGGGCCGCGAAACCGGTGCAACCCACGCTGCCGCCTGGGTCTCGGCGGAAGGCGCCATCGGCCTGATCCGTGAAGACGTTGGCCGCCACAACGCGCTGGACAAACTGACCGGTGCCATGGCCCGCAGCGGCCACCCGCTCTCGCCCGGCTTCGTGCTCTCCACCGCGCGGTGCAGTTACGAGATCGTCGAAAAGGCGGTTCGCGCGGGGGCGACCACGCTGGTCACCGTATCGCTCCCGACCACCATGGCGGTGGAGCGTGCGTGTGCTGCTGGTCTAAGCCTGTGGTGCCTGGCGCGTGACGATGCAGTAACGCTGGTTCACGATGGTTCAGCGTGACAGCATGAACACCGCGTGTTCGGCCCGCCAATTGGCAACCGCCGCGCCGATCTGGTGATCGCCGGACAGAAACCACTCACCCTCAAGCCGGATTCCCTTCAGGCGAACAAGCTCCCGAAAGTCGGCGATGGTCAGGTTATGGATGTTGGCCGTGGCGTACCATGGAACCGGCAGGGACCGCGTCATCGGCATCCGGCCATGCCAGAGCAGACTGCCCCGAACTTTCCAGAATCCGAAATTCGGAAACGATACAAAGGCCTTGCGCCCGACTCTTAGCAGCTCGTCGAGCACCAGATCGGGCCGCTTGGTGGTTTGCAGTGTCTGGCTGAGGATCGCGTAATCGAACGCGGCATCGGGATAGTCGGCCAGATCGGTATCGGCATCGCCCTGCATCACCGACAGCCCCTTGGCGACGCATTCCGCCACGCCGAGCGGATCAAGCTCCATCCCGCGCGCATCGACCTGCCGGGCATCGCGCAGCGCCGCCATCAGCACCCCATCGCCGCAGCCGATATCAAGCACCCGCGTCCCCGCGGCAACATTGGCGGCGATGATCGCCAGATCCGGGCGAAGCGCGCTCATTGGTTGAGGAACCCCGCAATGACCCGGTCCTGCGCCGGAACGTCGAGCAGGAAGCTGTCATGCCCGAACGGCGCGGACAGTTCGACGAAGGAAACCGGCGCGCCCGCGGCGTTGAGCGCGTGGGCGATCACCCGGCTTTCAGCGGTGGGATAGAGCCAGTCGGTATCGAAGCTGATCAGGCAGAACCGTGCGGCACTGCCTGCGAAAGCCTCTGCCAGCTTGCCGCCGTGTTCCTCGGCCAGATCGAAATAGTCCATCGCCCGAGTAATATAGAGGTAGGAGTTGGCATCGAATCGATCAGTAAAGCTCAGCCCCTGGTGGCGCAGATAGCTTTCGACCTGGAAATCGGCGTCGAAGCCAAAGGTCTTGGCATCGCGGTTTTGCAGACGGCGGCCGAATTTCTCGGTCAGTCCCGCTTCGGACAGATAGGTGATGTGCGCCGCCATCCGGGCGACCGCAAGGCCGTTCTCTGGCCCCTTGCCAGCGCCATGGTAATCGCCGCCTTTCCACTTCGGATCGGCCATGATCGCCTGACGGCCAACCTCGTGAAAGGCGATATTCTGGGCCGAATGCCGTGCGGTGGAAGCGATCACCAGCACGGCGCGGGTCCGCTCGGGCCAGTTCGCAGCGAACGACAGCGCCTGCATCCCGCCCATCGACCCGCCGATCACCGCATGAACCTGGTCGATCCCGAACACGTCGAGCAGCGCCACTTGGGCGCGGACCATGTCGCGGATCGTGATCACCGGAAAGCGCATCGCCCACGGTTTGCCATCTTCATGCAGGCTGGCCGGGCCTGTCGAGCCCATGCAGCCACCCAGCACATTGGCGCAAATCACAAAGAAACGATCGGTGTCGATCACCTTGCCGGGGCCGACCGACTTGCTCCACCAGCCGGGTTTGCCGGTGCGCGGATGGGTGCTGACCACGTGCTGATCCATGGTCAGGGCATGAAACAGCAGGATCGCGTTGGACTTTTCGGGGTTGAGCGTACCGATCGTTTCAAAGGCGACCTCAACCCGGGGCAGGCTCTGCCCGCCATCAAGCGGCAGCGGCGCGGGAAGCACCAGCGTATCGTTGACCAGGTTGAGCTCTGCCGCCGTCATCTGCGCCGCTTGGGCGACGAGAAGCATACTGTCAATTCCCGGCAAGCCTGCTAAGGGCCAGCGCGCTATGTCAGGCACGCCTCAACCCAAGCCATGGATCGCCGCGATCCACGCCTATGTCCCCGGCAAGAGCGCCGGTGCGGACGGCAAGCCGCTGGTCAAGCTCTCCGCCAACGAGAACCCACTGGGGTGCAGCCCGGCGGCGCTGGCCGCCCGCGCAGAGGCCGCACCCGCCGAGCGCTATCCTGATCCTGACAGCAAGGCGCTGCGCGCGGCGATCGGCAATGTCCATGGCATCCCGGCCGACCGGATCGTGATGGGTACCGGATCGGACGAGCTGCTGCACCTTGCTGCACAGGGCTATGCCGCACTCGGGGACGAGGTGATCTACGTCCGCTATGGCTTTTCAGTCTATGACATTGCTGCCCGCCGCTGCGGCGCGACGCCGGTGGTGGCGCCCGACGCCGACTATGGCACTGATGTCGATGCGCTGCTGGCACTTGTGAACGAACGGACACGGGTGGTTTTTCTCGCCAACCCGAACAATCCCACCGGGAGCTACCTGCCACGCGGAGACATCGCCCGGCTCCACGCCGCCCTGCCTGGCAATGTCCTGCTGGTGATCGATCAGGCCTATGGCGAATATGTTTCGGCCGACGATCAGGACGGCGCGCTCGCTCTGGCGGCGGCGCACGGCAACGTGCTGGTGACGCGGACCTTTTCTAAGATCTATGGCCTGGCCGGAGAGCGCATCGGCTGGGCTACCGGGGCTGCGGCGCTGATCGACACGCTCAACCGTATTCGCGGGCCTTTCAATGTCTCGAACAGTGGGCAGGCGATGGCTCTGGCGGCGGTGAAGGACCAAGATTTTGTTTCCCGTGCGCGGGACCCAACCGGATCGAACGCACCCGCTTTGCCGCCGCCATGCAGGCGCTGGGCAACCACGGCCTGCGTCCCCTGCCGAGCGAGGCGAACTTCGTGCTGGTACTGTTCGAAGGGCGGCTCACCGCCGAAGCGGCCTACGAAGGCCTGGCTCAGCGAGGCTATATCGTGCGCTGGCTGCCGAACCAGGGGCTGGGCCATGGCCTCAGGATCACGATCGGCACCGCCGAGCAGATGGACGCGATTTCCGCCGCGATCGCCGAAATGGCGGAGGGCGCACAATGAGCTTCGAACGTGTTGCGATCATCGGTCTGGGGCTGCTGGGCGGTTCGATCGGGTTGGCCGTGCGCGAGTGCCTGCCCGGCGTAGCCACCACTGGGTACGACGCCGATCCCGCCACCCGTGCCCGCGCCGCTGAGCGCGGACTGGTCGGCCAGGTCTGTGACGACCCCGCCGATGCGGTGCGCAATGCCGATCTGGTGATCCTGTGCGTCCCGGTTGGCGCGATGGGTGCAGCGGCCCGCGCCATGGCTCCGCACCTGCCGCAAGGGGTTCTGGTCAGCGACGTCGGCTCGTCCAAACAGACCGTCGCCGCCGCCCTGGCCGAAGCGCTGCCCGGCGTCGCGGTGATCCCGGCCCATCCCGTGGCCGGGACCGAGCGGTC
>Ga0116180_1000899_pt1 | contig 26198 bp, 22 predicted proteins | sample AD_UKC073_MetaG_FD_89804 | JGI IMG/M metagenome (GOLD analysis project Ga0116180, IMG submission 89804) | Active sludge microbial communities of municipal wastewater-treating anaerobic digesters from USA - AD_UKC073_MetaG | ecosystem: Engineered > Bioreactor > Anaerobic > Digestate | place: USA... | reverse complement strand
GCCGATGTAGGCCTCGATCACGCGCGGATCGGACTGCACCTCAGCCGCGGTTCCCTCGATCAGCGCCTTGCCCCGGACGAGGCAGAGCACCCGGTCGCACAGGTTGAAGATGAACCGCATATCGTGCTCGATCACGACGATCGCCAGGCCCGAGTCGCGGATCCGGAAGATCAGTTCCTCGGTCTCCTTGGTCTCCTGCGGATTCATGCCGGCGGTCGGCTCATCGAGCAGCAGCAGCTGCGGGTCGGTCGCGAGCGCGCGGGCAATCTCGAGGCGGCGCTGGTCGCCGTACGGGAGGTTGCGCGCGAGGTTGTTCGCCACGTCACCCAGGCCCACGTAGGCGAGCAGCTCAGCAGCCCGCTCACGGGTCGCCTTCTCCTCGCGGTGGAACTTCGGGCCGCGCAGGATCGCGGTGAATGCTCCAGCCGACGTACGGCAGTAGCGACCCACCATGACGTTCTCGAGGGCTGTCATGTTCGGGAACAACCGGATGTTCTGGAACGTACGGGCCATGCCCGCCTTCACCACATGGCGAGGCTTCGGCGGCAGGACCTTGCCCAGGAACCGGACCTCGCCGGACGTGGGCTGGTAGAGCCCTGTCAGGCAGTTGAAGAAGGTCGTCTTGCCAGCGCCGTTGGGCCCGATCAGACCCATGATCTCGCCTCGGTGCACGGTCAGATCCACCGAGTCCACGGCCACCAGACCGCCAAACCGCATCGTCACCTGCGTTGCCTCGAGCAGGACCTCCGTGGCCTCCGCCGAGGACGACTCAGTCGTCATCACGCTCGTCGTCATGCCGACTTCCCTTCCGCGAACTCGTACGGCAGTTCGCTGTCGACCTCTTCGGCCAGTTCCTCATCGTCCTCATGGAACTCGAGCTGGCGACGCTGCGACGCGATCAGACCCTCGGGGCGGAACCGCATCATCAGCACCATCAGGGCACCGAAGAAGAGCATCCGGTACTCCGCCACGAAGCGCAGCTTCTCGGGCATCAGCTTGAGCAGGGTGGCGCCAACGATGACGCCGAGCACCGTACCCATGCCGCCCAGCACCACCGCGGCCAGCAGGAACGCTGACTCGAGGAAGATGTACTGCGCTGGCGTGACGGAGACGTCGACGTGGGCCTTCACAGCGCCCGCCAGGCCAGCCAGGAACGCGCCGCCGGCGAACGCCAGAAGCTTCAGCCCGAAGACGTTGACGCCCATCGCCTCGGCTGCCTTCTCGTCCTCCCGGATAGCCACCCAACCGCGGCCGATGCGTGACTGGTTGAGGCGGGTGAACACCAGGATGATGAACGCCATCAGCAGCAGGAGCAGGAAGAAGTAGTTCGAGAACCGACCCAAGGGGACCCCAAGAATCACGTGGGGTTGCCCGAAGTCGAACCCGAAGAGGTTCAGGTCAGGGATGGCTGGGATGCCGTTCGCTCCCCGTACGACGTCTGGACCTGACGTGCCGTCGAGGTTGCTCATGGAGATCTGGAAGATCTCACCGAACGCCAGCGTCACGATCGCCAGGTAGTCGCCGGAGACCCGCAGGGTGGGCGATCCGATGATCAGTCCGAGGATTGCGGCGATCAGTCCGGCGATCAGCATCGTCACGATGAACGGCGGCTTCCACCCGATGAACGTGGCGAAGGCTGACTCGCTCAGCACCGCGCCCGTGAAGGCGCCCGCGCCGAGGAAGGCGATGTAGCCGAGGTCGAGCAGGCCAGCCAGGCCAACCACGATGTTGAGGCCGATCGCCGTCGCGGCGAAGGTGAGCACCTCGGTGGCGATCGACATGTTCTGGTCGGAGCCGTTCTGGGTGAACGGGAACACGTACGCCGTCACGAAGGCCGCGAACACCAGGACGTTGCGGTGACGCTGGGACGCGATCCGCAGCCACTCGCCGACACCGGACCGGATCGTGGTGACGATCATCACCGCGAAGTGGGTGATCAGCACGACGAAGACGCCGCCGTCCTGCTGGTTGAGCGCGTAGGCGACCGCCAGCAGAGCACCGGCCAGCAGGGCCGTGATCGTGAGGATCTCGAGGATCGGTACGGGCGGCACCTTGTACAGCGAGTGCTTCGTGTTGAACGGCAGGAACCAGCTGCCGACCACCGCGATCGCGGCGGCGGCGAGGGCGATCCAGGCGCCGTACTCGACGTTGACGACTCCACCGAGCTCCACCGAGATGGCGATGATGATCACGAGGATGTAGATGAACATTCCCCAGGCGCCAGCGTGGGCAGCCTTGTTCCAGGCGAAGCGGTGCAGCAGCTTGGTGGCGCCGCGCACGCGGGCGATCCGGGAGGCGAACCACGAGCCGGTGAGGGCGATGATGTGGACGACGGCGAGGCCCAGGCCCATGAACTGCAGGGGAGACGGGCCGCCGAGGTAGCTCATGTTGTCGAGCGCCTCGCGCCCGTACGCCCATGGCAGGTAGGCGCTGGCCGCGTAGATCGTGGCGGCGATGATGCCGAGGAACCGCGCTGTACGGCTGTGCTTGCGCTGCAGCTCAGGGGTGATGACGGAGTAGACGTTGGGGAGTCTCACGCGCGGTCCACCACCCGGGCGCCGAGGAGTCCCTGAGGCCGGAAGACCAGCACCAGGATGAGGATGACGAAGGCCCAGACGTCCTTCCAGGCGGATCCGCCGAACTGGCCGGGGATGTAGGCGCCGGCCATGGCTTCGATGACGCCAAGTACCAGGCCGCCCACGACAGCGCCGTTGATGTTGCCGATGCCGCCGAGGACGGCTGCGGTGAACGCCTTGAGGCCGGCGATGAAGCCCATCCGGAAGTCGACGTTGCCGTACCGGAGGCCGTGAGCCAGACCCGCCACAGCCGCAAGAGCGGCGCCCACGGCGAAGGCGACGACGATGATCCGGTCGACGTCGATGCCCATCAGGCGCGCGGTGTCCTGGTCCTGAGAGGTGGCCAGCATGCCTCGCCCGATCTTCGTACGGTTGATGAAGTACCACAGGAAGACCCAGCAGATGCTCAGGGCGACGAGGGTGAAGATCGCGGACCGTTGGACGGACAGGCCCTCGCGGATGACGATCGCCGGGCCGGTGAAGAACTGGATCTCAGGCAGTGTCACCGCGCTCTTGGCGGTTGGGAAGCCGGGAATGGCGTCGTAGAAGAGCCGCACCAACTCCTGCAGGAAGATGGAGATGCCGATGGCGGTGATCAGCGGTGCTAGTCGCGGGGCCCCTCGGAGTGGGCGGTAGGCGACGCGTTCCATGACCACGGCGGTGGCGACGGCAACGATCACGCCCCCCAGCAGCATGATCGGAAGCATCCACCAAGCCAGCACGTTGGCTGACTTGCCCAGGATGAACCAGGTGCCGACCGACGCGAAGCCGCCGATCATGAAGATCTCGCCATGGGCGAAGTTGATCAGCTGCACGATGCCGTACACGACCGTGTAGCCCACTGCGATCAGTGCATACAACGCACCGAGTGACAGCCCGTTGATGAGCTGGTCTGCGAAGAACATGCGCCCTCTCCTCACACCATCGGTGGGGGGCCGTCACGAAGACGACCCCCCACCCCGTTGTTATGGCATTTGTTACTTGAGCTCGCCGGTCTTCTTGTCGATCCACTTGCCGCCCTCAACGGTGTAGACCGTGAGGACCTTGGCCGTGGCGTCACCGTACTGGTCGAAGCCGACCTTGCCGGTGGCGCCGTCGAAGGAGACCTTGCCGATGGCGTCGACGGTGGCCTGGCGGCCAGCCTCGGCGCTGGCGGCGCTGGCGAGAGACACCTTCAGGGCGGCGATGATGGCGTTGGCCGCGTCGTAGGCGTAGGCGCCGTAGGCGGAGTAGCCGTCCTTGAAGCCGGCAGCCTTGTAGGCGTCGATGAACGCCTTGGCCGACGGCAGCTTCTCAACCGGGGCGCCGACCGAGGTGGCAAGGTCACCGTTGGAGGTGGAGCCAGCCTGCTTGATGAAGTTGTCGTCGTAGATGCCGTCGCCACCCATCAGCGGCACGTTCAGGCCAGCGGCCTTCATCGCGCGGCTGAACGGGCCAGCGAGCTGGTACTCGGTGCCGTAGTAGACCAGCTGCGGGTTCTTCGCCTTGATGTTGGCGATGACCGTGCCGAAGTCCTCCTGCTTGACGGCGGACTCCTCGGCCACGACCGTGCCGCCGAGCGCCTTCATCTTCTTGGCGAACTCAGCCGCAAGGCCGAGACCGTACGGCTTCTTGTCGTTGACGACGGCGACGTTCTTGAAGCCGGCCTCGAACGCGTACTGCGCGGCGAAGGGGCCCTGGACGTCGTCGGTGGTGCAGACGCGGAAGTAGTTCGCGTAGGTGCGCTTCGGCGCGGCGGCGTCAGCACCCTTGGTCAGCGTCGGGTTGGTGTTGGCCGGCGACACCATGGCAATGTTGGCGCCAGCCAGGATCGGCTGGACGGACTGGGCAACGCCCGAGTTCAGCGTGCCGACGACGGCGACGATCTGGGCGTCAGCCTTCAGCTTGGTGGCGGCGTTGGCGCCGACGTTCGCGGTGGCGGTGTCGTCCTCAGCGGCGAGCTGAAGGGTCCAGCCGGGGATGGCCTTGGCGTCGTTGGCCTGCTTGATGGCCAGCTCGACCGAGTTGCGGATGCCGAGACCCATGGCCGACAGATCGCCGGACAGCGGGGCGATGACGCCGATCTTGGCGATCTTGTTGGCGGCGGAAGCCGAAGCGCCGCCGGAGCCAGCGGGGGCGGCCGGGGTCTCCGCGCGGCTGCCACAGCCGGCGAGAGCAGCGGTAGCGCCGATCGAGATCACGCCTGCGAGGGCGTGCCTACGGTTGATCATGATCCTCCTTGAGATGGTGCGGCCTCGCCGCGACACTGGCGGAAACTATGTCGGTTCGCGGAGGATTATGGAAGACTTCCGAAGCCGTGGCGGAAATTGTGATGTGACTGATACATGCCCGCAACCAAGCGTGAGCCGCCTCGCGGAGCCATCCCACCCTGAGGCGCGGCCTAGGCTTCGGTCCATGTGCCGAAACATCAGACCTCTCCACAACTTTGAGCCAGCAGCCACGAACGACGAGATCAGGGCGGCTGCGCTTCAATACGTACGGAAGGTGGCTGGCATGACCAAGCCCAGCCAGGCGAACCAACACGCCTTCGACGAGGCGGTCGACGAGATCGCTGCCGTGACAGCTCACCTACTTCAGCACCTGGAGACCCATGCGCCGAAGAAGGACCGGGAGGTCGAGGCTGCGAAGGCCAAGGAGCGGGCGGCAAAGAGGTACGGGGGGGCTGCCTGAAGAGATCCGGGCGGCCCAGTCTCCTCGAATCGCAGTCAGGTCAGTCCAGTACCAGGAAGGATGGCCGACACCACTAGCTGCGAGCCAGGCAGATTCAAGTGGTCGTGGTCGGCGTACAGCACCCGGCCGTCCTTCACCATTGAGCATCGCGTCTCGGTGCACAGGGCATTGATCGGGTCAACGTAGGTCGACCCCGTACCCGCCACGATCGCTTGAAGACCTGACCGGTAGACGTCTCGGGCTGCTTCCACTGCTGCTCTGGGCTGCTCGCAGATCGCCCACGGTAGCGCGGGGGCGACTCGATAGGCACATGAAGTTGCCTCAAACGGAAACGCCGGAACGTCATCGACGATGACAACCTTGATCCCGAGGGCTCCTGCCTCCCGGACAAGGGCTTCGAGTGGCTCGAGAATCAGCCGACGGGTCTCGGGACCTCTCGACCATGACCGGCTGACGACGACTGCGGAAAGGGTGGGTTGGGCCCGGAGCGCGTCGATCAGGACCGCCATCCCTGTTGGCCCACCAAACATCGCTGGCGCCCGAAAAGCATAGAGGCCGACATTGCGATGTGGTAGCGCCGCGGCGAGTGCCTCGAAAAGATGCTCGGCGTGACTGTCACCGATCAGGGCAATCTGTGCTCCCCCCGACCTGACCGAGTGCCGGCAGAATCCGTTGTCGCCGATGAAGCCGGCGAGAGAATCGATCCCGCAAGGCACGCCAGGGTCGGTTCGACGCGCGTCCGCGGTGCGCTCTGACTCTGACTGCGGATGCGCGACCCAGATGGAGGCGTTGCGGTAGGCGGGCTGCCATACGGACACGGCAACGAGTTGGACGACGATCACCATCGCCACCGGGGTGAGCACGAAGGGCGCCATGGAGGCAGCCAGTCGTCGCAGCGACATCCGCGGTCCCGAACGCAGAGGTGTCTCGACCCAGCGATAGCTGGCGACGGCGGGGACCACACTGAGAACGGCCGCGAACGCTGGGACCCACGGAGTCGTTGGCCAGACACTTCGGGCGATCGAAATTGCGGGCCAATGCCACAGGTAGAGGGAGTATGACCAGTCACCCACCAGCACCATGGGCTTGGTCGCCAGGAGTCGGCTGGCCAAACTCAGCGGGCCGGCGTAGATCAGGAGCACTGTTGCCATCACGGGAAGCAAGGTCGCCCTGCCAGGGAAAGGAGTGCCGGGCCCGATGACCAACAGGGCCCCTACGAGCGTGGCAGCACCGACGAGACCGGCCACATTGCAGAGCCAGGTTCGCTGTGGAAGCAAAGGAAGGAGGAGCGCGAGGAGTGCACCGGCTGCGAACTCCCAGACTCGGTTGAGCGGTGAGTAATAGCCGATCCACCACGAGCCGAGCGGGATTCCAAGTGCTGCGCCGCGGATCATGGCCAGTGACGCGGCGCCCACGATGGCGACGATCGCGATGGCTGCGAGGCTCGGCCGTCTGGAGCGCTGAGCCACGCGCCATCCGAGCAACATGAGCAGCGGGAAGAGGAGGTAGAACTGCTCTTCAATCGACAGTGACCAGGTGTGCAGGAGCGGATTCGTCTCGGCTGCCGGTGCAAAGTAGTCACCGGTGACGGTGGAGATCACCCAGTTAGCACAGAGAGCCAGTGCCCCGAGACCAGTGGCTGCCGCCACAGACTGTTGTTCGAATGGATCGAGCACCAGGCTGGTGGCCACCATCGTGACGGCCACCACAAGGGCAAGCGCGGGGGCCAAGCGACGAACGCGCCGTTCGTAGAACCTGACGAGGTCAAGTCCGCCGGTCGCGCGCCACTCGCGCGCCAACATCGCGGTGATGACGAACCCGGAGATGACGAAGAAGACATCGACCCCGATGAATCCGCCCGGTAAGGGACCGCCCGCGTGATGCACGATCACGACGAAGACAGCGACGGCTCGAAGACCCTGGATGTCGGGGCGTCGAGCACCGCCTGGATCGTTGGCGTCCGTCACAGGGGCACGCTACAACGGACTGAGGAGGGGGCGGATAAGCGAGGGGATAGGCTCCCCCTGCGTGACTCATTGGATACAGGAGGAATTCCAGAACGTGCCTCCACTGAGCCGGCTCCGCATGGCGGCCGAGGCATGCCTATCCCTCCTACAGCAGACCCTCAGTCCGCGGTGGGAAGCCAGAGTGTCAGGTCTGATCGCCCGTCTGGACAGGGCTCTGCCCTCCTGAGCTCGTGGCCGTGGATGGCGCCGGCGGTACGGGTATCGTGCCCGCATGGACTGGCTGGTGGCGGCGAGGAAGGCCAAGCACGCGCTGTTCCTGACGAGGAAGCGCGGGCGGCGGGCGTACGTACAGTGCCGCGACGTGGCCTTCACTGTGTACGACAGTCTCGTTCCGCATCGGTTCGACATGGACCGGCACCGAAACAGCTGGGGTGAGCTGCCGCGGATGTACTTCCTCCATCGCGACCCACCCGCGGGGGCGCGGACGGATCTCACCGTCCCACGTGTCATCTACGCGGTCTGGACTGGCAACAACCCGCTGACTCCCAACCGCATCCGTGGACTGGAGGCGCTCCGGGAGAAGAACCCGACGACAACGCTCATCCTGGTCACACCGGAGAACCTGCACGAGTACGAGGTCGATGGTGCGCCCATCCATCCTTCGTATGAGCACCTGTCTCTCAACCATCGCTCCGACTACCTGCGTGCCTACCTCATGCACCATCACGGTGGCGGCTACTCCGACATCAAGGTGGCCACCCAGCCTTGGACCGCAGCGTTCGACCAGATCGACTCGGACGACAGGCTGTGGGCCGTCGGCTATCAGGAGGTTGGCTCGGACCGCTGCGGTGGGCGCGATGCGGGACTGGGCCATGAGATCCGGCGCCGGTACCGATCGATCATCGGCTTTGGAGCCTTCATCTGCCGCCCAGGAACGCCGTTGACGGCGGAGTGGTTGCGCGAACTGGACCGGCGTCTGGACTACTACGCTGAAGAGTTGGCCGAGCATCCTGGCAACACGTGGGGTGACAATCCTGGATACCCGATCCTCTGGATCGAGCTCGGTAGTGACGTCTTCAACCCGCTGCAGCTCAAGTATCTCAAGCACATTGGGCAGAATGCGGTGGTCTTTCCCGAACTTGACAACCATCGGTGACCGGAGGAGGTGACCGGCCGCGCCGAAGTCACCGCGTAGACTGTCCGGCGCACACATCGCCACCAAGCCATGACGACGACGGAGAACAGATGAACCCTCGCGGCGCTGGCGTGGTCAGAGCCGGTGGGTTGCCTGCGAGCTCACCTGGCCTCCATGCGGATCATCCGCCGCTCGACACCCTTCGACAGGTTCGCCGGTGAGGTCGCCAATGGCTCTGGTCAAGCAGTTGATCCGACCGTTCGTGCCACGCGGCATCAGTCTTCTATTCTCGCCCGCGGTGCGCCTGCGGCTGGTCCTGGCTGCGCTGGGCAGCGCGTTTCTGGCGTTCACCGAAGCGATCAGCATTGCGGCCGTGCTCCCTCTCGTCCAGATCCTGACCGGCGGCGACTACCAGTCGGGAACCGTAGGAACGCTGTGGACCGTGGTAGGCCAGCCAAGCGCCACTGCCTTCACGGCCATGCTGGCTGCGACGGTCTTTGCCGGCATGCTGATCCGCAACGTCTTCACTCTGTTCTTTCGCTGGTGGCTACTCGGCTTCACGGGCGAACAGAATGCGCAAACGGCCAGCAAGCTGCTGACTTACTACCTGACAGCCCCGTACCCCCTCCACCTGCGGCGCGGGGTTCCCGACTTCCTCAGAGTGATGAATGACGCCGTGGGGCAGGTGTACTCGCAGTACGTCGGCGGCATGATGGCGGCGTTCATCGAGTTCATCAACGTCGCACTGCTGTTGGGGGTGCTGTTGATCACCATCCCGGGGCCAACGCTCATGATGCTGGCCTATTTCGGACTCGCTGCGTTCGTCATGCAGCGGGTCGTTCGTCCCCGCGCGCTGAGGGCGTCGCTGGACGGTCTCGAGGCCAGCGAACAGACCTACAAGGCGTCGTTCCGGCCGCTGCACGGCATCAAGGAACTGGTCCTCAGAAAGGCCTGGCGGCATTTCGTTGACGAGTACCGCTCGGCGCGTATGGCGGGTGTTCGCGCTGGGCGTCGGGGAGCGTTCTTGAGTGAGGCGCCAAAGCACATCATGGAGATCGTCTTCGTCGTCGGCATGGCCCTGGCGGTAGTGATCATCATGAGCACCAACACGTCGGGTACAGCGATGTCGATCCTCGCTCTGGTCATGGTCGTCGGCGTCCGCACGTTGCCGAGCATGGTTCGCGGCCTCGCATCCCTGAACTCCGTGAAGGCGGCCAAACCCGGGCTGAACATGGTTCTGGAAGATCTCCGGGACGCGGAGCAACTATGGCGTAGGGAGCCGCCGAACGACCGGCCGACCCGGGCGGAACGTCTCCGGCTGCGAGACAAGGTATTCATCGAGGACGTGTACTTCCGTTATCCGACGGGAACGGAAGACGTTCTGCGCGGTGTGTCTCTCACTATCCCTAAGGGCCACTCAGTCGCATTCGTGGGCGGCTCAGGGGCGGGTAAGACAACACTTGTCGACATCATCCTCGGGCTTCACACGCCGACGAGCGGTCGGGTTCTCGTCGATGACACTGACATTCAGGATCGCCTGACGGACTGGCAGGCGAGTCTCGCGATGGTGCCCCAGGACGTATACCTCTTCGATGACGACCTGCGTACGAACATCGCCTTCGACCAGCGCGACGCTGAGATCGACGACGCTCGCATCTCCGAAGTCGTTGCCCAGGCCGAGCTGCAGGACCTCGTCGCCAAACTGCCGCAGGGACTTCTGACGGAGATCGGCGACCGGGGCTCGCGGCTGTCAGGCGGGCAGCGCCAGCGCGTGGGCATCGCCCGAGCCCTCTACAGGGATCCTTCGCTGCTCGTGCTCGATGAGGCGACGTCCGCCCTCGACAACGAGACAGAGCATCACATCACCCGAACGATCAGCCAGCTCCACGGCGATATCACCGTCGTCATCGTGGCCCACCGGCTATCAACGGTCAGGCAGTGTGACCAAGTGATCTACCTTGAGGACGGCATGATTGCAGCCCAAGGGACCTTCGATGAGGTGCGTGCCCAGAGTCCTCGGTTCGACAGGCTGGTGCGGTTGGGCAACCTGGAGCAGAAGGTCACGCTCGATGATCTCGAAGAACCGGCACAGCCCCCGATTGACAGTCGCAGAGAGGCTTAGCAGAGCGCGAGCCCCGATCCGCTCAGTCCGCGTGGTCAACCTATCCGCGCCGCTGACTACCCCAGGCATCGAGGAGCACGGAAGGTTCGTCGCTGGGGTCAGAAGTAGTTCTTGAAGGACGGACGCAGGCGGTTGTCATGTCGGAGCCGGTCTGCGAACCGAAGTTCGAGCGGGTGGAGAATGTCACCGAGCACCCACGTCCACTCGATCGGGTAGCCCTCGTTGTCCCCGCGCTCGTTCCCAGGCGTGTGGGCCAAGGCGTCAGCGACGGAGTCCAGCCGGCGGTTCAGGTCATTCCACCACAGGGTGGTCAGCGGGGAGCGTGGACGCATGACGAAAGCGCCGTTCCCGAGGAGACGGCGGTAGTGACGCCGTAGATCAGCCTCGAGCGGGCCACCAACGAGGCCGACATCGGTCGAGCGTTGTTCGTGGTATCCGACCGCGAGGGCGTCAGGGTCGTCATCCATTGCCCGGAATGCCGGGAGCCAGGAGTGGAAGTACGTCTTTATGTCGGCGTACCCCCCGCCGTGGTGGTGAATGACGTAGCAGCGGAGATAGTCGGACCGGTGAACCAAGGAGAGGTATTCGTAGGCTGGATGCAGCGGAGCATCGGGAAGCACGATCGAATCGAGCGTGGCGGGTGTGATGAGCTTCACGGGCACCTTACTCACTCGAACGAGTGAATCGAGGCCCGCCCGGCGGTTCGGGGATAATTCGTTGGTACCGGTCCACGTGACGTAGATGACGCGTGGCACCGGCAAGACCGGTCCAGCCGGCGTCGCTTGTGCAAGAAGGGGCGCTTGCGGGTAGCGCTCGGCGGCGAAGCGGAGTGGCGAGGCGGCGGCGGATAGCCGGAGGCTGAGGTCCATGACAGGCCTTAGTTCCCAGCTTGCCCGACGGAGAGTCCGCTTCTTGGCGGTGTAGGCGGCATGTTTCACGCTACGGAGGCCTTGGATCAGGTCTGGGCCACGGGCGCTGCGGGGGAGGCCAGCAACCTCCGGTGGTCAGACGACTCCCGCTTTCGGGGCCGGCAGGGGGTGAATCGGCGCTCGGACGTAGAGCTGTCTCCCGACCAGCCTCCCGAAGGACCACGACATTCCGACCAGCCATGACCGAAGGCGTCGGTTCCATAGAGCGCTCGGAAGTTCGAGAATCGTGGAGCCGAGCACACGGACCTGGCGTCGCAAGGTAAGGGGTGGCATCCCAGGCCGCCTGAACCTGGCTTGCAGCTGAGCGCTGGATCTCCCGAACCAGTAGCGCTGTCGCATCATGCCCCGAAGGTCGTCCTTGAGGCGGTAGTGCAGGACCGCCGCGGGGGCTAGACCGATGGTGTACCCCGCCTCCTGTGCGCGCCAGCAGAAGTCGACTTCCTCGTGTCCGCCGCGGTAGGACGTATCAAATCCGTCGAGTGCCTCGAGTACGTCCTTTCGGACACCCATGTTTCCGCCGTAGGCGTACGGAAGGTAGCGCAGCGCGGTCGGCAGCTCTGTGACATTGAACTCCCCCACGAGCGAATGGATGGACGCCGGGTTGAGCTGCCGGGTGTCGAGCACGCCGCCCACGATGTCGTAGGTGTCGAGCCCGCGCGCGAGGGACTCCACCCACTCCGGACACGCCACATCGTCGGAGTCGCAGAACATGACCTTGTCTGTCCTGGCTGCCAGCGCGCCAACATTGCGAGCGTGCGACACACCTGTCCGCTGCGACGAGTCAACGATTCGCAGGTGCGGCAGCCGGTCTAACCAAGCCAGCGCGGCGTCGCGGGTGCCGTCAGTCGAGCCGTTGTCGGAGATGATCACCTCAAAGTCGGAGATCGTCTGGTTCCTCAGTGCTTCGAGCTCGATCCCGATCACGTCGGCCCCGTTACGCACGGGGACGACGACGCTCGCCCTCAAACCCACATCAGACACATCCTCAGACTAGATGGCGCCCCTTGCGGTGGCTCGTGTGAGCCCGGTAGATGGGGTTGCTGCTCATGGCTGCACGCTAAGGTTAGCCGCCCAGACGTTGACTCCCGATGAGCGAACCTGGGAGAGCAGGGACCCTGCCAACACGAAGTCGGTGGGGGTGTCGATGTCCGTTCCTTCCCGGTCGTCCATGATGAACAGTCGGACGTGGCCGCCGAGCCGGTTGTGCAGCGACTCGTAGATCTCCGTGCGCGTCACGTACACCGAGCCAGTCTCCCGGTAGCGCATCCGCTCGGGAGTGAGGTCCTGCCGCCTCGGACGGGCGAAAATGTCATAGTCAGGGGTTGGCGCTTCCCCTTGCCACCACAGGAATGGCGCTTGCGGCACGACGCCCACCATCGAGTCGCAGCCTGACTCGGCGAACTCGGTGAGGGCTCGTGCGAGCGTTCCGGGTAGTCGTACGGGAGACGTCGCTTGCAGCAACATGACGGCCTCCGGGCGTTCCCCCCGAGAGGCGAACTCGGCGATGGTGTGTTCGACCACGGGCTCGGTAGCGGTGGCGTCCTGAGCAAGTTCGGCGGGTCGGTCGATCACCTCAGCGCCAGCCGAACGTGACACCTCGGCGATCGCCGCGTCATCGGTCGACACGACGACCCGTAGGCCTGGGACGGCTAGGGCCTGCTCGATGGTCCAGACGATCAGCGGCTTCCCGGCGATTGGCAGCACGTTCTTGCGGGGGATCCCCTTGGAGCCGCCACGGGCTGGGATCAGAGCCACGATCATGAACCCGACGCTATCGCGCCAAATGATCGAGGTCACTGGGCTGTGATTCCATTCGGAACGGTGATGGACCGGTCGTGCCAGGATGTGCACGTGCAGGCTCGGGCAGCCATCGGCGGACTGTGGTTACGCACAGGCTTCAGGAACGCGATCCTCGTGGCTGTCTGGTTAGCGGCTGCGATCAACCTCGTGCGCGGATATCGGTTCGCCCTTGGGCGCCCAGGCATGGGTCTCGGGGACTTCCATGTCTACCTTGAGGCGACGAGGTGGTGGCGCGGAGGGAAGCCCCTGTACGAGTACGCGACTGATCTTGGCCTGGGCTTTACCTACCCACCTTTCGCAGCGCTCGTGCTTGCGCCGTGGGGATTCCTGAGTGATGGAGCAGCAGATGTTCTGTGGACACTGACAACGCTGGTCTCCACGGCGGCATTCGGAGTAGTGCTCGGCCAGCGCACTCGGCCTGAGTGGCCCCGCGCGGTGAGATGGGCCGTGTCGGGGGCACTGGTCGCTGTGCTGTCCGAGACAGTGTTGGTGCATGCGAACCTGGCCACGGGGAACATCAGCCTGATCCTCGCCCTGCTCAGCTTGGTGGAATGCAGCCGCCTGTTCCGCAGCCACCGTTGGGGTGCTCTCTCGGGCGTCGCCACCGCGATCAAGCTCACGCCTGGATTGTTTCTGGTTCTGCATCTGCTCGTGGATCGCAAGCGGGCTGTGTGGTCGATCGGCGCTGCCATCGCGGCCACGGCCCTTGCCGCGGTGGCTCTGCCGAGTGAGTCCTGGACGTACTGGACTCACGCGCTCTGGCAGACGGGGCGCGTCGGTGAGGTCGACTACCTGGGCAACTTCACCTGGACCGGCGTGGTGGCACGCGCTGGCGTGGAGGGCGGCGCAGGCCGGCTGGTGGGTCTGGCAATCGGCGCGGTGACCGCCGTGGCTGCCCTCTGGAACGCCCGTCGACACTGGGAAGACAATCCCGTGGCGGCGGCCGCGATCGTCGGGTGCGCGAGCGTGGTGGCAGCCCCGATCTCCTGGCCGCACCACGCGGTCTGGCTCCTGGCCTGGGCAAGCTGCTGCCTGCTCAGCACGAGCTGGCTGCTCAGGACTGTTGGCGCCCTGATCCTTCTGCTTTTGCTGGTCTGGGTTCCCTTGGGGAGCGCCCTCGGCGTGGGCGCCGGAGGATCGGCGTTGGCTGCAGTACCGGTGCTCGCGATGAGTCTCGCCGCGGTTCTGCGGGTCCCCGTCGTCGTGGAGCGCGAGCGGAGCTAGCCGAGAAGCCCGCGCGAAACCGTACGGGCCGGCTCGACAGCCGACTGATCCGGCGCGGGCGTCGGGTCGCCACCCCAGACCGACAGGCCGTACCGCTCCCAGAACTCCTCCAGCCATCTGGGCGGGGAGGGGTAGAACGCCCAGGCCGGGAGGCCTCGCGCAGCGGCTTCGAGGAGGCCCGTCGAGTACGCCGCCGCCACCGGCCGGGCGAGGGACGCCAGGGGCGCGGGGGAGTGGTCGACCTCCATGCCGGCAAGGGCGAACGCCTTGTGCTCGAGGCGCGACAGGAGGTCGCGCTCCGAGGGATGCGGCCGATAGGTGGCACCGGTCATGCGGCAGAAGACGACCGCGGCGCGGGTCATCCCCGTGCGTGGCAGCTCGGCGCCGTGGAGCTGGCCGAGGAAGACCGGTTGTGACGACATGACCTCGACCCGGGGCTGCTGAGCGGCTTCCCAGAGCAGCTGCGAGCCAACGGTGGCCGACGTGACATCGCTGCGGCCGGAACGCCAGAACGCGGCGTCTGCATCCGACCAGGCCAGCAGATGAGCGCCCGGCGGGAGGGGTGGCGCGTACGGGGTCAGCAGGCCGTGCTGTACCACCACGAACCGAAGCTCGCGTGCCTGCGCCTGACGGTGAGCCTCCCCACCCAGGTCGAGATAGCTTCCGGCAGCGACGACCGTACGGACCTCAGGTACCTGCCGGTCGAGCTCAAGGCCGGGGACCTGACGCACCTGCCAGCCGTCCCCGGGGAGGTACTCGGTCGGGTCGAACGGGGCGTACACCGCAGCCGCGTCGAGGTGGGCCGTGGGCGTGAGGAACGCCTGCTGGCTCGACGCCGCGCGTGACTCGAGCATCACCGCCACCGAGGGGGCCTCGCCCCGGGTCGCCAGGTAGAGGTCGGGGTTCGCCTCGTGCCGGCCGCGCCGGCGAAGCCAGACCACGCCGTTCCGGACCCGGCGACGACCGGCGTCCCAGCGCTGCCAGGCCTCCAGATCAGAGCCGAACCTCAGTCCCACAAGGCCTCCAGGTGTGCGATTCGATGATCGAAGGTGTGCTCCGCGAGCGTGCGCTTCCGGCCCGCCGCCCGGAGGCCATCAGCCCAGCCCCGGTCGACCACCGCGCGGTGCGCCAGCTCGACGAGCTCGTCGGCGTCGTGGAAGACCGCGAGCTCGACCCCCGGCTCGTACAGGTCCGCCACGTCGTCGCGGTCGATCAGCTGCGCGCCACCCACCCCACAGGCCTCGAACGTCCTCATCGTGAAGCCGTCCTGGTCGCCGTGGATGTTGAGGGTCGACGCGGCGGCGGCCATGATCCCGTACGCCTCGCGGCGCGGCACCTCGCGCTCGCTCGGCACGTCCGTGCGGTCCCAGCTCATGGTGCGGACCCGGTCGTACGGATGCCGCGACCAGTCTCGCCCGTACGTCCGAAGGGGGATACCCGCGGCATGGAGGTGGGCGACAAGCTGCTCGCGGGCCGGGTACTGCGCGCCGATCAGAACCGACTCGACGCTGCGCGCGCGGGGAGCGGGATCGAACGTGGGGTCGTATGCGAGGGGGACGTGGATGCTGGGCAGCGAGTCGGCGGCCAGGGTCGCCACGTCGGCGGGGCTATAGCTCGCGATGCCGTCGTAGCGGGCGAGGCTGTCGTGGGTGTGCCTAGTCCGTCGCACCTCGTCGTAGAGCCAGAGCACCCGCTGGATCCTGGGCCGACCGCCGGCGCCATCGAGGGCGTCGTGGAACGCGGGCAGCAGCCGGTCGCCCTTGACGACGAGCACCAGATCGGGACTGCTGCCCTCCAGCGCCGACAGGGCGCGTTGCGTGGCGAGCTGCGCCTTGCTTGGCTCAGGCGCGATGCCGAGCTTGCCGGGCAGCTCGATGCTGACCCTCGTCCAGGCCCGACCAAGCCCACTCGACGAGGTGTCGTAGTGACAGATGGTGACTTCGTGGCCCCGGCGCTCCAAGGCGCCGGCGATCGAGGCCGAGTAGCCGTGGAACGAGGGCGAGACGAGCAGGACGCGGCTCACGGGATGACCCGCGCTGGCACTCCGGCCACCACTGTCCCGGGCTCCACGTCGCGCGTCACGACCGCTCCCGCGCCGACCGTCGCGCCATCGCCGATCGTGACCCCGCCGAGCACGATCGCGCGCTGGCCGAGGAAGACCCCGTCGCCGATGGTGATCGGTCCGGTGCCGTGGGTGCCGCTGCGGTCGGTACGGGCATGGTCGGTCGTCGCGATGAACACCCCGTCGGCCAGCACGCAGCCGGCTCCGATCGAGATCGGGTCGATCGCATGAATGTGGACGTCGTTGCCGAGGTAGGTACGGTCACCGATTGTGATCGGCCCCCCACCCGACTCGCACTGCAGCCAGGCGCCGGCGTAGATCGCCACGCCATCACCGACGAAGATCCGTTCGACCCCGCGCAGTTGGCGGGGTCGCACGATCACCGAACCCGCCCCGATCCGGCCGAACGCACGCCGGTAGACAAGGCTGGTCATCAGGGACCCGAGCCGCCAGCGGATCGACGGCGGTGCCTCGGTGAGGCGCCGGGCGAGGTTCATGCGGCCTCCTCGATTGGCGGGACCGTGGAACCCCAGACTACCGACGGCGAGCCAGGCGGATCAGCCGCCACTCTTCGGCAGCGACCCGGGCGGGGTGCACGTCCATGCCCCTGGCCCGGCGAGTCGCGTTCCAGACCAGGTTCAGACCGGTCGCCACCGTGAGCCCGGCCGCGAGAGCGGTGGTGCCGCCCCACTCCTCGGCGTACCGCCACCGGCTGTCGACCAGCCACTCGCGCCGCTTCCTGGGGTCCGAGGAGCCCCCACCCTCGTGGGTGACGGTGACCGTCGGCACATACACGCTCGGCACGCCACGGTCTCGAAGACGGCGCTGCAGATCGACCTCCTCGGCGTTCATGAAGTACGCCGGGTCGAACCCGCCGACGGCCCGGAACTCTGCGGTCGGCACGAGCAGCGCTGCGCCGACGACCCAGTCCGTCTCGATCGGCACCGTCGAGCCGAGCGCGTCCAGATCGTGCCCGACCGCCGAATGCCAGCGGTCGGTGTCGCGGAACCGCGCCAGCGGGGTCAGCCATTCGATGGCCTGCTGCGTCGCCGTCGGGAACCGGCGCGCCGACTCGGCCACCGCTCCGTCCGGGTCGATGATCCGCGGCCCGGCGACGCACGGCTGGTACGGGGATGCCGCTGCGACAAGGTCGGACACGAACGTCGGGCCGACCTCGAGGTCGGAGTTGAGGATGCAGACCAGGTCGGTCTCGACCACCGCGACGCCCGCGTTGACCGCCTGGCCGAAGCCACCGTTGCGCTCCCGGCGGACGACGACCACGCGGGCGTGGTCAGGGAACGCGACGGGGGAGCAGTCGTCGACGACGACGACCTGCTCGACCTGCCCCGTGAGCTGTGCGACCAACGCAAGCGTCGGGGCGGGATCGCCGTAGTGCGGGATGACGGCAGCGATGCTCACACGATCCCCCTCTCCTGCAGGACGCGTGCCAGCTCGTGCCACATGTGGCGGGTGTTGAAGCGGGTGGTCACCGAGGCGCGGGCGCCCGTACCGAGCCGCGCCCGCAGGGCGTCGTCGTTCAGCGACCGTGTCAGCGCCGCCCGCCACCCGTCGACATCACCGACACCGACGAGAAGCCCGGACTCGTCATCGGAGACGTACTCCCGCATCGACCGGGTGTCGGAGACGACGACGCAGGCGCCGCAGCTGGAGGCCTCCAGGGTGACGCTCGACCCGGTGGGATAGGTCAGCTCGACCGTCGGCACGGCCACCACCTTCGCCCGCCGCAGCAGGGCGCGGTAGGCGACGTGGGGCACTGGCCCGTGGACGGTCACCTCGGCCGGAATGTCGAGCCCAGCGAGGTTCGCCGGCTTGCAGACCACGTCGACGGCGATTCCCGTTCCCCGGACCGCGTCGAACAGGGTGGCGTAGTCGCGCCCGCGGTCCTGCCCGACTGCGAGAACGTCGATGTCCTTGGGCTGGCCCGTCGGGGTGTAGAAGTCGGCTGCGACGCCGTACGTCATCGGGAAGAGCTGCTCGGCCGAGAAGCCGGCGTCGAGCAGGATCTCGGTCTCGGCCCGCGCCAGGTAGGTGACGAGGTCGGCGTGGCGCATCGTGTCGGCGTAGGCGCGGCGTTCGTCGGCCGGCATCCGGGAGAGGTCGTCGGCGAGCCAGCAGCTCCAGACCAGCAGGGGGGTACGGGCGTACGGCGGCAGGTGGTGCCCCTTCGCCCAGGCCGCCGCGCGTCCCTGTCCCTCCAGGAGCGCGACGACCAGGTCGGCCCCGGCTGCCTTGGGGACGGCCGCGAGAGTTCGCGCGACGGGGAACCCCGCTCTGTGCTCGATCGCCTTCCGCACCCGGGTCGCGAACGGACCGGACGGGACCTCGGCCGAGCCCAGCTGGTAGCCCACCTCGGCCAGCGCCTCAACCCCGTACGGGAGAGCAGTGGGGCGTTCCCCCTTGTCATAGAGGGCACGCCAGGAGGCGAGGTCGTGCTCGGACAGCACCAACGCGCGCATCGCGGGTCTCCTCCCCAGGCAGCGGCAGCCTACCCGTAGATGCCGCGGACAAGGGTCGTGAAGCGGTGCATCCCGAACTCGCCCATGGCCCACTGCTGGAGCCGGTCGGCCTTCCCCTGAGCAGCTGCAGGGTCGGAGAGCACCTCGACCAGCCGGTCCGCCACCCCAGCAGCCGTGGGGGGAAGAGTGCCGAGCAGGTCCTCCCCGGCCACGCCCTCAGCTCCGGTGGGGGTGGCAACCACCGGCACGCCGGCGACCAGTGCCTCGATCGTCTTGAACTTCACCCCGGCGCCCGTGCGCAGCGGAACGAGGGCGACGGAGGCCGCGGCGTACTCGGCGTCGAGGTCGTCGACGAAGCCGGCCAGCTCGGCACGGGCCGCGTCGGCGAGGGGCACCAGCTCGGCGGGTGCGCCGCCACCGATGATGCGCAGTCGCGCTCCCGGCAGCCGCTGCCTCACGAGCGGCCAGATGTCGGTCAGCAGCCAGATCGCGGCATCCTGGTTCTCCTCGCGGGCCAAGTAGGACACGACCACCACCACGGGCTCATCTGGCTGCGTGTGGGTCGGCGCTTTCTTTGGTGCCAGCGGCGGTCGCAGGATGTGGACCGGCGCAGTGCCGACGGGGAGCAGGTCGGCGTCCTTCTCGCTGAAGACCACGACGTCGTCGAGCCGGCGCACCCCCCGGCGCTCCCACACCCGCGCCCAGGCCGCCTGCGTCCGCCAGGCCGCGGCCTGAGCTGCGGTCTGCCCTGGCCGGGTCGCCTCACGGCCGAACAGCTGGGACTGCACGTCGTGGAAGGTGCCGACGAGCCGCGCGTTCGGCGCCAGCCGACGAACGATCCCCGCCAGCCGGATCGCCTCCGACCACTGCAGGTCGATGACCGGCGCTCCGGCCAACAGCGACCGTACGGGGTCCCGGCGCAGCCCGGTCGCCAGCGGCAGATTCGGCAGACCGGGATCGATGCGGCGCCCTCGACCGTCGACCTCAGCCAACGCGCGACGTACGGCCTTGATCGGCCACGAGGCTCCCGGTGGCGAGCCGACGAGGTGATGGGGCGGACAGCCGGGTTGGAGCGCCGCGTGCCGGTTCGAGGGCGTGTCGGGGGCGACCCACACCTGGCTGAGACCAGACGCTGCGAGCGCATGCTCAAGCCGCTGCAGGTACCGTCCGCCCCCATGCGGCACGGCGTCGAACTGAAGGAAGGGGGTCACGGTGACCACCGCCGCCCCACTGCCGCTCGGTCCCCTCGCCATGTCTTGGATCGTAGACTGACGCCCGACGTCGGCGAGGAGGAGGAGAGCGTGATCACGTTCATGGCGCCCGACCTGCCCACGTTCTCGGGCGGCCTCAAGGTGATCGACGCGTACGTCCGTGCGTTGAACGCCGCCGGGCTTCCCGCTCGCACCTGGCACGGCACGCGACAGGCCCAGTACCCCGACGCGACCGCACCGACGGTGTACGGGCTGACGCTCGACCTTGAGCCGGGCGACGTGCTGGTCATGCCCGAGACGGGTGGCCAGAAGTGGCAGTTTCTGACCGGTGACGCTCCGGTCGTGATGCTCTGCCAGGGAACAGACTTCGTCTTCGCCAACACCGACTTCACCGCAGGCCTGCCCGGCCCGTACCCCGGCTGGCCCAATGCGACGGCCGTCGTCGGCGTCTCGGACTCGATCGTCGACTTCCTGCGCGCCGCCTGCGACCCGGGGCTGCCGATCCACCACGTGCCGGTCGAGATCGACACGGCTCTCTTCCGTCCGCTTCCGAAGGAGAAGCGGATCGCGTTGATGCCTCGGCGGCGCCGGGAGGACCTGCTCGCAGCGGTCCAGCTCATCCGCGCCGCCGGTCTGCTCGACGAAGGCTGGGAGTTGGAGATCATCGACGGCATGACGGCCCCCGAGGTCGCTGCGGCCCTGGGACGCTCGGCGATCTTCCTGTTCGGTGCCGAGCGCGAAGGCGTCGGACTGCCGGGGGCCGAGGCGATGGCTGCAGGGGCGTACGTCGTCGGGTTCACCGGCCACGGTGCTCGCGAGTACCTCCTCCCCGGTGTGTCCTCGGTGATCCGCGAGTCCGACGTCATCGCCATGAAGGACGAGACGATCCGCATCGCGCGCCTCTTCACCGACGAACGTGCGGCGTACGAGGCGGCCACGGCCGCCGGTCGGGAGCTGATCATCTCCCGCTACTCCCATGACCTGATGGCGTCGTCCCTTGTCGCAGCGTTCGAGAAGATCACCCGCACGGGCTCGCCGTCGGTGCTCCAGGCGCCCGTCACGGTCTCGCACTACCAGCGGTACGGGCAGCGCCCGGGACGGGTGTGGACGACGTACGTGGCGGCCCGTACGGCGGCGGGCGCGCTCAAGCGTCGGGTGGTGGGAGCCCTGCGTGGCCGCGGCTGACCAGCTCCGCGGCCTGGTCAAAGCCGCGGCGAGTGGCCCGCTGTCGCTCGTGCGGCGGGTGGCAGGCCGCCGCAACATCAACTGGACTCCCGAGTTCATGGGCTTCGGCAACCAGCTCTACCTGTGGTGCTGGGCCCACGCTGACCCTGGTGAGCGGCAGCGACGTACGGTGCTCACCAACGAGCGCACGGGTCCGTGGCTCGAGTATGTCCCGGACTTTGCCAGGGCTCGGCTGATGCACCGACATGAAGTCGGCCTCCTCGACAGGCGGGGCTTCTACTGGGCTGACAACGAGAGGTACACCGGAGACAAGCGGGGCTTCACAGAGGACACCCGTGCTGCGTTCATCAACGAGGTCCTTCTGCCCGCGCCACTACTGAGGAATGTGACGGATACCGAGTTCAGCTCCGACGACGTGCGGGTAGTCAACGTGAGGCGCGGCGACTTCTACGCCGATTGGTGGCGGCCGCGTCACGGGTTCGACGTGGCCAGCTATGTGAAGGCTGCCGTGGCGGGTGCAGTCACGCGCGACGGTTCTGTCCGAAGGATCCACGTGGTATCTGACGGCATCCCCTGGTGCCGCCGTCACCTCGCAGAGCTGGCCGAGATCGCCCCGATGACGTACGGAGACGCCAGCCCCGCCGAGAACTTCCTCCACGTGGCTTCGGCCAACCGGTTGGTGATCACCAACTCGACCTTCTCGCTCTGGGGTGCGTACGTGGCCCAAGCCATTCACGGGGAATCGAGCAGGATCTGGGCGCCAGCCTTCTTCGACAGCACCTACCCGGTGGGTCGATGCTACGAGTACGACCAGCACTGGAACTTCATCGACGAGCTCCCCGGGGGCTGGCAACCTTCGTGGGTGCTGGAAGGACTCGAGTGGCCTCCATCGTGAGCCGATACGCTCCTGCTCATGAACGCTCGAGACTCCCTCATGGCACTTGCCCATCGGGTGGACGATCGGCCGGGCCTCCTTCGCGACGTCGTGCGAGCGGGCTACGGCGCTGCAAAGACGGCACTCGACAGCGTCCGGCATCGCGGGCCCGTCGTGACCCGCTGGTCCCCGAAGGACCAACGATGGCACTATCGCTGGCCCGAGGGTAGGGCCGTCGATACGGGCCGCTGGAGGGACGCTCAGGGCTGGGCGACCCGAGGCTTCTATTACGGAATGGCGGATCTCCTCTGGCGCCCCTATCGGCCGAGACCGGGCGATGTGGTCCTCGATATCGGGGCAGGGAACGGCGGCGAGACCTTCTACTTGGCGGAAATGGTGGGAGCGGCTGGCCGCGTCATTGCGATCGAGGCCGCGCCCGGTCCGTACGCAGCGCTCCAAGAGCTGGTCGAACTGAACGGGTGGCCCCAGGTCGAGGCACTTCATGTCGCCGTTTCAGACAAGGCGGGCACCTTGAGGATCGAGGATGTCGATCACTGGGGCCGGACCAAGGACTTCGTCCTCGCATGGCTTACGGAACATGGGTTCCAGGCACGCGTCCGGGGCGAGGGAGACTTCGTCCAGGCCCTGTACGTGTACGCATCGAGATGAGAGGCGTCAGGACCCTGGCTGCACTACTTCTGGCCCGGGCAACTCGCCCCGAACGAGTGAGTGGCAAACGGTGTCGCTGACGGGATTCGCGGTACTCATCCTTGTTTGCGCCGCTGGTTGCTGCGTGTGGGGTGTCACTCGAGCCTGGGGCTCGTGGAGGCTGGGCTTGCCTTTGGCTTACGCAGTGTGGCTGGCCTGGGCAGTGCTGACGTGCGAAGTGCTCTCATGGTTCGGAGCGCTGAGGGGGCCGCAGATACTGGCGTTCCAAGTCCTTCTGGGAGTTGTTTGGCTTGTGCTGGGGAGACGCTTCCGGCGACTGGCTAGACCACATGCCGTGCGGAATTGGGAGTGGTGGGTCGTTGGCTCGATCGTCCTCATCTCTCTGTGCACCGCAATGCTGGCTGCTCCCAACAACTTTGACTCGATGGCCTACCACATGGTCAAGGTCGATCAATGGCTCCAGTCTGGATCGCTGGCTCCATTCGCGGTGCACTTTGCGCCTCAGGTCTACTTGGCACCCGCAGCAGAGATGGGTATCGCGGTGCTGCTTGGGCCCACCGGAATCAGTGTTGCTCCGAACCTCGTCCAGGCTGGTGCCCTGGTTGCGGTGATTGCAGCCGCAGTTTCTCTTGCTGGCGATCTTGGTGCCTCCCCTGCTGCCCAGCGAGCGGCAGCGGTGCTGGTGGCTGCTACTCCCACAGTGGTTGCGGAAGCGCCTACGACCCAGAATGACCTAGTGGCGTCGGCGTTGGTGGTCACGTGCGCCGCCTTAGTGGCTCACCTCAGACGTGGCGAGGCGTCGATCCCTCGACTGATGTCTGTGTCCCTGGCCGCCGCTGTCGCTGTGGCCGTCAAGCCGACGGCAGCTCTGTTCGTTGCGCCTGTCCTGATCTGGTTCATGGTGCGACGTTTCAGAAGGGCATGGGCCCGAACGATAAGCGTTGCGGTCATTTCGGTCGCGCTGATCCTGGTCGTCAATGTGGGTTGGCTGGCGAGGAATGTCGATGTCTACGGCTCTCCCGCTGGCCCGCCCAGCCACCTCACCAACGCGGAGGTCACCCCCGGTGTCGTGGTCGGCAACATGCTTCGTAACGCTGGCCACAACCTTGGCACCCCGCTCGACTCGGTGAACAGGGCCGTGACTGCATTCCTTGGGAGCTCGATGCGGGCAGCGGGTATCAATCCGGATGATCCAGGCAGCCTGTATGGCTCCGATGCCTTCAGTGTTGATTCAGAGCGCAACGAGGATCGGAACTCAAGCACACCCCAGTTCCTGTTGTTCCTCGCATCGCTTGTCGTGCTCGCTGGGCGCCGAACCGTGCGGGCACCGCTTCTACCACTTCTGGCGTGCATTTCGGTGGGCTACACCGCCTTCTCGACCCTCTTTGCTTGGCAGGTGTGGGGAGGCCGTCTCCTCCTTCCCTTGACGGTGCTCGGGTGCGTTGTGGCAGCGACTGCTATCGAGGTGCCTGCGCGAGTGATGATCCTTCGTGCCGTGACGCTCCTCCTCGTGGTGGTCCTGTGCCTCCCCTGGCTGGTGGCATCGAAGTGGCGCCCGCTGGTAGGTGCGGAGTCAGTTGTCACGACGAGCGACGTTGATGATCGATTCAGAGCACGACCGGAGTTGCGTGAGCCCACCCTGGAATTGGCAAGGCGGATCGCGGCGACCAACGCCTCGGTGGTAGGGATCGGACGGGACGTCTACGTCTGGGAGTATCCCCTACGGGTCGCGATCCGTGAACTAAGGCCGGGGGTGACCTTCGTCAATGTGGACACGGTTGGGCCAACGTCCAGGTTCGAAGACCCTCGCCGCCCGGCAGTCGTGGTCCGGGCTGATCTGAAACCCACCACGAGTGGCTACATTGAGCAGACTCTGGGCGGTGGCCTAAGACTCGAACTTGATCCGGCCCGGGTGAAGTGAGGTGAGGTGAGTCGCCTAGGTCAGCGCACCCAGGTCAAGCCCTGGCCGCGACATGCTCGAGCATGTCATCGTCGTCGTGAATTCCCAGCCGTTGGGTGATCCACCAGACAGTAGCGACGGCGAGTACAAGCGCGAACCAGCCGAGGGCGGGCGGCACCCGGAGCAACGGGGGTATGTTCAGCAGGGCGTAGCCAATCACTCCAGTGATCAACCAGGTACGGCTTCGCGATCCCACTGCCGCAAAGCCAAAGGCGACCCAGGGTAGAACCAAGTACCACGGATAGAGAGCTGGGGACGCCAGCCTGAAGACGAGGGAGCACCACGCGAACGCTCGAGCCGGGTGCCTCCGCGATATCCAGAGCAGCGCTCCAATGCCCACGACTCCCGCGAGCATCACGCCCGCCCTGACCAGCGTGTCAGCCCAAAGCCAAGACAACGCGTTTCCTGCGCTCAGCAACCAGTGTGTGGGGCTCTCAGTCGCGTCTAGGTCATTGAGCTTCAGCCAGCGCGTCCAACCGAATCCGTCGGGGTAGATCGCACACCCTCCAGCGAACGCAGCAAGAGTCACGGCGGAAGCCACCGCGAGCCTCGAGATCGCTGCGCCCGCCGATCGATAACCGCAAAGACCGAGTGCGATCACACCAAGACCGGCTTGCGGCTTGGCGAGCATGGCCAGTCCTAGGACGCCCGACCCTGCCAACAGTGCAGCCCAGGACGTGAAGCCGACGGAAACGGCCACCCACACCCCAAGGCCTACGAGGCCCACCATCAGGCCGTCGTTGTGTGCGCCGCCGACTAGGTGAACGATGATCAGCGGCGACGCAACCCACCATGATGTGATCGCCAGCGGTAGCCGGGTCGCTGCCGCGAGCCGTGGCGAGCAAGCCAGTACCAGTCCGAGACCGCAAAGTGCGGGGAGTCGCTGGGCGACTACTCCCCAATACGGATGGAAGCCAGTGATCTGAGCCGAGGCCTGGGCAGCCAGCAGAGCCACGGGTGGATACGCCACCCCGCCTGGGCGCCAGATTGGGCTCACCGCGTCGATGTAGGGACCCCCGGACGCGCTCAGCCCAGCGGAGTAGACACTTGCGCCGGAGTGCTGGACCCATCCAGCTGCGGCATAGACGAATGCGTCGCTGCTGAGCAGCGGAGGGCTGATCAACAGCGGGAGGCTCCAGAGGCAGATCAGTAGCCAACCTTTCGAGGTACCGCGTCGAACACGATCGTAGGACGCCAGCCAAGCGATCAGGAGGAGGAGGAACCCGACAACGATCAGTCGTGTCGGCGACGGTTGAAAGTGAGGCCAGAGCGACGGTCCAAATCGAGGTCACCTGAGCACGATTGGGTGGGTGATCTCGGTGGAGGATTGGGCGTTG
>Ga0116180_1000894_pt1 | contig 26233 bp, 22 predicted proteins | sample AD_UKC073_MetaG_FD_89804 | JGI IMG/M metagenome (GOLD analysis project Ga0116180, IMG submission 89804) | Active sludge microbial communities of municipal wastewater-treating anaerobic digesters from USA - AD_UKC073_MetaG | ecosystem: Engineered > Bioreactor > Anaerobic > Digestate | place: USA... | reverse complement strand
GACGGGCCGGTGCGCGGCAACGGCAAGATTATGCAGGAGCTCGAGGCGTTCTTCCGGGGCGCCGGCTGGAACGTCATCAAGGTCGTGTGGGGCCGCGGCTGGGACCCGCTGCTGGCCGCCGACCGCGACGGCGCGCTCGTGCACATCATGAACGAGACGAGCGACGGCGACTACCAGACCTTCCGCGCCAACGACGGCGCCTATGTCCGCGAGCACTTCTTCGAGCGTGACCCGCGCACGGCCAAGATGGTCGAGAAGCTCACCGACGAGCAGATCTGGAACAACCTGCGCCGCGGTGGTCACGACTACCGCAAGGTGTATGCCGCCTACCTCGCCGCCATGGAGCACACCGGTCAGCCGACGGTCATCCTCGCCAAGACCATCAAGGGCTTCACCCTGGGTTCGCACTTCGCCGGCCGCAATGCCACGCACCAGATGAAGAAGCTCACCCTCGATGACCTCAAGGGTTTCCGCGACCTGCTGCGTATCCCGATCAGCGACGCCCAGCTCGAGGCCGACCCCTACCAGCCGCCGTATTACCACCCAGGTCCCGAGGACCCGGCGATCCAATACATGTTGGCCCGCCGTCGTGCCCTGGGTGGCTCGGTGCCCTCGCGACGTACCGCCCACGTGCCGCTGCCGCTGCCGCCGGCCGACTCCTACGAGGCGATGAGCAAGGGCTCGGGCAAGCAGCAGATCGCCACGACGATGGCCTTCGTGCGCCTGCTCAAGGACCTCATGCGCGACAAGGGTTTCGGTTCGCGGGTGGTGCCGATCATCCCGGACGAGGCGCGGACCTTCGGGATGGACTCGTTCTTCCCGACCATCAAGATCTACAACCCGCATGGCCAGAACTACACCCCGGTCGACGCCGAGCTCATGCTCGCCTACCGCGAGTCCGAGCAGGGCCAGATCCTGCACCTGGGCATCAACGAGGCCGGCTCGATGGCCGCCTTCACCGCCGCTGCCACGGCATACGCGACCCATGGGCAGCCGATGGTGCCGATCTACATCTTCTACTCGATGTTCGGCTTCCAGCGCACCGGTGACTCGATCTGGGCGGCTGCCGACCAGATGAGCCGCGGCTTCCTCATCGGTGCCACCGCCGGTCGCACGACGCTCACTGGTGAGGGTCTGCAGCACGCCGACGGCCACTCGCCGCTGCTGGCCGCGACCAACCCGGCCGTGGTCACGTACGACCCGGCCTTCGGCTACGAAATCGCCCACATCGTGCGCGACGGGCTGGAGCGGATGTACGGCGAGGGCGACGAACATGTCGACGCCCGCGGCCGCAACCGCGACGCGATCTACTACCTGACCGTCTACAACGAGCCGATCGTCCAGCCGGCCGAGCCCGACAACCTTGACGTCGAGGGCCTGGTCAAGGGGATGTACCTGCTCAAGAAGGCCGACACCGAGGGGTGGCAGCACCAGCCCGCCCGCGCTCAGTTGTTGGCCTCGGGTGTTGCCGTGCCGTGGGCGCTGGAGGCGCAACGGCTGCTCGCCGACGACTTCGGCGTTGCCGCCGACGTCTGGTCGGTCACCTCGTGGACCGAGCTGCGCCGGGACGGTTTGGCCGCCGATGAGCAGGCCTTCCTGCACCCCGAGCAGCCGGCCCGCACGGCATACGTGACCGAAGCGCTCTCCGCCACCCAGGGGCCGGTCGTCGCGGTGTCGGACTACATGCGCGCGGTCCAGGACCAGATCCGGCCCTGGGTCCCGGGCGACTTCGTCAGCCTCGGCGCCGACGGGTTCGGTTTCTCCGACACCCGGGCTGCGGCTCGGCGGTTCTTCCACATCGATAGCCCGTCGATCGTCGTGCGGACCCTGCAGGCGCTGGCCGCTCGCGGCGAGGTCGACCCGCAACTGGCCCGGGATGCGGCCGACAAGTACCGCCTGCTCGACATCACCGCCGGCACGACGGGCAACGCCGGAGGCGATGCCTGATCGCCCGCTGGCGCACGCGATGACCGACTGGTCGTCCCGGATGCGGGATCGGTCGGCGGTGGAGGCGCAGTACTCCACCACCGACCGGCTCTCCCGGCGGCGCTCGATCTGGGGTCCGGGGCCCGAGGGCGTGGACCCAAACGTCCTGCTGCGCGATGCGATCGTCGCGCTGCACCCGCGCCACGCGGTGGAGATCGGGTGCGGCACAGGCGCGTTGGCAGCCTCGGTATGCCGTGTGCTCCCCTCGTGCGACTACCTCGCCACCGATCTTTCCCCCGCGATGGTGGCCGCGACGGCAGCGCACGGAGTTCGGGCCGAAGTCAGCGACGCGGGGTCGCTTCCGGTGCCGGACGGCTGGGCGGATGTCGTGGTCGCCGCGTGGATGCTCTACCACGTGCCGGATCTGGACGGCGTGCTCCGGGAGGTCGCCCGGGTGCTCGCGCCCGATGGCACACTCCTCGCCGTGACCAATGGCGATCGTCACCTGGCGACCCTGCTGGCCGACGTCGGCGTGGGTCCGGCGCAGACCCAGTTCAGTTCGGAGAACGGCGCCGCCTCACTGCGAGAGCACTTCGGCGAAGTCTCGCAGCGGGACGTCGAGACCCTGGCGACCTTTCCCGACCATGGTGCGGCCACGGCATACCTGGACACCATCGATCCGACACTGGGAGCTGCCCTTCCCGCCTTCCAGGGCCCTCGATCGGATGCCGGCTTCACGACGATCTTCACCGCCCGGAACCCGAGACCATTTTGATGGTTATGCACGTGGATGCACCTGGATGCACATGATTGGACTAGTGTCCAAACATCTTGACGTCCCTCCCCGTGAACAAGCAGGAATCACCGGGCACCCGCGACATCGTCAGGAAATGCTCACTCGCGAACCGGAGGCGTTGAGGAGTCGGAGCGGGACGAGCAGTCGGCATACCGCTGACTGACCGTGACGTTGACCCCGTACTCGACGTGGCCGCGAGGTGGCCTCCAATGGTCATCCTGGTGCAGACACGAGGGGTGTTCACAATTCCTGCGCGAACGCCCGGATATCACTCGGGCTGAGGCGTACAACACACACACACAGACCCGAACGCGAGCTTATCCTCGAAGTGTCGAGCATTCTCGCTCACGAAGCATTCAGGGGATGACAGTGAGGGCAATAGAAGTCGGCACATCTCTGGGGTGGCCTCAGCGCGTGCACACCCAAGCCGTGACGAGACACCCGATTGTTGTAGCTCTGTCGGCGCTGCTTGGAGTCGGGGTGGGCGGTTGCACATCCGAAGCAGGCAGTCCCGCGCCATCGGAGGGTGCGCGAGCGTCGCAAAGCGTCGCGGCCAGCCCTTCTCGCGCCCCGGAGTGCGGTGCATCCCTCAGAGACACCGATGACTCGGTGGCCCGATGGACCGGGCTGCTGGGCGGGACGGGCCAGGGTACGACAGACCTGGCCGTTGGGAGATCGGTAGGTGTGACGACACTGAGTACTGAGGGATGCACCGCCGCCGACGCTGAGATCGTCTTGGCCGACTGCCCAGGAGCCGACGGATGGATCCTCTCGATGCCACGGGCGCTCTCCGGTAGATCTCTGGCGGCAAGTGGGGTCATCGGAGTCGCAGCGTCCAGGACCGAGGTGACAAACGGTCCCATACCCGGGACCATTACTGCGATCTTCTTCCGCGCAGACAGTTCGTCATCGAAGGCCTACGTGAACCGCTGGCTCACCGGGTGTCGTGCCAGCCCGGAGTTCGGCAAGCTCAGCGTCGCAACTCTCACCAGCGGTGTCTTGGCGGTCCGGGCAGCCAACGCGGCAGGCGTCGATCGGGCCACCAGCGACCGGCTGCTAGGCCAGATTCGGGACCGGATCGCGCAGGACGGGCAATAGGCGCCAGTGAGGTCACCCGCTGCGCGAACCGATGGAACACGGCATACCCTCCGCATTTGATGGTTATGCACGTTGGTGCATATAGTTGCACCCGTGTCCAAGGTCTTGACGTCCCTGCCTGTCGGTGAACGAGTCGGAATCGCCTTCTCCGGAGGTCTCGACACCTCCGTGGCCGTGGCCTGGATGCGCGACAAGGGGGCCATCCCCTGCACCTACACCGCGGACATCGGGCAGTACGACGAACCCGACATTGACTCGGTGCCCGGCCGCGCCGGTCAATATGGCGCAGAGCTGTCCCGGCTGGTCGACTGCCGCGCCGCCCTGGTCGAGGAGGGCCTGTCGGCGATCGCGTGCGGCGCCTTCCATATCCGCTCGGGCGGCAAGCAGTACTACAACACCACGCCGCTGGGCCGCGCGGTCACCGGCACCCTGCTGGTGCGGGCCATGCGCGCCGACGACGTCGACATCTGGGGTGATGGGTCGACCTACAAGGGCAACGACATCGAGCGGTTCTACCGCTACGGCCTCATCGCCAACCCCAACCTGCGCATCTACAAGCCCTGGCTGGACGCCGACTTCGTCACCGAGCTCGGCGGGCGCACCGAGATGTCCCAGTGGATGACCGCGCACGATCTGCCGTACCGCGACTCGGTCGAGAAGGCCTATTCGACCGACGCCAACATCTGGGGCGCTACGCACGAGGCCAAGCGCCTGGAGCACCTGGACACCTCGATCGAGATCGTCGAGCCGATCATGGGGGTCAAGTTCTGGGACCCCTCGGTGGTCATCGACAGCGAGGACGCGACGATCGAGTTCGTCCAGGGGCGCCCGGTTGCGATCAACGGGCGCGATTTCGCCGCTGACCCGGTGGGCCTGGTCATGGAGGCCAACGCCGTCGGCGGTCGCCACGGTCTTGGTATGGCCGACCAGATCGAGAACCGGATCATCGAAGCCAAGAGTCGCGGCATCTACGAAGCGCCCGGCATGGCGCTGCTCTTCATCGCCTACGAGCGGCTGCTCTCGGCGATCCACAACGAGGACACCATCGCCAACTACCACGCCGAAGGACGCCGCCTCGGCCGGCTGCTCTACGAGGGCCGTTGGTTCGATCCGCAATCGCTCATGCTCCGCGAATCGCTGCAGCGTTGGGTCGCATCCGCCGTCACCGGCCAGGTGACCCTGCGGCTGCGCCGCGGCGACGACTTCTCGATCATCGACACCCGCGGTCCGGCCTTCTCTTATCACCCCGACAAGTTGTCGATGGAGCGCACCGAGGACGCCGCCTTCGGCCCGACCGACCGAATCGGGCAACTCACCATGCGCAACCTCGATATCGCTGACACCCGCTCCAAGCTCGAGTTGTATGTCGCGCAAGGCCAGCTCCTCGGCGGGCACGCCGAGCTCATCGGGCGCCTAGAGCCAGGCGGCGCCGCATCCATTGCGGCCAACCCCGAGGTCAGCGATGTCGGTGAGGTCGAGACCCTCGACCGCGCCGCCATGGAAGCCGGCACCGACTGACGCCACGGTCGGCGCGTTCGGCCCTGACAGGTCGGTTGTGGACGGCATACAAAGGTGGCGAACTAGACTCCGGGCGTGAGTCCGACGCCGCGGCGCCGCCCCAGCCCCGAGATGCTGGGGTTGTTGGAGCGCGCAGCCGGGCCGCTGGCCACCACCGCGTTGCGGCGCGTCGAACTCGATTACCCGTGGTTCGTGGCGCTGCCGGCCCAACAGCGATCCTGGGTCGGGCTGGTCGCCCAGGCTGGCATCGCGGCCTTCATCGCCTGGCTCGGCGCCGAAGGCGAGGACGAGCCGCCCGTCACCGCGGACGTCTTCGCCACGGCCCCAAGGGAATTGACCGCGTCGATCAGTTTGAGCCAGACCCTGGACCTGATCCGCGCCACCGTGTCGGTCGTCGAAGACGAGGTCGACGGGATGGGGTCGGCGACCGAAGCACAGGTGCTGCGCGAGGCGGTGCTGCGCTACTCCCGCGAGATCGCCTTCGCGGCCGCTCAGGTCTATGCCAACGCCGCCGAGTCGCGCGGTGCGTGGGACGCCCGCCTGGAAGCGCTGGTCGTCGACGCCGTGCTGCGTGGTGAGGCCGACGACTCGATGCAGTCTCGGGCGACGGCTCTGGGGTGGGGCTCGGTCGCCCATGTCACCGTCGTGGCAGGCCGAACGCCCACTGGCGCAACGGCATACACGGGCGAGTCGATCCGTCGAGCAGCGCGACGCGTGGGGGCCGAAGCCCTGGCGGCCGTGCAACGTCGACGGCTCGTCGTCATTCTCGGCGGCACCACGGATGCGCTCAAGACGGCGGGTGCCCTGGCCGGCGAGTTCGGCGACGGCCCGATCGTCGTCGGCCCCACCGTGCCGCACCTGTTCGCCGCCGGTCGATCGGCCCGAGCCGCACTCAACGGGCTCTCGGCCGCCCCGGCCTGGCCGCAGGCGCCGCGACCGGTTCTCGCCGACGAACTCCTACCTGAACGGGTGCTCATCGGCGACGACCGGGCGCGCCGACAACTCGTCGACCGGATCGTCACTCCGTTGCGCGACAACGCGACGCTGCGCCAGACGGCCGAGAGCTTCCTTGAGGTCGGGGGGTTGGAAGCCACCGCGCGACTGCTCTTCGTCCACCCCAACACGGTGCGCTACCGGATCGGGCGCATCGCCGAAATCACGGGTTACGACCTCGCCCACCCCAGAGACGGGTATGCCGTGCGGCTGGCCCTCGCACTCGCCGCCTTGCGTTGACGGCATACGGGGGCGCAGTTTGTAGGAACCCTCCAAAACGACGACCGGCAGCTTGGCCGGATCGGGATCACGGGATGGTCACGCAGGGATGACACAGTGGTGAACGTGCTCGCCGTCCTCTGCCCTGGCCAAGGCTCTCAGAAGCCCGGCTTCCTCTCCCCCTGGCTGGAGCTGCCGTCCTTCCGCGATCGGATGGAGTGGTTCTCCACCGTCGCGAACATGGACCTGGTCTCCTATGGCACGACAGCCGACGCGGAGACGCTGCGCGACACCGCCGTGGCCCAGCCGCTCATCGTGGCCGCCGGGCTCTGCTCACTGCTGTCGATCTTCCCGCGGCCCGCGGACGGCTTCCGGCAGGTGTCGGTCGGTGCCGGGCATTCGGTCGGCGAGATCACCGCGGCGGCCGCCACCGGCGTCATCACGGCGGAGCAGGCGCTGGTCTTCGTCCGCGAGCGCGGGCGAGAGATGGCGGCTGCGGGCGCCATCACGCCGACCGGCATGTCCGCCGTGCTCGGCGGCGACCCCGCCGAGGTGCTCGACGCGCTGACCCGGCACGGGCTCACTCCCGCCAACATGAACGGCGTCGGCCAAGTCGTCGCCGCCGGCACCCTCGACCAACTGGCGGCTCTCTCCGCCGACCCACCGGCCAAGACGCGGATCATCCCGCTGCAGGTGGCTGGAGCCTTCCACACCGCGCACATGGCTCCGGCGACAGCGCGCCTCGCGGGGTATGCCAAGGCCATCACCACCCATGAGGCGCACGCCCGGCTGGTGTCCAACCGGGACGGCCACATCATCCACTCCGGCCAGGACGTCCTCGACCGACTTGTCACTCAGGTCAGCGCGCCCGTCCGTTGGGACCTGTGCATGGCCACCCTGTCCGAGATGGGCGTCACCGGCCTGATCGAGGTGCCCCCGGCCGGCACCCTGTCCGGGCTGGCCAAGCGCGCCATGCCAGGAGTCGAGATCCTCACCCTCAACACGCCGGACCAACTCGACGAGGCGTTCCGGATGATCACCGAGCACGGCGGCAATGACCATGCGCGGGAGATCCAGTGGACCCTCGGGGTGGCACCCACCAAGGGCACGGTGAGCTTCAGCTCGGTCGCGCCCGGCGACGAGGTCTCCGCGGGTGAAGTCCTCGCCCACGTCGAGGCGGTCCACGACACGCACCAGGTCACGGCGGCCCACCACGGGGTCATGGGTGACTGGCTGGTCGACAACGGTGACGAAGTGTCTCCCGGTCAACCGATCCTTCGGTTCGGCCCGCTGGCGCGGTCCCGTCGCGAGGACCTCCCCGCCGAGCCCAACGCCACGAGCACGTCCGACACCACGCACGGGAGCGACGCATGAGCGCGGCAGCAGCGCCCAAGGGCACCGGCACGCTCACCGCTCCTGCGGGAGCGCGCCACGCCCGGATCTGGGGGGTCGGTGGCTACCGTCCCGAGCGGGTCGTCCCCAACTCCGAGATCGTCGATGTCATCGACTCGTCCGACGAGTGGATTCAAGAGCGCTCCGGCATCAAATCGCGGCGCTGGGCCGGACCGCACGAGACCGTCGTGACGATGTCGGTCGCCGCTGCCCGCGAGGCCGTCGCCGCTGCCGGCATCCGGCTCGATCAGGTCGAGGCGGTCATCGTCTCGACGGTCAGTCACCCCTACCAGACGCCCGCCGCCGCCCCGATCGTCGCCGACGCGCTCGGGCTGCGCTGCGTCGCCTTCGACATCTCGGCGGCCTGCGCCGGCTACTGCCACGGCATCTCGCTGGCCAATGACATGGTCCGCGGCGGCAGCGCCGGCTTCGTCCTGGTCATCGGCGTCGAAAAGCTGTCCGACTTCACCGACCCGACCGACCGCTCGACGGCCTTCATCTTCGCCGACGGCGCGGGTGCGGCCGTGGTCGGTCCCTCCGACACCCCCGGCATCGGGCCGACCATCTGGGGTTCGGACGGAGCGCAGTGGGAGACCATCAAGCAGAACGAGTCGTGGCTGGAGGTGCGCGACCAGGGCCTGGACTTCCCCTCGATCGGCATGCAGGGCCAGTCGGTCTTCCGCTGGGCGGTCTGGGGCATGGCACCCGTCGCGCAGCGGGCCATCGACGCCGCCGGCATCACCGCGGCCGACCTTGACGCCTTCCTGCCCCACCAGGCCAACATGCGGATCATCGATGCGATGGTCAAGCAGCTCAAGCTGCCCGCCGATATCCCGGTTGCGCGCGACATCGTCGAGACCGCCAACACCTCGGCCGCCTCCATCCCCTTGGCCACCGAACGGATGCTCCGAGAAGGCGAGATCCCGCATGGCGGGCTCGCGTTGCAGATCGGCTTCGGCGCCGGCCTGGTGTATGCCGCGCAGGTCGTCGTTCTGCCCTGACCCACCGATTCCCGCGTCCCGACGGGTCATTCGGGAGCCTCACCCCTGACCATCCCCATCCGTAGAAGGAGCACCCCATGGCAAGCGAATCCGAGATCCTCGAGGGCCTGGCCGAGATCGTCAACGAAGAGACCGGCATCGACACCGCCGAGGTCGAGCTCGACAAGTCGTTCACCGACGACCTCGACATCGACTCGCTGTCGATGATGACGATTGTCGTCAACGCCGAGGAGCGCTTCGGCGTCCGGATCCCCGACGACGAGGTCAAGAACCTCAAGACCGTCCGCGACGCGGTCAACTTCATCGCCGGCGCGCAGGCCTGACCTGCCCCGACGCCCGCGGTATGCCGTGCCGCGCCCGGTGTGACACGGCATACCGCGCGGACGGTCCAGCGCTCCTGGACCCGACGTTCCATCGTTCCGCCCGACCCGCTCGCTCTGCCCTGAAGGAGCCCGCATGACCTCCCCCAGCGCCACCCGCGTCGTCGTGACCGGAATGGGCGCCACGACCCCCGTCGGTGGCACCGTCGCGGAATCGTGGGACGCCATCCTCGCCGGGCGTTCCGGCGCTCGACCCCTGGAGTTCGACTGGGTCGCCCAGTACCAACTCCCGGTGACCTTCGCCGCCCAATTGCACACGCCCCCCGACCAGGTGCTCGCCAAGGTCGAGACCCGACGACTGGACCCGTCCTCGCAGTACGCCCTCATCGCCGCGCGCGAGGCCTGGGCCGACGCCGGCTCGCCGGACATCGATCCCGAGCGGATCGCGGTCGCGGTCGGGTCGGGCATCGGAGGGGTCCACACCCTCCTCAACCAGTGGGACACGTTGCGAGAGAAGGGACCTCGCCGCGTCTACCCGCTCGCGGTGCCGATGCTCATGCCCAATGGCCCGGCAGCGGCGATCTCGCTGGAGTTGTCGGCTCGGGCAGGCTCGCACACACCCGTCAGCGCGTGCGCCTCGGGCGCTGAAGCCTTGGGGTATGCCGTGCAACTCATCCGCAGCGGCCGCGCCGACGTGGTCGTCGCGGGTGGCACCGAGGCCGCGATGCACCCGATGCCGATTGCGGGTTTCGCTGCGATGCAGGCCCTTTCGACGCGCAACGACGACCCGGAGGGCGCGTCCCGTCCCTATGACATCTCACGCGACGGCTTCGTCCTCGGTGAAGGCGCGGCCGTCATCGTCCTGGAGTCCGAGGAGCACGCGAGAGCCCGTGGGGCCCGGATCTATGCCGAGTTGGCGGGGGTCGGTATGTCCGCTGACGCCTACCACATCACCGCTCCCGAGCCGGAGGGCGCGGGGGCCGCGCGGGCCATGCTGGAGGCCATCGCCACGGCCGGTGCAACGCCTGCGGACATTGCCCACATCAACGCCCATGCCACGTCCACCCCGGTCGGCGACGTCGCCGAGGCCAACGCGATCCGGCGGGCCTTCGGTGAGCTGGCCGGGGCGATCCCGGTGAGTGCCACCAAGTCGATGACCGGTCACCTGTTGGGGGCCGCTGGCTCACTGGAGGCGATCTTCACCATCCTCGCGCTGCACCATCGGCTGGCCCCGGCGACGATCAACCTCGTCGACCTCGACCCCGAGGTGGGCCTGGATGTCGTGCGCGGCTCGCACCGCACCCTGCCCGAGGGCGAGTTGCTCGCGCTCAACAACTCGTTCGGCTTCGGCGGGCACAACGTCGCCCTGGCTTTCCGCACCGTCTGACCCACCTGTCACCACACACATCGGGGCCGTTCGACTCACCTGAGTCGAACGGCCCCGACGTCTGCCGGCCGGGCTGTTGCCGAGTCACGTGACCGACGCGCGTCAGCCCACCTTGTGCAGCCAGCGGACGGGAGCCCCGTCACCGGCATACCGGAAGACTTCCAACTCGCGATCCCACGCCGTGCCGAGCAACTCCTCCAGCGCGGCTTGCAGACCGAGGGGATCTCCGAGGTGCTCCGAGAGCGCCGCGCGTAGCCGGTCCTCGTTGACGACAGCGTCACCTGCGGCAGCGGTCCAGGTGTGGTGGATGCCCAGCGATGGCGTATGCGACCAGCGCGACCCGTCAACGCCAGGGGACGGATCCTCGGTCACCTCGTAGCGAACCTGCTTCCAGGAGCGCAGTGCGGTGGCAACGCGCGCACCCGTGCCAGCGGGCCCGGTCCAGGCGACCTCGGCACGCTGCAGCCGGGGACCGGCGGGTTGCGCCAGCCAGTCCAGGTGCAACGGCTGGTCGAAGAGCGACTCCAACGACCAGGTGATGTGCGGGCACAACGACGTGGGGGCCGAGTGGATGAACACGACCCCGCGCGTCGCGGCGCGTGGCGCAGTGACAGACATCCGGTGCTCCTTGTCGTGCGAGTGACGTCTTCCCCAACGCCTCGCCGACCGCACTTTCGGTCGTGTTGCTGCTTCACCCGCCGATGGCTGAGCACGATCCAGCCATCGTCACGCTGGCCTCATTGTGCCCCATCGGTCACACCCGGCACCAGCCGTCACAGCAGAGCGGCCATCCTCGCCTTGGCAGCGAGCAGCCGGGCGCCCAGGCCGGGGCTGCGGCCGCGGCTGCGGTGCGTGCCGACCGAGGCCACGCGCCCGGCGGGCTCCTTGGCCTGAAGGACGGCGACCTGGCCCACGCTCAGTCCGCTCACCGTGGCCAGGGTCACCCCCGTCATGGTCATCCGTCCCCACCGCATGTCGTCCTCCCGTGTTGTGCTGGTGCACGCTGAGCCCGGTTACCCGTGCTTGTCGTGCCTTCCAGTGCCCAGGCTGGGGACCGCCCCTGTGGCCCGGCTTTGGGGGTCGCCGCATCTCGCTGTGAGCGCTAACCCGGGCGCAGCCATTGGCAACTCCTGGCAACCCGTTGCCGAAGCCGACCGTCCTCCCTACCGTGGCCCCAAGCCAACGGCGGCCAGCGAAGGGGTCGCGCGCGACCGTCCTGGCGCACGGCATACCCCGTCTCCCCCGGAGGTCCCATGTCAGTCGCCCGACCACGCCGTCTTGCCGTCACCCTGCTCTCCGTCGCCGCGCTGACCGTCGGCGCCGCGAGCGCTCCTGCCTGGAGTGCCTCGGCGCGCTCCGAGAACGCCGACCAAGGCGTGACGATCAAGCGCGACACCTACGGCATCCCGCACGTCTACGCCAACACCACCCGCGGCATCTTCCGCGGCTTCGGGTATGCCGTGGCGCAGGACCGGCTCTTCCAGATGGAGATGAGCCGCCGCACCACCCAGGGAACCGTGTCCGAGGTCATGGGTTCGGCCTACCTGGCGCTGGACAAGGACACCCGCAATGGGTTCGACCCGGCCGCGATCCAAGCGCAGATCGCGGCGCTCCTGCAGGAGGACCGCGACATCCTGGAAGGCTATGCCGAGGGGATGAACCGCTGGCTCGATGCCGTCGCGGCGTCGCCTGAGACCCTCATGCCCAAGCAGTTCCTCGACTACGGCTTCTCGCCGAGCCGGTGGACGGCATACGACGTCGCCATGGTCTGGGTGGGCACGATGGCCAACCGCTACTCCGATTCCAGCTCCGAGATCCCCAACTACCAGGTGCTGCAGGAACTCATCGCGGCCAAGGGCGAGACCGGGGGGCGGGCGCTGTTCGACCAACTCGTCTGGCTCGACGACCCGCTGGCCCCGACGACTGTCCCGCGGGAAGGGGCGATCGGCAAGGCCGGGCCGCGAGCACCCGCGCAGCGGCCGCAGTTGGCGCCGATCACCCCGGGTCTGCGTGACGTCGGCGTCGAGATGAACGCGCGCTCTGGCGGCGGCGAGTGGCCTAACACGGCTCCGGTCGCAAGCAACATTTGGATCACCGGCAAAGGCCGCACCGTCGATGCCAAGTCGGTGCTGGTCAACGGGCCGCAGTTCCAGTGGTTCAACCCCTCCTATGTCTTCGGGATCGGGCTGCACGGCGCTGGCTGGGACTTCGCCGGCAACACGCCGTTCGCCTACCCGTCGGTGATCTTCGGGACCAACAGCGAGATCTCCTGGGGTGCCACGGCCGGCCCGATGAACGTCGTCGACATGTACCAAGAGACGCTCAACCCGGCCAATGCTCGCCAATACCACTACGACGGGCAGTGGCGGGACATGCAGGTACGGACGGTGTCGATCCCGGTGAAGGGGTCGCCGGACGTGTCCTTCGACGTGCTCACGACGGTGCACGGTTATGTCACCTCGGTCGATGCGGCCAACAACCGCGCCTACGCCAAGAAGCGCTCCTGGACCGGTTACGAGGTGTCCTCGCTCATCGCCTGGGCCAAACTGCCCCGAGCCAAGAACTTCGACGAGTTCTCCGCTCTCGCAGCGCAATTCGCGATCTCGATCAACTGGTACTACGCCGACAAGAAGGGCGACATCGGCTACATCTCCCCCGGCCGACTGCCGGACCGCCCGGCCAACCAGGACATCAGGATTCCCGCAGTCGGCGACGGGTCGATGGAGTGGAAGGGCATCCTGCCTCCGACGGCCAACCCGGTGACCTACAACCCCACCCAGGGCTTCATCGCCAACTGGAACAACCAGGCCGGGCCGGGCTTCAACAACGACTACGGCAACTGGTCGGTGGTCGACCGTGACCAGGAGATCCTCGCCGCCTTCACCGGGCCAGGTGCTCGCACGGCATACACGTCCCAGCAGATGTGGGAGCTCAACGAGCGATTCTCCTTCGCCGACCTCAACCTGCGTTACCTCGCGCCGGTGCTGGCGAAGGCCGTGGCCAGCCTTCCCGCGGAGGATCCGGTGCGTCGCGACGTCGAGATGCTCACGACCTGGTCGGGCGAGACCCGCGACCGCAACGGTGACGGGAACTACGACGCGCCGCAAGCCACCATCATGCGCGCGTGGCTGCCGATCCTGGCCCAGGCGGTCCTGTCTGACGACCTGCCGACCTCGGTTTACAACCGCTACGTCGCCGGGATGTACATGGCTCCCGTCGAATCGCGCGCGTCGATCCGGCCGGCCCAGGCGGTCAAGCTCATCCACAATGCTCAACTCGGTGCCGACGCCGGGGTGCAGCAGACCGTGGACTTCCTCAACGGCGCCCCGGCCACGGAGGTCTACTTGGCCACCTACAAGCAGGCGCTGGCCGCGCTCCGATCGACCAAGGGCGCAGACCCGGCGGCCTGGCTCACCCCAGCCTCGACGATGGCGTTCTCCTACAAGAACTTCCTCGGCGTGCCGCAGGCCTCCCCCGGCGACCAGATCAACGGGGTGCTCTATGCCAACCGTGGCACCGAGAACGACATGGCCGTCCTCGGCGCCGGCGCCAACCGGCTCTGCCTCGCGGCTCCCCCCGGTCAGTCGGGCTTCGTCGCTCCGGACGGCACGACGTCGGCGCACGCGACCGATCAGCTGGCGCTCTACACGAGCTTCCAGTGCCGCAACGAGCACCTCACTCGCGCCTCGGTCGACGCGGCCACGGAATCGGTGACGGTCCTCAACTAGCCGCAGGGCCATCAGACGGCACCGGCTCGCCTCGCGGCGGGTCGGTGCCGTCGCTGTTCGTGGGTCTGCCTGAGTCAACAAGCCGGTATGCCGGTCAGGTAGGCTCCCAGCGCGCCCGGGGCGGTAGCTCAGCCGGTCAGAGCAGCGGACTCATAATCCGTCGGTCGTGGGTTCAAGCCCCACCCGCCCCACTCGCCCCTCCGGATCGGCCAACCGTCGCGCTCGCCCGCCGCGTCGCCCGCTGTGGCGCTCTCCCTGTGCCACGATGTGCAGACTTCGGAGCGCCGATGGGGTGGCCGAACCGGCTCAGTGAGGGCATGTGCGCATGGAGGCCATTGTCGAGAACCCTGGGTATTGCCCGTGCTGTCGCAGCGCGACGACGTTTCGGGCGGAGGACCCCTGGCTTCGAGACGCCTACGTGTGTCTGGGGTGCGGATCGATTCCGCGGCAGCGGCACCTCCAAGCCGTCCTCGACCAGTTCTTCCCGGCGTGGGAGCACCTGGTCTTGCACGAATCGTCGCCGTCCAACGACTTCTTGGCCAACCGATGCATGCATTACTCCAGTTCGCAGTACCTGCCTGGGGTCGCGCTCGGATCGCACCATCACGGCGTTCGCTGCGAGAGCATCGAGGAACTCACCTTCGCCGACGAGTCGATCGACATCTTCGTCAGCCAGGACGTTCTCGAGCACGTCTTTCATCCCGAGCGCGCCATCCGCGAGATCGCCAGGGTGCTGCGCCCGGGTGGTGCCCACGTCTTCACTGTCCCCGTCCATCCGGGTCTTGCGTCGACGGTGCGCCGAGCCGTGCTGCGGGACGGGGAGATCGAGCATCTGCACCCCGAGGAGTACCACGGCAGCCCCGTGGGCGACCATCGGGCACTGGTCACCTTTGACTACGGCAGGGATTTCCCCGCCCAGGTCTCCGCCTGGGCCGACGGAGCCAGCGTCGAGGTCATCCACACCCTGGACCGCTCTCGGGGCCTGGAGGCGGAGCATCTCGAGGTCTACGTCGTTCGAAAGCCACTGGGGAGGTCGACGTCGGCGACTCCCGGGCAGGGAGGTATTTGGCGCCCGTCCGACCCCCGTTCCGTCGTCGAAGGCCGTTCGACAGCTCGCGTCTCGCTGGAGCGTCTACAGACTCCCGGCAAGTCCCGCCGAGACGAAGGGGCCATTGTGGGGTTCGGGGATGGCCCGTCGGTTCGCGCGATCTGTGAATCGGCCCCGCGCCACCGGGTGGTCCACATCGATCCCACGCACACGGGGACAGCGACCGCCGATTCTGCCCTGCCACCGGGGATCACCCGTGTCCCAGCCGTCCTTCCCACGCCGCTGGGCGCAGGCACAGCCTCACTCGTGGTGTCCGGGGACGCGTTCCAGCACCTGACCTCCGCCGACCAGGAGAAGTGGGCTGCTGAGATCGCTCGCCTGCTCGGCAGTGACGGGGTCCTCACGCTCGAGGCGGCTGGGGACAGCCGACCCGCGGTAGAAGCCGCCTGGGGCAGGGTGGGTCTTTCCGTCGTCGAGTGGGTGCCACCGCATGTCTTGAGCCGACAAGCGTTCGTCGTGCTGCGCGCCCGACGTCCGCGGCTGCGGTCAGCCCTCGAAGCGGGAGTCCCGCGCGCCCGCCGCCTGGCTGGGCGAGCCAAGGCGGCCGTTGCCCAACGCATCAGAGGCGCGTGACGCCAGGCCTGAGCGACCGCAAGGACGAAAGCCACTACCCCGGCCCGGCCAGCTCACGAAACCGTGGGGCAGCATGTCCGCACGGAAATGAGGCACGGCACCATGAAGCGACTCCTGTCCGGCAACGAAGCCCTCGCCCGCGCAGCTTGGGAGGCCGGAGCGGTCGTCGGTGCGGGCTACCCGGGCACGCCGAGCACCGAGATCCTTGAGGTCTTCGCCCCCTACCCAGACGTGTATGCCGAGTGGTCACCGAACGAGAAGGTGGCCCTCGACGTCGCGATCGGCGCGGCATACGCAGGCCGTCGTGCCTTTGCGACCATGAAGCATGTCGGGCTCAATGTCGCCGCCGACTCGTTCTGGTCGGTGGCCATGACCGGCATCGAGGCCGGCTTGGTCGTCGTCACGGCCGACGACCCGGGCATGCACTCCTCCCAGAACGAGCAGGACAACCGTCACTTCGCCCGGTGGGCGCGAGTGCCGTGCCTGGACCCGACCGACAGCCAGGACACCCACGACCTCATGGTCGCGGCCTTCGACATCAGCGAGCGCTTCGACGTGCCGGTGCTCTTGCGCACGACCACGCGCGTGTGCCACACCAGCAGCCCGGTCGAGGTCGGCGAGGTCCGTCGCGTTACCCCCACGCCCGGCAGCTACGTGCGCAACACCGCGAAGTACGACATGGCCCCGGCCAACGCCCGCCAACGCCGGCCGCTGCTCGAGGACCGCATCGCGGCGCTCAGCGAATTCGCCGAGACGTTCGCGGGCAATGTCGTGACGACTCGCGACCGCACGCTCGGGATCATCACCAGCGGGGTCGCCTACCACTACGCCCGCGAGGTCTTCCCCGACGCCAGCACGCTCAAGCTCGGTATGGTCTACCCGCTCCCCCGCCGTCTCATCGCCGACTTCGCCGCGGGGGTCGACACGCTCATCGTCATGGAGGAGCTCGACCCGTTTGTCGAGGACCAGCTGCGGCTGATGGGGATCCCGCTCTACCAACCCCCACAGCCACCGGCCTATCCCCAGACCAAGTCGATCTTCCCGGTCATCGGCGAGCTCGACCCCACCTCGGTGCAGCGCGCGGCCGTAGCAGCAGGCCTGCTCCCCGGGCCGGGACCAGCGGACCGGCCGGCTCCGGAGCCGGGCGCACGGCATACCTTGCCGTTGGTGTCCGTGGCCGCCCTCGATCTCGCGCCGCGACCGCCGACGCTCTGTCCCGGGTGTCCGCATCGGTCGTCGTTCTACCTGCTGCACAAGCTCGGCGTGCCGGTCAACGGTGACATCGGGTGCTACACGCTGGGGATGGCCAAACCCCTCGACGCGCTGCACACCGCCGGCTGCATGGGCGCGAGCATCGCGGTCGCGCACGGGGCCGTGCAGGCGGGCGACACCGAGCGGCATGTCGCGGTTATCGGCGATTCGACGTTCTTCCACAGCGGGATCCCGGCGCTGGTCAACGTGCTCTACAACCGCAGCAACGTCGTGACCATCGTCATGGACAACCGCACGACCGGCATGACCGGCCACCAGGAGAACCCCGGCAGTGGCCACACCCTGCAGCGCCAGGAGACCGTGGAGCTGGATATCGAGCTGGTAGTGCGAGCGCTCGGCTTCCCGCCAGACCGGGTCGTGACGATCCCGAGCTATGACGTCAAGGCCCTGGAGAAGCAGCTCAAGGCCTGGCTCAAAGTCGACGGCCCGGCCGTGCTCATCACCAAGCAGGAGTGCGCCCTGCTGCCCGCGACCAAGGCGACCTACCTGCCGCTGGCCGTCAAGGACAACTGCAACGGCTGCACGATCTGCTTCCGGATTGGCTGCCCGGCGATCCTGCATTCCGACGCGCTCGACGAGCGCACCCAGCGGCCGCTCGCGGTCATCGACCCGGTGCTGTGCACCGGCTGCGAGATCTGCGCCCAGGTCTGCCCGCGCGATGCCATCGAGTTCCGGGCCGAGGCGATGGCCCATGGTTGAGAGCCCTCGCCCGGCGAAGGTGGACATCGTCCTGGTCGGCGTCGGCGGCCAGGGCACCATCCTCGCCAGCAATATCCTCGCCGACCTCGGCATGCGCATCGGCTATGACGTCAAGAAGGCCGAAGTGCACGGCATGTCCCAACGAGGCGGGAGCGTCATCTCGCACGTGCGCTGGGGCGCGGAGGTGAACTCGCCGATCATCGCGACGGGAGCGGCTGACCTGCTCGTCGCCGTGGAGCAGCTGGAAGCCGGCCGGTATGCCGGTCTGTTGCGTCCCGGGGGCACCGCGCTGGTCAACGAGTTCACCATCGAACCCATCACGGTCATCACCGGAGGCGCGCACTACCCCAGCAGGGACGAGATCGAGAGCGCGTATGCCGTCCCCGCTCGCCGCCTGCTCTGGGTGCCGGGTGCCGCCGTCGCCACAGAGTTGGGCAACAAGCACGTGGCCAACATCGTGTTGCTGGGCGCTCTATCGCGGTTGTTGCCGGCAGTGCCTGAGCAGGACTGGGTCGATGCCATCGAACGCCAGGTCAAGCCCAGCCATCGCGAACTCAATCGTCGGGCCTTCGAGATCGGCCGGTCGGACGCTCACGTCCCCGGGCCGGGTGTCTGAGGCGCAAGCCGAGGCACCGAGTCGCAACGACTGCTCGCGCCTCGACCACGGCGACCACTCCGGCAGCCACCCCGGCAGCCACCCCGGCGTTGGCGGGCGGGCCCACGGCGACAGAGCTGACCACCGCGCACCTGGGGCAGTCCTCGGACCTGGCTGCCCTCGGCGGCCGTTACGCCGGACTCGCCCGCACCACCTATCCGGGCAATGGTCAGGCACCCATCTCTCCGTGCCAGCAGGACCGGGTGGGCGCCCAGCCGAAGACCGATCGCGTCTTCACCATGGAAGCCACTGCTGCCGTCCTGCGGGTCGGCTCTCGCGTGGCGCTCATCCAGATCGACCACACCGAGATGCTTGGCGGGATCCCGGCCGCGATCATCACTGCGGCGGCCGAACGGGTGCGGTGACCCTAGGGCGCATCATGTCCGATTTGTCGATATCACTGCGGTCAGTCGGACGTCATATGGACGGACATCGCATCAATCCATGACAGCTCGCCTGTCGTGTGAATTGACACACAATCTGGGGCGTTCAGATCCTTGGATCCTCAACTATCTCGGCATACGATCATCCCCAGACGCACGAGCCTCTCCCGTCTGACGCTTCCCTCGCGACAGACCCCCAAGCCTCGTCCGTCCGAAAGAGGACGTCTCATGTTGATCGAGGCTATGGTCTCCGCACCGACCATGACCCGACTGCCCGACGGCACGCTGGAGTGGCGGCTCGACGGCCAGTTGCACCGCGAGGATGGCCCTGCCCTGGTCACGTCAGACGGCACCCAACTGTGGTTCCGCCACGGCGTCGCCCACCGTGAGGACGGTCCGGCAGCGGTGTGGGCCGATGGCTCGATGGCCTGGAAGGTCGACGGCCTGCTGCACCGCGAAGACGGCCCGGCAGTCATCCGGTTCGACGGGACCCAGCGTTGGTACCTCTTCGGCACCCGGCTGTCATCGCCGGAGACCGCTGGCTGGCAGGCGGCCCAGGCCAGCTGACACCGGCCGGGACGGCGCGCAGCCCGTCCACCCGGGCCCAACGCCGGTGACGGATCAGCGCACGTCGAAGTAGACGAACCCTGGACCCTCGTCCCGATAGGGCACCCCGAGCGCGTCGAGAGCCGAACGCCACGACCCGGTGATGTTCTGATCGGCGCCCTCGAAGCCGTGGTCGGCGGTGAGGACGATCGCCATCTCGTCGAGCAGTCCGAGCCGTTCCAGGTCGTCGAGCATGACCCCGAGCCGGGCATCGCTCTGCCGCAATGCAGCTCGCGCCGGCTCCGACCTCGGGCCACCGCCGTGATGGCCGGCGTCGGTGACCACGTTGGCCCACCAGGCCAGGCGTGGAGCGGTTGCCAGCCCACCGGCATACAGGCCACGCACCTGTTCCAGACCGAGGTCGTCCACCGACACCCCCCACCGGAAGTAGGGGTCATCGAGCAACGCGGGATCGCCCAGGAACGGCGACGAGTCAGCCGGCGGGAGTCGGTCGCCGAGTCCCCCTGCTCCTGCGCCGCCCGAGGACGCGCGGATGATCCCCATCGTCGAGTAGTCGGCGCCGCGGTCGATCGCCTCATCGACCGACGCGGTGAAGCCTGGCACCATCTCGAAAACGGTCCGGGCTGCGGGCCGGAGCCATTCCGCGGAGCGGTGCCAAGTGGTCTCGTCATTGGGCACCACCTGCTGGCCGGTCGCCCGGTCGAAGTACACATTGCCCAACACGCCGTGCCGCCCCGGACCCACCCCGGTGAGGATCGACGTGTGGTTGGTGAGCGTCACGCTGGGGAACTGCGCGACCGCGCCACCATCGAGGGCGACGCCCCGCTCGATGAGCCCCGCGACCGTCGGCAGATCGCCGGTCGACGCGAGATGCAGCAGGTCGCTGCAGTGCGCGCCATCCCACAGCACTCCCAGCACGCCCTTGGGTGTGGTCCCGTCGAGGTATGCCGTGAGCACCCGGCCGTCCAGGGGCGCGCCGGTCGCGTCCCGCAGTGCCTCATCCGGTGCACCGGCCAGATGCGCCATCGTGGGACCGACGTCGACGAGGCGGGCCGACTCGGGGACCACTCCGAGGCGTCGCACTCCCGCACCGGACAGAACGAGCGGCGCTCGCGACTGGATGACATCGAGCGAACCGTGCTCGCCCAGATGGCCGCCCTCATCCGGGAAGTAGTGGCCCGGAGTGTGCACGATGGCCAGGTCGGGGCTGCGCTCCGGGTCGGCGAAAAGCGACAGGATCCGTTCCGCTGCAAGCGGATACGCGTTGTCACGAGAGTCCGATGGCGACGGGTGGGCCAGCTCCACGGCATACGGGAGGAAGGCCCGTGGGTCTTGGGAGGTAATGGGGTTGTCCCCTGCCAGGACCTGCATCCCTCCGCCGGGGAACAAGCGCACCCGCCCGTGGTGGTTGGCCGCGTGCGCCGTCACGACCCCGTCGACGCTCTCGACCCAGGTGACCAGATCGACGATCGCCGCCAGCTCCGGCACGCAGAGGGCAGCAATGGCGGCCTCGCGGACACTCGGGCGCGAATCCAACGACATCGGGGCGGCTCCTGGCAGGTCGAGCGTGGCGCCGGCGCGGCGCCACGCAATGGCGGACCTCTAGTGTGCCCCGCTACGAACGGGCGTCAAGCGGTTAGGCTGCCTCCACCGCGGGGGGACAACGCTCGTGGCCGAATCAGAAGGAGCCCTCATGGCCTTGTCAGAACAGTCCGAATCGACCGGCGAAACCCTCGAGCGGGTGTCATCGGTGACCTATGACGCGGCCGGCAATGCCGTGCCCGAGTCGCCCGAGGTCGTCTCGTCCGTCACCTACGACTCCGCCGGCAACGTGATGACCGAGGAGCAGGTCGCCGCTGCCAAGGCGGAAGCCGAGGCCAAGGCCGCTGCTGAGGCCGCCGCCGCCAAGGCCGCGGAGGAAGCCGCTGCCGCGCAGGCTGCCGCTGAGGCCGCCGCTGCGCAGGCTGCCGCGCAGGCGCAGGCCGCCGCTGCCCAGCGCACCTACACCGTCGTGCGCGGTGACACCCTCAGCGCCATCGGCAAGAAGTTCGGGGTCAACTGGCGCGACATCGCGGCAGCGAACAACATCGCCAACCCCGACCTCATCTACCCCGGTCAGGTCTTCGTCATCCCCAACTGATCGCTCGCGTCCGCGCGACGACGCGCGCAGTCACCCCTGCAGGCCACGTGCCTTCAGGGGTGACTGCGCAGACGGGCACATGACCGGGCCTGCTCCCACGCCGCAGTGAGCACGTCGGCATCCGCCGGACGGCGGGGTATGCCGTCGTCGGAGACCCGCATCGGGGCGTAGTCCTGGGCGACGACCACAGATTTCTGGGTGGACCACTGGTTTGGCGGCAGCGCGGCGCGGGCGCGCACGGCCGCCTCGTCGACCGTCACGGTGAGCACGCCGCTGCGGGTGTCGGCCTCACCACGAGTGTTGAGCCAGACGAAGTTGCCCAAGCCATAGCCCACGAAGGTCGATCCGAGCCAACCCGACCCCTGGATCCGGTGGGCATGGCTGCCGACGACGACATCCGCGCCCGCTGCCGCCATGGCGGTGGCCGTGGCCACCTGGGCACGGTCCGGGCAGGTGGTGTAGTCGGTCCCCCAGTGCAAGAACACCACGAGGACATCCGAGGTCGCCCGAGCGGCCTTGACCGCCTGCAGCAGCCGGTCGTTACGCAGGTTGCCAGCCACGCCGGGTGCAGTCGCGGTCGCCGGGAAGGTGTTGACGGTGTAGTCGTTGATCTGCGTCGAGGCGATGACGGCGACCCGCAGCCCGCGCACCGTGACGACAGCCGGCGCGAATGCATCGGCGGCATTGCGGCCGATCCCGACGACCGGGACCGGTGAGGCGTCCCGCGCCGCGAGCGTGTCGACCAACCCGTCCGGTCCGAAGTCGACCGAGTGGTTGTTGGCCATGCTCACGACATCGACGCCGGCGCTCGCGAGGGTGGTCAGGGCCTTGGGCGTGGTGCGGAAGTGGTAGATCTTCGGCTGGGGCACGCCACGATCGGTGATCGCGGTCTCCAGGTTGACGACCGCGAGGTCAGCAGCGCCGAGAGTGGCGCGCAACTCGCCGAGGCCGTCGTCCCCGTCAAGGAGCCGACCGACCCGGCCCTCGAAGTGGATGTCACCACCGAAAGCGATGGTCAAGCCCCCGGGAACTGCACCCGGCGAGCCGGGCGTGACCGTGGGCGCTGGTGCGGGAGTCGTCGCGGTCGACGACATGGCACTCGACGAGGCGGCGCCGGCCGGTGCCGTCCGCCCCGCCGCGGTGACGGGGTTAGGCGAGGCCGCCGCGCCCGCGGCGGATTCTGATGACCCACCCGCCGACGGAGCGGCGCACCCGGCGAGAACCGCCAGCAGCACGGCATACCGGAGCACGTGCTGTCGGGGCCGGGGACGCTGCATCCCGCCATTGTCGAGGCTCCTAGGCCAGTCGCGAAGTTCCCACGCGTCAGCCACAATTCGGCAACGTCCGCAGCTCCGGACATCGCTCACGCCCCCTAAACCGCCGTTAACCCGCTAAGTTGCCGACATGACGGAAGCACGTGACCCAGCCCACACGCCGGCTGCCCGCGAGCCCATGGTGGTCATCACCGGCCTGAACAAGCACTTCGGTGAGCTGCATGTGTTGCGCGACATCAACCTCACCATCGGCAAGGGCGAGGTCGTCGTCGTCCTCGGTCCGTCCGGGTCGGGCAAGTCCACCCTGTGCCGCACCATCAACCGGCTGGAGCCCTTCGAGACCGGCTCGATCACCATCGACGGCGTGCCCTTGCCCGACGAGGGCAAGTCGCTGGCGCAGTTGCGGGCCGACGTCGGGATGGTCTTCCAGTCGTTCAACCTCTTCGCCCACAAGACAATCCTCGAGAACATCACCCTCGGGCCGATGAAGGTGCGCAAGAAGTCCAAGGCCGACGCCGAGAAGGACGCCATGGCGCTGCTTGAGCGAGTCGGTGTCACCGCGCAGGCCAACAAGTACCCCGCGCAGCTCTCCGGCGGCCAGCAACAGCGCGTCGCGATCGCCCGCGCGCTGGCGATGCGGCCCAAGGTCATGCTCTTCGACGAGCCGACTTCGGCCTTGGACCCCGAGATGGTCAACGAGGTCCTCGAGGTCATGACCGAACTCGCCCAATCGGGGATGACGATGATCGTCATCACCCACGAGATGGGATTCGCCCGACGGGCGGCCAACCGAGTCGTCTTCATGGCCGACGGCCAGATCGTCGAGACCGGCACGCCGGACACCTTCTTCAACAACCCCACCTCACATCGTGCCCAGGACTTCCTCGGCAAGATCCTCAGCCACTGACCGCACAACGCCTCACCAGGCACTCGCCCAATAGGAAGGAACCTCATGAAGTTCGGACGGATCAGCGTGATGGCGGTTGCCGCCACCGCAGCTTTGGGCCTGGCGGCCTGCGGCGGCGGGACCAGCGGCGCCAGCGGGGGCGGCAGCGGCGCGGTGAAGATCGGCATCAAGTTCGACCAGCCGGGCCTGGGCCTCAAGGCCGGCGCCGACTACACCGGCATGGACGTCGACCTGGCCAAGTACATCGCCAAGGAACTCGGCTACAGCAGCACGGAGTTCGTCGAGGCCGTGTCGGCCCAGCGCGAGACGCTCATCTCGACCGACCAGGTGAAGTACATCGTCGGCACCTACTCGATCACCGACGCGCGCAAGGAGAAGGTCTCCTTCGCGGGGCCGTACTTCATCGCCGGCCAGGACCTGCTGGTCCGGGCCGACGACACCTCGATCACCGGAGTGGACTCGCTCTCGGGCAAGAAGCTCTGCTCGGTCAAGGGCTCGACCTCGGCGACCAACGTCCAGAAGAAGGTCCCGGGCGTCAACCTGCAGGAGTACAACACCTACACGCTGTGCGTGGACGCCCTCAAGGCGGGCAACGTCGACGCGCTGACCACTGACGACACCATCCTCGCCGGCTACGCCGCGCAAGACGCCAACAAGGGCAAGCTCAAGGTCGTCGGCAAGACCTTCTCCACCGAGAACTACGGCGTCGGCCTCAAGAAGGGCGACGTGGAGTTCTGCAAGAAGGTCACCGACGCCATCACGAAGTACATCTCCAGCGGTGAGTGGCAGAAGGCGGTCGACAAGAACCTCGGCCCGGCCGGCTACAAGCCCGGCGCCGGCAACCCGCCCACCCCGGCGGCGTGCGCCTGATCCAGCACCACGCGAGGTATGCCGTCCGCCCACCCGGGCGGACGGCATACCTGCCATAACAGCGGAAGGACGACCCCATGGGTGAACTGTTCTCCCAGTACAACGTGCTGGGAGCATTCGGGATCACGATCGTGCTCACCGTCTTGTCGGCCCTGGGGGCGCTGGTGATCGGCACTCTCGTGGCCATCATGCGGGTCTCGCCCGTGGGCTTCCTCAACAAGTTGGGCGCGCTCTACGTCAACCTGGTGCGCAACACGCCACTGACGCTCATCATCGTGTTCTGCAATATCGGGTTCATCGTCAACCTCGGCATGTCGGTGTCGGACGATTTCGCGCGAAACAACCTGGTGTGGGCGACGATCGGTCTGGCGTTCTATCACGCGGCCTTCGTCTGTGAGGCGCTGCGTAGCGGCGTCAACACCGTGCCCGCCGGTCAGGCCGAGGCGGCCCGCTCGATCGGGCTCAGCTTCGGGCAGAGCCTGCGCGAGGTGCTGTTGCCGCAGGCCTTCCGAGGCGCGATCACCCCGCTGGGCAACACCCTCATCGCGCTGACCAAGAACACCACCGTGGCCACCGCGATCGGCGTGGCCGAGGTCGCCGGGCTGATGAAGACGATGCAGGAGGACCGGCCCGACCTCATGGTGCCGATCTTCCTCGTCGTCGCGATCGGCTTCGTCATCCTCACCCTCCCCATCGGTCTGGTCACCACCCACCTGTCGCAGAAGCTGGCGGTGAAGCGATGAGCTCGGTCCTCTTCGACATCCCGGGCCCCAAGGCCCGCGCCCGGCACCGCCTCATCATGATCGTCAGCGTGGTGCTCACCCTGCTCGCGCTGTGGTGGGCGCTCTCCCGCTTCGCGGCCAAGGGCAACCTGGAAGCAGCCAAGTGGACTCCCTTCCTCACGGCCGACATCTGGATCAACTACCTCATCCCGGGTCTGCTCAACACGCTCAAAGCGGCGGCGATCTCGGTCGTGCTCGCCGGTGCCTTCGGCTTGCTCTTCGGCATCGGTCGGCTCTCCGAGAATGCCGTCATCCGCTGGATCAGCACGGTGATCGTCGAGTTCTTCCGATCGGTGCCGGTCCTGGTCATGATGGTCGCAGCCTTCGGCCTCTTCTCGTTCAACCGGGTCTTCGAGGCCTCGATCAACCCGCTCGCCGCGGTGATCACCGGCCTGACCCTCTACAACGGATCGGTCGTCGCTGAACTGTTGCGATCGGGCGTGGGCGGTCTGCCCAAGGGGCAGTCCGAGGCCGGCCTCGCGATTGGGCTCACCCGCAGCCAGACGCTGCGCTCCATCCTGCTGCCCCAGGCCATCACCGCGATGCTTCCGGCGCTCGTGAGCCAACTCGTCGTCATCCTCAAGGACACCGCACTCGGAGCGATCATCACCTACCCCGAGCTGCT
>Ga0116180_1000893_pt1 | contig 26245 bp, 26 predicted proteins | sample AD_UKC073_MetaG_FD_89804 | JGI IMG/M metagenome (GOLD analysis project Ga0116180, IMG submission 89804) | Active sludge microbial communities of municipal wastewater-treating anaerobic digesters from USA - AD_UKC073_MetaG | ecosystem: Engineered > Bioreactor > Anaerobic > Digestate | place: USA... | reverse complement strand
CCAAGGACCATGCCCACGACCGCGACGCCGAACAGAACGCCGCAGCCGTCGGTGACGCCACCGACGATGCAGCCCCGCCGCCTACCGCCGAACCGCCTGCCCATCCGCCCAGCTAAGACGATACCGTCATCGCCTTAGCCGTAGCGGGCAACGCGCGGCTCGTCAGCCTTCCAGGGCGCGCTTGGCCTGGGCATCGGCATGATAGGACGAGCGCACCAGCGGCGCGGAAGCGACATGGGTAAAGCCCAGCCTCTCGCCGAATTCGCGCAGTTGTTCGAACTCCTCCGGCGTGACGTAGCGCTGCACCGCCAGGTGATGGGCGCTGGGCTGCAGATATTGGCCCAGGGTCAGCATCTCCACCTCGTGCGCCCGCAAGTCGCGCATCACCTCCCGAATCTCCTCCAGCGTCTCGCCCAAGCCCAGCATCAGGCCCGATTTGGTCGGGACAGCGGGATGACGGGCCTTGAAGCGCTGCAGCAAGGTCAGCGAGTAGGCGTAATCGGCCCCAGGTCGGGACTGCCGATACAGGCGCGGCACGGTTTCCAGATTATGGTTGAACACATCCGGCGGCTGCGGCGCCAGAATTTCCAGCGCCAGATCCATCCGTCCGCGGAAATCGGGGGTCAGGATCTCGATGGCGATGCCCGGCTGGGCCGCACGGGTCGCTCGAATGCACTCGGCGAAATGGGCCGCGCCGCCATCGCGCAGATCGTCGCGGTCCACCGAGGTGATCACCACGTATTTCAGCGCCATGGCCGCGACGGTGCGGGCCAGATTCTCTGGCTCGTCCGGATCGAGCGGATTGGGGCGGCCGTGTCCCACATCGCAGAACGGACAGCGGCGGGTGCAGATATCGCCCATGATCATGAAGGTCGCAGTGCCGTGGCCGAAGCATTCGCCCAGATTCGGGCAGCTGGCTTCCTCGCACACCGTGTGCAGGCGATTGTCGCGCAGGATCTGCTTGAGCCGCATCACTTCCGGGGTGCCGGGGAAACTGGCGCGAATCCAGGCCGGCTTGCGCAGACGCTGTTTGGGATCGCTCGGGGCGACCTTAATCGGAATGCGGGCGACTTTTTCGGCGCCGCGCAGCTTTTCACCGGTCTGGGCTTGGGGTTTGTTCGCCGGAGCGGCGGCAGGGGCGGCCGGCGTCACATCGGCCTGGCCGGAGGAAGTCAATTCGGACATGAGCGGTTCCTGGTGGTATCGGGACGGATCATCTTATGGTTTGGACTGCGCATTATGCCGCAGCCGGCCCGGCAAATCCCGCCCCGATGCGATCGGGTGTGGTTCGGTGGATGCGGTTTACACCGTGAGATCCGAACAAGTGCGTTTGGTTACGCCACCAGTAGCGCTAAAAGAGACCTGAGAAAGTGCGGCGGTGATCACGCCACCCCGTTGCAAACCCTACTCAACCAGTTGATCGCGCAATGCCAAGCGATGAAAATGAGTAACACATGACAAACACTGCTTATTCCCGCTATCACCATCACAATATCCTATTGACTCAGTTGTGTTTTTATCGATATCCACTTCAATTGTTACAATGATCCATTTATTTGATAAATTCGTATATGTTTGCCTAGGTAGTACAAATATTGTTCTCGGCAGCTCGTAAATTTCTCCTGAGCATATTGCTTTATTTATTTCATACCTCTGACCATTGTTCATAATTCTCCAATTTTTATGATCAATGTCTTCACCCAGCTCTAGTTTTATAGATCTTATCAATATCTCTTTCGTGGATAAACTTGATAAATTTCGTTTTTCTATTGTTGATCTATCTAATATTATTTTTATCGACTTCGGATATATTTGCAGCTCTCCTTTAAATGATCCTACTATCGCGGAAGATTCATTATCTGGTGATGATACTGCAAATGGTACTGTTATTTTATTATCTTCCACCATATCTGCTTGGGTCACACCCGTCATGATAATCAGCATTATTATCATACTGATGTGAACGAATAATTGAAACTTGATTTTATAGTATGCTGTTTCTTTCATATGCTTTGCCTCATTTGTTGTGGATCGGTGTTTCCTCAATATATTAATTTCATAAATTAACGATACTGTTTAATAGTAAAACCGATATCACCAGTTAATTTATAATTAACGAAGTCGATTTCGATGAAGATCAAATCACCTGTTTTCGACTACGGCAATCGATAGCGTATATTTATTCAGACGCACCTAGGATGAACAATTCGGTAGAATGGGTTTGCGGCACGACAAAAAAACCAAAAGGGACAGATTGAAAACAGCAGGGTCATCGTTTTCGAGTCCGATGATCGGTTTTATATTTTGCCATTTTGGTATATTCCATTTGTTAAATTCATGAAATTTTTTTACGATACTTACATAGTCATTATATTCAAATATGTTACATAATAATTATAGCAACATACTTTGCAGTATCGATCAAAAAATCGTTATAGATCATCATAAACCTTAATCATTTATTTGTCTCATCGGATTTGTGATAATTGACAATACCATTATATTGTATATTTTTGATTACAATTAACGGCTATTAATACGTCAAAAAAACATATAAATTCTGTAGTATTTTTTATGGTAATCTTTAATTGTATTAAAAATAAGTCACTTGAATCATAATACATTGCTTATACCAAGGGTAGGTCATCGTACAAGGTGTAGTAAGTAGATGCTTCGCCGCCAGCAGGCTGCACGAAAACAAATGAGCCGCTAAATCAACAAGCCCACCACCGCCCCGGTCATGAACGAGGCCAGAGTGCCGCCGATCAGCGATTTGAAGCCGAGTTCGAGGATCTCGCCGCGCCGTTCCGGCGCCATCGCGCTCAAGCCGCCGACCATGATGCCGACGCTGCCGGGATTGGCGAAGCCGCACATCGCGTAAGTCAGCAGGACCCGCGACCGTTCCCCGAGCGCCTCGGCCGGCAAGTGGCTCAACTGCAAGTAGGCCAGCAGTTCGTTGAGAACGGTCTTGACCCCCAACAGCGCGCCAGCGACGCCCGCTTCATGCCACGGCACCCCCAACAACCAGGCCAGCGGCGCCAACAGCCACCCCGCGATCCGCTCCAGGGTCAGTGGCGTTCCTCCCACCATCAGCAACCCTTCCAATATCATGTTGGCCAGCGCCACCAGCGCCACCATCACCATCAGCATGCCGATGATATTGGCCAGCAAGCTCAAACCTTGGCCGGTTCCCTGGGTCACGGCGTCCATCCCGCTCAAATAGGGCGAAGGCAAATGCACCTTGCGCTCGGCTGCGCCGACCTCGCCCGGCACCATCAGCAGCGCGATGGCGATGGCTGCCGGCGCGCTCATCAGCGAGGCGGTCAAGATATGACCGACCGGATTGGGCACGATGCCCTGCAGGAAGGTGGCGTAGAGCGCCATGACCGTACCGGCGATGGTGGCCATGCCGCTGGTCATGATGGCGAACAGTTCGGCCCGGCTGGCGCTGGCCAGGTAGGGCCGCACCAGCAAAGGCGCTTCGACCATGCCGACGAAGACATTGGCAGCGCTGGCGATACCGAGCACACCGCCGATCCCCAACGCCTTCTGCAGCACCAGCGCAAAGCCGCGCACCACCACCGGCAGGATGCGCCAGTGATACAGCAGGGCCGACAGCGCACTGATCAACACCACCAGCGGCAACGCCTGGAACGCCAGCACGAAGCTGCCGCCCGGAGCGGTTTCGACAAACGGCAGTGGCCCGCCGCCGAGATAGCCGAACACCAGGGCCGTCCCGACCTGGGTCGCCCGCTGCAAGGCCAGCACCGCCTGATTGAGCGCCAGAAAAACCTGTTGGGACGCCGGAAGACCGAGCAACAGCAGCGCCAGCAGGACCTGCATGACGATGGCGATCAACACCGGTCGCCAGGGCACGGCGCGGCGATTTTCACTGAGCAACCAGGCCAGCGCGATAAAAGTGCCGAGGCCCAGCACGCTTTGCAGCATCGAGGAAGGATCGGTCATGGCCAAGCGTCAAGAGTGGGATTCGGGGTATGCTATAGACTTTCCTTATATGTGCTCAACCTCGCAGGACCATCCCGATGAATGACCTCCCCGTCACCCGCGCGCTGTTTGATGAATTCATGGTACCGAACTACGCTCCGGCAGCGATCATCCCGGTGCGCGGCGAGGGTTCCCGTCTATGGGATCAGGAGGGGCGCGAGTACATCGATTTCGCCGGCGGCATCGCCGTCACTGGGCTGGGCCACGCCCATCCGCAACTGGTAGCGGCGCTGACCGAACAGGCCCGGAAGTTGTGGCACGTCAGCAATGTGCTCGTCAACGAGCCGGCGCTCGAACTGGCCCGGACGCTGTGCCGACTGACCTTCGCCGAACGGGTGTTCTTCGCCAACTCTGGGGCCGAGGCCAACGAAGCCGCGCTCAAGCTGGCCCGCAAGTATGCCGCCGACCACTTCGGCCCGGACAAGCGCGAGATCATCGCCTTCACCCCCTCCTTCCACGGCCGCACCCTGTTCACCGTGACGGTCGGCGGCCAGGCTAAGTACACTGAAGGCTTCGGTCCCTTGCCGCCGGCCATCACCCATGTGCCGTTCAACGATCTGGCAGCGCTGACCGCCGCCATCTCCGAGCGGACTTGCGCCGTCATCGTCGAGCCGATCCTGGGCGAAAGCGGTGTGATCAGCGCTGCGCCGGAATTCCTGCAAGGTCTGCGCGAACTGTGCACGCAACATCAGGCCCTGCTGATCTTCGACGAAGTGCAGACCGGCAATGGCCGGACCGGCCAGCTCTACGCCTACATGGGCTATGGCGTCACCCCCGACATCCTGACCACGGCCAAGGGTCTCGGCGGCGGGTTCCCGATCAGCGCCATGCTGACGACCGCCACCATCGCCGCCAGCCTCAATGTCGGCAGCCACGGCACCACCTACGGCGGCAATCCGCTGGGCTGCGCGGTGGCCAAGGCGGCGGTGGATCTACTCAGCGATCCGGCGCTGCTGGCCGGCGTGCGCCACAAGCACGAGCGGTTCCTGGCCGGCTTGCGCGCTATCAACGAACGGTTCGCCCTCTTCCAGGACTTGCGTGGTCAGGGTCTACTGATCGGCTGCGAACTGGTCGCGGCTTGGCACGGCCGCAGTCGGGATTTCATCAAGGCCGCTTTGGACGAAGGCTTGCTGGTGTTGGTGGCTGGACCGGACGTGATCCGGCTGGCACCCGCCCTGATCATCCCTGACGAGTTGATTCAGGAGGGTCTGAACCGCTTCGAACGGGCCATCGCCCGTCTCTGTTCCCAATCCGCCCCATAGGTGAGGTGAGGAGTCGGCACATGATTCAACGCGACAAAGTAGAACCCGTGCAGATCCAGTGCCCGCGATGTCGTCATACCGAGATTATCTACATCCCGATTGAGGAGCTGCCGCGCTGCCCGCACTGCGGCAGTCAGATGACGATCAAGGAGCTGCTGGACGAAGGAAAATCGACTTGAACGACCATCCGGCCGCCATCCTGTCGAAAATTAAAATTGTATTGTACTATCATGACACTAGCGTTGCAGTCACTGGCGCGATCGCGGTAGCCGTCCGGCGCCGCATCGCGGTATTCCATGTTTCGCCTACTGAATCAAGGAGAACCCCTGCATGAAAACCCGTTTGATCGCGCTTGCTGCGCTCGCTCTGTTCGGTCTCAATCTGTCGCCAGCCTGGGCGGGCAAACTGGAACAAATCAAGAAGGACGGCCTGCGAGTCTGTCTGGAGCCGGCCTACATGCCGTTCGAGATCACCGACAAGCGCGGGGCCATCATCGGCTTCGACCCGGATCTGGCCGTGCTGATGCAAAAGGACTTGGGCGCTCCCAAGCTGGAGCTGGTCAGCACCGCCTGGGACGGCATCATCCCGGCGCTGATCACCGGCAAGTGCGACATCATCATGAGCGGCATGACCATCACCGACGAGCGCAAGCAAAAAGTAGACTTCTCCGAACCGTACATGCTGGTGGGTCAGACTATCCTGCTGCGCAAGGATCTAGCCGGCAAGGTCAAATCCTACAAGGACCTCAACAAGTCCGAATACAAGATCGCCTCCAAGCTGGGCACCACCGGCGAAATCGCCGCCAAGAAATACATCCCCAAGGCCAAATATTTCTCCTATGAAACCGAAGCCGAAGGCGTGATGGAAACGGTCAACGGCAAGGTCGACGCCTTCGTCTACGACTCGCCCTACAATCTGGTCGCCAACGTCCAGCGCGGCGAGGGCAAACTGGTATTCCTGGACAAGCCGTTCACCGATGAACCGATCGGCTGGGCCATCGCCCAGGGCGATCCGGAATTCCTCAAGGCCATCAATGCATTCCTGGTTAAGATCAAGAAAGATGGCGAATGGGCCAAGCTGCACGACAAGTGGTTCAAGAACACGGACTGGCTGAAAGACGTCCAGTAATAACCGTGCCTGGTAAACGACATCCCGCCCAGTGGCCCTGGTATGGGCTGCTGGCGCTCCTTCTGCTGGGCATGGTGATCGCCTTGTGGGCCGCCACCCAGCGTGTTCACTACTCATGGCACTGGGACCGGGTGCCACAGTACTTCCTCTACCAGGACGAAGTCCTGCAATCTACGCCCGTGGCCGGCACGGTGGCCCAGATCGCGGCCGACGGCCATGACAGCCGGGTAGAAATCGCACCCGCCGACGGGGGTCGACCGACCACGATCACGGTCGAGACCGATACCCTGAAGGTCAAGGTCGGCGACGCAGTAGCCGAAGAGGACGACATCGGCGCAGTGCAGCAATGGCGGATCGGCCCGTTGACCATGGGGCTGTGGGTCACCATCTGGATTTCCTTCCTGTCCGGCTTCATCGGCCTGGTGATCGGCCTGATCACCGGCCTGTGCCGCATCTCGAAGAACCCCACCCTGCGCGGCCTGGCGGTGTTCTACATCGAGCTGATCCGCGGCACGCCCTTGCTGGTACAGATCTTCATCTTCTACTTCTTCATCGGCACCGTGCTGGATCTGGATCGGATCGTCGCCGGCGTCGCCGCCCTGGCGCTGTTCGTCGGCGCCTACACCGCCGAAATCATCCGGGCCGGCATCCAGTCCATCCCCAAGGGCCAGACCGAAGCCGCTCGCTCCCTGGGCATGAGCGCTGCGGAGACCATGATCTACATCGTGCTGCCGCAAGCCTTCAAGCGGGTCCTGCCGCCGTTGGCCGGGCAGTTCATCAGCCTGATCAAGGATTCCTCCCTGGTTTCGGTCATCGCCATCACCGATCTGACCAAGAGCGGACGGGAGATCATCACCTCCAGCTTCGCCACGTTCGAGATCTGGTTCACGGTCGCCCTGCTCTATCTGCTGGTCACCTCGGTGTTGTCGCAACTGCTCTTCTGGCTGGAACGGAGGTTCGCCCGCAGTGATTGAAGCCAAACAACTCGTCAAAACCTTTGTCGGACGGGGACACATCGTGCGGGCGGTCGATCACGTCTCCACTCAGGTCGCCAAAGGCGAAGTCGTGGTCATCATCGGCCCGTCCGGCTCCGGCAAATCCACCTTCCTGCGCTGCCTGAACGGTCTGGAGGAATTCGACGATGGACAAGTCATCATCGATGGCATCGACCTGACCGGGAGCAAGACCAACCTCAACGCCGTGCGCCGCGAGGTCGGTATGGTGTTCCAGCACTTCAACCTGTTTCCGCACAAGACCGTGTTGGAAAACGTCACCCTGGCCCAGCGAGTGGTGCGCAAACGCAAGCTGGCCGAGGCCAACGACAAGGCGATGAGCCTGCTGACCAAGGTAGGCATCGCCGAGAAGGCCAACGAATACCCTTCCCGGCTGTCGGGCGGTCAGCAGCAGCGGGTCGCCATCGCCCGCGCCCTGGCGATGGATCCCAAGGTGATGCTGTTCGACGAGCCGACCAGCGCCCTGGACCCGGAAATGGTCGGCGAGGTGCTGGACGTGATGAAACAGTTGGCGCGGGAGGGCATGACCATGGCGGTGGTCACCCACGAAATGGGATTCGCGCGGGAAGTGGCCGACCGGGTGATCTTCATGGACGCTGGCCGCATCCTGGAAGACGCTCCGCCGACCGAGTTCTTCACCGCGCCCAAGGACCCTCGGGCGCAGGTATTTCTCAAACAGGTGCTTTAGTCTGGTCCGGGACTTTCTCGTCAAGAAGAAGGTCCCGGCCCCCCTCCTATTCAGCCGCCTCGAAGCCGTCGGTGTAGCTGCACGCGTAGCGCACCACATCGGGGTTTTGCTCGATCGCCGCTTGCCCGAAGCAGATCAGTCCCCGTTCCTGCAAGGTCAGCTCCTCGCGCCGCACGAAAAAGCGCGCGCCGCTCTCCAGCTGCAGATAGGTGCCGTTGGTGCTCTGATCCATCAGGATAAACTTGCCCTGGCGAAACTCGATGGCGGCATGGCTGCGCGACACCAGTTCACGATCCACCACGAGATGGTTCTTTTCGCCGCGCCCGATGGTAAAGACCTGAGAACTCGGCGCCAGCTCGAAAGTGTGGCCGCGATACTCCAGCGTCAAGCGGGCGAAAAGCAGATTGCGCAAGTCTTCATGACCACCGGCGATCTGGGTCAGGCTGGTGGTGTCGTGCCAGATCACCTCGGCCAGCTCCATCTGCTCACGCTTTCCCCTGACCCGCGATTGCCCAAGATTGCGGGTCATCTTTTGCAGATCGTCCGATAGCTCCCCGATCGTTTCCCGCGTCGTCATGATCTGGTCGGCCTTGGCCAGAGAAGCCATCCGGGCTGCGACATTAACGGCATCGCCAAAGACGTCGTCGCTCTCCACCAGCACCTGACCGTGATGCAGACCGATGCGGATGGAGATATTCAAGCCGGCCAGATCCACATCGTCCCTGAGTGCCTGATGCATCCCGCAGGCGGCGCGCACGGCCTGCTGCGCGCTGGGAAAACGGCTCATGACCTCATCGCCGATGGTCTTGATCACCGTGCCGCCATTCTCGTTGGTGCGGGCCATCAGCAAACCCAAAACCTGGGCTTCGATTTGCCGGGCGCGCCAATCGCCATACTTCTCGAACAAACGGGTACTACCGCAGATATCGGCGAACAGCACCGTCGCCGCCACCGGCTGTCCTGCTGCCCCATCCTTCAAGTTGGCCTTCATGTTCTTCAGTTTCATTGCCCGAAACCCCGTCAACCTGACCAGCCCGGATCAGCCGTAACCTTGTGCCTGCAACCTGGTGATGATGCGATGAAGGTTGTCACGCGCCAGCTGTTCGTAATGTCGTCGAAAGAAATCCGTGTAGAAAAAGCAGGGCCGACTCTGCAAAACCCGCAAGAATCGCAAATGACCCGGATAGAACTGTGCGTCGGACAGCTCCGCGAACTCGGCGCGGACCCGACGGCCATCCCGCTCGCACTCGTCCCACGGCAAACTGAAACTGGACAGATCGATATCCACGACAAATTCCCCATCCCCCTGGGGTGAATCGCGGTGCGTAGTCAGCATGATCAGATCGTCCACCCGTTGTAAATTCATGGGGTCCATGCCGCCCTCCGCCCACTGACGAAACAGGTTGGCGCTGCGGCGTTCGTTGTCCTGCGCACCCGGTTGATAGATCGCATCGTGGAACCACAGTGCCATCTCGACCAGATCGGGTTCGCGCATCAGCGCCGCCGTCCGGTCGAACAGGCGTAGGCAGTGGCGAATATGATTCAGGGTGTGATAATGGCGATAAGGTTCCCCATACCGTTCGGCCAGCTGACGATAAACCGTCTCGGCCAAGGCCGCCGCACCGGGCGCGACTCGACGCCACAGAGCCATGAAGCGCTGCTGTTCGCTAACTGACTCGTTCGGCGGCGGAACAGCGCCCCCCCGACCATCGCCTCGCTCGTTCATGGTTCACCTCCTGAAAACCATCATCCTGGCCATTACCTGCCGGAGCGCGCCATCACCCCCCGGCCGCGCCGCTGTTGACGACGAAATCCTGAATCAATCGCCACGCCATGCTCATCGGGTTGGGCAAACCCGGCAGCCGGTCTGGCGTGAACCAACCGGCGTCAACGATCTCCTGTCCGTCCACCCGAATCTCGCCATCGGCGTAATCAGCGGCAAAGGCGATCATCAAAGAATGGGGAAAGGGCCAGGATTGACTAGCGAAGTAGCGCAGGTTTCCCACCCGGATGCCCACTTCTTCCGCCACCTCGCGATGAATGGCCTGCTCCAGGGTTTCACCGGCCTCCACGAAGCCGGCCAGCACGCTGTACATGCCCGGCGCGAATCGGGGGGCGCGCGCCAGCAGGATCTGGCCATCGCGCACGATCCGCATCATGACCACTGGAGACAACCGTGGATAGACCATCAGACCACAACCGGCGCAATGACGGGCGCGCTCTTCGGCCCGGCGCTGGGTGGGCATGCCACAGCGACCGCAGAATTGGTGGTTGCGATCCCATTCCAGCAGTTGCAGGGCTTGCCCGGCAATCCCCAGCAGCGCCTCGTCCAGACTGCCCCACAGGCTGCGCAAGCCCTGCAAGCTCCAGCCCGGCGGCAACTGGCCCTGCTCGGCCTCGGCGGCATAGCAGGGCTGACCCTGCCAGCTGCCCAGATACAACCGGCGCAGCGTCGGCCATTTGGCGAAGGGCCAGCTGGACGCGACCGGCAGTTCGATGCCCGCAGCGGTCGCTCGCACCAACAGATCGCCAGCGACGCACACAAACCACAGAGCCGGCTGCTCGCCTTCCGCCGGCGGTAAAATGGCGGGCTGAAAATCGCCCGGCAACATCAACATCGGTCAACGCCCCCGTTCAGGTGATGATCTTTGCCCAGCCAGAGCCGGCCCAGACGTTGGCCAGGACTGCCACTCAGCTGATCCGCTCGGTCAACAACGGCGCGCCGGTGGCCGATTCCCCCAGATAATGGCGCACTCGGGTCAGCGCCTGCGGCAAACTGGCTGACAGCAACAATTTACCCGGAATATTGCGCAAACCGGCGCGGCGCATCAACAGCGCCGGCTGGCCGTGCACTCCGGCCACCGCCACCAGGACCCCGTCGCTCTGCCAGCGCTCGATGGCTGAGTCCAGCGCGACCAGGCCCGAAACGTCGATCACAGTGACGTTCTCGATATCGATGATCACCGCGCGCGGCCGCTCGGCGATATCGTGCAAGGCGTTCATCGCCTTTTCCGCCGCGCCGAAAAACAGCGGGCCGGTGACTTCATACAAGCGCACTCCCGTCGGCAACGGGCTTTCCAGATGAGGATGATCGGCCTCCACCGACTTGCCGCCGCTCATCTCGGCCATGCGGTTCATGAACAGCAGCGAAGCCAACACCACCCCGACGCCGATCGCAATCACCATGTCGAACATCACCGTCAAACCGAAGCACACCAGCAGCACCAGAATGTCGCTGCCGGGGGCGATCTTGAGAATATGGCGAAAATGCTTCAGTTCGCTCATGTTCCAGGCCACCAGCAGCAGCAACGCCGCCAGAGCAGCCATCGGCAAATACCCCAACACCGGCGCCAAGACCAGCAACACCAGCAGGATGAACAGGGCGTGAAACACGGCGGCCAGCGGCCCTCTGGCTCCGGCGCGGATATTGGCCGCGGTGCGGGCCAGCGCGCCGGTCGCCGCGATGCCGCCGAAAAACGGCGCGACCACATTGCCGATCCCCTGCCCGATCAGTTCGGCATCGGGATCGTGCTTGGTCCCGGTCATCCCATCGGCCACCACCGCGCACAGCAGCGACTCGATGGCCCCCAGCACCGCGATCGCCATTGCCGGTCCCAGCAAATCCTTGATCAATCCCAGCGACATCCCCAACGGCTGGCCATCGGGGCCGGGCAACTGCCATGGCAACACGAACTGCGGCGGAAACGGTGGAATACCCGGTAGCACCTCACCATTCCAAGCATAGCTGAAGCGGGATGCGATCGTCGCCACCTGGAAACCGTCCATCCACCGGCCAAGCAACCAGGCCAGGACCGTGGCCACGGCCATGCCCACCAAGGGCGCTGGAAATCCGGTTTTCAGACGCGGCCACAACAACAGCAGCGTCAAGGTAAAGACTCCGATCCACAGGTCGGGCCAATGCAATCCCGGCAGGGCTTGCCCCATCAACCACAGCCGCTCCAGAAAACTCTCAGGCTGGACGGTCAGTTGCAGTCCGAAGAAATCCTTGAATTGCAGACTGGCGATGACGACGGCGATGCCGGTGGTGAACCCGGTGGTCACTGGATAGGGGATAAACTGGATTAGCTTGCCCATCCGCGCCACCCCCATGCTGATCATCATCAGCCCAGCCATGCAACCGGCCGTCACCAATCCCCCAGCGCCGTATTTCTCGGCGATGGGATGCAGGATGACGATGAAAGCGGCGGTTGGTCCGGACACGCTGAACCGGGAACCGCCGGTCAGCGCAATCAACAAACCGGCAACGATGGCCGTGTACAAGCCATACTGCGGCGGCACGCCACTGCCGATGGCCAAAGCCATCGATAGCGGCACCGCGACGATGCCGACGGTGATGCCAGCCAGCAAGTCAGCCTGCATCTTGGAGAGGTTATAACCTCCGCGTAACTTGTCGCGCAGGGCTGTAGCGAAGGGAAGATAAAGCGAATGTCGGCGATCGGGTTTCATGAAAATTGCTCAGACACCTCCACAATGTCGGGATGATCAGGCGGCCTACCACATAGGACTTGCGCAGAACGCATTTTCAGATCGATCGGAACCACGATATATTGCGGTTCCGCAATTCTGGCGGATAGAGATTCGGTGACTGCGTACAGGTCCTACAACATTGATCGATTTACCGCCGCTGGACCTGCAGCAAAGCCAGCAAACCTTCCAGTAATTGCATAGGGGTGGGCGGGCAGCCGGGGATATGCACATCGACCGGAATCACCGCAGAGACACCGCCAACGCAGGCGTAGCTGCCCGCGAACACGCCGCCGTCCCGCCCGCAATCACCGACCGCCACCACCCATTTGGGATCGGGCGTCGCCGCGTAGGTCCGCTCCAGCGCTTCCCGCATGTTGGCAGTCACCGGACCCGTGACCAGTAGCACATCGGCATGGCGCGGCGAAGCGACGAAACGCAGCCCGAACCGCTCCAGATCGTAATAGGCGTTGTTGAGCGCGTGGATTTCCAACTCGCAACCATTGCAGGAACCGGCGTCCACTTCACGAATGGCCAAACTGCGACCGAGTCGTCGTCGGGCGGCCTGATCGACCTTCGCGCCCAGCTCAGCCAATGCCGCAGCAGACGGCGCGGGTGCTGCGATGGTCAGCGGCGACCGCCACAGGTTTTGAAGCAGCAACTTGCGCATGGCGGCATGGCCTACAGATCGTGGCCCGAATAGGAGCCGTTGAACGATTTATTGCACAGCGGAAAATCGGCGACGATGTTGTTTTCGATCGCGGCTTCCAGCAACGGCCACTGGAACCAGGACGGATCGCGCGGATGACAGCGCGCTACCGTTCCATCGGCGGCCAGCCGCAACCAGACCAGGATATCGCCGCGAAAGCCCTCGACCAGCGCCACGCCTTCGCAGGGCTGACCCGATTGCCGCACCTCCACGCGCACCGGCCCCATCGGCAACTGTTCCAGTAGCTGTTCGATTAGCGCCAGACTCTGTTCCACCTCGCCGATCCGCAGCCATATCCGCGCGTTGACGTCACTGTCGGTTCGCGCTGGGATCTCGAATTTCAGTTGTTCATAGGGTGGATAACCCGGCTGACGGCGCGCATCGAAATCCCGTCCCCCGGCCCGACCGATCGTTCCGCCACAACCGAATTGCCGGATCAAGTCCGGTCGGACAAAGCCGGTACTCGCCGTGCGATTCTGTAGCGAGGCGGTGTTGTCGTACAACTCGACCAGCGGCGGAAACTGCCGACGAATCTCGGCCACCAGGGCGCGCAAAAGGTGGACGCCATCCGCCGGCAAATCGGTGGCGACTCCACCAGGAACGATGCTATCCATCAGCAAGCGGTGGCCAAAACAAGCGGCGCTAGCCCGCAACACCTGCTCGCGCAGCACCGCGCACTGCGCCAACATCAGCGCGAAAGCGGCGTCATTGCAGATCGCGCCGATGTCGCCACAGTGGTTGGCCAGCCGCTCCAATTCGGCCATCAGCGCCCGTAGCCCATGGGCGCGGGCGGGAATAGCGGTTTCGGTGGCTGCTTCGACCGCACGAGCGAACGCCAGCGCATACGCCACGGTGCTATCGCCAGACACCCGCCCCACCAACCGCGCCGCCCGTTCCAAAGGCGCACCGGCCAGCAAGGCTTCGATACCCTTGTGGACATAGCCCAGTCGTTCTTCCAACCGGACCACGGCCTCGCCATTGGCGGTAAAGCGGAAATGGCCCGGTTCGATGATGCCGGCATGGACCGGCCCCACCGGAATCTGATGCAAACTCTCGCCTTCGGCTGATAAAAAGGGATATGGCGACGTTGCCTCCGCAGGAGCAGATGCGGCACCCAACGGATGACGCACCGGCCAGCGGCCATGATCCAACCAGGGGCGGGCGTCCGGCGCATCGATCGGCTGCAAGCCAACCAGATCGGCCAGGGCGCGCTCCAAGCGCTGCGCCGGCGGATGCAGACGCCCCACCGAGGGAAAGCACCCGTCGGGACATGGCAGGCTGGCGACGCCGATGAAACCGCTGGCCGCTTCATGCGCCGCCAGATGCACCATGCCAGGCTCGCCCCATAATCCGAGCAGGGTCCAGCCGCCGCCCGCCAGCCCCTCGATCACCGCATGCCAAAGTTCGGTGGTCACCACGATACGTGGCCAGGGCCGATGCCCAGCGACGGGCTGACCCGCCTCCAGCAGCACCTGCAACGAAGCAGCAGCACTCATCAGCTCCACCCTCAACCCAATAATGCCGCGACGTTTTTGAACCAGGCCACCAACGGCCCCGGCAACCAGATGCCGGCGATCAAGACCAGCGCCAGATGCGTCAGCATCGGCAGAATACTGGCTTGCACGGGCGCAACAGGACCGCTGTCCGGTTTGCCGAACGCCATACCGTGCAAGCGCCATAACAGCGTACCGAACGCCAGCAGCAAGCCCAGCGCCAGCGGCAACGCCAGCAACGGCTGGCGGGCGAAGGTAGAACTCACCACCAGAAATTCGCTGGTGAATACGCCGAACGGCGGCATTCCAGCGATGGCGATCACCCCCGCCACCAACCCCCAGCCGAGCACCGGATGGGTCACGGTCAACCCGCGAATGGTGGAAATCCGTTGCGTACCCTTGGCCTGCGCGATGTGGCCGACGGTGAAGAAAATCGCCGATTTGGTCAGGCTGTGCATGGTCATGTGCAGCAGCCCAGCGAAATTGGCCAGCGGCCCACCCATGCCAAACGCAAAGGTGATGATGCCCATGTGCTCGATGGACGAGTAGGCGAACAGCCGCTTGATATCGCCCCGGCGATAGAGCATCAGCCCGGCGAACAACAGCGATAGCAATCCCAAACCGACCATTAGCGGACCCGGCGCCAGTGCGTGGGAATTGGCGCTCATCAGCATCTTGAACCGCAACACCGCGTACAAAGCCACATTCAACAGCAGGCCGGACAGCACCGCCGAGATCGGGGTGGGACCTTCGGCGTGCGCATCGGGCAGCCAAGCGTGCAACGGAACCAGACCCGCCTTGGTGCCGTAACCGAGCAGCAGGAACACAAACGCCAGGTTGAGCAAGGCCGGCTCGAAGGCGTCGGCTTTGGCCAGCAGCTGATCCCAGGCCATCGCCGGCAATCCCTCCCCGACCACTGGTTGCGCCGCCAGATACACCAGGATGGTGCCGAACAACGCCAGAGCGATACCCAGGCTGCCCAGGATGAAATACTTCCAGGCGGCTTCCAGCGCCGCGCGGGTCCGGTAGAGCCCGACCATCAGCACCGTGATCAGCGTCGCCAGCTCGATCGCCACCCACAACAGCCCGATGTTGTTGGCCAGCAGCGCCAGATTCATGGCGAACAGCAGGGCCTGATACATGGCGTGATAGAAGCGCAAATACGCCGGCGTCAACCGCCCGGTTTCCAGTTCATGGGCGATATAACTGGCGCTGAACACGCTGGTGGTGAAACTAACCAGATTGTTCAACACGATCAGGTAGATATTGAAATCATCCACCCGCAGATACAGATTGGCTTCCGGCCGCCATCCCAACAGGGTGATGGCGGCCAACAGACTCAGCAAGGCCGCGCTGACGTTCAGACGGGCGCCGAATCGATAACCGGGCGCTAGCATCAGCACCACCGTGGCGCTGGCCGGAACGATCAGCAGCGCGGTCACCGCTAGGAATCCCAGCGCATTCATCGCCGCCGCCCTTCCCGAAAGCTGTCCATCGCCTGCATGTCCACGCTGTCGAAGCGTTCCCGGATGCGGAACAGAAAAACCCCGATCACGATCAACGCGATCAATACCGAAAAGGCGATGCTGATCTCTACTGCCAGCGGCATGCCACGCGCCCCGGCAGCCGCCAACACCAGTCCATTTTCCAGCGACATGAAACCGATCACCAGGCTGACCGCGTTGTGCCGGATGACCATCAGCCACAATCCCAGCAACACCACCGCCAGCGCGAACGCCAAATCTTCCCGCGCCAGTACATCGGCGGTCGTCGTGACCGGCAACATCACCAGGATTGCCAGCGCCACCAGCGCCGCACCCGCCAGCATGTTGAGGCCCACGCCCCCCACGACTTCCAGGGTGCGATGAATGCCAAGTCGCCGGACGATGCGATGGAGCGCGGTCGGAATGAGAATCGCCTTGAAAATCAGCGCGATCCCGGCTGTGACATAGAGATGGTGAGCCTCCTGGATCGTCGCCTGCCAGCCAACCGCCAACACCAGCACCAGCGAGTGCAGCGCAAAAACATTGATCAGCGCAAACAGGCGAACCTGGTATAGCAGCAAAAAGCTCACTACCACCATGCCGCCGGCCAGCAAATGGGCGATGTCGAACGCCAGACCGTGCATCAGCGGCTCCGCGACACGAACAATAACAAAGCGCCGAGTAATCCCAGCATCAGTGCCGCTCCCAAAAATTGATCGACGCGGAACACTCGCATCTTGGCGATGCTGGTCTCGAACAGGGCCAGCAGGAAACCGCCCAGCGCCAACTTGCCCAGATACGCGGCAACCCCGATCAGATACGCCGTCCAACTCTCACCGGCGGTCGCCATGCCCCAAGGGATGAAGATGCAGCCGAGCAGCGACAGATACAACAGTAATTTCAGGGAAGCGGCCAGTTCGATCAGCGCCAGATGACGGCCGGAGTATTCCAGCACCATCGCCTCATGCACCATGGTCAATTCCAGATGCGTCGCCGGATTGTCCACCGGAATGCGGGCATTTTCGGCAATCGCTACCATGATCAAGGCCAGCAAAGCCAAGGCCAGCGACACCCGCAAACCCACCTCGGCGGTCAACATGAACTGGGCGATCGCCGACAGTTCGGTGGTGCCCGCCAACAGCGACAGAGTGAACACGATCATCAGCATGGCTGGCTCGGCCAGCGAGGCGATCATCATCTCGCGGCTGGAACCGATGCCGCCAAAGCTGGTGCCGACATCGAGACCGGCCAGCGCCAGAAAAAAGCGGGCGCTGCCCAGCAGAGCGACGATGGCGATCAAATCGGCCGTCCAACTGAACAGCAAGCCGCTGGCAAAAGTGGGGACCAGCGCCGCCGCCACCCACAGCGCGGCGAAAATCAGATAGGGCGCTACCCGAAACAGCCAGGAGGCGGAATCGGCCAGGAGAGCTTCCTTGCGCAGCAGTTTGAGCAGATCGCGATAGGGTTGCAGCGGAGACGGGCCGCGCCGCCGCAGCAATTGCGCCTTGATCGTGCGCACCCAGCCGGTCAGCAGCGGCGCCAGTAGCAGCACCAGCAACATCTGGCAACCTTGCACCAGATAATCGGTGATCAGCGCCATAAGGCCATGCCCAACAGCAAGATCACCAGCGCGCCGAACACCAGGCTGAGATAATGGCGAATCGTCAAATATTGCAGGTAGTTGAAGCGGCTTGACGCTGCCACCACGGCATTGGCAATGGGGGCATAGCCATGCTCCCAGATCGGATCGCGCAATTTGACCTCGAACCGCGCCGGACGCAAGTCGCCGGGCGGCGGCATCATCACCCGTTCCCGAGCCTGAAACACCACACTACCGAATACCCGGCGAATGGGCTGGGCAAAACTACCGGCGGTGTATTGAGTCGTCGGACTGGCTTCGGGAAAGCCACAATCCCAGGCTGGGCCACGCCGCACCGCACTGGAGGCCAGGCGATGGATCAGGAAAGCGGCGACCGCTCCCGAAAACGCCATGAACAGTAGCACCAGCAAACCGTTGTAGCTGCTTTTCACATCGGCCACCGGCACCAGGGTCAACCAGGGTTGGTCGTGCTGCGTCACCAGCCGGGCACTACCGTTGAGCAGGCCCACCACCGGAGCCAAGCTGTCCACCACCAGTCCGGGTAAGATCCCGGCCAGCAGGCATAATCCCGCCAGGATGAACAGCGCCCATAGTGAATAGCGGTCGGTTTCCTGCGCCTGCGCGGCGGCGGGCGAACGCGGCCGTCCGAGGAAGGTGATGCCGAACGCCTTGACGAAACAGGCGGCAGCCAGCGCCGCTGACAATGCCAGCAACGCGCCGACGGCCGGCGCCAGGAACTTGAGCAGCCATTGCGGCAATTCCGGGCTGAGCAGAATCGCCTGAAAGGTCAACCACTCGGAAACGAAACCGTTCAGCGGCGGCAAGGCCGAAATCGCCGCTGCCCCGAGCAGGAACGCCAGTGCGGTCCATGGCATCGGGTGAATCAAACCACCCAGCCGTTCCATGTCGCGCTCGCCGGTCGCCGTCAACACCGCGCCCGCGCCGAGGAACAGCAGGCTCTTGAACAGCGAGTGGTTGAGGATGTGAAACAGCGCGGCGGTCAACGCCAACGCAGCGCTGGTGTACATCTGGTTGGCTTGAAACGCCAGCGCCAGCCCTAAGCCGATGAAAATAATGCCGATATTCTCTACGGTGTGATAAGCCAACAGGCGCTTCAGATCATGTTGCATCAGCGCGTACAGCACGCCCAGCACGGCGGTGACACCGCCCAAGGCCAACACCAGACCGCCCCACCACCACGCCACCGGTTCGCCCAGCAGGTCGAACACGATGCGAACGAAGCCGTACACCGCCACCTTGGTCATCACCCCGCTCATCAACGCCGATACGTGGCTCGGTGCGGCGGGATGGGCCAGCGGTAGCCAAACATGCAGTGGAACCAGCCCAGCCTTGGAGCCTGCCCCTATCAGGGCAAGAACCAGCGCCAGCGCCGCCAATCCCGGGGTGGCCTGGCCAGCGCGGATGGCGGCAAAGTCGTAAGCGCCATCGGACCCGGCCAACAGGCCAAACGCCAGCAGCAAAGCCAGCGTGCCGAAACAGGCCATGACCAGGTACAGATAACCGGCGCGGCTGTTGGCAGGCTCCTGATGATGCGCCATGACCAGCGCCCAGGAGCTCAAGGACATGAATTCCCAGGCGAACAGGAAAGTGAAGGCGTCGTCGGCCAGCAGCACCAGATTCATCCCGGCCAGGAAGGCGGGAAAGAACGGCAACACCCGCCCCGGCGCAGATTCGTGCTGGCCATAGCCCAAGGCGAATAGACTGGCGACCGCGCCACCCAGATTGACCACGACCAGGAAAAACGCCGCCAGCGCGTCCAGTCGGAAATGCGCGCCCAGCCACGGCAAACCCAGCGGTAGCGTCAGCGTCGCCGGCGTGGGATCCATCAGCAGAGACGCCAGCGCCAGCCCCAGCGCGATGACGCAAACGATCAGCGTGGCGCCGTAGATCCAGTGGCTACGATGAGATCGCCGCGATGTCGTGACCGCATGGATGCCAACAGCCAGCAGGATGACCGGTAAACCTAACAGCAGCGGCAACGACATGGTGATGAAACCTACTCTCTACCAAACATGCGGTGATACCTGGGTAATCGGCAACTCAACGCTTCAATCGAACCCCACGCCCTCCGCCTGCGCTGGCGACGCCATCGCTGATCAGCTCGACACCGGCCGCATTGAGCGCGGCGATGAGCTTGACCAGAGAATCGACATTACCGCGAATGTTGCCCTCACTGGCTTCCATGCGTTGGATGGTCGGCAGGGACAAGTCGGCGGCTTCCGCCAACGCACGTTGGTCCATTCCTAGCAAGGCTCGCGCCGCTTTCAGTTGAGCCGCTGTGATCATAGTGGGAGCCACGGTTTCATATATGTTAAATCATCACACATAAAATATCAAAATGATATCTTTAGTAAAATATAATCATGTTTTATACATGACATCGTTATTTCCGCCACTGGGCCAGATCGCGTCGCCGGACCTTACCGTTGGCGGTGCGCGGCAACTGGTCGGTAAAGATGATCTCGCGCGGGCATTTGTAGGCCGCCAGATGTTCGTGCGTATAGGCGAGCAAGGGCGCGGCGTCCAGTTCGTCCGTCTCGTCGGGATCGCGCGGCACCACGAACGCTGCGATGACCGAAACGCCGTCGCGCACCGCCAGCTCGGTCACCGCGACCTCGGCCACGGCTGGATGCTGACTCAGACAGTGCTCCACTTCCAGCGGCGATACCCGATAGCCCATGGCGTTCATCACGTCATCGTTGCGGCCGTGATAGACCATATAGCCATCGGGCTCGAAATGAACCAGATCGCCGCCGATGAACCAGTCGCCCCTGAACACCAGCGCCTCCTCTTCCGGGCGGTTCCAGTAGCCCAACATCAAACCCGGATCGCTGCGATGCACCGCCAGCAAGCCGGTTTCGCCCGGCGGCAAGGGCTCCTCGCCACCGTCGACCGGCAAAGCCGCGATACAGCGACCCGCCTGTGGCTTGCCGGGACTGCCCGGCCACACCGGCGTGTCGGGTCCGGAGGACACGTAAGTCGAGCATTCACTCATTCCCAGGGCCTCGTACAATTCCTTGCCGGTCGTCGCCCGCCATTGTTCCAACAGGGCAGCATTCAGGGCCTCGCCCGCGGTCAAGCCATGGCGCAGGCTGGACAGATCGAAACGGCGCAGATCGTTGTATTTCAGAATCTGCCGATACAGTCCCGGTACCGCTGCGAACAGGGTAGCCCGGAATTTCGCCATCAACATGGGCCAGACCGTCACATCTCTCTGGCCATTATAGAGCACTGCTGTCGCGCCATTGGCCCATGGATCGGTCAATCCCACACCTAAAGTATAGGTCCAGTTGAAAGCGCCAGCGTGCAAAATCACATCGTCCGGCCCTATCCCATACCAGCCCTGGTACATCGGTCGCCGCCCCCAGGCCGAGCGCTGAGCATGCAAGACGCCCTTGGACCGACCGGTAGTGCCGGAGGTGTAGATCAGAAAAGCCGGATCCTCGGCGGCGGTGTCGGCATAGTCCATGGGTTCGGAGGCAGTCCGCAACGCCGCGACGGCCTCGGGATCGAGCACCTGTACGCCCGGCGGTGGCGCCATCGCCAGTTCCGCGGACACGGCCAGCACCTCGGCGCCGGAATCGGCCAACAGGAAAGTCGCTTCTTCCTCGGTCAGTTGCGCCGAGGATGGCAAGGGCACACAGCCAGCGGCGATCGCGCCAAAGAACAGCAGCGCATAATCGCTGGTATTGCCCATGCGGATCAGCAGCCGCGCTCCCGGCTTCAGCCCCAGGCGGCGCAAGCCTGCCGCCACCTGCCGTACTGCGCGATCCAGCTGCCGGTAGCTCCAACGCTCCGCCGCCTCGGCCGGCATCCGGGCGTCCGACACCACGATCAACGCGATCTTGTCCGGCGTCGCCTGCGCGGCGTGCGCCAGACAATAGTGCGCCATGTTGAACCGTGCGGGCGGCAATTCGCCGCCGTAACCCCATCGACCTTGCGCCATGGCGTTATTTCCAGAAATCCGGCAGGAACAACAGCAACAACGGGAAGACCTCGAAACGCCCGATCAGCATGGCCAGCGACAACAACCAGGTGGCGGCATCGTTGAGCGGGGCGTAATTCGAGGCGGTTTCGCCCAGACCGATGCCCATGTTGTTCAGGCAACCCGCCACCGAGCCAAAGGCTGTGACCAGATCCACCCCAGTAGCCGCCAACGCCACCGAAAAGAAGCAGTAACTGAAGATATAGAGGAAATAGAATCCCCACACCGCCTGCATGACTCGGTCGGGAATGGCGTGTGTGCCCAGCTTGACCGCGATCTGGGCCGATGGACGAATCAGCAGCCGGGCTTCGCGCACGCTCTGCTTGTACAGCAATAGGAAGCGAATGGCCTTGATACCGCCACATGTGGAACCGACGCAGCCGCCGAAGAAGCTGCCCAGCAGCAACAGCAGCGGCACGAAAGCCGGCCAGTCGGCTGGATAGCCGATCGTGGACAAACCATTGTCGGTGATCACCGACGAGGACTGGAAAAAGCCGTGATACAGCGCCTCCGGCCAAGAAAACTTGCCGCTCCAATAGAGATAGGCGCAGACCACGGCGATGATCCCGCCGAACACCGCCATGCAAAACCGGAACTCGGCGTCGCGGAAAATGACCTTGAGGCTACGCGAACGCCAAGCCAGGAAAAACAGGGCGAAGTTGACCGCCGCCACTAGGGAAAAAATCCCGGCGACCACTTCGATGGTCGGGCTGTGAAAATAACCGATGCTGGCGTCGTGGGTGGAAAAACCGCCCAGCGCCAGGGTGGCGAAACTATGACAGACCGCATCGAACACGCTCATCCCCGCCGCCCAGAACGACAGCGTGCACAGCACGTTCAGTCCGACATAGATGAACCAGAGATTCTTGGCGGTCTCGGTGATGCGCGGAGTCAGCTTCTCGTCCTTCATCGGCCCCGGCGTTTCCGCCTTGTACAGCTGCATGCCGCCGACTCCCAACATCGGCAGCAGCGCCACCGCCAGCACGATGATGCCCATGCCGCCGAGGAAGTTCAGTTGCGCCCGGTAATACACGATGGCCTTGGGCAGATTGTCCAGCCCAGACAGCACGGTCGCGCCGGTGGTGGTCAAGCCGGACACGGTCTCGAACACCGCATCCACGAACCGCATGTGGGGCGTATCGGACAAGGTGAAGGGCAAGGCTCCCAACAGCGACAACAGAAACCAGAACGCCACCACCACGATGAAACCATCGCGGTTGCGTAGATCGACCTTGAACCGGCACACCGGCAGCCAGCACAACAACCCCAGACCCAACATGGCCGCCAGCGCTTCGGCGAACGGCATGATTACGCTATGATCGTCGAACCACCAGGCCACTCCGATCGGTGGCAACATGGTGGTGCTGAACAGGATCATCAGCAGACCGACCATGTACAGTGCCGCCTTGAAAGGCGAGCGGCGGTGATCGATGCGCGGCGCTTTCCTGCCGACCGGCGTCCGACTCACGGGCGGCTCGGTGCGAGGCGTGAACGTATCCGGCTTGGGTAGATCCTCGGGTGACAACTCCCCGGTGTCCTGCCATTCGTCGAAATCGGCTTCTTTCACCTTTCACCCTTGCTTCGCAAAAATAAGCCCTTCGGCCTCGGCGCGCATTCTATCCGAGGCGCCTACCGGTTGCTTTCTTTAAATTGATCGGTGCGCCCATGGTCCAACCCTGTACACGCTGCGCGGCCAGACAGCGCCGCCCGCGCCGACACAAATCGCGCTCTGCGCCTGCCGAGCGGCAATTCGGCCACTCGTCGGTGCTACGCATGACCCAGCCTTGGCGTATGCATTATTATGATTGGTGAAGCAATAGTTCGGCCGCTCAGCCCCATGACCTGTCGAGAAACAGCCTGGACAGCGCAAGCCGCCGTGACAGTCGCAGCCCACGCCACTCGGGGATCACACTCGATCGCGCGCGCCCCCCGACCGCTTGCCAGCCAACCGCTCATGATGCAGTCAACATCCGGAGGAATCCCATGAAATTCGCCAGCCCCGCTTTGCACGACCACCAGCCGATCCCTCCCGAATACGCCTTTGGGGTGGCCGATCCCGAGCAGCACGTCACGCTCGGCGCCAACGCCAACCCACCACTGATCTGGAGTGAATTGCCGCCTGGCACCCGCTCCCTGGCGCTGATCTGCCACGACCGGGATGTGCCCACCCGCGCCGACGACGTCAATCAGGAAGGCCGGCAGGTCCCCGCCGATCTGCCGCGCGCCGATTTCTTCCACTGGATCCTGGTCGATCTGGCCTCTGAACCGGCCCAGATCCTGGCGGGTGAATTTTCCCAGGGGGTCACGGCCGGCGGCAAACCCGGTCCGGCGGGGCCGCGCGGCACCCGACAGGGCGTCAACAACTACCGAGAGTGGTTTACCGGCGATCCGGCCATGGCCGGCAACTATTTCGGCTACGATGGCCCCTGCCCGCCCTGGAACGACAGCATCGTGCACCATTATGTCTTCACGCTCTACGCCCTCGACGTGGACCGCTGCCCGGTTGAAGGCGAATTCACCGGTCCGGACGTGCTGGCGGCCATCGCCGGCCATGTGCTGGACCAAGCCAGCTTCATCGGCACCTACAGCCTGAATCCCGCCGTGCCGGCCTGAACCCCCCCATGAGCGTCTCCTCGCGTCAGTCGACGGCTCGCGCCACCATCAAAGCGTGACCGTTGACCTGCCCGACGAGGCGCAGCCCCATGGACATGCCGTTCCCCAGGAGATGACCATGAATTTCGCTGGCCACATCGGAGTCGAGAATCGCAAGCACAAGCGCTGGTACCTGATGATGTACTTGCGAGTCTATCGTCAGGATAACAAAGAATTGCTGGGACATATCGTGGATATCAGTCGGGAAGGGATGCGACTGGTCAGCGACAAACCCATCACTCTCAACCAAACCTTCCAGCTCTGGGTCGATGTCCCCAAGGAAAACGCGGCGCGTCAACACATCGCGCTGGAAGTGGAAAGCCTTTGGAGCGGCCGGGACGTCAATCCGGATTTCTACGATACCGGTTTCCGCATCAAGAACATCAACACCCAGGCGCTGTTGCAACTCAAGCTGCTCATCGACGAGCTCCAGTTCTGAATCCAGAACCTGCGGTCTCCGCCGTCAGCAGCGCCGCGCGCCTATCCGGTCGGCGAACCGCATATCTGGCATTGTTAATGCATCATCCCAGTGGGCGTCGGCGAGTCCGCCGAGCCGAACAGCCGTTCGGGCTGGAGTCGTCAACCAACGTGGGGTGATGCCATCATGTCTATCGCTATCGCAGCCGACCGAGCGCTGGTCTGGGACAACCAGCAAACCAAAATGGTGCAAAAAATTCGGGTGGCCGTCAGTTTGGTCGGGAACCAAGGCAGCGTCTACCGCCAAGTGGGGCCGATCTATGTGGAGACCGCGCAGGAGATCTTCGAAGCCGTGCAACTGTTGCAGACGCGACTGATCAAGTCGCTGTTGCCCAGAACCAGCTGATCGAGATTCAGGAGGCACCATGCCCGGTTGCTTCCCATCCCACAATGCCGCGGCCGCCCCTCTTGCCACCGCGCCAATCGGCACGGCCTGAATCCCCAGGCCGTGTCCGTGTCGGATCGGACTCCCGCCAAGCGAAATTTCCTTATTTAGCCAGGTTGATGCGCGCTGGCAAGTCGCCGAACACATCCCGATAGCTGGCGTAGACCGCGCAGATCGTCACCGGTCCCAGCACCAGGAAACCCAGTCCGAACGGAATGGTCGCGACCACAGCCAGCACCAAGTAGAGTACGCCGAACACCAGCAGCGGCAACACGTTGATCCAACAGGCTGCGATACTGGCCTGCGCCGCTGGCCAGGCGTTCTGGCCGGCCAGCATCACCAGCGGGATGCCATAGAACAGCAACGAGACGATCAGAAAACCGATGACCGTCACGACCAACGCCGCCACCAGCCCAGCCCCCACCAACATGCCGCCCGCCGCTTCGGGGGGGATGCCGGAATCGGCCCCGTGCAAGGCCGTGCCTACGAAGACGCTGCCTCCGACCACCATCACGATGACCAGTCCCATCACGACATAACCGCCCAGGCTGATCAGCCCCAGCACCACTAAGGGCCCCATCCGCTCCTGATTCTTAAAGCCCTGGAACAGATGGCCGATCTCCAGAGGCTCGCCCCGTTCCTGCGCTGCCGCCCCATACATCATGCCGCCCACCAGGACCGGCGCCAGCAGAGCTTGCGCCAAGCCGCCAACGAACGGAATAAACGCCATCACCACACTGATACCAATTCTCTTTCAAAGAGTAACTATATCCAAGGGAAGGCAGTGATGGAACGGACGGTTTCGGGATGATCGGCGTAGTGGTTCATGGCGATGCAGAGTTGGTCTCTGACGGCGTT
>Ga0116180_1000889_pt1 | contig 26293 bp, 21 predicted proteins | sample AD_UKC073_MetaG_FD_89804 | JGI IMG/M metagenome (GOLD analysis project Ga0116180, IMG submission 89804) | Active sludge microbial communities of municipal wastewater-treating anaerobic digesters from USA - AD_UKC073_MetaG | ecosystem: Engineered > Bioreactor > Anaerobic > Digestate | place: USA... | reverse complement strand
GGTGGGCGCGACGACGGGCACGTACCTCAACGACGGCGACGAGATGATCGCCGAGGTGGGTCCGTGCGGGCGTCTGGTGACCCCCGTCCGGGGGACCTCCAGCCCGGCGGACTGAACTCCTTCCCCAGGACGCCGGTCATCGCGACGTGGAACCGGAAGTCCAGCGACGGGTACGCACGGGTCGACAGCCCTGACGGCGGCGCGTCGGTAGCCCAGCAGGCGATCGTCTCGGCCGGGTTCATCCGGGCGAAGCCCGCCTGGATGGCCAGCCGCTCCAAGGGGTCAGTGTTGTCGCTGCCGAGCGCCCAGTGGGCCCGGGAGAGGGCGCCGTGATCCGCTCTTCCCGTACCGGACGCACATGACTCCAGCCACAGGTCTGGGAAGCGGCGGCGGAGCTCGTCCCAGACCGCCCAGACCCCGCGCACCTGCGCCAGCCAGATCTCGCCCTCGGGCGCTGCCGCGGACAACGCCTCCGTGAGCGGCCGGTTCATGTCCCACTTGAGCGCGTCGACGCGATGCTCGGTGACCAGGTCGGCGATGGCGTCGACCGCCCACTGGCGCACATCAGAGCGGCAGAAGTCGAGCATCCGCTGATGCCGTACGAGCGTGGGCTCGCGAGAAGGCCACTCCAGCGCCCAGTCCGGGTGGGCGCGCAGCAGGTCGCTGTCGGGGTTCGCCATCTCGGGCTCGATCCAGACGCCGAACTGCATGCCGTGGGCATGGACGAGGTCGGCCAGCTCGCCCAGCCCGTTCGGGAACTTCACCGGATCTGCCGTCCAGTCACCCAGTCCAGCAGTGTCGGTGAGCCGGCCCTTGAACCAGCCATCGTCGATCACGAACAGCTCGACGCCCGGCTCGGCAGCCAGCGGTACGAGCTCGCGCTGGTCGGCGATGCCCTGGTCGTAGTACCGCGCGAACCAGGAGTTGTAGTGCACCGGACGCAGCCGCTCGGGCTGCACCACGACGTGGCGTCTGGCGTAGTCATGCCAGCGTCGGGAGATGCCGTCATGGCCGGCGAAGCCCTCGTATGCCCCCGTCATCACGGGGAGGTCGAGCGCTGCACCGGGGCCGAGGTCGTGGCCCAGGTCGACGGGTTGGACGCCGCCGAGCACGTGGAGTCGACCGTCATGGGCCAGGGCCACGTCGATCCGCCACGAACCCGACCCTGCGAGCGACACCGACCACACCTCACCCGCGGTCAGCGTGGCTCCGGCGTCGAGGGCCACCCACGGCATCGCGTCGTGGCCAGGGATGCCATGCACCGACCCGACGCTCGTCACCCCTTGCCGAACTGGGAGTCGCTGCTCTTGGCACTCCGCGGCATAGCGGCCGACGAGGGTGGTGAGCTGAACGTCGTGTCGTACGGGGATCGGCCAGCTCGCCGAGAACGCCTGCTCGATGCGCACCGGCGCGTCGCCGTCGTTGTGGATTGTCGCCCACCGCGAGATCGCGTCGGCGGCCTCGTCAACGCGGTAGTGCAGACACACCCTCAGCGGCTGATGGGCATCCGCCCATGTCACGACCAGACCGTCGTCCCCGACCTGCTCGGCGCTGACGAACGTGGGCACGATCCCCCGGACACCGTCGGGCAGGGTGACCTTGAGCGCCACGGGCTCGCGCCGGAGCCCACCCCAGACGGGGTACTCCTCATCGGCCGGCCGCGGCTGCGACACCGCTCCGCTCCGGCGCCGCAGTTCAGGGTCGCGGTCGCGCAGCACCCGGGCGTCGTCGAGGCTGATCTGACCGCCCCAGTGCAGATGCCGCACGGGATTAAGCTCGTCGCCGAAGGCGATGGCGTACGACGACCCAGCAGTCCGCAGTAGCGCCACGTCGTCGGTCAGCTCGACCAGCCTGCGCGACTCGGTCACGAGACCGACGGCTCCGCCTGACCCGACTCGAGCGACCGACGCGCGGCGGCGATCACCCGCTCCACCTCGGCGAGATCCGTCGTCCCGCTCCCCGCTCGGTCCTCCGGCGTCGGGCCGAAGCCAACCCGGGTGCTCGTCGTACCGACCAGCTCGAATGCGGGCCCGGTGAGGTCTGCATAGGCCTGCCCGTTGCTGCCCAGCACCCGGTAGCGGTGCACGACGCCGTCGCCGCGACCCACGAGCAGGGTCACGACGACACCCCTTCGCCAACGGATGGTCAGTGTCCAGGCATCATCGCTGCCTGCCGCAACGACGTCCCCCTGACACGGCCCCAGCACGGCGGTGACGACGTCGACGGCCCGAGCGGCCAGCTGGTCAGCCGAGCCCGCGTCGACCAGCTCGCCATGCATCGCATGGGGCAGGCCGAACTGGCCCATCCTGGCGGCGCTCGCCAACCCGATTGCAGGGCCACGGAAGCGGTCGACCAGCAACGTGGCGTCGACGGCGGAGGAATGGACGGCGTTCACAGCGTGACCTCCTCGACGCGCTGCCCGCGGGCGGAGCGCTCGACTGCTTCGGCGATGGCCGTGGCGTGTACCGCTGCGGCCGGGGAGGGGTAGGCGTCGCCGCCGTTGATGGCCGCCGCGAAGACGCGCAGCTGGCGAGCGAAGTTATCGGTGACCGGCGCTGGCCGCGGCCCGGCCGCATCGTCGTTGAAGACCACCAACCCGTCGGAGTCCCAGCGGCGCACGAGGGTCGCATCGGTCCCGTGCACGACGATCTCGAACGCGTTGACCTGCTTGGGCCGTTCGCCGCGGCTGATCTCGCACACTGCGGTGGCTCCCGACTCCATCATCAGCGTCGCGCAGAGGTAGTCGTCAATGTCGAGGGCGGCCGAGGTGAGCTGCTGGCCCACCGCGTAGACCCGCTCCGCTCGCGACCCCGTCCACCAGCAGGCGAGGTCGTACAGGTGGACACCGTTGTGGAAGGCGTGCCCGCCCGAGCGGGTCGGGTCCAGCACCCAGGCCTGCCAGCCCGCCCAGATCCAGCCGCCGGTGATGGCGATCCGGACCGAGCGCACATCGCCGACGAGCCCGTCGTCGATCGTCTGTCGTACAGCCCTGGCATAGTCAGCGTGGCGATGGGTGTGCCCGACCATCAACGCCAGGCCCGCGTCGGCGTACCCCTGCCGGATCGACTCGGCACCCGCCCCTGACAAGGCCATGGGCTTCTCGATCAGCAGGTGCTTGCCCGCGGCGAGCGCCTGCTTCGCCATCGGCTCGTGCAGGTCGTTGGGGGTGCAGAGGATGACCGCGTCCACCGCCTCGAGGAGCGCGTCGTAGGAGGGGTACGGGTCCGTCCCCCACTTTCGGGCGAACCCTTCCGCTGCCGCGGGGTTGATATCGGTGATGCCAGCCAGCTGGATTTCTGGCACAACCTTCAGCGCAGCAGCGTGAGCTTCGGAGATCATGCCCGTACCGACGATTCCCAGACGCACCGTCAATGTGTCGTTCACGTGAAACAGCGTTCCAGATCGACTGCTCGGTGGCAAGAACAGGTGTTACAGTCCAGGCACTTCCAGCAACGCCCGGCTGGCCATCCGGGCGTGACTCGAAAGGGGAGCCATGACGCGATGCATGCCGCGTGACGAACCGGAGCGCCCATGCTGAGGTATCTCGCTGGCCGGGTGGCGACCATGGTGCTGGTGCTGCTGGCGATCTCCCTCGGTCTGTTCGCCCTGTCCCACTCAGCACCCGGTGGGCCCCTTGCCTCGCTCATCCCGATCGACCAGGTCGGCGACTCGCAGGCCCTGATCGAGGCGAAGACCAAGGAGTTCGGCCTCGACAAGCCACTCCCCGTCCAGTACTGGCTCTGGCTGTCGCACCTCCTGGTCGGTGACCTGGGCACCTCGTTCCAGTACAGCCGGCCGGTCGCCCACCTGATCATGGAACGGATGGTGCCGACCCTCGAGCTGATGGGTCTGGGTCTGCTGATCGGCAACCTCGTCGCGGTCGCCCTCGGCCTCTACCAGGCATCCAAGAAGGGCAAGCCGATCGACTACGCCCTCGGCGCGGTGTCACTGGTGCTGCTCAGTACCCCCGCGTTCTTCCTCGGCATGCTGGCGATCTTCCTGTTCTCCGCCGTGCTCGGCTGGCTGCCCTCGTCGCAGATGACCACCGCCGGTGACGGCTCTACGCTCGACCTGATCCGCCACCTGATCCTGCCTGTCGGCGTGCTGGCCACCGTGCACAGCGCTGGGATCACCCGCTACGTGCGGGCCGGTCTCCTGGAGGAGGTCAGCCGCGACTACGTCCGTACGGCGATCGCGAAGGGCGCGACCATGCGACAGGCCCGGTGGAAGGCCTTCCGCAACGCTCTAGGCCCGATCGTCACCGTGATGATGATGGGCGTCCCGGCCCTGCTGTCCGGCGCGGTCGTGCTCGAGGCGGTCTTCTCCTGGCCCGGTCTCGGCAGCCTCACCCTCGACGCCATCTCGTTCCGCGACTACCCCGTCATCCTCGGCTTCGGAATGATGGTCTCGGTGGTCGTCGTGCTGTCGAACCTCGTGTCCGACCTGTTGCTCACCGTCCTCGATCCCCGGGTGGCCCTGCGATGACCGACATCCTCTCCGCGTCCCCGACCCCCGACGCCGTCGTCGCCGATGACCAGTCGGCGATGACCCATAGCCCCACGTCGCTGGCGATGCGCCGCTTCTGGGGCAACCTCGGCGCCCGGTTCTCGGTGTTCCTGCTGGCCATCGTGATCCTGGTCTGCCTGATCGGGCCCTTCCTGCTGCCGTACGGGCCCGACGAGCAGAACTTGCTGAAGAGCCGGGCCGCGCCTTCGGCCGCCCACTGGTTCGGTACGGACCTGCTCGGCCGCGACATGTTCGCCCGACTCCTGGCTGGTGGCCGGGTGTCGCTGGCCGTCGGCTTCGCGACTGCCTTCTCAGCGCTCGTCGTCGGTACGGCGATCGGCATCGCCGCTGGCCGGCTGGGCGGGGTCGTCGACACCGTGCTGATGCGGATCACCGACATCTTCATGGCGATCCCGAGCATCCTCGTCGTCATCGTCGCCGGTGGCATCCTCGGCCCGTCAATCCCGCTGCTGGTCGGGCTGATCGCCTCGTTCTCGTGGCCCACCTCGGCCCGCATCGCCCGCAGCGTCGTGCTCAGCGTGCGCGAGCTCGACTACGTCCGGGCCGCGGAGGCCGCTGGTACGAGACCCGCGACGATCATGCTGCGGCATCTCCTGCCCTCAGTCATCCCACAGGTCACCGTCGCTTGCGCCCTGCTCGTCGCCTCGGCGATCCTTCAGGAAGCGGCCCTGTCCTACCTCGGTCTCGGCGTCGTACCGCCGCAGGCCAGCTGGGGCAACCTGCTGCAGACGGCCCAGTCCTACACGGTGATCTCGTCAATGCCCTGGCTATGGGTGACGCCCGGCGCGGCCATCGTGCTGACGTCACTGTCGGTGATCTTCATCGGCGACGGCCTCCGCGACGCCCTCGACCCGAAGGCAACCCGATGAGCATCACCCCACGGAGTTCTCGCTCCTTCGTCGCTTCGATCCTCCGCGGGGGGCCCCGATGAGTCTTCTGGAGATCAAGGACCTCTCGGTCGAGTTCGACACCGTCGATGGGGCCGTCCATGCCGTACGGGGTCTGTCGTACGAGCTCGACGCCGGCAAGGCGCTCGGCATCGTCGGCGAGTCCGGCTCGGGAAAGACCGTCTCGGTGCTGACCGTGATGGGGCTGCTCGCTGAGAACGCGCGGGTGACCAGCGGGTCGGTGACCTTCGACGGGATCGACCTGCTGAAGGCGACCCGGTCGCAGATGCGCGCCATCCGCGGCCAGCGGATCTCGATGGTCTTCCAGGACCCGATGACCGCGCTCGACCCGGTCGCCCGGATCAGCAAGCAGATCGGCGAGACGATCGAGTACCACGACCGGTCGGCGACGCGGAGCCAGATCCGCAAGCGGGTGATCGACACCCTCGAGTCGGTCGGCGTGCCCGACGCCGCCAACCGAGCCGACCAGTACCCCCACCAGTGGTCCGGCGGCATGCGGCAGCGCGCGGTGATCGCCATGGCGCTGATCAACTCCCCCGACCTGATCGTCGCCGACGAGCCCACCACAGCCCTCGACGCGACCGTCCAAGCCCAGGTGCTGGAGGTCTTCCGGACGATCCGCCAGGAGCACGGCTGCTCGATCATCCTGATCAGCCACGACCTCGGCGTCGTACGGGAGATCGCCGACGACGTGTTGGTGATGTACGCCGGCGCTGCGGCCGAGCACTGCCCCACGCCGGAGATCTTCGGTGACCCGCGCCACCCGTACACCCGTGCCCTGCTGCGCGCCCGACCTGGCTGGGGGCCGCGCAACGAGCGGCTGTTCACGATCCCCGGCCGGCCGCCGGACCTGCTCAAGGTGCCGCCGGGCTGTCCGTTCGTCGCCCGCTGCGCCGAGTCCGAGGGCCTCGAGGCGTGCCGTACGGTCGTGCCGCCGCTGCTCGAGATCCAGCCCGGCCACCTCGCCGCCTGCCACCGCAGCGACGAGCTCGTGCACATCGAGGAGGAGGTGGCATCATGACCGACAACGACACCGAGGTCGGCCCCGACACCGACGTCGAGATCCCGGACCTGGCTCCCCGCCGGGCCGCGACAGCCGCTCCTGCCTCCGACGTACCGCTGCTCGAGATCAAGGACCTCAAGGTGCACATCCCGATCCGGGTACGGATGCGTCGCGCGCTCGTGCGCGCTGTTGACGGGGTGTCCTTCTCGGTCCACCGCGGTCGCACGCTGGGTCTGGTCGGGGAGTCCGGCTGTGGCAAGACCACGACCGCCCGCGCCGCGATGCGCCTGGTGGAGTCGACCGATGGGCAGATCCTGCTCAACGGCCGCGACATCACCCACCTGAAGGGTGAACAGCTCAGAAGCCTGCGCAAGCACTTCCAGATCGTGTTCCAGGACCCTTACTCAGCGCTCAACCCGCGGCTCACGGTTGGCCAGATCGTCGCCGAGCCGATGCAGGCCCAGGGCATGAAGCCAGACGCGATCCGGGCCCGTACGGACGAGCTGCTCGACTTGGTCGGGCTGCAGCCTCGGCATCGGACCGCCTTCCCGCACCAGTTCTCCGGTGGTCAGCGGCAGCGGATCGGTACGGCACGGGCGCTCGCCACGAAGCCGGACGTGATCATCCTCGACGAGCCGGTCTCCGCACTCGACGTGTCGGTGCAGGCGCAGGTGGTCAACCTGTTCAGCGACCTGCAGGACGAGCTGCAGATGGGGATCATCTTCATCTCCCACGACCTGTCGGTGGTCAGGCACATGTCCGACGACGTGGCGGTGATGTACCTCGGCCTGATCGTCGAACAGGGCGAGGCCATGACCGTGCTGACCGAGCCGTTGCACCCGTACACCCAGGCGCTCATCTCCGCAGCGCCTGGTCGACCGGTCGACCGGGAACGCATCGTGCTCACCGGTGACGTCCCCTCGCCGGTCAACCCGCCAACCGGGTGCCGATTCCGGTCCCGCTGCTGGCGCGCCACCGAGATCTGCGAGACGCCCCCGCCGCTGGCAGTACCGGAGGGGTACTCCCACCCGGTCGCCTGCTGGCACCCCGGTCCGGAGTAGCCGCGAAGCATCCCTGGTGGCCTGAGCTGAGACACGTTGGCTCGGGGGGTTTTTGGCGCGTCCGATCGGCGGTCTCGGCGCGTCGGCGGGCGGTCTGTGTCGGTTGACAACCGGCCGGCCGCCGACGCCGCAACCGCCGTTGCGTCCGCTGAGAGGGCGGGGGTAACGATTGCGACACGCAACATGGAATGTCTTGCCACGTTGCGCGGATCCACCTAATGTGGTGCCACTTGGCGCCGCCAGGACACCATCCGGCCTCGGGGCAGAGCTGCTCCCGGAGAGGGGATTCCTCCACCATGAATCGAGTCACCCGACGCGGCTTCGCTGTCGCAGCGGCGTTCGTCGCCGCGTCACTGATGGCGGCGTGCTCCCCGCCCCCGCCCGCTGGGGGCGGCGCCCAGACCCCCGGCACCTCCGGCGCTGCGACCGCTCCGGCAGGCGGCACGACCAAGTCGCTGACGATCTGGCTGCAGCAGAAGCCCGACTTCATGAGCCCGTTCAAGGGCCAGACGTACGGCAACTCGTCGATCCTGCTGCTCACCCAGGACTCGCTCGCCTACCTCGACGAGAAGGGCGCTCTGCAGCCCCGCGTCGCGACGAAGTGGAACATGTCGTCCGACGGCAAGACCCTGACGATGACGATCGCCGACCAGAAGTTCTCCGACGGCACGCCGATGACTGCCGACGACGTGGTCTGGTCGATCAACGCGTACGGCAACCCGGCCACCAAGTCGCCCACTGCGGCGGTGCTCAAGTCGGTTGAGGGCTTCGCTGAGTTCCAGTCCGGCGCCGCGAAGTCGCTGTCGGGGGTCAAGAAGGTCGACGACCGTACGGTCAGCGTGACCCTCAGCGCCGCTGACTCCGGCTTCCAGTACCTCTTCCTCGGCAGCAACTTCTGGATCCTCCCGAGCAAGGCGCTCGCCGACCAGGACCTGACCAAGATCGCCGAGTCGGAGATCTGGACCACGCCAGGCAAGGTGGCCGGTCTTGGTCCCATGACAATGACTGCAAACGTGACCGGTCAGCGGGTCGAGTTCGCCAAGAACCCGAACTACCGCACCCCGATCAAGTTCGACAAGCTCACCGAGGTGCTCGTCACTCAGGACGTGGCGACCTCGCAGCTGCGCTCGGGTGAGATCGACCTGACCCTCGTGGCACCGACCGACGTGGCCACCGTGAAGGGCATGACCGGCATCAAGACGATCACCGCCGACACGCCTGGCTACGACCGGTACGCGATCAACAACACCCTGCCGAAGTTCGCCAACCCGAAGGTGAAGCAGGGCCTGCTGACCGCCATCGACCGGGCCGGCATCATCAAGTCCGTCTACTCCGACCAGGCTGTCCCGTGGAACTCGTCGTTCACCGCACAGAAGATCAAGTTCGACGCGCTGAACAAGTACTCGTACGACCCCGCGAAGGCCAAGCAGCTCCTCACCGAGGGCGGCTGGGACTTCAACACCGAGGTCGTGATCTGGCAGGCCAACGGCAACGCGTTCCGGGCCTCGGTCAACCAGGTCGTGCTGAAGAACTGGCAGGACATCGGCGTCAAGGCGCGGATCAACCCCCAGGACCAGGCCCAGCAGACCCAGGTGATCACAGACAAGTCCTATGACGTGTTCCTGTTCGGTGGCGGCAACTACCTGTCGGACCCGTCGATCAACTCGCCGATGATGACCTGCGCCGGGGCGTTCCCGAAGGGCGCAGCGGTCGGCTACTACTGCAACCCGAAGGTGGACGAGCTGTTCACTCAGGCAGCAGCCACCACCGACGAGACCAAGCGCGCTGACCTGCTCAACCAGGCAGCGGTGATCTCCAACAATGACGTCGACCAGCTCTGGATCGCTCGCCCGACCCGGGTCTACGCCCACTCGAGCAAGATCACCGGCGGCCTCGTCGGCGGCGACGGCATCCCGAACGTGCTCTACTCCATCCACAACTGGACCGTCTCCTGACCGTCCCGTGACGACCCGCGACTGACAGACGCCACGTCCCTATCCAGGGGCGTGGCGTCTGCCACGTCCGGACTAAGCGACCCACCCCGGTCCCTGAGCTTGACGAAGGGACCGGACCACCCACGCACTCGCCCTAGGAGAGACATGAAGGTCCTCACCATCTATGCCCACCCCGCCGACACCATCACCAACTGCGGCGGCACCCTGGCCCGGCACGCCGACGCCGGCGACGAGGTGATCGCGCTGATCCTCACCCACGGTGGCCGGATCCATCCGAACAAGTACGCCGAGGCACTTCGTACAGACAACCCCGACGCCGCGATCGCCCAGGCCACGGTCGAGGACGTCGCTGCGAACAAGAAGGGCGAGCTGGAGCGCGCCGCCGACATCATCGGCATCGGCGAGCTGATCACCCTGGGTCACGACGACACGGGCACCACCATGGACACGGCGATCATCGACGAGATCGCCGAGACCGTCGCAGGGATCGCCCCAGACGTCGTGATCTGCGACTACCCGCTCAACAACAGCCTCTACAACCCCCACACGACCGCCACCCAGATGGCGCTGGCCGGGTTGGGGCGGGCGTCGATCTTCCTGAAGAACCTCGACGGGCGACCCGAGTTCACGATCAAGCAGGTGTTCTTCACCTCCCTGCCCGTGTTCGGCGCCGATGTGCTGTCGACCAACCATGTACGCAACGACTGCTTCATCGACATCACCCCCGTGGTGGAGCGGAAGATCGCGGCGATGGACTGCTTCGAGTCCCAGGGCTACGACGGCCTCTTCGCCCGCAAGCTGCTGGAGTCGAACAACGGAGAGTTCGGCCGGGCGGCGGGGGTGAACTTCGCCGAGGCATACGTGAAGCTGTACCGGGAGACGTACGACCTGCTTCCCCTCACCGACCAGGCGAAGGCGCAGGACATGCTGACCCGCCACATCGAGTACTCCCGGATCAGTATCCGTGAGCAGTTCCCGATCTCTGCGCCGAGCCCGACGACGCAGTCCGCAGAGGCTGACAGGATGGGTGCATGAGCTCGACTGGACTGGTCATCGGGGCCTACCCCGTCTATGGCACCTCGGCAGAGGTCGCTGCCGCGTGCGTCGCCGCCCTGGCGCCGCGGCCGGACGTGAGCGGGCTTGAGCTGCCGTACGGCCCCGCTGGCATCGTCATCCCCGACGGTTGCCCCGAGGGCTGGCGGCACGTGGTCACATGTATCGGCGACACGATGGTCCGGATGGGCGCCGACCCGCTGGTCGGGCTCGCCTCACCGGACGCGGTTGGGCGCCGTACAGCCGTTGATGTGATCGCCGGCCTGCGTGACCTGGTGGAGGCGGCGGGCACGATCGCTGCGATCGAGATCCACAGCGGGCCGCGGGAGATCGCCTCTGGGGCGGCGCTGGCCGAGTCGCTGGAGGAGATCGTCAGCTGGGACTGGGGGACGACCAGGTTGCTGCTCGAGCACTGTGACCGCTGGCGTGACGATCTACCCGTACAGAAGGGCTTCCTGTCGGTGGCCGACGAGCTCGCTGCCCTGGCCATGGTTGGCGGCAAGGTTGACCTCTGTATCAACTGGGCTCGTAGCGTGATCGAGTCCCGCGACGTGGCCACGGCTGCCGAGCACGTCGCCGCGGCGGCTGCCGCCGGTCGGCTGGGCGGGATCATGTTCTCGTCGGTGGCTGACGCCGACAGTGCGTACGGTGCGGCGTGGGCCGACGCCCACCTGCCACCGGCCGGTACGGGCGCTGCGGGTGACGCCAGCCTGCTCACCGAGGAGCTGGTACGGGAGACGCTCGCCGCGGCAGGAGATTCGCTCGCCGGGGCAATCGTAGGTCTGAAGATCGGAGTCCAGCCCGCCGACCGGCCCACCGAGGAGCGGATCGGACACCTGCTGGAGACCGTCGACCTGATCGCCCGGAGCCTGCCCCGCTGAGGTAACCATGCGAGTCGGCTGGTGGCTGCTCTGCTCTGCCTACCGGCGGCGCGGGGCGGCGTCGAGGGCGGCGACGACGGCGGGGTCGGCAGCCAGCGTGGCGGCGCACTCCGTGACGAGCCGGGCGAACAGCTCGCACTTCTCGCCACTGAACTCCCCGCTCGCGCCCGAGACGCTCAGCGCGACCGGGGTGATCGTCGCGAGGCGCACGGCGACGCAGGTCAGCCCTTCGGCGAACTCGTTGTCGTCGAGGGAGTAGCCCCGCTCCCGCGTGCGGTCCAGCTCCACCGCGAGCTCGTCCGGCCCGGCAGCATGGGTGCCGCCATGGCCACCAACCCATGGCGTGGGCGGCAGGTGCTCGGCCACCTCCTCCGGCGGCAGCGCGGCGAGGAGGGCTTTGCCCAGCCCGGTGCAGTAGACCGGAGCTCGTCCGCCGGGGGCCGCGTCGAAGTACAGCGGCCGGCTCGGGGTAACGACGGCGAGGTGCAGCACCTCGGTGCCGTCGAGGATGCCGAGGTTCACCGTCTGCCGGGTCGTCTCAGCGAGCTGGCGCAGCCGGCTGTCGACCAGGTCGGCGATGTCGAGCGAGTCGAGGTACGGAGTCGCGATGCGCAGCACACTGGCGCCCAGCACGTACGCAGGCCGGTCATCGATTCGAACCAGGTAGCCAGCACCCGTCAGGGTGGACAGCAGCCGGACGATGGTGCTCTTGGGCAGCCCGCTGGCGTCGTGCAGGTCGCCCAGCGTCGAGGGGGTCGCCGACGCGGCCACTGTTTCCAGCAGCTGCAACCCGCGCGTCAGTGCGTGGGTGTGATAGTTCGGCTTCTCTGCCTGCGCCATGCCTGCTCCTCCTGCGTGCACTCTAGTTGGAGCGACCCCCGCAGGGGTCCATCACAGGCACGTTGCTCACGCCAGTGAGACGATCAGCGTCCCACCCGCGCCGAGACCGCGCTGGTCAGTCCTCGGCGAGGGTGATCTCCAAGCCGCCCAGCATGGTGGCTGAGAGGTTGTAGAGGAATGAGAACACCGTGGCGAGCGCGGTGAAGATCACCACGTCGACCGCGCCAATCAACGCCGCGAGCCCGGTCACCCGGCGGGTGTTGATGTAGGCCTCGATGCTGAACGGGGTGGTGTCGGTCGGCGAGGAGAGCATGCTGCCGACGACCTGGTTGATGGCCTGGTAAACGCCCGTCGACTCGATCACCGACATCACCACGTAGGTGGCGACGACCAGGATGATCCCACCGGCGATGCCGAACAGCAGGGCCGTCTTCATCACCGACCACGGGTCGACGCGTGCGATCCGCAGGCGGGCCTTCCGGGTACGCCGGACTCGGCCTGGGGCGGCGCTGGTCCGGGCAGCCTTGGGTACGGAGACAGGCTCGGCACTGCGCGCTGGAGCGGCAGGCAACGACTCAGCCACGGCCGGGGCCCGTCGTGCTGGCCGTGGCCCCTGTCGTGGCACTGGTCACTGCTCGGGTCGGGCGAAGTCCACCGCCGGCCGGGGCTGGCGAGTAGCTCGCGGTCGACCGCGGCACGTAGGTCGGGGACCCCGTCGACGTCGGGTCGTTGCTGATGGTGGGGCTCGCCGTACGACGCGCGTTGGCGCCTGCGTCGCCCGTGCCGCCGGTCGTGGGCTGATAGGACGGCAGCGTGGTTGCCTGGCTGTCCGTACGGGGGCCCTCGGGCTTGGGCTCACTCACCGGTCGTGTCCTCCTCCGCGTCGGTCACGTCGACCACCGTACCGGAGCCCGCCGTGTCGTCAGAGCTGTCCACATCGCCGACCACCTCGCCGGGGCTGTCCGGGCCGTCGGCTGACGTAGCGTCGGCATCGGCTGCTGCCTCGACCAGGCCCTCGACGGCCGACTCCGGGTAGCGCGCGATCTGGCTGACCGAGTCGCCGTCCTTGACCGCCACGAACTTCACACCCATGGTGTCGCGGCCCTTGACCGGAACCCCAGCCACAAGCGACCGGGTGATCTGGCCGGACACCTTCATGGCGATCACCTCGTCACCCTCGGCGACGACCAGGCCGCCCACGAGCGACCCGCGGTCCTCGTTGAGCTTCATGGCCTTGATGCCGAGACCACCACGGCCCTGCTGGCGATAGTCGGAGACGAGGGTCCGCTTGGCGAAGCCGCCGTCGGTGACGGTGAAGACGAACCGGTCGTCCTCGGGCATGTCCGCGTCGATCACCGACATCGACAGCAGCGCGTCATCCTCGCGGAACTTCATGCCCGTCACACCGGAGGTGGCTCGGCCCATCGGCCGCAGCTGGGCATCGTCGGCGCCGAACCGGATCGCCTGGCCCTTGCGAGAGACGAGCAGCACGTCGTCGACGCTGTTGCACAGGGCTGCGCCGATCAGCTCGTCGTCCGCCTCGCGGAACGCGATCGCGATGACGCCAGCCTGGCGCGGCGAATCGTACGCCGTCAGGTCAGTTTTCTTCACCAAGCCGCGGCGGGTGGCCAGCAGCAGGTACTGGGCGTCCTCGTACGACCGGATCGCCAGCACCCCGGCGATCGCCTCGTCGGGCTGGAAGCTCAGCAGGCCGGCCACATGACCGCCCTTGGCGTCGCGGCCGCCCTCGGGCAGCTGCCACGCTTTCACCCGGTAGACCCGGCCCTTCGTGGTGAAGAACAGGATCCAGTGGTGGCTGGTGGTCGCGAACAGGTGCGCCACCTCGTCGTCGGAGCGCAGGGTTGCTCCCCGTACACCCCGACCGCCGCGCTTCTGCAGCCGGTACTGGTCAGACCGGGTGCGCTTGGCGTAGCCGCCGTGGGTGATCGTGACGACCATGTCCTCGTCGGGGATCAGATCCTCATCAGACAGGTCACCGTCGGCGGCAATGATCCGAGTACGGCGGTCGTCGCCGTACTTCGCGACGATCTCGGCGAGCTCGGTGGAGATGATCTGACGCTGACGGTCCTCGCTGGCGAGGATCTGCTCCAGGTCGGCGATCAGCCGCTCCAGCTCGGCCAGGCGGTCAATGATCCGCTGGATCTCCATGGCCGCGAGCCGGCGGAGCTGTGTGTCGAGGATGTTGTTGGCCTGCTCATCGTCGATGTCGAGCAGCTGCTTGAGGCCCTCGCGGGCAGCGTCTGCCGTACGGGCCGCACGGATCAGCGCGATCACGTCATCGAGCCGGTTGAGCGCCTTGACCAGGCCACGGTCGAGGTGGGCGCGACGGTTCGCCTCAGCGAGGCGGTACCGCGTACGCCGGACGATGACCTCGATCTGGTGGCGAATCCAGTACGAGATGAACTGGTCGAGCCGGAGCGTGCGAGGGACGTCGTCGACCAGCGCCAGCATGTTGCAGCCGAAGGTGTCCTGCAGCTGGGTGTGCTTGTAGAGGTTGTTCATCACCACGCGGGGCTGGGCGTCGCGCTTGAGCACGATGACGAGCCGCTGCCCCGTACGGGCCGAAGAGTCGTCGCGGATGTCGGCGATGCCGCTCAGCTTGCCCGCGTTGACCAGCTCAGCGATCTTGAGGGCGAGGTTGTCCGGGTTGCACATGTACGGCAGCTCGGTGACGACGAGCAGCGTACGGCCGCGGCTGTCCTCCTCGATGTCGATGACGGCCCGCATGATGACCGAGCCACGGCCCGTACGGTAGGCGTCCTCGATGCCCTTGCGACCCACGATCAGGGCGCCACGGGGGAAGTCGGGGCCCTTCACCCGCTCCATGGCCGCCTCGAGCAACTGCTCAGCGGGGGCGTCAGGATGCTCGAGCGACCACTGCACCGCCTCAGCCACCTCACGCAGGTTGTGCGTGGGGATGTTGGTCGCCATGCCCACGGCGATGCCCGTGGACCCGTTCACCAGCAGGTTCGGGAACCGGGCCGGCAGCACGACCGGCTCGGTGCCGCGGTTATCGTAGTTGGGCCGGAAGTCGACCGTGTCCTCGGTGATGTCGCGCACCATCTCCATGGCGAGCGGGGCCATCTTGCACTCGGTGTACCGCATCGCGGCCGCGGAGTCGTTGCCCGGCGAGCCGAAGTTGCCCTGGCCCGAGATCAGCGGCGCCCGCATCACCCACGGCTGGGCCATCCGCACGATGGTGTCGTAGATCGCGGTGTCGCCGTGCGGGTGGTACTGGCCCATCACGTCACCGACGATGCGCGAGCACTTGTTCCAGCCGCGGTCGGGCCGGAAGCCACCGTCGTACATCGCGTACAACACTCGGCGGTGCACCGGCTTGAGCCCGTCCCGTACGTCAGGCAGCGCCCGCCCGACGATGACGCTCATCGCGTAGTCGAGGTAACTGCGCTGGATCTCGACCTGCAGGTCGATCTGCTCCGTACGGGCCTCCCCGGGCGCGGCGAGCTCGTTGTTGTCGGCGCCTTCGACGGGGGTGTCGAGGTCGTTCGGTCCGTCAGTCATGTGTGTCTCCTGGTCAGGGGAGTGCTTCGTACGAGGTCAGGTGCGGGACTAGATGTCCAGGAACCTGACGTCCCTCGCGTTGCGCTGGATGAAGTGGCGGCGCTGCTCGACGTCCTCGCCCATGAGGATCGAGAACATCTCGTCGGCGCGGGCCGCGTCTTCGAGGGTGACCTGCAGGAGGGTGCGACTGTCGGGGTCCATGGTGGTCTCCCACAGATCCTCGGCGTTCATCTCACCGAGGCCCTTGTAACGCTGGATCGGGTTGACCTGGGGCAGCTTCTTGCCGGCCGCGAGGCCCATGTCGCGCAGCCCATCCCGCTCGGCGTCGTTGTAGGCGAGCTCGTGGGGGGCGTTGGTCCAGCGGATCCGGAACAGCGGAGGCTGCGCCAGGTAGACATGACCGGCGGCGATCAGCGGCTTCATGAACCGGAACAGCAGGGTGAGCAGGAGCGTACGGATGTGGGCGCCGTCCACGTCGGCGTCGGCCATCAGCACGACCTTGTGGTAGCGCAGCTTGGCGACGTCGAAGTCCTCGTGGACGCCGGTGCCGAGCGCGTTGATGATCGCCTCGACCTCCTTGTTCTGGAGGATCTTGTCGAGCCGCGCCTTCTCAACGTTGAGGATCTTGCCGCGGATCGGGAGGATCGCCTGCGTCCGGGGGTCGCGCCCACCCTTGGCCGAACCGCCGGCCGAGTCGCCCTCGACCACGAAGACCTCGCACTCCTCGGGGTTGTTCGACTGGCAGTCCGACAGCTTCCCGGGAAGTCCGCCACCACCGAGCAGCCCCTTGCGTGAGCGAGCCAGGTCACGCGCCTTGCGGGCGGCGATCCGGGCGGTCGCAGCGGCCTGCGCCTTGCGTACGATGTCTCGTCCTTCAGCGGGGTTCATCTCGAACCAGTCGCCGAGCTTGTCGTTGACGACCTTCTGCACGAAGGAGCGGGCCTCGGTGTTGCCGAGCTTGGTCTTGGTCTGGCCCTCGAACTGCGGCTCGGCAAGCTTGACCGACACGATCGCGGTGAGGCCCTCGCGAATGTCGTCACCCGAGACGCGGTCCTCACGCTTCTTGATCAGGCCCCACGTCTCGCCCCACCGGTTGACGGTGTTGGTCAGCGCGGCGCGGAAGCCCTCCTCGTGGGTGCCACCCTCGTGGGTGTTGATGGTGTTGGCGAAGGTGTGCACCGACTCGTTGAACGAGGTGTTCCACTGCATCGCGACCTCGAGGCCCATCCGCTGCGCCTCGGCGTTGGCCTCGACGGCGATCACCGAGGGGTTGATGTACTCCTTCGTGCCCATCAGGTACTTGACGTAGTCGATCAGGCCGTCGTCGAACTTGAACGTGTCGGAGATCTGCTCACCGAGGTCGTCGACATGGCCCTCGCGCTCGTCGGTGATGCTGATCAGCAGGCCCTTGTTCAAGAACGCCATCTCGCGGAACCTGGCCGAGAGGGTCTCGTACGAGTAGTTCGTCGTCTCGAAGATGTCAGGCGATGCGTAGAAGGTGACCGTGGTGCCAGTGTCAGGGGTCGCTTCGAGCCGCTCCAGGTCGGCCGTCGGCACGCCCAGGTTGAAGGTCTGCCGCCAGTGGTACCCATCGCGCTTCACATCGACCGTCAGCTCGGTCGACAGCGCGTTCACCACGGACACACCGACACCGTGGAGGCCGCCGGAGACCTTGTAGCCGCCGTCGCCGAACTTGCCGCCCGCGTGCAGCTTGGTCAGGGCCAAGGTGACGGCGGGGATCTTCTCGGTCGGGTGCTCCTTGACGGGGATGCCGCGCCCGTTGTCGATCACCCGGATGCCCCCGTTCGGCAGGATCCGTACGTCGATCGTGTCGCAGTAGCCAGCCAGCGCCTCGTCCACAGCATTGTCGACGACCTCGTACACCAGGTGGTGCAGGCCGCGCTCGCCGGTGGAGCCGATGTACATGCCGGGGCGCTTCCGTACGGGCTCCAGGCCCTCCAGCACCGTGATCGCGTCCGAGTCGTAACTGCCCGCCTCGACGTTGGACGACATCCGGGTGGCCTGGGTGACGTATGACGGGCCCTCGTCGGTGAGGTCTCCAGCAGGGATCCCTGCCAGATCGATCGCATCGGGTGTGACGTCAAGCTCTGCCATGAGGCTCCTCGTTCGGCCCCGCTAGGGGCGACACCGGTCTGACGCCCAGTCCGTACGGTCTGTGGCAGGCCGCGGAAACGAGCGTCTCGTGAACATCACGATTCTACCCGAAGGGCCGCATCGGAGCCGAATCCTGAGGCCGTGTTCTGGGGCGCAAACCGCTCTGCGGGGGCTTCAACGGCCGTTTGGGCGTCATCGCGGGGGCGCCGACAGGGTTCCCCCTACGAATGGGGCTGCTGAGGCCTCAGAATCGCTTCCGGGTGGCGTCCTGCAGCCAGCGGCTTGGCAACCTATGACAACGCTGCCCAGCGGCGGTGCGGAGGGTGGCAGGCTGAGTGAGAGATCACTGGGCGACCGACGCCCACCACCCTAGCGAGAGGACTCCCATGGCCACCCTCGGCACGATGTTGATGATGTTGAAGGGCGAGATCGCCGAGCAAGGGATGTTCCCCATCCTGCAGCGGGTCTCCGACATCGGCTTCAAGGCCGTCGAGGTCTCCCAGGTTCCCATGGATGAGGCCAACGTGGGCGGTCTCGAGAAGGCGAAGAACGAGCTCGGCCTCGAGGTCGGCGCCATCTCGGTAGCCCTCAAGAAGGCGCCCTACCCCGCCATCGACGCCCTCGACACCGACTGGGACAAGATCATCTCCGACGCGTCGCGGCTGGGCACCCGCTACGCCCGGGTCGGCATGATGCCGTTGGAGGCCATGTCGTCGTTGCCCGCCCTGGAGGAGTACTGCGCTGAACTGGACGAGGGCGCTGCCCGCTTGGCCGCTGAGGGCATCACGCTCTGCTACCACAACCACCACGTCGACCTGGCCAAGTACGACGGCGAGCGGATCTTCGACATCGTCCGCCGGCTCGCCCCGAACGCCCGGTTCGAGATCGACCTGCACTGGGTGCAGCGTGGCGGCGCCAACCCGGTCCAGGTGCTCAAGGACTACGCCGGGTTTGTCGACCTGATCCACCTCAAGGACTACGCGATCGCCACCCTCGACCCAGCCGCGCTGAAGGCCCGGGCGTCCGGCGACATGGACGCTTGGCAGAGGTTGTGGAACGGCGTCGTCCGCTTCGCTCCCGTCGGCGACGGCAACATGGACTGGCCGGCGATCCTGGCCCAGGCGGTCGAGTCGGGCACCTCGTACATGTTCGTCGAGCAGGACGACCTGTACGGAGCCGACGTCTGGGAGTGCATCACCCGCTCGTACGAGCACGTGAAGCGACTCGGCTACGCGAGCTGACCTCCCGGTTCCGAGCGTGCCGAAAGGCACCAAAATCACGGAGAATCGTTGAATATCGTGCCTTTCGGCACCAAAATCAACGTCGGCCCGTGACTATGGTGCCTTTCGGCACCAGAATCAACGTCGGCCCGTGATTTTGGTGCCTTTCGGCACGCCGCTCAGCTGAGTAGCTGGACGATGATCGGCCCGGCCGTCCCTGAGCCGGACGCACCGTCCTTCACCCACACCGCGACGGCCAGGTCGTTGGCGGTGTAGCAGATCATCCAGCCGTGGGTAGGCAGCGTGGCTCCGGTGCCGTACTCGGCCGTCCCGGTCTTCGCGCCTGTGGCCACGCCAGCGAGAACGCGACCCGACCCGGCCTGCACGGTGTAGCTCATCACCGTACGGAGGTGGTCGGCCTCCTCAGCCGTGAGGGGGGCGGCCTTCGGGGTGGGCTTCGCCGTCGCGACGAGCCAAGGAACGGTCGTCTTCCCGGCTGCAACCGACGCTGCGAGCCCTGCCATGGCCAGCGGTGATGCCAGCACGCCGCCCTGGCCGATGAACTCCTGCGCCTTCTTCACATCAGAGTCCGGCTTCGGCACCTCGCCGTAGAAGACCGGGGCGCCGGCGTCGTAGTCCACCCCGACGCCGAGTGAGGCCGCGGCTGCCATCAGGTCGTCACCGGTGACGCGGCCGTACTCGTTGATGAAGGCGGTGTTGCAGGAGGAGGCGACGGCGTCCTTGAGCGGGATCCGGCCGACCTTCGACGAAGGGAAGTCGGAGTAGTTCTTGAACGGCCAGCCGTTGACCGTCGTGGTGGCGGTGCAGTTGACGATCGAGTCGGGCGTCAACCCCTTGCGCAGCAGCGCGAGGGTGGTCGCGATCTTGAACGTCGATCCGGGTGCCCACTTGCCGAAGTTGGCCTCGGGCTGGCCAGCCGTGCCGGGTGAGTTGGCGATCGCCAGGACGGCGCCGTCGGAGGGTCGGACGATCGCTGCCGCCGACGCGCCGGGGATGCCGGCCATGACCTTTTCGGCCTTGAGCTGGAGGTCCATGTCGAGGCTGATCTGCAACGGGGTGCCAGCCACCGGGTCCGCGTTGAAGATGACGGTCGGAGTGACCGAGGCCTGGGGCGAGGGCGTGGCTGACGGGCGCGCGGAGGCCGACGCTGATGCCGCGCTGGAGCCGGAGGCCGACGGGGCCGGGCTGGCGCTCGGGGCCCGGCGGCCCACGATCGTGACTCGCGCGCCCGCCTTGCCGCGCAGCTGGGCATCGTGCCGCCGCTGCAGCCCGGTCAGTCCGACCTGGTCACCCGCTGCGATCTCCCCGTTGGACGCCTTGATCAGCTCAGGCGTGGCCTCGCCCACCACGCCCAGGATCTCGTCGGCGAAGTCGGGTGACAGGGGCAGCATGGCCTTGCTCTCGACCCCGGCGGCACCCTTGATTGACGCCACCGCAGCCGGCACCTGCCCTTGTCGCAGCGTGATCGCTACGACGAACGCGCGCGGTCCGGCGGCTGCCACCTGCGCTGCGTAGGCGTCGGGGTTCACGCCCACGACGCCAGCGAGGGCACGTGCAGCGGCCGCCCACTGGTCGGCGGGGATGAAGGTCTTGTCGATCCCGACCTTGACCACGGTGTGTTCCTCGACGAGGGCAACGCCGTTGTTGCCGGTGATGCCGGCCCGCTTGGCGACCGTACGGGTGTGGACAAGACGGTTGGTGGCGTCGAGTTTGGGGTGGACAACCGCAGGGGACCAGACCAGCTTCCAACCCTGCGAGTGGACGAGCTTGACCGGGGACTCGTACGACCACGCGCCGGCCGGGAAGGGCCAACTGTAGGTGAGGGTGACGGTCGCGTCGGGGGTGTCCTTGGCGTACACGATCGGGCCGGCCGTGACCTTCGGCTTGAAGCCGTCCATGCCGGAGATGATCTGATCGACGTCGCTCTGGGCCTGCACCGTCGACGAGTCGAGCGCTGCACGGGAGACGTCGAGGTTGGCCAGCGCAGTGACGATCGCGGCCACCGTGTCGTCAGCGACGGGCAGGTTCAGCGGTGGCTTGGGCGCCTCGTCTGGCTTCTTGGCACAACCCGCAGCGGAGAACGCGAGCAGCAGCACCAGCAGCCAGGCCAGCGGTCCGGTCCAGCGCTTCTGCATGGGCGGGTCCTCCTGGGGTCGAGCACGTCTGGCAGAGCCACGTTGTACGGGGTCAGGCTAACCGCTGGGCACCAACAGCCCGACCACCAGCAGCACCTGGGCGAGGTGGTACGTCACCATCACCGCTGGACCGTGCCACCGCTTGGTCGCGAGGAACAGGGAGCGGCCGAGCATCAGGTCGGACGCGACGAAGAAGGCAGCGCCCGCGACCAGTACCCAGGGTCCCCGGGCGGCAGCGGCGATGAGGAGCGTGAGGATGACCGCCTGGTAGACGATGACGGGAGCTCGCAGGGCTCCTGCGGCCCGGGCCACGGGACGTCCCCAGACCGCAGCCAGGACGAGAGCGATGGGGACGGCGACCACCCCCGGCCAGGGGAACGGCCACCCGGACTGTGGAGCCCACGCGATGGCGGCGAGGTAGGCAAGGTGTCCGAGCAGGAAAGCTCCCAATCCCAGGGGCAGCCGATAGGCAGCGGGGGGATCTCCTGACGGCGGGTCCAGCAGGGCAACGTCGCCCACCAGCCCACAGACCAAAGCCAAGAGGAGCGCCATGGCGACCGGTCCGGGACCTGGAACGAGCAGGACCAACCCGATCAGCGCCAGCATCGGCAGCGGCTTCACCAGCACCATCAGCCGACGGTCACCTTGCCACGCAGCCCACCAGGAGACCGGCGCCGAGACCGCCAGGACCACGGCGAGCACGCCCCACAGCGAACCGACCCCAGACGCCAACTGCTGCATGGATCCATCCTCCCAGGTCGTTGTTATCCCCTTCCCGGATACTGGTCCTGGAATACTGTCCTCACTCGTGTAGTTGAAAGGTCAACTACTCAGGAAGGAAGCAGGACATGCAGTTCGGCATCTTCTCTGTCAGCGACATCACGACCGACCCGACCACCGGCCGTACGCCGACCGAGCGCCGGCGGATCAAGAACCTGGTCGAGATCGCAGTCAAGGCCGAGGAGGTCGGTCTCGATGTCTTCGCCACCGGGGAGCACCACAACCCACCCTTCTTCGCGTCGTCGCCCACGACGTTCCTGGCCAACATCGCCGCCCGGACCGAGCGGATCATCCTCTCGACCGCGACCACGCTGATCACCACGAACGACCCGGTGCGGCTGGCGGAGGAGTACGCGATGCTTCAGCAGCTCGCCGACGGCCGCGTCGACCTGATGCTCGGGCGCGGCAACACCGGACCGGTCTATCCGTGGTTCGGCAAGGACATTCGCGACGGCATCTCACTCGCCGTCGAGAACTACGCGCTGCTGCACCGGCTGTGGCGGGAGACTGATGTCGACTGGCAGGGGAAGTTCCGTACCCCGCTGTCCAGCTTCACCTCCACGCCGCGCCCCATGGATGACGTGCCTCCCTTCGTCTGGCACGGGTCGATCCGTTCGCCCGAGATCGCCGAGCAGGCGGCCTACTACGGCGACGGCTTCTTCCACAACAACATCTTCTGGGGCCCAAGCCACACGAAGCGGATGATCGACCTCTACCGCCGCCGCTGGGAGTTCCACGGCCACGGCCCGGCCGACACGGCCATCGTCGGACTTGGTGGCCAGTTCTTCATGCGCCGCAACAGCCAAGACGCTGTACGGGAGTTCCGTCCGTACTTCGACAACGCTCCGGTGTACGGTCACGGCCCCAGCCTGGAGGAGTTCACCGAGACGACTCCGCTGACCGTGGGCAGCCCCCAAGAGGTGATCGAGCGCACCCTGTCATTCCGCCGCTACGCCGGTGACTACCAGCGTCAGATGTTCCTGGTCGACCACGCTGGCCTGCCGCAGAAGACCGTCCTGGAGCAACTCGACCTGCTCGGCGAGATTCTGCCTGACCTGCGGAAGGGCTTCGCGGAGGGTCGTCCGGCGCACATCCCGGAGGCCCCGACGCACGGCTCGCTGCTCGCTGCGAAGCTCGCTTCCGGTGAGCTCGCCGTCGAGGCTGCTTCGACCGTACTCGACACGGTGACCGGGAGGTCTGCATGAGCGACGTCCGTACGGTGGCCGTGGTCACCGCAGGGATGGGAGTCCCGTCTGCGACGGCCAAGCTGGGCGACCGGCTCAGCGCGGCCGTTGCGGCGGCCCTCGACGTTCACGGGATCACAGTCGACCTCGATCGGATCGAGATCCGCGACGTGGCCCATGAGGCGGTCAACGCTGCGCTCACCCACGTGAACGGTTCTGCGTTGCAGACCGCCCTCGACCAGGTGACCGCCGCCGACGCACTGGTGGTCGTCACCCCGGTCTGGAACGGCTCGTACTCCGGACTGTTCAAGCTCTTCTTCGACGTCCTCGAGGAAGGAGCGCTGGCCGGCAAGCCGGTCCTGCTCGCCGCGACGGGTGGGACCGCCCGGCACTCGCTGGCCATCGACCAGGCGATGCTGCCCATGTTCTGGATGCTCAAGGCGAGGCCCGTACCGACGCCCGTCTTCGCCGCAACCGAAGACTGGGGCACGGCGTCCGGGCTCAATGCCCGGATCCAGCAGGCGGCCGCTGACCTGGCAGACGCAGTGGTCGGGACTGCCCCGGTCACCCAGGCTGACCCGTTCGACGTCGTGGACTTCAGCGAGCTCCTGGGCCGCTGAGGCGTCACGACGAGAAGGTCGGGTTGGGTCTCCGCTCTAGGAGCTGTCGTCCGGAGTATCGGCCGGGTCTGGGTCCTGTGTGGCCGCGTGTGTACTTTCGCGATACGTACAGCCTCGGGGAGCCGCTATACGGGCTTGCCCGGGGCTGTGCGTATCGCAGAGTTACAGGTCAGGGCCCAGAGACGGGTCGTCCGGCTCGGACCTAACCTTGTTGCCAGGCCGTGAACCACAGAAGTTCACAACCTCGAGCCCACGTGACTTCAACCCACCTCCAGACATATAGATCTGTAACTGTCACGGTCACCGCTGTGGATCTGTGGAGAATGAGAGTCACCGCAGGCCGCATCTGAATGACAACGATGTGACTGTTGTGGACGGCATCGAACTACACGGGGAGGATCTGCGGAGAGATCGGTGGATCGCTGCCCGGAGATCCAGCCCCACCAGCCGATCCCCGATCTGTCCACAGAAGCCTGTGGATGGCTGTGGGTAGGTAGGAACCTGCGGAGTACCGAAGATGAGCAATGTGGAATTGGGGGGCGAAGTCCCCTCCCAGAAGACACAACAGCCCCTCCCGGACAACACAGCCCCTACCGCCGAGAAGCCTGGTTCCTGATCCGGTTGGTGATCTCTGTGACCGTCGTGAAGATGGCCCGGTCTCGGCTGATCAGGTCCTTGATCTTCTTGTTGGCGTGCATCACCGTCGTGTGGTCTCGGCCGCCGAACACCTTGCCGATCTGCGGCAGCGACATGTCGGTCAGCTCGCGGCACAGGTACATCGCGATCTGTCGAGCAGTGGCGACGCTCTGGGCACGGCCCGGACCGGTCAGCTCCTCGACTGACAGCTGCGCATGTGACGAGGTCTGCTCGATGATCATCTGCGCGGTGATGGGCTTGTCCTGGCCCTCGGGGATCAGGTCCTTCAACACGACTTCGGCCAGCGGCAAGTCAACCTCACGGCCGTTCAACGACGCGTACGCCGTCACTCGGATCAACGCACCCTCGAGCTCACGGATGTTGGACTGGATCTTCGAGCCGATGAACTCCAGCACTTCTGGACCCACCGTCAGCTTCTCGGCCGACGCCTTGCGGCGCAGGATCGCGATCCTCGTCTCCAGGTCGGGCGGCTGGATGTCGGTCAGCAGACCCCACTCGAACCGCGACCGCAGCCGTTGCTCGAGCGCCTCCAGCAGCTTCGGCGGACGATCGGACGTCATCACGATCTGCTTCTGCGCGACGTGCAGGAAGTTGAACGTGTGGAAGAACTCCTCCTGGGTCTGGATCTTCGACTCCAGGAACTGGATGTCGTCGACCAGAAGCACGTCGACCTCGCGGTAGGTACGCCTGAACTGGGCCGTCCGGTTGTCCGAGATCGCGTTGATGAAGTCGTTCGTCAGCTCCTCAGTCGACACGTACTTCACCCGCAGGTGCTGGTGGTAGGTGTGCACGTAGTGCCCCAGCGCGTGTAACAGGTGGGTCTTGCCCAGTCCAGAGGGACCGTAGATCAACAGCGGGTTGTACGACTTCCCAGGTGCCTCAGCCACTGCAGCCGCCGCAGCGTGGGCGAACCGGTTCGACTCGCCGATGACGAAGGTCTCGAACGTGTACTTCGGGTTGAGTCGGTCGTGCTCACGAGCCCGTACCGGACGCTCTGCACGGGTGACCGGCTGCTCCTGGCGTGGCTCCTCGTGTGTGGGCACGCTGTCGGGCAGCGGTCCTGGTGACAGCTCGGCGTCGTGCAACGCGGTGTCGATCGACACCACCAGGTGGATCGTCCGTGCATAGTGGTCGGACAGTGTGTGCTCGATCCGGCTCCGAAGACGGTTCTCCAGACGGTCACGGGTGAACTCGTTGGGGGCAGCCACCATGAACGTGGCCTCGTGCAACATGAACGGCTTGCAACTGGCGACCAGGGCTCGCTGGGGCGGCTCGAGTGCTTCCATCACCCGGCGCCAGACCAAGTCAAGCGGAATGCCGTCGGTGGACTCGGTGGACCTGTCAGGCCAGGCGTCGGACGAGTTCGACACGATGTCTGTCCTTCCTGAACCTGCCTACCCAGGTCGGTCCGCACGTCGTCTCCGACACCCCCCGCCCGTGTATCCACAGCTTGATCCACAGGTTGTGAATGAGAGACCATCAACGCGTCGGGATGGTCTACCCCGGCGTCGACGGCTCGTCCGAACCTAATGGCCCACCCGCGGGACGCGCAAGCCAGTGAGGTGTCTTCTGCAGTCGGATCGGCGTGTCGACTGGACGAACATCACCGGAAGTGTCTGTTTCGGTGCTCGGTTTGCCCAGAGATGGGCAGCCCGCGTATCGTAGGTGGGTCGCTGGACGTCAGCGAACAAACCGATGTGTCGGCGCTTCCCCAAAGAGCGTGGCACCAACTTCTCTGATCGGGAGTACGCCGTGACCAAGCGCACCTTCCAGCCGAGCAACCGGCGTCG
>Ga0116180_1000886_pt1 | contig 26333 bp, 28 predicted proteins | sample AD_UKC073_MetaG_FD_89804 | JGI IMG/M metagenome (GOLD analysis project Ga0116180, IMG submission 89804) | Active sludge microbial communities of municipal wastewater-treating anaerobic digesters from USA - AD_UKC073_MetaG | ecosystem: Engineered > Bioreactor > Anaerobic > Digestate | place: USA... | reverse complement strand
TTGCGCTGCTGGTAGATCACCTTGCGCTGGTCGTTGCTGACGTCGTCGTACTCCAGCAGCTGCTTGCGGATGTCGAAGTTGCGTGCCTCGACCTTGCGCTGCGCGCCCTCGATGCTGCGGCTGACGATGCCGGCCTCGATGGCCTCGCCCTCGGGCATCTTCAGCTTGTCCATGATCGCGCGCACCCGGTCGCCGGCGAAGATGCGCATCAGCGGGTCGTCCAGGCTCAGGTAGAAGCGGCTCTGGCCCGGGTCGCCCTGGCGGCCGGCACGGCCGCGCAGCTGGTTGTCGATGCGCCGGCTCTCGTGGCGCTCGGTGGCGATGATGCGCAGGCCGCCCGCCGCCTTGACCTGCTCGTGCAGGCCCTGCCATTCGTCCTTGAGCTTCTGGATGCGAGCGGCGCGGTCGGCCTCGCCGACGGCCGGGTCGGCCTCCAGCAGCTGGATCTGCTTCTCGACATTGCCGCCCAGCACGATGTCGGTGCCGCGGCCGGCCATGTTGGTGGCGATGGTGATCATGCCGGGCCGGCCGGCCTGGGCCACGATCTCGGCCTCCTTGGCATGCTGCTTGGCGTTGAGCACCTGGTGCGGCAGCTTGGCCTGGGTCAGCAGGCCCGAGATCAGCTCGCTGTTCTCGATCGACGTGGTGCCCACCAGCACTGGCTGGCCACGCTGATGGCAGTCGCGGATGTCGGCGATCACCGCGTTGAACTTCTCGCGGCTGGTCTTGTAGATCAGATCCAGCTCGTCCTTGCGCTGGGTCGGCCGGTTCGGCGGGATCACCACCGTCTCCAGACCGTAGATCTCCTGGAACTCGTAGGCCTCGGTGTCGGCCGTGCCGGTCATGCCGCCGAGCTTGGCGTACATGCGGAAGTAGTTCTGGAAGGTGATCGAGGCCAGCGTCTGGTTCTCGCTCTGGATCTGCACGCCTTCCTTGGCCTCGACCGCCTGGTGCAGGCCGTCGCTCCAGCGCCGGCCGGTCATCAGGCGGCCGGTGAACTCGTCGACGATGATGATCTCGCCGTTCTGCACCACGTAGTGCTGGTCGCGGTGGTACAGGTGGTTGGCCCGCAGCGCCGCGTAGACGTGGTGCATCAGCGAGATGTTGGCCGCGTCGTACAGGCTGGCACCCTCGACCAGCAAGCCGGCTTCGGCCAGCAGGCGCTCGGCGTTCTCGTGGCCGTCCTCGGTCAGGAAGACCTGGTGGCTCTTCTCGTCGACGGTGAAGTCGCCCGGCTCGATCACGCCCTCGCCAGTGCGCGGGTCGGCCTCGCCGATCTGCTTCTTCAAGCCCGGGATGACGGCGTTGATGCGCACGTACATCTCGGTGTGGTCCTCGGCCTGGCCGCTGATGATCAGCGGCGTGCGGGCCTCGTCGATCAGGATCGAGTCCACCTCGTCGACGATGGCAAAGTTCAGGCCGCGCTGCACGCGGTCGGCCAGTTCGTAGACCATGTTGTCGCGCAGGTAGTCGAAGCCGAACTCGTTGTTCGTGCCGTAGGTGATGTCGGCAGCGTAGGCCGCCTGCTTCTCCTCGCGCGACATGCCGGGCACGTTGACACCCACGGTCAGGCCCAGGAAACGGTAGAGCTGGCCCATCCACTCGGCGTCACGCCGGGCCAGGTAGTCGTTGACTGTCACCACATGCACGCCCTTGCCGGACAGCGCATTCAGGTAGACCGGCAGGGTTGCCATCAGCGTCTTGCCTTCGCCGGTGCGCATCTCGGCGATCTTGCCGCTGTGCAGCGTCATGCCACCGATCAGCTGCACGTCGAAGTGGCGCATCTTCAGGCTGCGCTTGCCGGCCTCGCGCACCGCAGCGAAGGCATCGGGCAGCACGTCATCCAGCGTCGCACCTTGGGCCAGGCGCTGGCGGAACTCGGCGGTCTTCGCCTGCAGGGCCGTGTTGTCGAGCGCCTCGTACTGCGGCTCCAGCGCGTTGATCCGCTCGACGACCCGGCGCATCTGCTTGAGCAGGCGGTCGTTGCGGCTGCCGAAAATCGAGGTGAGAAGCTTGGGCAACATGCGCTGTCAGGGGTCTGTTCGCCCGTGGCCCCGGCAGCCCGGCGCCGAGGGTGGCGTCACGCGCAAGGGGCCCCGAGGCGGGATGGTCCGGGGCGCCGGCAAGCCGGCAGTTGTGGCTGAGTGGGCAGGTGAGGTCGTGTCGTCGACCCGCAAGCCCGGCATCGCGCGCCGGCGGCCGATGGAGCGCACGCCAGCTCTCAGCAAAACGGCGCAGTCTACCATCCGGGTATGCTCGGACGATGCGCAGCAGCCCTCCCCGAGGCGGCCCCACCGGGCTGCCCAGTCACACCGTCGGCATCGACCAGGCCCTGGCAGGCAGCGAGCCGCTGGCGCTGTTGACGCGGCGCATGCAGGCGTCGCAGGCTCGGCTGGCGGCGGTCCTGCCGCTGCTGCCGCCGGCCATGCGCGCCGCGGTGCGCGCCGGCCCGATCGACGAGGCTGGCTGGAGCCTGCTGGTCAGCAGCAACGCAGTGGCTGCCAAGTTGCGACAGATGGTGCCGGCGCTGGAAGCTGGCCTGCACACGCGGGGCTTCGAGCGCTTGCCCGTGCGGGTGAAACTGCTGGCGGCGGGCTGAAGCCGCGAGATCGGCCTGCGGTCTGCTTGGTGCCGGCTATCCGAATCGAACGGATGACCTACCGCTTACAAGGCGGTTGCTCTACCAACTGAGCTAAGCCGGCACGGCGACAGCAAATTCTAGGGCGCGCCCCTGGAAGAGCGCTGCCCGCTCACTTCACGCGCTTCAGCGCGGGACGCCCGCCACCCGAGGGCGGCGCAGGGGGCTCGGGCGACTCACCGTTCTCGGGGGCCGCACTTTCCTGGGACGGCGGGGCGGACGCATCCGCGCCGGCCAGACGCAGACCGCCGCGCGCCACGTCGCCATCGGCGGTGGCGCCGCCAGCGGCCGGCTCGGACGGCACCGGGAAGGCCATGCCCTGGCCATTCTCGCGGGCGTAGATCGCGACCACGTGGTCCACCGGCACCACGATCTCGCGAGAGACACCGCCGAAGCGCGCCTTGAACTCGATGAACTCATTGCCCAGTTGCAGGCCGCTGGTGGCCTCGAAGCCGACGTTGAGCACGATCTCGTTGTTCTTGACGTACTCCATCGGCACCTGAACACCCGCCGACACGTACACCGCCAGGTATGGCGTGAAGCCGTTGTCGGTGCACCAGTCGTGCAGGGCACGGATCAGGTACGGCCGGGTGGACGTGCCCTGCTCGTCGGCTGCAGGCGGTTTGGTCATCTGGTGGCGCCTCTTACTTGCGCATCACCTTCTCGGACGGCGTCAGCGCCTCGATGTAGGCCGGGCGCGAGAAGATGCGCTCGGCGTACTTCAGCAGCGGCGCGGCGTTCTTGCTCAGGTCGATGCCGTAGTAGTCCAGGCGCCACAGCAGCGGCGCGATGGCCACGTCGAGCATGCTGAAGTCGTCGCCCAGCATGTACTTGTTCTTCAGGAAGATCGGCGCCAGCTGGGTCAGCCGCTCGCGGATCTGGCTGCGCGCCTTTTCCAGCTGCTTGTCGTTGGCCTTGGCCACGCCGCGGCCTTCGAGCAGGTTGACGTGGGCGAACAGTTCCTTCTCGAAATTGAAGAGGAACAGCCGCACACGCGCACGCGCCACCGGGTCACCCGGCATCAGCTGCGGATGCGGGAAACGCTCATCGATGTACTCGTTGATGATGTGGCTCTCGTACAGGATGAGGTCGCGCTCCACCAGGATGGGCACCTCGTTGTACGGGTTCATCAGCGCGATGTCCTCGGGCTTGGCGAACAGGTCGACATCGCGGATCTCGAAGTCCATGCCCTTCTCGAACAGCACGAAGCGGCAGCGGTGCGAGTAGGGGCAGGTGGTTCCGGAGTAAAGCACCATCATGGCGGTGGGTTCCCAGTGAAGCTGTGGCTCAAAAAACAATGCGCGCAGGGCGCCTGATCGGCTTGCCGCTGCGCGCCAGGCCCGGCCATCGGCGGCCGGACCTGCGGGACTGGCTTACTTGACGTCTTTCCAGAACGCCGCGTTCAGACGCCAGGCGATGACGGTGAAGATGGCCAGGAACAGCAGCACCCACACACCCATGCGCACGCGCTGGTTCTGCGCGGGCTCACCCATCCACTGCAGGTAGGCCACCAGGTCGGCCACCGCCACGTCGTAGTCGGCCTTGCTCAGGCTGCCCGGCTTGGTCTGCTCGAAGCCCTTGAAGACGTGCACCGTCTTGGCCGGGTCGTGCGGATCCTTCTCGTCGGCGAACACCGCGCGCTGCTCGCCCTGCAGTTCCCACAGCACGTGCGGCATGCCGACCGACGGGAACACCAGGTTGTTCCAGCCGGTGGGCCGCGACGTGTCGCGGTAGAAGGTGCGCATGTAGGTGTACAGGTAGTCGGCGCCGCTGCCCTTGGAACCGTCAGCCCGCGAGCGTGCGATCACCGTCAGGTCGGGCGGGTTGGCACCGAACCACTCCTTCGCATCCTTCGGGCTCAGCGAGACCGTCATCAGGTCACCGACCTTCTCGCCGGCGAAGACCAGGTTCTGCTTGATCTGCTCGTCGGTCAGGCCGATGTCCTTCAGCCGGTTGTAGCGCATGAACGCCGCCGCATGGCAGTTCAGGCAGTGGTTGACGAACAGCTTGGCACCGTTCTGCAGGGCCGCCAGGTTAGTGACCCGTTCCTTCGGGAACTTGTCCCAGGCCGGGCCGTCGGACGAGGCCAGCGCCGCGGAGCAGAAGGCGACGGCGGCGAGCAGGCTTGCGATGATTCTTTTCATGTCGATGTGCTCCAGCCTCAGTGCGCCGCGAAAACCACGCGATCGGGCACCGGCTTGAAGGTGCCGATGGTGCTCCACCAGGGCATCAGCAGGAAGAAGCCGAAGTAGAACAGGGTGCCGACCTGCGACACGATGGTGCCGGCGTCCGACGGCGGCTGGATGCCCAGGTAGCCCAGCACCACGAAGAACACCACGAAGATGCCGTACAGCACCTTATGCCAGCCCGGACGGTAGCGGATCGACTTCGCCGGAGCGTTGTCCAGCCAGGGCAGGAAGAACAGGATCACCACGGCCCCCCCCATGACCACCACACCCCAGAACTTGGCGTCGAAGGTCTTGAGCAGTGCGATGCCGATCAGCGCGCCGATGGCGATCGCCACCTTGGCGCGGCCCTTCACGCCCAGCAGCGAGACGACAGCAGCGATGGCGATCACGCCACACAGCACGTTGACCATCACGTCGGTGGTGGCGCGCAGCATCGAGTAATACGGCGTGAAATACCACACCGGGGCGATGTGCGCCGGCGTCTTCAGCGGGTCGGCCGGGATGAAGTTGTTGTATTCGAGGAAGTAGCCGCCGAGTTCCGGGCCGAAGAAGATGATGGCGCAGAACACCATCAGGAACATGCCCACGCCGAAGATGTCGTGCACCGTGTAATACGGGTGGAACGGGATGCCGTCCAGCGGCTTGCCCTTGGCGTCCTTCGGGGCCTTGGGGCCCTTGATCTCGACGCCGTCGGGGTTGTTGGAGCCGACGTCGTGCAGCGCCAGCAGGTGCGCCACGACCAGGCCCAGCAGCACCAGCGGCACGGCGATGACGTGGAAGCTGAAGAAGCGGTTGAGCGTCGCGTCACCCACCACGTAGTCGCCACGGATCAGCAGCGCCAGGTCCGGACCGATGAAGGGCACGGCAGCGAACAGGTTCACGATCACCTGGGCGCCCCAGTACGACATCTGGCCCCAGGGCAGCAGGTAGCCCATGAAGGCCTCGGCCATCAGCGCCAGGAAGATCGCGCAGCCGAAGATCCACACCAGTTCGCGCGGCTTGCGGTAGCTGCCGTACATCATGCCGCGCCACATGTGCAGGTAGACCACCACGAAGAAGGCCGAGGCGCCGGTGGAATGCATGTAGCGGATCAGCCAGCCCCAGGGCACGTCGCGCATGATGTACTCGACCGAGGCGAAGGCGGTGTTCGCGTCGGGCTTGTAGTGCATCACCAGGAAGATGCCGGTGACGATCTGGATCACCAGCACCAGCAGCGCCAGCGAGCCGAAGAAGTACCACGCGTTGAAGTTCTTCGGCGCGTAGTACTCCGACATGTGCACCTTGTAGGCGTCGAACGCGGTGGGAAACCGGTTCTCGAACCAATTGGTGACCTTGGCCACCGCCGGAGCGTCGGCGGGGAGTTCCTTGAAAGTTGCCATCGTCTACCCTTGTCCAGGATGTCAGTGCGTGTCAGCGGTCTGCGTGAGGGCGCTCAGCCCTTCTTGTCCTCGCCGATCAGCAGGCGCGTGTCGGACAGGTACATGTGCGGCGGCACCTCGAGGTTGTCGGGCGCGGGCTTGTTCTTGAAGACGCGGCCGGCCATGTCGAAGGTGGAACCGTGGCAGGGGCAGAGGAAGCCGCCTTGCCAGTCGTCGGGCAGCGAGGGCTGGGCACCAACGGCGAACTTGTCCGACGGCGAGCAACCCAGGTGTGAGCAGATGCCCACGGCCACCAGGTATTCGGGCTTGATCGAGCGGCCGGTGTTGCGGGCGTACTCGGGCGTCAGTTCGCCGGGGTTGCGCTTGCTGTCGGGGTCGGCCAGTTGCGGGTCCAGCTTCTTCAGCGCGCCCACCTGCTCGGGCGTGCGACGCACGATCCACACCGGCTTGCCGCGCCATTCCACCGTCATCTTCTCGCCCGGCTTCAGGGCGCTGATGTCGGCCTCGACGGCCGCACCGGCCGCCTTGGCGCGCTCGGACGGCGCGAAGGTGCTGACGAAGGGCACGGCCACTGCCACGCCGCCGATGGCGCCGGCGCCGGCCGTCACGGCCAGCCAGGTCCGGCGGCTGTTGTCGACGCTGCTGTCAGGGGGGATGTCGCTCATGGGAATCCTCTAGGAGCTCTTTGAACAGGCCCGTTGGTTGTCGCGAACGGCCGGCGCGGGGGTCGGTCGTGCGGTGCTGAGCCAGGCCGCAAATGGTGTCAGGGTCAACCCGGCATTCTAGCCGAGAGCCGAGGCGCACCCCGACTGGGTGCCGGCGAATTGACTTGCAGGCGGCCCAACGCATACTTGATCGCGCCACTGACCGGGCGCTTTCAATGCAGTCGCACCACCAACCAGGAGTCCCCCGATGAGTTTCACCAGCGAGTTCAAGGAGTTTGCGCTGAAGGGCAACGTGATGGATCTCGCCGTCGGCGTGATCATCGGCGGCGCCTTCGGCAAGATCGTCGATTCGATGGTCAAGGACCTGATCATGCCGCTGGTCAACCTGGTCGCCGGCGGACAGATCGACTTCTCGAACAAGTACGTCGTGCTCAGCGGCGCCGTGCCGGCCGGCGCCAGCCTGGCCGAGGCGCAGAAGGTCGCCAACGTGTTCGCCTACGGCAGCTTCCTCACCATCGCCATCAACTTCGTCATCCTGGCCTTCGTGATCTTCCTGATGGTCAAGCAGATGAACCGCCTGAAGCGCGCCCAGCCGCCGGCGCCGCCCGCCCCGCCCGCCCCCACGCCCGAGGACGTGCTGCTGCTGCGCGAGATCCGCGACGCGCTCAGGCGCTGAGCGGCAGGTCGGTCCACCGGCGGGTGTTTCCGCAGGTAACACCCGGGCTGAACCGGCGGCGGCGGGGTCAAGTGTGGCGGGCTGCGGCCGATACATCCGTCGAGAACCGGCCCGTTGCGGCCGGGTCGACCTCGCCGCCCCATGGACCAGACCCCCCCGCCCCGCCTGCCCGCCAATCTGGAGAGCGCCGTCCAGCGTGTGCGCATGGCCGCCCGCTCGGCGGCCGAACACACGGTGGAAAGCCTGGGGCTGGCTGCGCTGGCCACGGGCAGCGCCGTGCAGCGCGACAGTCTGCTCACGGCCCAGTTCGAACTGAACCGCAAGCTGGCGATCTTCGCCCTGACCTTCAACGAGGCGCTGGACACCGACGTCGCGCGCCAGACCGGCACGCTGCAGCCCACGCCCGGTCCGGCACTGACGCCGGACGCCCTGGTGGCGAACTGGGAGTCGCTGACCCTGGTCGACGACCACGAGATGGAGATCCACATCTCGGCCGACCGCTTCGCGCTGGAGATCTCGCACGCCTGCGAGTGGGAGATCCGCGAGCTCGACGCCTACATCGGCACGCTGCTGCACCTGGGCGCGGCCGACCATGACCGCAACCCGCTGCGGGCCGAGGTGGTGGGCCAGGCGATGATCCGCGCCGTCGAGTCGGTCAGCGACCGGCCCGAGGTGCGCAAGACGCTGAGCACCGAGATCGGCCGCTCTCTGGCGCACGCGATGCGCCAGACCTATGGCGACATCGTGTCCGACCTGCGGCGCGCCGGCGTGCGCCCGCTGGGCATGGCGGTGCGCGCCACGGGCCAGCGGTCGAATTCGGTCCATGGCGGCCTGGCCGGCGACTCGCGGCCCGGCGCCATCGCCGACAGCCACCACGTGCCCACGCTGAGCGCCAGTGGGCGCCTGCAGGGCCGCAGCGGCGGCGCGAGCGAGCGCGGCGGCTTTGCGGCGTCGGAACGACTGCCGCACGGCGCTGGCCACGGCACGGGCATGGTTGCCGGCATGGCCCGGGTCGATGCGGAGCTGACTGCCCTGCTGCGCCGGCTGGCCCAGGCACCGGCGGCCGACGACGACGACTTCGGGGCCCACGACGACCTGTCCGCGGTCAGCACGCACCACTGGCAGCGCGGCGATGCGCCGGTGGGCCAGCCGCTGGCGGCCAACGTGATCCACGTGCACCGCGATGCGCTGCGCGAGGCGGCCACCGGCGCGCTGGACCACATGGTGATCGACGTGGTCGCCGGCCTGTTCGACCAGATCCTGTCGGACGCCGGCGTGCCGCCGCAGATGGTGCGCTTGATCGCCCGGCTGCAGTTGCCGGTGCTGCGCGCCGCGCTGGGCGACCCGAGCTTCTTCTCGTCGCGGCGCCATCCGGTGCGCCGCTTCGTCAACCGCATTGCCTCGCTGGGCACGGCGGTCGACGACTTCGACGGCACCGAGGGCCGTGCCCTGCTGCACCGCGTGGCGGTGCTGGTGCAGGAGGTGGTCGACGGCGAGTTCGATCAGCTCGCCGTCTACGAGCAGAAGCTGCAGACGCTGGAAGACTTCGTCGCCGCCCAGGCCCAGGCCGAGGTGCGCGCGCTGGGCGCACCCGACACCCTGCTGGCGCGCAAGGAGACCGCGCTGCGGCTGCGCCAGCGCTATGCGGACGAGCTGGACAAGGCCCTGGTCGGCCTGCCGGTGCCCGACTACCTGCGCAGCTTCCTGGCCGAGACCTGGAGCCAGGCCATCGCCAGCATGGCCATCGAGGATGGCGAGGACGGTGAACGCACGCAGCGCCTGCGCGACGCCGGCCGCGCGCTGGTGATGAGCGTGCAGCCCAAGGGCACGCCGACCGAGCGCCACCAGTTCCTGCGGGCCCTGCCGCAGCTGATGAAGGACCTGAACACCGGGCTGGACCGCATCCGCTGCCCGGACGCCCTGCGCCAGGACTTCTTCGGCCAGCTGCTGCCGGCACATGCCGAATCGCTGAAGGGCCAGTCGCTGAGCACGCTGGAGCACAACCTGCTGGTGCGCAAGGTCGAGGCCGCGCTGGCCACACCACTGCCGCGTGCCGCCGACCTGCCGCCGACGGTGCTGCCGGCCGAGCAGGCCGCCATCCGCCAGCAAGCCGGTGCGCTGGCCGCCGAGCTGACGCCGGCCGAGGCGCAGGCGGTGGGCCTGGTCGATGAGTCGGCCGTGGACTGGAGCCGCCCGGTGGACGCCGCCAGCGCCGCCGAGGTCGACGTCACGGCCGCGGACATCGCGATTCCCGGCCTGCCGACACCCGAGCCGGTGGAGCCGATGCGGGGCCAGTCGCTGGCCGACCATGTGCAGATCGGCTTCGGCTACGAAATGCTGCTGCAGGGCGAGTGGCAGCGGGTGCGGCTGGCCCATGTCAGCGCCGGCCGCGGCTTCTTCGTCTTCACCCATGGCGCCAAGCAGCGCGAAACGGTGTCGATGACCTACCGCATGCTGCACCGCCTGTGCGCCGCCGGCCGGCTGCGGGCACTGGAGAACGCCTTCCTGCTGGAGCGCGCCACGGCCCGCGCCCGGCGCCAGCTGGCGGCGCTGGCACCGGCCAGCGTCCCGGCCAGGGCAGCCGTCCGCGCGGCACCGGCCGCTGGTGAGGGGCTGCGTTCGTCGGCGGCAGGTGGCGCCGTGCCGCGGGCTGCAGCGCCGCGGGCGGGACTGGCAGCAGGATCACCGGCGCAACCCGCGCCATCCGAACAGCGGCCCGCCACGCCACCGGCTGCCAGGCCGGCGCCCGCCATGCCGGCCGCCCCGGTTCGGCCGGCGCCGAACCCGGGCCCACCGGCGACGGGCGCGCGCCGCTTCCTCGACGGCCTGTTCGGCCGCCGCAGCTGACCTAGCGTGCGGCGCCGGCGGCCAGCCGGCGCGCCATGCGCAGCGCCGCCACCAGGCTGGACGCATCGGCGCGCCCGCTGCCGGCGATGTCGAAGGCCGTGCCGTGGTCCGGACTGGTGCGCACGAAGGGCAGGCCCAGCGTCACGTTGACGCCCTGCTCCACGCCCAGGTACTTCACCGGGATCAGGCCGTGGTCATGGGTCATCGCCACCACCAGATCGAACTCGCCCGGGCGGCCGGGGGCATGGCGGGCGCGCATGAACACCGTGTCGGGCGCAAACGGCCCGCGGGCGTCGATGCCTTCGGCGCGGGCCGCCACGATGGCCGGCGCGATGAAGCGGATCTCCTCGTCGCCGAACAGCCCGCCCTCGCCGGCATGCGGATTCAGGCCCGCCACCGCGATCCGCGGCGCTGGCAGGCCCCAGGCGGCGGCGCTGCGGTGGGCGATGCGCAGGGTGTGCAGCACGGCGTCGAAGTCGAGCTGCTCGATCGCCCGGCGCAGCGCCACGTGGATGGTCACCAGCACCACGCGCAACTCGTCGTTGGCCAGCATCATGCGCACCGGCACGGCGCCGGCCGCGGCCTGCAGCATCTCGGTGTGGCCGGGAAAGTCCACGCCCGCCGCCGCCAGCGCCTCCTTGTGGATCGGCGCGGTGACCATCGCGGCGACCTCACCGGCCTTGGCGAGCGTGGCCGCAGCCTCGATGCAAGCCGCCGCCGCGGCGCCAGCGCGGGCGTGCACGCGGCCCATCGGCAAGTCGGCCAGGCCGTCGGGGTCAGCCAGGCCCGGCGGCTGCCAGACGGCGATGCAGTTCGGCGGTGCCAGCAGCGCCTCGGCGGGCGCGTCCAGCCTGGCCACCGGCAGCAGCAGGCCGCACTGCTGCACCGCACGGCGCAAAACGGCGACGCTGCCGATCACCACGGCCGGCCCGGTGGCGCCGGCCGCGACGGCGCGGGCGATGGTTTCCGGCCCGATGCCGCAGGGATCGCCCTGGGTGATCGCGAGAAGTGCCTGCCCCTCGCCCGCTGCACGCAGCGGGCGATCCCCCGAGGGGATGGCGGGCCGGCTTGGGAGCGGCCCGGCGCTCGGCCCGCTTGGCTGCGCGCTCATGCCGGGTTCTCGATCTCGATGAAGCGGTGCTCCAGGCCGAACTGCCGGGCCAGGTGCTCGCCCAGCGCCGGCGCGCCATAGCGCTCGGTGGCATGGTGGCCGCAGGCGAGGAAGGCGACACCGGTCTCGCGGGCGATGTGGGCCTGCGGCTCGGACAGCTCGCCGGTGAGGTAGGCGTCGGCGCCGGCGGCGATCGCCGCTTCGAAGAAGCCCTGGGCGCCGCCGGTGCACCAGGCGATGCGCTTCAGCGGCCGGCCGTCGCCGGGCAGCAGCACCGGCGCCCGGCCCAGCGCGGCCTGCACCTGCTGCGCCAGCGACAGCGCATCCAGCCCGGCGCCCGCTGCGCCGATGCAGCCCAGGTCCTGGTCGCCGAAGCGGGCGTCGGCCCGCAGCCCCAGGCGGGCGCCCAGCTGCGCGTTGTTGCCCAGGTCCGGATGCGCGTCCAGCGGCAGGTGGTAGGCGAACAGGTTGATGCCGTGGGCCAGCAGCAGGGCCACGCGCTGGCGCATCCAGCCGGTGATGCAGCCGCTCTGGCCGCGCCAGAACAGGCCGTGGTGGACCAGGATCGCGTCGGCGCCGTCGGCCACTGCCGCCTCGATCAGCGCCAGGCTGGCGGTGACGCCGGAGACCAGGCGCCGCACCTCGGCGCGGCCCTCGACCTGCAGACCGTTCGGCCCATAATCCTTGAAGCGATCCACCGCCAGCAGTGCAGCCAGGTGCGATTCGATCTCACTGCGCTGGGCCATGCCGGCCGCCTTTCCCCACAAGACTGTTGTTCGACTGTTGGTTCGCCATGCGACGACTCTGGCTGATTTTCTCCCAGGCTGCCACCGTGGGCATGGCCCTGCTGTTCGTGGTGGCCACGCTCAAGCCGCAATGGCTGGGCGGGCCGGGCCAGCCCTTCGGCGCGGTGGTGGCCGACGTGGTGTCGCTGCGCACCGCCGCCCCGGCCATGCCCGCCTCGGGTGCCGCCGCCGGCACCGGCACCGGCACCGGCAGCTTCGCGGATGCGGCACGCGTGGCCGCCCCGGCGGTCGTCAGCGTGGTCACCAGCAAGGCACGGCGGCGCAACCCGCATGGCGACGACCCGGGCTTCGGCTTCTACTACGGCCAGCGCGAGCCCGAGCAGCAGGGCGTGGGCTCGGGCGTGATCGTCTCGCCCGAAGGCGTGCTGCTGACCAACAACCATGTGGTCGAGGACGCCGGCGAGATCGACGTGCAGCTGTCCGATGGCCGCGAGGTGCGCGCCCAGGTGGTGGGCACCGACCCCGAGACCGATCTGGCGGTGCTGCGCATTCCGCTGGACAAGCTGCCGGCCATCACCGTGGGCCGCTCGCAGGACCTGCGGATCGGCGATCCGCTGCTGGCCATCGGCAACCCCTTCAACGTCGGCCAGACGGTGACGGCCGGCATCGTCAGTGCGCTGGGCCGCAACGGCCTCGGACTGTCGGTGTTCGAGAGCTTCATCCAGACCGACGCGGCGATCAACCCGGGCAACTCGGGCGGCGCCCTGGTCAACGCCCAGGGCCACCTGGTGGGCATCAACACCGCCATCTACTCACGCAGCGGCGGCAGCCAGGGCATCGGCTTCGCCATCCCGTCGGACCTGGCGATGCAGGTGATGCACAGCCTGCTGAAGACCGGCGTGGTGCAGCGCGGCTGGATCGGCGTCGAGCCCAGCGCCCTGACGCCCGAGATCGCCGAGAGCCTGCGCATCGGCAACCGCCAGGGCGTGCTGATCACCGGCGTGCTGCAGGACGGCCCGGCCAGCAAGGGTGGCGTGCGCCCGGGCGACGTGGTGGTGGCGGTGGCCGGTCAGCCGGTGGCCAGCGTGGCCCAGCTACTCAACGCGGTGTCGGCGCTGACGCCGGGCAAGCCGGCCACGCTGGCGGTGATGCGGGGCAGCAAGGAGCTGGCGCTGACACTGGACATCGTGCAGCGCCAGCGTGCGCCGGCAGCGCGACGACGCGAGTAGTCGCCGCGGCGGCCTTCAGGTGCTGGCCGACTCGCCGGCGCCCGCATCGTCCGGCGCCTTGGTGTGCCGGATGAAGAGCTGCGCCGCCCAGATGCCGACTTCATAGAGCAGGCACATCGGAATCGCCAGCGACAGCTGCGAGACCACGTCGGGCGGCGTGATCACCGCGGCCACCACGAAGGCGATGACGATGAAGTAGCCGCGCCATTCCTTGAGCTTCTCGACCGTGACGATGCCCATGCGCGCCAGCACCACCACCGCCACCGGCACCTCGAAGGTGGCGCCGAAGGCGATGAACATCGACAGCACGAAGCTGAGGTAGGCCTCGATGTCCGGCGCCGCGGTGATGCTCTTGGGCGCGAAGCTCTGGATGAACTTGAACACCTGGCCGAAGACGAAGAAGTAGCAGAAGGCCACGCCCATCATGAACAGCACGGTGCTGGAGACGACCAGGGGCAGCACCAGCTTCTTCTCGTGGCTGTACAGGCCCGGCGCGACGAAGGCCCAGACCTGGTACAGCACGATGGGCAGCGCCACCAGGAAGGCGGCCATCAGCGTGATCTTCAGCGGCACGATGAAGGGCGAGATCACGTTGGTGGCGATCAGCGTCGCGCCCTTGGGCAGGTGCGCCACCAGCGGCGCGGCCAGCATGTCGTACAGGCCCGACGGCCCGGGCCAGAGGCACAGCACACCGAAGACCACGCCCACGGCGATCAGCGCCTTGACCAGGCGGTCGCGCAGCTCGATCAGGTGGGAGACGAAGGGCTGCTCGGTGCCGGCGAGCTCGTCGTGCGGATCAGCAGCCATGCGCAGTGGAATCGTTCATTTCAAGGCCGCCGGGCGGTGACGGGCGACCCGCGCCGCGCCCGACTGCACATGGCCGCGCACGCCGGCGCGCTGCTTGTACCAGCGTGGCACGGCCGTGCGCTTGAGGCGCCAGCGCTTCTTCGGATGCTTGTAGACCGGCGTGGCGGGCACGCTGCTGAGGCTGGCGTAGTCGTCGCTGACACCGCCGTCCAGGCCCGCCGTCAGGTCGTTGACCTGCTGGTTGAAAGCCTGGCTGGCGCCATGGATCTCGTTGTTGACCGTGCTCTCGACATCGCGCGCCGCGGTCTCGAACTGCGACTTCATCTTCTGCAGTTCTTCCAGCTCGATCGTGCGGTTGACCTCGGCCTTGACGTCGGCCACGTAGCGCCGCGCCTTGCCCATCAACGTGCCCACGGTGCGGGCCACGCGCGGCAGCTTCTCGGGGCCGATGACGACCAGCGCCACGGCGCCGATCAGCGCGATCTTGTCGAAACCGAAATCGATCATGGAGGAAGGCGGCGGGGCCGCCAAAGCGGCCCGCAGGCTCAGGACTTGGTCTTGGCCTCGACGTCGACGGTGTTGGCGTCACCCGCCTTGTGCGAGGTGACCTGCTGCGGCGGCGCCGCGTCGGCCGGCGCATTGCCATCCTTGACGCCGTCCTTGAAGCCCTTGACCGCCGCACCCAGGTCGCTACCCACGTTCTTGAGCTTCTTGGTGCCGAAGATCAGCACCACCACGACCAGCACGATGAGCCAGTGCCAGATGCTGAAGGATCCCATGTCGAACCTCTTTCCAGGTCGAAGTTGCAAAGTCGTTAGACGGAACCCGCCATTCTAGGGGAGGCGGGTCGCCCACCCTGTGACAGGCCGGGCGTTCAGCCCTTGGCCCAGGGCCGCGGGCCGCCCATCACGTGCAGGTGCAGGTGCATCACCTCCTGGCGGCCGTCGGCACCGGTATTGATCAGGTGCCGGAAGCCGTTGGTCACGCCCAGGTCGCGCATCAGCTTCGGTGACAGCGCCATCATCCGGCCCAGCAGGCCGGCATCGGCGTCGGTCACCTCGGCCATGCTGACGATGTGGCGCTTCGGAATGATCAGGACATGCACCGGCGCCCACGGGTGGATGTCGTGGAAGGCCAGAAGTTCATTGTCCTCGTGGACCTTCTTCGCCGGAATCTGGCCGGCGACGATCTTGCAGAAGATGCAGTGGGGATCAGCGGACATGGGTGCGCAGGAGAAAAAGGAAATCAGACCGGCATGGCCCGGCGGTCGTTCAGCGCCAGCCAGCCGCGCAGCACGCGGTAGAGGAACCACAGTGAGATCACGCCCCAGGCGACCCAGCCCGGCGCGATCAGCAGCAGCCACAGCGGCGCGGTGACGGCATAGGCAATGCCGCTGAACACCACGCTGCGGATGCGCCAGCGGAAGTGGCTGTCCTGCCAGGAGCCGCGGGCGTCGCCGCGCTTGAGCAGGTCCAGCCCGAAAGCCACCAGCAGCAGCAGCACGCTGCCCTGGGCGCCGGGCAGCACCGCGCCCACGGCCACGATGGCGTGCAGCGCGTAGCTGATGTGGCCGATGGTGCGCAGCGAGGCTTCGGTCTCGCCGGAGAGCACCACCAGGCTGTCATTCGAATCCGCCACCTAGCCGCCCTCCTTCTCGCGTTGCACCACCTTGCGCAGGGCGAACTCCTCCAGCCCCGACAAGCCCTCGCGCCGGGCCAGTTCGGCCAGCACGTCGGCCGGCTGCAGGCCGAAATGCGCCAGCGCGATCATCGAATGGAACCAGAGGTCGGCCACCTCGTAGACGACTTTCTGGCGGTCGCCGTCCTTGCCGGCCATCACCGTCTCGGTGGCTTCCTCGCCGACCTTCTTCAAGATGGCGTCGGTGCCCTTGGAAAACAAGCGGGCGACATAACTTCTGTCCGGGTCGCCGCCGTTGGCTGGCAGGCGGCTTTCGATGACTGCCGCCAGGCGCGCCAGCATGTCCTGGGAGGTGGGTTCGCTCATCGCTTGTAGATCGTGGCCGGGTCCTGCAGCACCGGTTCGGTGGTGGTCCAGGCACCGTCCTTCAGCACCTGGAAGAAGCAGCTGTGGCGCCCGGTGTGGCAGGCAATGCCAGGATCGTGCCCGAGTTGCGTGACGCTCAGCAGCACGACATCGGCGTCGCAGTCGATGCGGATGCCGTGCACCTGCTGGAAGTGCCCGCTTTCCTCGCCCTTGTGCCACAGGCGCTGCCGGCTGCGGCTGAAGTACACCGCCTGGCCGCGCTCGGCCGTCAGCTGGAGCGCTTCGCGGTTCATCCAGGCGAACATCAGCACGTCGCCGCTGTGCACCTCCTGTGCGATGACCGGCACCAGGCCGTTGGCATCCCAGGCAATCGAATCAAGCCAGTCCATCGAGGCAGTGTACGGGGCTCAGGCCGGCGAGGCGGCCGCCACTGTCGGCAGCCAGTTGCCGTGGAAGCCGGCGGGAATGCGGTGCGGCAGGTGCACCACCGCCTGCGGCGCGCCGCCGAAGCGGGCGGCATCCAGGATGACGAAATCGGTGGTCTGCGCCGCGCCATCCACCACCAGCCCCATCAGCCAGCCGTCGCCCTCGGCCGCCTCGGCATGGCGCGGCACGAAGACGAATTCGCCGACATGCCGGCCGGCGCCGAAGTCGTGCAGATCGCGTGCGCCGGTCTGCAGGTCGTGCCGCACCAAGTGCTGGGCGCCAACGAAGGCCTCGCCACCCACGCGCTGCAGCCCGGCGCACCAGGCCCAGCGGTACGCCCGGCCGGTGAAGCGCTCGTCGATGCGCGGGAACTCCTGTGCTGTGGCGTCGACCACCCGGCGCCCGACCCGCCGCGCCGCGGTGTCGATGGCCCAGCGCTCGAAGCCGGTGGCCTCGGCGTCGGGCCCGTGGCGGCTGTTGGCGAACATGGTGGCGTGCGCCACCACATCCAGCACGATACGGCCATCGGCGGTCTCGTAGGCATTCGCCGGGTGGAAGACGTAGCAGGGGTCGACATCGCACCAGGTGATGCTGTCGCCCGGGGCGTCCAGCGCCAGCACGCCCACCCGCGCGCGGTGCGCCGGGTTCCAGGCATAGGGAAAGCTGTAGCCCGCCACCAGGGCCGGCATCGAGAAGGTCACCGGCAGGTCCAGCACCAGCACATGGCGCGCGGTCAGCATGCAGTCGTGCACGCTGGGGCCGTGCTTCACCGCGATGGGCTCCTCGCGCCGCACCCGGCCGTCGACGCCGATCACCACATGGCGGATGTGGTCGGGGTCGGTCGCCTCGTAGCAGATCGCGTGCAACTCGCCCGTGGTCGGATGGCGGTGCGGGTGGGCGCTGAAGCTGCCGCGCAGGCTGCCGTCGAAGTTGTCGTGGGCCAGCGTCTGCAACTCGTCGCCCAGGCGCACCGGGTAGCCACCGGCCTCCACCAGGGCCCAGGTCTTGCCGGCCTGGGCCACGACATGGGTGTTGACCGTGTCGCTGAAGTGGCGCGGGCCGGGCGCCTCGGGCTCGCCCAGGGCCCGGCTGACGGCGCTGGAGCGCACCCAGCGGTTGCGGTACCACAGCGCCCGGCCGCCGGCCAGGCGCAGGCCATGCACCATGCCGTCGCCGACGAACCAGTGGTGGGCCTCGATCGCCGATGGCGGGCGGATCGGATTGGGACCGATACGCAGGTAGCGGCCGTCCAGTTCGGGCGGGATCGTGCCCTCGACCACCAGGTCGGTCAGCGTCAATTCGCTGTCCATCGGCGCGTTCAGCCCGCTCAGGTACGGGTGCGGCGCGCTGGGCGCCGGCATGCGTGCCCGGTTGAAGGCCGCCAACTTCAGCACGCCGGCCGAAACGGTTTGCCGGATGGCGTTCTCGATGCGACCGGCCATGGTGGCCTCCCTGCCGATGAAGTTGAGGATCAGCTGTCGCCGGCCGCCGTCAGCGGCCCGGCCAGGCGACGTTCCTGCGCAAACCAGCGCAGCACGGGCAGTGTGCCCGGCAACACCGGGCCCAGCTGAACCGGCAGGCCGCTCCAGACCATCTGCTGGGCCTCGCGCATCTCGAAGTCGCCGGTCCAGTCGAAGACCTTGCAGAAGTGCAGCCGCACCCGCGCATGCGGGTAGTCGAACAGCTCCTGCCGCCAGGGGTGCACGGTGCCGATGGTGATGCCCAGCTCCTCGTGCAGCTCGCGCCGCAGGGCCTGGTCGACCGTCTCGCCGGGCTCGAACTTGCCGCCCGGGAATTCCCAGTAGCCGGCGTAGACCTTGCCGGCCGGCCGGCTGGTCAGCAGGAAATCGCCCTCGCTGCCGTCCGCCCCGCGGCGGATCAGCACGCCCACCGCCACCTCGGTGACCGGGCGCTCGCCGCGGTCGATGCCGTCGACCGAGGTGATCGCCGACGCTTCAGACACGGTCCAGCCCGTCGGGCTCGGTGTCGTCGGCCACCTGGCGCGGCGCTTCCTCGCCGCCATGATCGCGGCCGGCCCAGTCGCGGGCGAACTGGTAGGCCACCCGGCCCGAGCGGGAACCGCGTTCCAGTGCCCACACCAGGCTGGGCTGGCGCGCCTGGCTGATCGCCGCCTCCGCCACACCGAAGTGCCGCAGCCACTGCGCGACGATGGCCAGGTACTCCGGCTGGCTGAACGGATAGAAGCTGATCCAGAGACCGAAGCGCTCGGACAGGCTGATCTTTTCCTCGACCACCTCGCCCGGGTGGACCTCGCCGTCCTCGGTGTGCTGGTAAGTCAGGTTCTCCTTCATGTACTCGGGCAGCAGGTGGCGGCGGTTGCTGGTGGCGTAGATCAGCACGTTGTCGCTGGCTGCGGCGATGCTGCCATCCAGGATGCTCTTCAGCGCCTTGTAGCCCGGCTCGCCCTCGTCGAAGCTGAGGTCGTCACAGAAGACGATGAAGCGCTCGGGCCGCTCGGCCACCAGGTCGACCAGGTCCGGCAGGTCGACCAGGTCGGCCTTGTCGACCTCGATCAGGCGCAGCCCGCGGTCGGCAAATTCATTCAGGCAGGCCTTGATCAGGCTGCTCTTGCCGGTGCCGCGGGCGCCGGTCAGCAGCACGTTGTTGGCCGGCAGGCCGGCGACGAACTGCGCGGTGTTGCGCAGCAGCCGCTCCTTCTGGCCGTCGACCTCCTTGAGATCCGCCAGGCGGATGCCGGCGACCTGCCGCACCGGCTGCAGCAGGCCCGAGGCGCCGCGCTTGCGGTAGCGGAAGGCGATGGAGGCGCCCCAGTCGGGTGCGGACAGCGCATGCGGCAGGATGCGTTCCAGCCGCCGCAGCAGCAGGTCGGCGCGGGCGATCAGGGCGTCGAAGGATTCGGAGGACATGCGGCCGAGTTTAGCCAGCGCCCTCTGCCGTCCAGCGCCACGACCGCGGCCGGGTCACCGGCGGCCACCGCGAACACGCGGTCATCCGGGCCGCGCGGCAGCACATGCAGCCCGGTGAACGGACCGAAGGCCGGCAGCACGCCGCAGCGCAGGCCGAAATGGAAGCACGGCAGGCGCAGCCGGTCATGCGCCCGCCCACCCAGGGCCACACCCGGGTGCAGGTGGCCGGCCAGGGCATAGGCACTGTCCACCGCGCCGGGCTGGTGCAGCAGAGCCCAGGGCCCGATGCGCAGCGGGCCGTCGACCACCTGCACACCCAGCGCGGCCGGCGGATCACCGGCGTGGGCATCGTGATTGCCGCGCACCAGGGTCAGATCGACGGCGGCGTGCCGCGCCCGCCAGGCGGCCACCGCTGCCATCGTGCCCGCGGCATGGGCGCGCGCCGAATGCAGCAGGTCGCCCAGGAAGACGATGTGGCGTGCGCCGGTCGCATCCAGCAACGCATCCAGCCGGCCCAGCGCCTCGGCGGTGGTGGCCTCGGGCACGGGCACGCCCAGGCGGCGGAACGAGACCGCCTTGCCCAGGTGGGCATCGGCCACCAGCAGCAGGCCCAGGTCGGGATCGAGCGCCGCCTTGTGCGGCCACAACTGCAGCCGGCCGCCGCCCGGAGCGTCGAACCAGGCGGTCGATGCCGCCGCAGTGCTCACGCCGTCAGGCGCGCCAGCAGCAGGTCCAGGTGCTCGGTGGGCGCACGGCGAAAGCCCGAGCGGGCGTAGCGCTGCAGGCGGCCGACCACCAGGGCTGTCAGGCCCGAGGCCACGGCCTGGGCGTCGACCGTGGGCGTGGCGCTGCCACCGTCACCATCGACCCCGGGTGCACCGAAGGCGCTGCGCAGGCACTGGCGCAGCTGGCCTTCCACCCGGTCGAAGAACTGGTTCATGCGCAGCGTCAGCCGCTCGTGCTCGAACACCAGGGCATCGCCCACCATCACCCGCACCATGCCCGGGTTCTTCTCGCCGAACTGCAGCAGCATCACCACGATGCGCCGCGCCTGCTGGGCGCCGCCGGGCTCGCGCTCGGTGATCTGGTTGACCAGGGTGAAGACGCTGGACTCGATGAACTCGATCAGCCCCTCGAACATCTGCGCCTTGCTGGCGAAGTGGCGGTACAGCGCCGCCTCGCTGACCTGCAGCCTGGCGGCCAGCGCGGCGGTGGTGATGCGGTCGGCGCCGGGCTGTTCCAGCATCGCCGCCAGGGTCTGCAGGATCTGCACCCGCCGCTCGCCCGGCTTGGGGCGCTTGCGCGCTGCGGCCTCGCGGTCTGCCTCCCGCTGTGGCGGGGCCACCACCCGCAGCGGCGGCAGGGCGGCGCCGGCGCCGTCACCGGATGATTCGCTGGGGTCGGGCATGGCGGCGGGCATCATCATCGGCACTGCGGGCATGAAAATTCATTCTGGCACAGCGCCTGTGGCGGCCGACCGTGCGCGGGGCGCCGCGTCAGTCGGGCGCCAGCGCCCGCACGGCGGCCCAGAGCCGGTGCATGTCGGGGTCATCCAGCCCCAGGCACAGCAGCTGCGCGTCGAGCTGGCGCAGGTAGTCGCGGTTGCGGCCGATCTGGCCTTCGGCGGTGGCGATGATCGCGGCGCAGTCCTGCAGCGGCAGCTCGCCGACATAGCCCGGATGCGCCGGATTGGCCAGGAAGGCCAGCGCCCGCACGGGCCCCTGCGGCGTCTGCACCGGCAGCCAGGTCGGCAGGTAGCCGCCGCGGATCATCTCGCGCTGCCACAGCAGGGCCGTCTCCCGCTCCGCCAGCGCCGCGGCGATGCGGAACACCAGGCCGCTGCACTGGCCGTCGCCAGGCTCCAGGGTCAGCATCAGCGCCGGTCGCTCGGGCGTGCCGCGGCCCATCTGCGTGCGGTAGCTGAAACGCCGCCGGTGACCGGCCAGGTCGCCGCGCCGCAGTTCGCTGAAATGCACCGCCGGGTCCCACATCAGCGAGCCGTAGCCGAAGATCCACAGGTCCTCGCCCGGTGCCGAACGGCCCAGGCACGCCCGGCGCGAGGCCTCGATCTGTTGCGTGCTCCAGCGCCAGTCGGGCGGCAGGCCGCGGGCGCGGGCCTGGGCATCCCAGGCGGCCAGCGTCTGCGGCGTCAGGCGCAGCGTGGACTGCGCCGGCGGCGTGACCCGCCCACGCAGCTCAGGCAGGTGCCGGAACGGGTCGGGCGCCGCGCCGCTCATCCGCTGCGCCGCCGCATGGCCGCCAGGGTTCGCACGCGCCGGTCGACATAGGCCGGCTGCGTCGCCCAGCGCGTGGCCGAGCCATCGACCGGCGGCGCGTGGCGGGCGAAGCGCTGCATCCACACCGTGCCCATGCCCACGCGGCGGGCGGATTTCTGGTGGACCAGCGTGTCCTCCACCAGCACGCAGCGGCTGGCCGGCACACCCAGGCGCACGGCCACGCGCCGCAGCATGCGTGCATCGGGCTTGGGCCGCAGCTGGCCGAACATGGCCATGTCCTCGATGGCCAGCACGCGCTCGAACAGGTGGGCGATGCCCAGTGCGCCCACCACCCGCAGCGCGTAGGCGCGCGGGGCGTTGGTCAGGATCACGCGCCGGCCCGGCAGGCGCGCCAGCGCGGCAACATCATGGCGGTGGCCGCGCACCGTGGGCTCCAGCCCTGGCAGGCGGTGGGTCTCGTGCAGGAAGTGCGCCGCATCGACGCCGTGGTGGCGGATCAGGCCCAGCAGCGTGGCGCCGTAGCGCTGCCAGTAGGCCATGGACAGGCGCATCGCCTCGGCCTCGTCGACCTGCAGCTGCTGCGCGATGTAGCCGCGCATCGACGTCTTCAGCGCCGGAAAGACGAACGCGCCGGCATCGTGCAGCGTGTTGTCCAGGTCGAACAGCCAGACGGTGTTTCGGTCAGTGCGCAAGCGATTCACCAGCAGCGGACGAACCCAGCGGTCGCCGCGGAACCGGCTTCGCCGGGCCGCTGGCGGCGCCCCCTTGAGGGGGAGCGCCGCAGGCGCTGCGGGGGTGGGCCATCAATGCGACTTGATCATCGTGCCGTAGGCCTGATCGGTCAGGATCTCCAGCAGCATCGCGTGCGGCACACGGCCGTCGACCACGTGCACCGCGTTGACGCCGCTCTTGGCCGCGTCGATGGCGCCGGCCAGCTTGGGCAGCATGCCGCCCGAGATGGTGCCGTCGGCGATCAGCTCGTCGATGCGCCGCGGCGTCAGCTCGGTGATCAGCTCGCCAGCCTTGTCCAGCACGCCACGGATGTTGGTCAGCATGAGCAGCTTCTCGGCCTTCAGCACCGCGGCCAGCTTGGCGGCCACCACGTCGGCGTTGATGTTGTAGCTCTCGTTGTCCGCACCGAAGCCGATCGGGCTGATCACCGGGATGAAGGCATCGTCCTGCAGCGCCTTGACCACGCTGGGGTCGATGGACTCGATCTCGCCGACCTGGCCGACGTCGTGCTCCTTGCTCGGGTCGTCGCGGTCCAGCATCTTCAGCTTGCGGGCGCGGATCATCGCGCCGTCGCGGCCGGTCAGGCCCACGGCCTTGCCGCCGGCGGCGTTGATCAGGCCGACGATGTCCTGCTGCACCTCGCCGCCCAGCACCCACTCCACCACTTCCATGGTCTCCTCGTCGGTGACCCGCATGCCCTGGATGAAGGTGCCCTTCTTGCCGATCTTGGCCAGCGCCTCGTCGATCTGCGGGCCGCCGCCATGCACCACGATCGGGTTCATGCCCACCAGCTTGAGCAGCACCACGTCCTCGGCGAAGTCCTGCTGCAGCGCCGGGTCGGTCATCGCATTGCCGCCGTACTTGATCACCAGCGTCTTGCCGTGGAACTTGCGGATGTAGGGCAGCGCCTGCGCAAGGATCTCGGCCTGGTCGCGCGGCGTGATGTGGGTCAGGTCGTGGTCGGCGGGCGTGGGAGAAGTCATGGCCGGTCCTTGGTCGGAGAGGATCGCTGGTGCCTGGCGAGGCGCGTGCGGATTGTAGGAACTTCGGCCCCGGCCCCGACCGCGGCCCCGTGCAGCCCGGACCGGGCGGCGCGCCGCGCAAGCCGCATGGCTGGCCCGCCGGCGGGCCGGCAGCGACAGGCGCTTCAGCGGCGTGCCGGCACGGCACGCTCGCCGGCGGCATGGCGCCGGCGCAGCTCGGCCATGGCCTCGCGCAGCCCACCCAGCGCCAGGGGCACCAGCACTTGCTTGCGGTCGTCCATCAGAAAGGCCACCTGGGCCGCCTGGTTGCGCTCGATGTCCTGCAGCAGGGGCCCGTCGATCCAGCCGCTGGCGATGCACGCCTGGGTGTCGCACTGGCTCATCGGCAGGCGGTACTCGGCACCGGTGCCCATCTTCAGGCCGATGCCGGCCTTGGCCAGCGCCTGCGGACTGACACGGAAGTCCAGCCGCAGCCGCCGCTCACCAGGGGGCTGCACGATGACCGCGCCCAGCACCACCAGGCGACCGGCCCGGTCACGGGAAACGGCCTGGGTCAGTGCACAGCGCTGGTGGTCGCCGCCACAGGTCAGGCTCCAGCTGCCCCACACCGCATCGGCGCCGGCCCTCGACGCCGCGCCGTCGCCTGGCCTGGCGGGTGCGGCATGGGCCACGACGGTGGCCGCCAGAACGAGTGCAGCGGCCGTCCCGGCCGCTGCATCCGCCAGCCGCCGCCGGAACCCGGCAGCCGGCCAGCGAGGATGTCGCCCGTTCACGCAGCGACGGCCTGGTCCCGTACCACGCGGCGCCGGACCTTCGCTGCCGCCGCCAGGCCCGCCAGGACCAGGGGCAGCGTGCCGGGCACCGGCACCGGGGTGCCGCCGCCGGTATCCACCGTCAGCGGCGTCATCGTCATCTGCACGGTCCCCAGCCCGGCGAAGGTCAGACCGGTGACGAAGGCCGAGGGATCGCTCGGGTCCAGGCCTGCCGAGGTCTCGATGCCGCGGATCTGGAAGCGGTTCACGCCGCCGGCACCAAAGTCATGGACCTGACCGCCGACCACGTCACCGGAATCGACCCACTGGTTGTTGACGTAGAGCCACAGGTCGTACAGGCCATCGCCCACGCTGGTGGGAAGCAACACCGACTGGAAGTTCGGGCCCGAGCTGACCGCGTACTCGTAGCCGACGGCAATCACCGGATCGATGAAGACGCGCCCGGAGTTCGGACCGACATTGAAGTTGAAGCTCCAGCCGTTGTCGGTCACCACCGGCATCAGCGGGTTGTCTGGCGTGGCGCCGGGCGGCACGCCGCTGCGCACGGCGAACGACCACACGCCGGCCTCGCCGGTGTTCGAGGTGCTGACCAGGTCCAGCACGGCCGCCGTGCGCGAGCCCGGCAGCGTGAAGTAGTCAGTCAGGTTGCCGGCATCCAGGCCGGCCTGTGCCGGCGTGCCGCCCAGGCCGTTGCGGCCGCCGCTGGCGTCGCCGGTGGTCCACTGCAGCTGGCCGTAGCGGAACTGGATGTCGAAGTCACCGGCCGAGTTGCCGGCAGACCGGTCGGTGAGCACCAGCTGGAAGCTGTTGGTCTTGCTCGAGTTGGCCGCGTAGTAGCCGACGCTGTCCCAGGTCACGACCAGGGTCTGCGCATTGGGCGAGGCCGAGTAGACCGCGCCGCAAGTGTTGCAGCGGGTGTCCACGTCGCCCCAGTACGGCGCGATCATCGGCTGGCTGGCGATCGGAAACGCCGTCGGCGTGTACCCGCCGACCGGCCCGTTGAAGCTGATGTTGCCGTTGTTGTTGACGTAGAACTTGTCGAACACGTTGCCGTAGAAATTGAGCGCAAACGGCAGGTTCAGCTGTGACGAGGACTGGTCGTCATTGGGCGTCATGACCTGCGCGCCGTAGCCCGCCGGGCCGCCCAGACCGGAGATCATGGGCGCAGCCCCGGCGGCCGCCGCCAGCGTGCCCAGCAGGCCGGCCATGGCCAGATGCCTGGCCGAGCGTGCCCAACGAACAGCCTGTGCCGCCCCATTCTGGAGAACTTGTTTCATAAGGTCCTTGGATGTGGATTGCCGCGCGGCCACCATGACCGCGCCGGAGCAGACGCTCGCGCAGCAACGATTTAGCAAACATCGGGCCTGAGAACCTAAGTCACTGACGGCGCATACTTTTTCACGGTCACCGATGGTGCGGCGCCGGGGAATGTCAAACCCTCCGACAAGGGCGGGGCCGGCGCGTCTTGACCAAGATCAGAAGTGGATGCCGCGCATCATCTGCTGCAGCGCGATGGCCTCGGGCGAGAGCTTGGCCTTCTCGCCCTTCACCCCCTTGGCCGCCTCGCTGTCGGGGAACATGCGGAAGCTGGTGTTCATCACGATCTGCGCCACCCGCGGCGCCAGCGCATGCAGCACCTGGCCGGTGACGCCCAGACGGGTGGCGATGCGCACCGGCTTGGCCACGCAGGCCTGGGCGATCATGTCGGCCGCCTCCTCGGGCGCCAGCGTGGGCACGTTGTTGTAGATCTTGGTGGGCGCGATCATGGGCGTGCGCACCAGCGGCATGTTGATGGTGGTGAAGCTGATGCCCTGGTCGGCGAACTCGCTGCTGGCGCAGCGCGTCCAGGCGTCCAGCGCGGCCTTGCTGGCGACGTAGGCCGAGAAGCGCGGCGCATTCGTCAGCACGCCGATCGAGCTGATGTTGACGACATGCCCCTTGCGCTTCTTCACCATGCCCGGCAGCAGGCCCATGGTGACGCGCAGGCAGCCGAAGTAGTTCAG